>Ga0182008_10000444_pt1 | contig 31448 bp, 34 predicted proteins | sample Sormic07211129_1_FD_120482 | JGI IMG/M metagenome (GOLD analysis project Ga0182008, IMG submission 120482) | Rhizosphere microbial communities from Sorghum bicolor, Mead, Nebraska, USA - 072115-129_1 metaG | ecosystem: Host-associated > Plants > Roots > Rhizosphere | place: USA: Nebraska...
AGACGCCCGGCCCGGCCGGCACGCTGGGTGGCACTGGCCTTCGAGATGCGCTGAGTGTCGAGGCGGGTCATGCCGCTGCCCGGATCGAAACGCGGCACCCGCGCCAGCCCGGCGTCGATCACCACGCGCACACCGTTAATGGTCAGGCTGGTCTCGGCGATGTTGGTGGCCAGCACCACTTTGCGCTGGCCCGGCGGGGCCGGGTCGATGGCGGCACGTTGCGCGTTCAGGTCGAGTTCGCCGTGCAACGGGCAGAGCAACACATCGCTGCGCTCACCGATGGCGTCCGCCAACTGCTGATGAACCCGGCGGATTTCCGCCTGCCCCGGCAGAAACACCAACAGGCTGCCGGTTTCATCATGCAGCGCTTCGAGCACCGTTTGCGTGACGCGTTGATCGATGTATTCGCCGGGCTGGAACGGCCGGCCCCAGCGCATCGTCACCGGGAACATCCGGCCTTCGCTGCGCAGGATCGGTGCGTCGTCGAGCAGCCCGGCCAGACGTTCACCTTCAAGGGTGGCGGACATCAGCAGAATCTTCAGCGGTTGTTCAGCTCGAAACAGCTCGCGACCGTTCAGACTGAGCGCCAGCGCCAGATCGGCGTCGAGACTGCGTTCGACCATTTCCCCATAATGTATTTTCTTGTCAACCTATCAAACCCGTCTAATATGGCCGTAAGATAGAACTATGGGCTACCAATTTCAATGATAGTCATCAAATACTCAAGATCACTCCCCAACTACCCTCTCAAGTGGGTATCGGCGGAAGCTGAGGAGATAATCGGAGCGCAGATGGTCGATGCAGACGCTTCGGACAGCCAAGCTCTACGCCTGATCGAGTGCGTCGCCCACGTGTCGGAGACACCACTGGGTGCGACCTGCCTGACTGATGGCTCCATTGAAAAGGTGGTTGGATTGCTCGTGGCGGCCCTTAAAGACGGCAGCCTCGTAGAGTTAGGCGTGCAGATACGCCGCAGGTACATCAGAAAATTCACCTCGCTACTCGTGCCGGATCCTAGCAATGACAGCTCATTCGACTCGGAGCACCTCTCAGACGGGGCTGCAGAAAATTGGGGGGAGATGCTTGCGGCCTGTTCAAAAGACACCCTGCGGTACTGGGGCGGCTGGCCGTTGTTTAGCCGGAAGCGTCACACCAAGTACTTGAACATCCAGCAGGTTTGGATTTCCCATGGCAGCGCCTTCGCCGAGCAAGTCTACGGAGCCCTGCAGAGCTACTACCTGAAACAGGCAAGGCCCGCCATCGCGGTTCACAACCGAGTCCTCAATCACATCGCCCTGAACCAAGACAAATGGCCGGTAGATGCTTTTCAAGACCCCGACAGGGTGAGCGAGCTTTTCACGGACGTGATGAACGACTCGTTCCTGGACATGTATGACCGTGAGCGTGATACCGATGCGTACGCCCGCATCTGGAACACCAGCATGTTGTGCTTCGAGCAGTCGCTAATCGCCCGAGACATCTGGGCGGCCCCCTACGATGGCTTACCCAGAGCCCCGATGAACGGAAGCGACACTCGCCACTGGCACCGCGTAGGCAAAGACGGCGGCGAGTTCATTGGCAAAACGATCACTCGTGTTCCCGTCGAGGTCACCGATGAGCAAGCCATGAAAATCTTGTTCGAGGACGTTCAGTCTGACCTGAAAACCGTGCTGGACTGGGCGCAAGACAGAGCCCATAACCTGAGAGAGCGTGCTGTGCTTCGTAGGTATATCGGGACAAGATCAGACACCAATACGGTGCTGGCAGATCACAGCCCTGGGTACATCGCTGAGTGCCGGACATTTGAAACCGACGGTTTCAGCAGCGAGACTAACTACATCAACGCCACATATGGCAAGTATCTGAAGGCAGAGCTGTCCTGCAACTTCGGCCTTCCCATCAGCCATAGCCTCTTCCCTTTTCAATTGCTACTTGTTAATCAGCAACCTGCAATAACACCAACTTTTCTTTATGACCTGCGATTGTTCAAACCAAACGGAGACCCCTACGGCTTCAGACGTATTGACGGCGTATATTATTTAACTGGCCGGAAGGATCGCCTAGGGCCTAAGAAGGCCGAACAAACCCTAGAACTAACTACTGCCGCTGCCAAACTTGTCATGCAGGTGATCCGGATCACTCAGCCGCTACGTGACCGACTCAAAAAAGATGGCAATGACGCTTGGCGATATTTGTTCCTCACCTGCGGCACGGCCATGGAGTACCCGAAAAAATTATCCCCCACCCAGCTCAACAAGGTGACTCTTTCAACCTCTACCGGGCAAAAATTCCTCTCGCAATTCTCGTATTTTACTGCCAAACGGGGCGAGGAGCTTTTCAATTTCTTGTGCAGGATTAGCTTGGCCAGTGTACGGGCGACAGTTGGCTTAAACGTCTACATCGAAACGGGCAGTATTTCAAAAATGCAGAAAGCCCTTGGCCACACATCTCGTACTGTGACGCTGGGCCATTATCTTCCAAAGGCGATTCTTGACTTTTTTGAAGTCCGGTGGGTACGCATATTCCAACGAAACATGATATGCCTGGCAATGGAGGACAGCCCGTACCTCTTGCAGGCCAGCCATTTTAAGAATATGGAAGAGCTCGACACGTTCCTGAAGAATCACGCGCTGAGCGAAATCCCATATCACATGAAAGATCCCGAAAGGAATGAGTCCGCGACGACAATCCCCGATACCGTTTACGTTCATGTCAGCGTCGGCGTTCTCACTATCCTGTTGTCCCTCGAAAAGGCTGTCGAACGAGCAAGGAAAGATACCGTCACAGCGTCACATGTCGTCAGTGGCTACGCTGCGTACTGGACTCGGTTTTGCAAAGCGCTTGTGAATGACATCAACAAAAGTCATGACCGAGTGTTGAAGGGTTACTTGGAGACTGCACGTACGCATGCAAACGCTGAGCTGGCTGAAGAGTTTATTTATGAAGCCGCATAGGGAAATCCCGGAGAAGCTCTCATTCCTGAAGATGCTAAAGAGGCCTTCCTCCGAAGGCTATCGAAAAGCCCCCTGGCTGTTGAATGACTTCAGTCAAAACATTTGGCATGTGAATTTTGAATACAAGGAACCTAAACACCTAAACTGGTGCGTGGAGTTATATGATGGAACAGTGCTAACTGAGCCGAAAAATGAGCGACTTCTCAGTAGCTTCAAGCACTTCGTGATTATCGCCACGAGTAATTATGGCTATTATGACGCACACACCAATGGCCTTAAAACCCAAGTGCGCAGCTACAGTATTGCCCTGAAGATAATCGATCATCTTCTGCTCAACGCCGAGGCCTATGGCCTGTTAGTGACAGGACTGGCTGGACTTAGTGACCAGAATCTCACGGGGATGCTGAATCAGTTTGCTCAGAGTAGCTCGTCTGCAGAGTCGGTATATGAATGGCCTGAACGTCTCGCCTCATTTTTGCTAAAACTCCGCTCGGCTACCTCCGATAGTGCGATCAACCAACTGCTCGCATCCTACCCTCACCTTTCGGTGGTCACCGAGCAGCAAATTGAACTGAGCCCCCTTCCAATTCCGATGGATGAAGTACCTGCAATCCGGGCCAGTTTAATTCTCAATGGTTATGCATCTAGTTGGCCACCAGAGGCGAAAGCCTCGTTCGTCAACATACCAAAAATAAGCCAACACATTTTATCATCAACTGTGAAAGCAAAGGATGTTAAAAAACCTATTTATCCGATTTTAGATATAGATAACGATGACTTCTACCGTACAGAATACGAGGCAATGCCGGTATCCACGACCGAAGGCAGCAAAATGACCGACAATATTTTCCTGGCGTATCGAAAAGTGCTGTACTCCATGGGTACACTTCACAAGCTCGGAGCCGATGCACCGTCACCTAAAAGCTTACAAGCAGTCCAAAAGTTCGTTGCTCACAATAGCAAGGTTGGAGGGTCTTTTCGAACAGCCCCTTCAGAGGTGGTGCTAAGCAGCGTTAAAAACGCCATCGAATTCCATTATAAATATGGCAGTGACATTGTCTTGTTGATGAACAGACTGCTTAAAAAATGCCAATCGGAAAACGTGACTCTCAACAAGATCACCGACAAAGATGTCATGAGCCTCTGCCCCGAGTCACTGATGGCGCTGGGAGTAAAAAAGCTGGGTATCACCGCGCTAAACGTAGGCTCACCCTATGGCCCCGTCTCGGCCAACCGAAAGGGCAGTCGAACAAACTATTACAAGAAGCTCAGGGCGAATGTTGGCTTCCTGGAGCTATTCGGCGTCTATGTGGGCTGCGTACAAATCGTCACTGGGGCAATGACCGCCCGGCGGCTTGGGGAGTTGACCGATCTCCCAGCCAAAGGGAGCTTGGACATAAGTCGGCAATGGTTGAAGTTTTGGCTGCGCAAAAGCAGTCGAGGAATGATGGGGCGGCGCAAAAGCATCATGCGCCCCGTTGAGCCTGTGGCTGCGGAGATGATTGGCAATCTCGAAGCGTATCATCAGACGCTTCTTGAGACTGGTTTCACCGATAAAGACCTGCCGCTGTTTTCGTCTCCCGCGTTGACTGCAAAGGGCACGATCAGCTCCGGAGTGTCCGTCTACCTGAGAAATCTTGATCTGTTCTGCGACTACTTTGAGACGGCCCTTTGCGACGGCAAACGCTACTACCTGCGTCAACACCAGCTCCGTCGGTTCTTCGCCATGTTGTTCTTTCACTGCGCCCAAGATGGCGATGAGTCGACAATCCGATGGATGCTGGGGCACGTTGACCTGGAGCACCTGTGGCACTACATCAACGAAAATATTGATGGCACGATTATGGCCGGCGCCAAGGCGCACCACCTCGCACACCAGATCTATACAAAAGGCGAAGAGGGTTACACAGACCTCATGGATCTCATCAATGAAACCTACGGCACGCAGACCTATGTCAAAGGTGATGCGGCGAAGCTGGAAGAGCGCATCGAGCAGTTGGTGAACAACGGCTTGGTCGATGCTGAACCTGAGTTCATTTTGCAACCAGGTGGCACCAAATTGAGAATCGTGACGTCAGTCCGGAGAAATATTCATGAACAGGACTGAGAAATACAGGGCCGAGGGCCAGGCCGCAATCAATTCACTCAGGGAATTCTTGTATTACGTTATTTCCAATCCGGGCGAATTCAACGCCCGTGCAGACCTTGTTAAGGCCCTTGGGAGCCAAGGGGGCATGGTGTCGCTCAATGACCAGATCGACACTGAAAAGGGATCGATCAAGCTCGTTCCAATGTCACTCAACACCGCTAAAAAACATGCATCTACTTGTCTACCTCAGGGCTTTGAAACGCTTGAAAAGCTTCGAGCTGAAGCCCTTTCAACACTGTCAGCCTGGGCTGCCGCTCCTGCAAAGAAATTGACCAAAGAGGGTTTGAAGAGACAAAAAACAACCCTTGTGTGTGAAGTTGAATCGCTGATAAATTCAAACTTTATCCTTTTGCAGTGCGTCTCAATAGCCATGGGTGCTCTCGAATCTGTTCGAACAGAACGAGATGCGCAACAACGAGAAAAAATAATTCTTGATACGAGTGCAACATTGAAAGCAGCACTCAGTATAAACAAGCCACCTTTTAACTCCCCTGTATCAGACACTAACGTGACCCCAATCGGGAAAGGGAGGACAAAGAAATGAGCGCAGAATCGATTAAGACTCGAAGAGTTGTCAAAAAAGTTACGCTCTTCAGCCATTACTCCCTGAACCGTCTTGCCGTCAAGGAAGCTGATAATCTCACATTTCTCTACTGGCCCAACGGTAGGCCCTGCCACCTCGCTAATCTATATATGATTTCGCTACGAAATCGCGTCAGCATGGGCCGTAGGAGTGGACTGGCGCGGCGAGGTAAAGGAGGCGGTACGATAGGTGGATATGCACATAAAATAAATAGATTACTGAAATTTGCTTTTGATCTAGGAATCGATCTGGCTGATTTGAATGACGGGCTGTTTAGCGACTTCATAGAAGATCTTAGATTGGAAAAAAGCAAAAGATATACCTCTGAACTCGCTAGGAACGAAAACACTCTTCACGACATAGGCAGCGCGTGCCTTTATTTTCTTGAATTTATAGGCTCCCTATTTGAAAATGACAGATTCGTCGCAAAAAATGGGATTATAAAAGCCTACCAAGAAAAAGTGAGAAATCCCGCAGGGTACGACACATTTGTTTGGAGACATCATTCTTTCAGTTCTGGTGAGGCAGGTGAGAAACGTAAACCTATAGATCAGCGCACAATAAAAGATTTACGTGAAACAGCAAACAAACTTCCAACATCCGACCATATTGCCGCGCGAACGCAACTTATATTATCGATGCTTGAGAACCTAGGGTGCCGTAGAGCTGAATTAGCGGAAGTATTAGTAGAGAGCGTTCTAGAAGCCATGGCAATGAAATTGCCGAGCCTGAAAATGATCACACTCAAGCGAGGAAAGCCGCACGTCAGAACGGTGCCCGTCACGCGCATGCTCTTGAATGAAGTATACAACTATATTGAGCTGTATAGGATAGAGATCATTGACAGGTGTCTAAAGGGAAAAGATCACGGCTTTCTTCTGGTTGCCGAGACCACTGGACAGCCCTACAGCCCGGATAGCATCACCAATGAAATCCGTTTACTTAGGAAAAAGGCCAACATAAGCGAGCCGGCCACCGCTCACCTGTTCAGACACGCCTTCATTACAAATCTATTTGTACTAATGATCGAGAGGCACCGTTTCAAAGATGAGGGTAGTTTCAAGAACCAATTCATCAGCGACACGTTCTTCAAACATCAAATCCTTCAATTGACGGGGCAAAAGACTCTCGCGGCATTAGACACCTACATTAATATAGCCTTCGCACGTGTCAATAACTACACAGCATCCGTATCTGCTGCTGATCTGTTGAGAATCCATCAACAATTCGATGATTATTTTGATCGTCTGCTTTCAGACTACACCGATGGCCGAATGTCCAAAGAAAAGTTCTACAGCGAATTGGCCAAGCTCAGATCCGCACGCGACTCCGACTACGAGGGTGCCGAAGAACTGGAGACCAGGTTCAGAGATGGCACTTCCGGCACGCTATTCCCAGAGTAGCAGCATGACCCACCATCCCCATTGAACTCATGCCGTCACCTAGCCTAAAAACATCAGAGGGCATTTCTAAGGTCAAAAACTGCCTGAACAGAACCCTCTGCGGCGACCTGAATGGCATGGTAAATGTCCTCGGAACGTGGACATACCCCAACAAAATCACATACCGAGAAAGTTTACGTCCCGCGAGGCTTCGCTCGCGCCGTCGCCTTTGCGATCAGGGGATTTTCAGCCAATAGTGCTTCGGGTACCTGCCTTTCAAGTCTTTCTTCACTTCGGCATAGGTCATGCTCCAGAAGCTCGCCAGATCCTGAGTAACCTGTACCAGGCGCCTGGCAGGCGAGAGCAAATCAACCTTGAGCACTTGGCGTCCATTTGCAATCCGAGGCGTCTCGGACAATCCAAAAAGCTCCCGCAACCGTACCGCGAGGACAGGCGGATGCTCGTCGTTGTAGATCCGGATATTGGAGCCAGAGGGCACCTGAAACGTCTGAGGCGCCAAAGCGTCCAGCAGTTTAGGCAACGGCCATGGCTGTAAAGCATTCAATGCAGCACACAGATCCGCCCGCGCGAAATGGCTCAACCGTGTAAGGCCGGCGAGATACGGCAAGAGCCAATCTTCAAGACCCAGCAACAACGCCGCGTCGCTAACATCCGGCCAGTCGCTGACGCCCTGTGCCGCCAAGTCGAGACTACGTAGAAGTCCTACACGCGCCTGCCACTGCCACTGCCGCAGCTCAGGCGTCCAGGCGAGGAGCTCAAGCCCCTTTCGGCGTACATAGTTAACCAACGCAAAACTGCGAGCCTCATCAGAGATGTCGGTCAGGGGGATAGTGGAAAGAACCAACTCACCAATACGCCGCTGCCGTTCCGCTCGAAGTACGCCCTCGCGCTCATCCCAGTCCAGCTCATCAACCTGGCTGACCTGATCTGACAGAACGCTCTCGAACAAACTTGGGTCGAGGTCAGCTGCCAGATAGATGCGTTCCTCGCGCTGTCCCTGACGGCTCCCAAGATATGCCACAACGAGCCAACCATGCTTCATGAGGGCGTCGGCATCAGCGAACATTGCTGCCCCTCCATTGCTCAGACGGTATTGAGCCCCGCCCGGATGCCGTGGTTTAGCGATACGATCAGGGTACGCAAGCGCGAGCAGGCATTCAATCCATGCCCCTCCGGGGGACGTGTACCAAATCCCGGCTGCGTCTAGTTTTCATCCTCAAGTCTCCTGGCCCATCCTGAGCAGGCGCGCTCCGCTTGCGGTCGTGCCTGATACCCGAGCAACCCTCCAAGACACCTCCCGCGAAACCAACCTGGCGATGCCCTTCCCGCAGGCTCTTGCGAAGCCGATTTACCTGACCTATGATCGAAATAGGCGGTGATGGTCGCCTGGCGCCTGTTTCGCGAAGCAATAGCCCATCGTAGATACACCCTCTCGTTTTACATCGGCATGTTCCTAACCAGGCGCTGCCCGGTGAACAGGCAATCGGTAACCAAAGCGTCGAATGGTTTTGGAGACTTGCTATGTCCGATTTTTCCCCTATCAGCATCATCAAATCGCAAGCCAAGCAGCATGCTCGTGATCGCGACATGAAGCTTTCTGCTGTACAAGAAGCGCTTGCGCGTCAGGCAGGGTTCGAGGAGTACCACGAGCTCGTTGTTGTCGCTCAGCGAAACCCCACGGATCCTCGGCTGATGCTCGCCGCCTTTGGCGTGCGTGACTTAAAGGACGCGATCCACGAGGACGAGGTTTTCTCCGAGCTGGATCAAGAGCTGGAGCACATGCTTTCCGGCGCCATGGCCGAGACCAACGCCAGTGAGTTTGCTATCGGTGAATACGAGGTGGAGTCTGCTACGTATGAGGATGCTACTGGCGTGCTTAAGCTGGGTATGTCGATCACCTACGAAGGGGAGCAGGATCCTGAGCGGGTCTACCACGGCAGAGCCTTCTTCCTTCAGGCGGAGGTTGAGCTGATTCGCCGCGACGGCAATTGGTCGCTCGGTAACGACGGTGTTTCCATCACCAGTAGCGAAACGGATGCAGATCGTGATCGCAGGGATGAATGGGAGTACATGGCGCAGCAGCAGGCCGCTGAAGCCGATGAGAACCGCCCTCGCAGTAGCCTTGCGCAAGCGCTGGCCAGTGAGCTGAAGATATCACTCGAAGATGCGGAGCTTCTAACAGATGCGGAAGTTACCCCGAACACCTCGGATGACGGGATGATCTACAGCTACTGGGTGGACGTTGCACCGTATGCCGAGGGATCCTTGCGGGCTGATCTGCTAGCCAGGTTCGGCACCTTGGAGTTCGAACTGAACATCAATTTCTTCGACGACATCCATCCTGAAATGTGAGCTAACTGAGGGGTGGTCGGCTGGAGAGCTAGCCACCCTCAACTCCGTTCTGCGAGAGTGAGGCAGGTGATCAGCGCGACCCCGGCGAGGCGGCGTTTCCGGAGCACCATGAAGCTTCTGCAGGAGGGGCACTCGTTCGTGATCACCAAGAACGGTAAGCCGGCCTGCAAGCTTGCGCCGCCTGAAGCGCCATGACATGCGTAGAGTGGGCGGGAAAATACGCAGAGAAATCGGAAAAAATTGGAAGACTTCGGTGGTTTTGGCAATGCGTGGCGAGGGTTTCAGGGAGTCCTTGAATCCGCAAAATTTTTGGCTTGCCCCTGCGGGGGGGCAGCTGTCGTGAACCAAACCCTGGCTGCGCCCGGTTTTGGCTTTGGCGGGCTTCCATCTTCTCGCCTCTCGCCCTCCTGGCCGGCGCGCTCCGCTTGCACATTAGTTTCATCGAATGTGAATTCGGGAAACTGCATTGTTAACCAGCGCTGGTAAAAATAACCACACATCTGACGACAACAGCATCTCGTCTTTGCGAGAAAGTGGAGGGCTGCTTCGGTGGCACTGGTTTGGTGATCCAATCAAGCGCAGCAATCTTGGTTTTCCTTTTGAACAAGATGTAGTCCAGTCCATGGGAGCCGTTCGCGCCCACCAGTTTTAAGCCGAAGGTGCAGGAAACCAATTCATCCTACGCCTCCACCGATCTCCGCAATTTTCAGTCCGGCTTACGCAGCCCACATGGAGGTAACGATAACCTCCAAGATTCGTTTCACGTGACTTACACCGTGATTAGTCAGCCCATTCAAGCCTGATGAAATCCTCGATGCTTTTTGCCCGAGCTAAAATCATATCTTCTGTCCAAGAACCAGCTTCATGAAGCTGGTGGCCGACGTGGATTGTTGCAATCAATCCGCAGCTTCGGTAGACATCAATCTTTTCAACTGGAGGCTTCGCTTTGAGTGAAGAGTTTGTTCCAGGTGGCAGCATCGTTAAATTCCCGAGGTGATGCACCCACTCGACCCCGCTGCTTTGTGGTGCAATATGTTCTATGGAGTTAGCGGCATCCTGCTCCCATATCTTGCCCCACTGGCTCTCATTCAGCCTCTGCCCCGCGAGCTTCGCCAGGTGCTCGTCATAACGGTTCAGCACATAGCGGAGCTGATTTTGCCAGCCTTCGTAACTGCTCATCCAATCAATATTGTTCAAAACCTCGTCAATCGAATAACCCTTGGAGAGTTTTTCCAGTCCACTGAGAATTTGATCTTTATCCAAGTTGCTCCGGTAGATTTCATAACCAAGGCGGATGTATTCCCCAACCTTGTGACGGCTATCCCGGCCCGCCAGCTCGTAGATTCTGAACGTTGCGCGCTCCCATTTACCCAGCAGCTTTTGCTCTGTCTTCTTGTCGAATTTCCTCAGGAGGATCGCTGCTGCAACAAACCGAGCATGCACAATCCGCGTTACAGCCCGAAGGCGCGGGTCTCGGAACAAGCGTAAGTTCGCCTGCACTACAGCCTCGAGCTCATGACCAACCTCTGCAATCGTTCTTAACTGCGTGCCCGCCTTCAAGGTGAGCAGTGCGGTCGAGTCCGCTTCACTGGGAATCCGATTTGGTCGCGCGTCAGAGGCCCATGCGCCTGCGAAGCGGAGAGCTTCATCTCCGATTCGTGTACTGTCTTCCAGCGAGCGGTAGATACCCCGCCAGACGTCTTGCATCTCAGACACCGCCTCATCCCGAGTCCCCCCCTCAACGTGCTCGAAAATGAGTGCCATCAGCTGGCTTTTAAGCTTATCGATCCATTTGACATCCAGCCCACGGCTGTTAAGAACCTCGAAGACTCGGTAAACCGTAGCCTCTTCAGAGATCTCATGGTAAATGATCGTTAGCTTATTCCTGATGGTCACCAACAGTTCAAAGATCGTATCTCCACGGGCCAACCATTTGCTCACAAAGAGCTCGCAGTCACGGGCAGCATCCACCAAATTCTGATCTGCAGCAGTTTTTGCTGAGCCTTCCTCCACCACCCCCTTCCGGATGTAGTTGGTGAAAACCTGACTTGCGTCATGGTTTGTCTGGAGCAGAATCAGGGAATGGTCGTCCCCCTTTACGAGAAGCTCACTTAGCTCCCGTCGCACCTTGGCTTGCGTAACATTATCGTTGTCTAGAGCCTTCTCAATCGCCTTCATAAGGATAATGAGGGTCGTTACACGTTGTTGGCCATCCACCAACTCGACAGTCTTGAACTCGTCGACGCCGATAAGGCGGGTTTCTTTCTCCTTGGCCAACGCGACCAAAGTAGCCATGAAATGCTCCCGACCAGATCGAAATGCCTCCTCGATGTCGCCGAATAGGTCTTTACGCTGGCGAGATTTCCAAGAGTAGGCGCGCTGGTATTCTGGGATTCGAAAAAGCCTGCCCTCAAGCAAACCAGCAATCTTGAGGTGTAGTGGATTGAGCTTCATGCGCGTTCCTTGCCGTAGAAAAGATGAGAGAATAGCCATTGGCCAGCAAAAATAGCTAGAGCTCACCCTGCCAGCTCTTCCTGACAGAAGGAACACGACATGAGTCTACGTACCGATGTATTGGATGCTGTAATCGACGGTCACCTTGGTAAAGGCCTCGTTGTTACGAGACAAGCAGTAATCCAGTTTTTCAGCGACGTTGCTGAATCCTACACAGGCGTCTTCCTATCCAATTCCGAGATGACCACTGGCGTTAGTAGCCCAACCTATGATCACTTCACGCAACGGGTCGGGGTAGGCACTTACCGCATTCATCCTCAAGCGCTTTTGGATCGTATGAGTGAAAGAGGGTTGGCTTAGTATTCCTTTGCTTTGCCAACAACATTAGCTACCGATCCAATGTCCATACCGACCTTGTGCAAAACTGGTAGTCGATGACGGTTTGCTCTGCCTCGATGCAAAGCCCTTCCACCGTAGTGGCTGGTTGCCATTCATCCACAGCTTACTGATGGTCAAGGATCGCTTGGAGAGCTTGCCGTAGCAGCGGCTCTCCTACCTAGGCCATAACCAGAATCGTTTTCTTCAATTCGGGCACCTATCATGCCGGCAGGAACGGTGTGCTCATGCTCTCTCTGCCAAGCCAGAGCAAACTTCTCGACGTCGGGGAAGTATGCCCCTCGCAGCCAGGCGAGTGGATCCCACTCTCGCCGCCCAGAAGCGCTGCCTACACGGCTCTGGAATACCTGTCATGAACGACCAAGCGAATGCCGTTGTGGACTGAGTGGTGATGACAGACCGCAGAGCAACCGCCGTATGACGACGCGACCTTCACGAATGGTCAGTTCATCAACACAGTGGCCAGGCTAATCAAGCGTGAGCCTAAGGGAATCGATGAGCGAGCGATGCGAAACTGGCGTGAGTAGGAGATCGCCAATCATGTTGGAAATGGTCAGGGGTTTTTCATCTCCTGGAAGGCAGGCTATTGGGATGATGGCCAACGAAGGGGCCCCTCCTAAAGCACTCTGCGTGTCGAGCGCCACTCAACACGCAGGACGCAGCCTATCACTTGAAGGTTGCATCAACCTTGGTGCCGAAGTGCTTCTTATCGATGAGTTCGACTTCGCACTTGCCGTCAGCCATGCTCTTCCAGCCATTCTCAGACGCCTGCTGCTGCAGCAATTTGCCGATCACAGCGTTGACCTCTTCCTGAATCTGCTCCTCAGTTGGATTGGGACTCAGCTTTGCGGTTGCCGATGCGCTGTAAGACACAGGCTTTTCGTCGGCAATGCCTTCAAATGTGAATTTGAAGGTCACCAGGGTTCCCAGTGGGATATCGAGCTCTACAGACTTGTTCATACCAATTCCTTGGTCTCAGCTTTATCTACAGATGGCGGATCGCCACCCAACGCCTGACCATCTATATCATGGGTTGCCAGCGTTTCCAACTTCCTCAAGATGTCACGACTGCGACAAAATGACGACGCAAACCCTCTGCTTTCTCAGCCCTGCCCCTTGCAAAAGGCAGTCCAGAGCTCACTCATCTTCATAATGAAGCTCTGGCTCATCATTTCCCGCCGCATGCGCCAAGGAGGATCAACAGACGCACTGGCTAGGCGCATAGTGCTGCCTACCCAGCGGGCGTTCACGGTGTCCAGAACGCCCATGATCTTTCACCGTCCACCGGCTGAGCTGCTGCGAACAGATTATCTGTAGCGAATAACGCCTTAGGGGGCCTTGATCTTTTACAACAGCGAATTACCCTGCTGCATGACACCGCCCTTTGCTATGTAATTAAAATTACATTTTGATGCGAAAACGCGCTGATAGCTATTTACAATCACCTTGCTGTTCAGCGTTGCAACCAAATATTTATCAGCCGCCCGCACACCAACCTCCCCTCCGAACTCACCTACCAAAGCCAAATTCTTTGACACCGGAAAATAAACCATTGTATCCGGCAAGCCAAAGCCCGGCGAGACAAAAGTAGAGGATGCTGGCTTATTGAAAGCCAAACTAACAGGATTGTCAGTAGTGATAAATTCGCCGGCCTCATCTTCAGGCTTTAATAGAAGCCAATTTCTTTGATGGAGAAGATTAGTTATTTCTCGCACCCCAACCAACTCCATCTGTATCTGGTGCTCCTTGGACACGGACACTTCAAGTGCACCCTGCTCAAATGCACTTTTCACCTCTTCGAAAGTTGCATCACCTGGAAGATCCTCGCCTGTGCTTTTTTTGAACTTAGCAACCTGAGACTCCCACCTTTCTTTTGACTCCAAGTTCATAGCCATCATTAGTTTCGCAACCTTGATCTGCGGTTCGGCTAAATGCCTTCGCATCTCTGGAGACTTGATTGCCAACATACCAATCAGCTCCAGAATGATATTTTTTGTCTCACCAGAGAAATTAGAAGACGCATCAAGCTTCTTGAGTGCCGTTGCTACTTTACCCTCAAAATCGGCCTGCGCTTTTTCAACAATTTCGGGATCTACGCCAGCAATTTCTATACGATTGAAATCGCGCATACCGCCAACGTTTCTTGGGATTGTTTCAAACCTAGCATGGCTTTTTAAGTCCAGCACTGTGAGCTTTGAGTTTTTAGCACTGCCTTGAGTGAACCCCTTTAGGTAACACTGGGACAGATAATGATGATGTCTTGATCCACTCAAAGTTATATTCCCCAACACTCACTAACAAAATTGCCAACCTATATCACGCGCACCTAACAAAGTCGACTGACCGCCATGATTCATGCCCTTGACGATTTTTTATATCGCCAGGAGCCGTTTATGGAGGCTACGCCGATAGTTGAGGAGACTGACAGTGCCTAAGTAGTCTCCTTGAGACAATAGGACTGGGCAAGAGTCGATACATGCGATACGGCTCCCAGTCGTTTCAGCTGTATCGGCAAACTTGAATTGACCTAATTTCGCTAGGTCACAGTACAAGCCTGACGTGGCTTTTTTTGCTCGAACAAGGTGCTGATCATTGTCACTGCGCTGCCTGCCCAGAGCTGAAAAAAATCATCGGCTCAGGGGTGGAAACCATCGACGCTAGGAGCAATGAGTCCAGAGTTATGTCGTGCTCCAGGAAGTGAAAGTTGGATCGGGTTTCGATCAACTGCTTCATGTGCTTGTTGAAGCTCGTTGCCCTATGTACCAGCGCAGGGACTGAGGGATCGCGATAAACAGATGCATGGGCGGAATGTAAGAAATCGCCAACCGGAACTCAATCTTCTGCTGAAGTACGTCAATCAATGATGACAGGAGGTTCTGCCACCTGGACACGCCCAGCCAAGCAAGATGTTATTGCAATTACACCGCGACAAACTGCTCTATACCGAGGACTGGAGGCTACGAGAAGCGGACGTGAGGAGTCTGTCGGGTACCCCCACTGCCCTACGTCCCTCTTGGCTTCGCACGAGCAGTGGCTTCGGCCACCAACGGATTTTCGGGCCAATAGTGCTTGGGGTATCTACCCTTGAGATCTTTCTTCACCTCGACATAGGTGCTGTGCCAGAAATTGGCGAGGTCTTGGGTAACTTGTACGGGCCTACGAGCCGGCGACAGAAGATGGAGAATTAACGGCTGCTTACCCTGGGCAATGCGAGGGGTTTCTGCCAGCCCAAACAGCTCCTGCAGCCGCACAGCGAGGATCGGAGGATGCTGCGAATAGTCGATGCGGATATTCGAGCCGGACGGCACCTGGATCGCCTGAGGCGCCTGGGTCTCCAGCTCCTGTAGAAGCGGCCACGGCAGGAGATTTCTGACTATCGACGACAGATCCAGCTGGCTGAAGTGGCTGAGCCTCGTGACTTTGCCCAGGTACGGCGTGAGCCACTCTTCGAGGATGTCGAGAAGATTGGCATCGCTGAGATCGGGCCATTTGCTCTCTGTCTGACCATTCTGGATATCCAGCTGACGCAGCAGATCGACCCGCGCCTGCCACTGCCGTAGCTCAGGGCTCCACGGCAGGAGCTCGATACCCTTGCGCCTCACCAGGTTGACCAAGGCCTGCGAACGGGTTTGCTCATCAAGAATTGGCAGGGCCTTCGTCGACAAGATGAGCTGCCCAACCCTCAACTGCCGCTCAGCCTTCAGCACTCCTTCCCTTTCATCCCAGTCGACCTCGTCGACAGACCTCACAAGATCAGCCAACTCGTCATCGAACAGGGCCGGATCGAGATCACTTGCCAGGTAGATCCGCTCTTCGCGTTGCCCTTGCCGGCTACCCAGGTCGGCCACCACCAGCCACTCGTGCTTGGTGAGAGCATCGGGCTCTGAGAACACCGCAGCACGACCGTTGGAGATACGGTATTCGGATGCACTTGCACGCCTCTGCAGGCCAATTCGATCAGGGTATGCGAACGCCAGGAGGCACCCTACCCATCTTGGGTGATCGGGCTCGCTGACAGGGCTGGAGGCCTTCCCGCGCAGCAGGGATCGGTACTGCCGAGCAGACTGCTTCACCCGCTGAAGGGAACCACCACTACGACGTGAATGTTGCTCGCCTGACAAGGCACTCAGCCTGGTGTGGAGGTCAGCACCGGCTCCACGGAGGATGTCCTTCTCACCGAGCAGCGCCGCGATGTTGCACGCCAGATCATCCAGCCCCATCGCATTGCCTTTGATGAGCATGTGAGCGATCCGTGGATGCGCTGGAAGCTCGCTCATGGCTGATCCGTGCGGTGTGAGCTGTCCAGCATCGTCAAGTGCGCCCAGGCGCTTCAGCAGATCTCTGGCTTGGGCGAAGGGAGCTACTGGAGGTTGGTCGAGCCAGACCATTTCTTCTGGCTTCATTCCCCACCGGGCCAACTGGAGAGCCAGGGCCGCAAGATCTGCCTGCAAGATCTCTGGGGTGCTGTAGCTGGCCATTTGCTCATGCTGCGACTCTGACCACAGGCGATAGCAAACGCCTGGCTCTAATCGCCCTGCCCGTCCCGCACGCTGGGTAGCGCTGGCCTTCGAAATACGCTGCGTGTCGAGTCGGGTCATACCACCGCGAGGATCGAACTTCGGCACTCGCTCAAGGCCACTGTCCACCACCACCCTGACGCCTTCGATGGTCAAGCTGGTCTCAGCGATGTTCGTGGCCAATACTATCTTTCGGGAGCCGCTGGGTGCAGGGTTAATGGCAGCACGCTGAGCGTTGAGATCAAGGTCACCGTATAACGGGCATATCATCACATCAGGGCGGCTGCACAGTTGCTCCTTTAGAGACTCAGCAACCCACCGAATTTCTGCCTGGCCAGGAAGGAAAACTAAGATACTCCCTGGCTGCTCGTTGATGGCTGCAAGACAGGTGTCTGTTACCCGCGCACCTATACGCTCGCCTGGCTGATATTGGCTGCCCCAAACAGTAGAGACCGGATACATCCGCCCTTCGCTGGTGACTACAGGCGCATTATTCAGCACCTTCGAAAGACGAGCGCCGTCCAGTGTTGCGGACATCAGGAGCAGCTTCAGCGGGTACTCATCACGCAGCAGTTCGCGGCCACTCAGGCAAAGAGCCAGCGCAAGGTCAGAGTCAAGGTTTCGAAGGTGGCACTCATCGAAGATGACCACTCCCACACCATCCAACGCAGGATCATCTTGAAGCCGGCGAGTAAGGATACCTTCGGTGACCACCTCGATCTGAGTTCTCGGGCCTACCTTGCTTTCAAGGCGAATGCGGTAGCCAACGGTTTCACCAACCTTCTCACCCAGCTCACTCGCCAAACGCTCAGCAGCCGCCCGAGCAGCCAGTCGGCGAGGTTCGAGCATCAGGATCTTCTGATCACCAAGCCAAGGCTCATTCAGCAGCGCCAGGGGTACCCGAGTGGTCTTACCCGCACCAGGTGGCGCTTCAAGGATCACTTCGTGGCGGTTGGCCAGGGCCTCTCGTAGGTCTGGCAATACGAGGTCAATAGGTAGAGAAATCATCGAGGCTCCCAAATCAGGGAGGCAGTATACGACGGGCTATGTGGAGAGGTGATTCAGCCATGAGGCTGTGAAGGGTAGGATGGGGGTTTTGACAAGAAAATGATGATTTCTGTGCAATCGGCAAAAGATGGAGTTCGTCATAGATAATCAGGCCAACGCCCTCTAACGAGGGATCGTCCTGTAGCCGGCGCGCAAGGATGCCTTCAGTGACGACTTCGATTCGGGGTTTGGGCCCGATCCGGCTTCCAGGCGAATACGATAACCAACTGTTTGACCGACCTGCTCACGTAGCTCACTGGCCATGCGCTCGGCTTCGGCACGTACAGCCAGCCGACGGGGCTCAAGCATGACTATCGTCCAGCCAGCCAATCTTCACCAAGTAGCGCCAAAGGAACACGGGTGGTTTTACCTGCACCAGGCGGTGCTTGGAGGACGACCTCATTGCGATCACGAAAGGCTTGAAGAAGCGCTGGCAGAGCAGCGTCGATCGGCAACGAATTCCTGTTCTCTCCAGCGATAGTGCTTCGATTATACAGCTGCCTGCGGTTAGCTCCCAACCATGGGCCGTAAACCAGGGCTTATTTGTCACTACCCCACGGTACAGACCAAACACTGTGGCGATGCCTTCCTGGAAGGTTTCCATGGGGGCCTTCCGAAAGGCGTTCTGCAAGGGTTCCCTGAAGGGTAGGAAGAGGCCAGCAAATGAACGCTCCCCTCCTTTGAAATGCATCACCAAAAACAAGATGTCTGACCTATTGTGACAACAGGTATAAAAAACCGAGAGAAGTACCTCTGCAACCCGCGTAGGATGGGCCATGATCGCCACGGCTTTGTTTATTCCAACCGGAAGCCTGTAATTCAGGCTTATAAATAGCGCAGTGTGACAAAATCCGTTTTGTTGATCGTGTTTTGAGGAGGGAGCAGGGTGAAGAAAGGCCGAGTCGAAGCCATCCTGGAACACTGGGGCCCCTGTCTTAGCAATGAGCTGGCAGATGAGCTAGTCAGGCGGTTTCGGGTAAGCAGGCCGAACGCCCGACAATTGATCGTGCGATCAACCGCCAAGCGTTTGAAGGGTATCAGCTTTCCTCACCGCGCCTCCTTCGTTTATCTGCCGAGCCAATATGGGTCAATGCTTTTTTTCGACCGCCTTGTGTATGCGCTCAAGCACACAAAGCACGCCTGCGGTTATGGGTTGGCTGCTCTCAAAGATCGCGGGGGAGTTTTGCCCATCGATCACTTCAAGATCGCGTGCGGCGCGCCCAAGATGCAAGCCAAGCAAGTCAGCGCGGAAAATGTCGCAGAGCAGTTGATTGCCGCTAACTTAGTCAAACGTGTCGATTTAGCTGGAGTCGGAGAATCGCTAGCCCTCGCCAGCTTTGACGAGGAGGACGAGCAAATTGCGTTCCTCGACCTCAATGCACGCCTGAAGGTTGAGGCCATGGCTTTGAATGCAGTCAGGGATTGGGTCAAGCGTCTAGGCATCGGGAGCTGGAACAAGGTGCGCGTCCGGGATGAAGGGCTTCTTCCGACAGCGGGCCCCAACTACTGGGATCTTTCAGCACCCTCCTATCTGCATCCCTTGCTCGGGGTACCCGGCGTTTCCGGCCCCCCAAGCTCCAAGTCGAGACCCAAACCCGGCTCATTTGTGTGCGACATCTACTTGGGTGAGAGGCTGACCGAGGAGGCTGCGAAGGCGTTCATCAAAAAGTGCCTGAACGTGCGGGGCTTCAACAAAGTCTCGCCAGTGCTACAGATGTTTCTGGCCGAGTCTTATGAAAAGGAGGCGGTGCACCTGATTCGTGCGCACGGTGCGATTGCCGCCACACTGGACTCGCTGTTGGGCACAGACGTGGCTAAGGCTCTGCACGAACTGGCGTCAGTACTGAAAGCTACCGCCCGAAGCTTGGTCAACCCTGAAAAAATCGATGCTCTGTTCGATGCCCTCGGAAAGATCGACGGCGCTGAAGGCAACCTTCGTGGCTGCTTGTTCGAGTACTTGTGCGCTGAACTTGCCAACGACCATTACCTCAGTCCAGACATTACCATCAATAAGTTGGTGCGCGGCTCAGACGGGGCCCGAGCCGAAATCGACGTGCTGGTGGAGACGCGCAAGGAAGCGATCTTCATCGAATGCAAAGGGCACTTGCCCATGGGTCAGGTGGATGATGCCGAGGTCGAGAAATGGCTGAAAAAACGCCTGCCTGTTCTGCGCGATTTCGCAAAAAGCAACGAAGACATCCGGCAACTCAAACAGACCTTTGAGCTATGGACGAATGCGGCTATCAGCCCTACCTCGCAGACGTTGATCGAAGCGGAGAATGCCAAGACCTCTCGATACACGCTGGTGTGCCGGCAGGGGCCTGAGCTTTTGGACATGGTCGCGAATTCAGGGAACAAACCTCTACTCAAAACCTACCGGCAGCATTTTTCAAACCACCCTTTAGCTGTGGCAGCTAGGGGCAAGGGCAAGGTAAGCGCTGACCGAGGATGAAATCCAACGCCTCGAAGCCCCATACGTGCCTCATGCGGTGACTGGCTTCTCATAGCTAGCCCTACAGGCAGCAGCGCAGACTGTTGACTCTCAGGCTGTATAATCAGCGGAAGCCAAGCTGCACATCAAAGCATCAAAGCATCAAAGCATCAAAGCATCACAGGGAGAGCTTACGTTGCGGAGCCGGACAGATCCTGAAATTTATGAGCTAGCCAACAACGTGCTAGCCGAAATAACTCAAAACCTAAATGACGGGATCTATCACCAACTCCATGGTTCCCTGTCGTTCGGTTGGGCCACCGAACCGAAATTCAATGCATGGGCAGAGTCAGATTCGGTAGTCGGCGGCCCCCCTCAGCATAAGATCGTTCTACACTATGAGCTGGCCCGTCTCCTCTACCGAGATGCGGAGGGTTTTTGCTCATTTGCGTCGAATGAGCAAACGAAACGCCTAATCCGAACGACATTTGGTGATGACGCGACCGACCTCCTACCCGGGTGTTTCACAATTGACGATTGCGTCCAGAATATGTTCCTCGGCTCACTTACATGGGTATATTTCCATGAGCTAGGACACCTGATGCAAGAACACGGGAGAGTCAGAGATAACGGGAGCTCGGTCTCTGCCACATCGACCATTCAGGAGCTTGACGCTCATTCTGCTCAAATCCTTACAGGTCGACAGGCTTCGATTTCTCATGCCACAGAGTTGGCTGCTGATTCTGAGGCAACTACTCAGTGTCTGTTTGCATCAGCCCGGCACTTTTTGAAAGGGCCACTTGTGGGCGAAGCTGACGGCGCTGAAGTATTCATCGGTAGCGTTTATTTGCTGACCTGCAGCCTGGCCTGCATTTTTTACCGATTCAACGCTGGCTCCAGCCCAAACGTCGTAACTCCAATAACAGGCTCTCATCCCAGCCCTATCTATAGGCTTGAACATAGCGTGCCTCAGATTTACGAACTCACTCAGCTCCTACTGAAAGCATTTGACTTTGACGGTGATCGAAGACACTTGGTCAGCATGACAAAACAAGCAGCGGATCTGGGGTCATTTTTTCGTAACTATGCTCTAGGAATTAGCACAGTTGAAACAATCCATCTTTTCGTCAAAGGTTTTCTACAACGACCGGAATTCAAGCCTTACTCTAGAGAGATTCTGACCGTTTGGGACGAGATACATCCCAGCATAACGGCCTCACGCCATTTCGGTACTGAACTAGGTTTAATGCAGTTCACTGCGGAATATCGGGCCTTTGTTTTTAGCGAATCATCCACAACGTAGTTGCAGGGGGGGTGACTAACACCGCCCCCAGAAGCGCTAAGCAAATGTACTTGGGTCAAGGCCCAGACGCTTTCCACAAACCAACGCGGCGCTGGCGGCTAGATCTGGTGTACCCGTTCAGGATGGCGAGCAGCCAGCACGAAGCCGTATTCAGCCCCACGATTTTCACCATGCACGTACGCCTTCTCAACCTCTAGCGCATCTAGCAATTGCACGAGGTCTTCAGCGACGGTCGCTGATAAATAGCCCTTTTCAGCGTAAGGATGACCACTGAGGCCAGCACCGCGTAGCTGTTTCAAAGGCGCAGCACGGTGATGCGTCAGCCGGATACGAAGGTCAATTCTAGAATAGTCACGCACTATCCCCTCTTCTGTTTTTCCCGCCAGTCTTTGATGTAGAGCAGTTGATCGCGATCCAGCTGCAAGACTTTTCTAGACTGCAGGACTTGCTGAGTTGTCTTGCTAAACTTCTTCGCTTCATCGAAAGCCAGAAAAATTTGCTTTCTCTTGAAGGCGTCCAAGATTGTGAGGATATGTTCTGTTGCCGCAATCTCAATATTTTTGTAAATCATTGAATCATGAATGATCAAGGGCAGGCGGGTGAGCGTTAGCATCGAAAGATCAAAGCCTACCAAGCCCGCGTATGATTTACCTGTCCCTGTATCCAACGGAGAAGTGAAACTGTATGAATTGGCGTTCTTGATACGGAGCTGCGATGGGTTGCGTTCTGGCCCGTATACAATATTATTAAAGCTCTCTAGTTCCAGATTGACATCACCTTCGATCTCTAGAAAAATCTTATCGTAAATCGCGTCGAGGCGAGCCTTGGTAGCGGCTTCGCTGTCATCAATTGAGACTTTCTGCTCGAAGTATTTGTTCTCCTCCCTCGCCTTGTCGGTCACCTCTTTGAGCTCAAAGACCTTTGCAAAGAGATCTGTCGGGGTACCCTTAGCATTCAATGTTAGTTTAATTTCTTGATCAAGGGCTGTGATACTCGCACTTGTTTCAGATTCTTTGGCCACCAGGAGCTCAAGTTCGGCTCTGAGTTCTTTACTCACGAGTTTGCCGATTTTTGCGTGAAACTGCTCTACTTGCTCAAGTCGCTCAAGATTGGCGTCTGGAAAAAACTCTGCGACGAGTGCCATATTAGCAGTGAGTCGAGAGGAAACGCCTGAGATATCTCTTTGAAGCTTTTCCCGCCTGGCCGAAATCAAGCTTCTTTGAGCGACCAGGTCATTTTTTCTTTGCTGAATGGCTCTTAGTTTTTCGTCAAACAAAGCCTCGTATGCGGTGATCGCTCCCGCAAAGTTATCTTTTAGGTCGGTGATAGCTTGCGCATTGCTTTGGATCAACGTTTTATTCGATTTGTACTGAGCCATCGTGACGCGAGGAATAATTTCCGCCGCCATCGACTTTCTCATAAGCTCCTTTTTGTCCTTCAGGGTCTGTAGCACTGTCCGCTCCACGGAGACCTCGCCAGTGCGTTCAAACAGATCGATCAGCCTGGCAACCCCAGCGCCAAGTCGCTCCTTGGGAGCTCCAGCCAGGGGATGCTCGGGATCTGATTCGCCCTTGTTCCATATCCGAGCAAAAGGGCCTACGAGTGAGCGGAAGGTACCCTCTAAATCTGCAAGGCCGTATAGGTTCTTGAGCTTTTCCCTAAACGTCTCAAGTGACATCTCGTCACGCTTGACATGATTGGCGTCGCAGATATCGACAATGTCAGGTTGTTCCGTCGACCTGCTAACGAACAAAGGCTTGCCATTAAAATCGAATGTGATGCTGTATAAGTGGTGCCCTAGCGCATTGATCACTCCGGCAGCGTCATCCAACAGGCTGTTTCCACCCATTGCGAAGTCGATTACCAGCAGGGCGGACGATTTACCGATGGAGTTCTTGGCCTCGTCATCGCCCAGAATGATATTGAGTCCGGCACGGAAATTTATTTCCCTGTGACTGAATAAATTGCATTTTACTTGCCTAAGCATATTCAATAACCCCGGTCTCGTCCTTTACATCCAGGTAGCCTAAGAAAAACAGCACGTCCATTGCGGCTAGGAATTCGGAAGCGTCTAGAAATTTATCTCTGGTTTTGGCAAGAGCTTGGGCCACGGTCTCTCCAGCCTCCTTATTTGCCAAGATTACGTGCATCTTGAAAATGGTGGACTCTTCAAGCTTGGTGAATTTACTTGGCACTAGCATCGAAAACCTCGCAATTCTGCACAAAGAATGAAGTAATGATTTTCGAGACGTCTAATGATTTTCCGCTTTTAGCACTTATCCACTGGGCAATATAATTGAAAATCACATCCTTGTTCCCTGGGTATTCTTTATGCATAGCCCAGAAGTAGGTGTTGATCTGATTAAGTAGCATCTTGACTGCTGCCTGATCACGCTGCTCCAGCAGCCGTAGCTCTTCTCGGATGGCAACAAAATAGCCAACCACATCGTTTCGAATATTACGCTTCAGAACGTTGCTTGCGCCTTTTTTTAATTTTTCATTCAAAGTATAGGCATTCAGCTCAAGGTCGAAGGCCACCAGACTTTCATCGTCGAGGTCAGCGAAAGCCTCAATAAGTTCTTTTATTTCATGTCTAAGAGAGTGCTCCGAGATCGATTTCCTAGCCTCGGCATCACGAATGTAAGCGTCCTTGATCGCCCTCAGTCGATCGTATTCTTCAATTTTGAAATCTTTGTCGTATTTGCGGTGACAGGAAGGGCATAGGCAAATTACGTTAGTCAGGCCATTAATGTCAGCGGGCACTGCATAGTTAACAAGTGCCGCGATTTGAACCGAATTAGGGTTCAAGGGGTAGATATGCGCTACCTCATAGAATTTTCTTGGATTTTTAGAGCCTGCTTTCGTCGCAATGATTACACAGGAGCACAGCGGACAAATTCCACCCGTCTCCGCGTACAGGATGCTGTGCTCTTCAGGATGGTAAGTGACCCTTGCATTCGCCATATCAAACCTAAAATGTCTGCGCGCCATCCAGGGCTGAGCGGCACCCCAAGTGGCTAATTGAAGAGTGATCGACAGGCTCAGAGAAACGCTCCGCATGAGAACATGGGAGGCCCTGACCAATGGGTATAGAGCAGAATGGCGAAAGGCTCCCCGTAGAGGAAAGTCTTATGTCGGACGTTGGAGGCGCGCTTTCTTTAAAGCATGCCTGCTCAAGATTCCACATTCCTTGTGCCTATTTTCCCCTTGTTCAGGCAACCATACCATTTTGCCATCACCATCGGTATAGCCGACTGCTAGCTGAAGGCAGGCTACGTCTCTGGACGAAGCCACTAACGTCCGCCCTTAACCGTCAGAGGTGCAACGCCCTCCAACTCGCATGTGCATAGTTCACGATTGGCGGTTATCCAGCGGTCGACGCGCATCTGGTTTTTGTTCTCGACAAGCATGGCCCTGCCGTGACTTTATGACCTACCTCCTGGTTTGTGCGGGTCAGAAAAGGCGAATCACCGCAGACAGAGCCATTGACTTCCGACGCCCCTGACCGGTGAGTACGTAGAGCGTATTCTTCGTCTGGAAGAACATATCGTCACTGAACTTGGTCGACGCGTTGAGCGGAAAGGCTGGATTTCTTTTCAAAAAGTGCGTTGAGCACCAGCAGCATGACGGGCTTCTTCCCCTCCCCGCTCAATCCCTGAATCACCACCTCAGGCGCATCAACATCGAGCCACTCCCACTCATCGACGACGCAAAAACTCCTGCCGGGGAATCGCTCCTGGGCGGCATGAATGGCCTGTTCGAGATCGATGTCAGCCCCTTCCATTACAGCGCTGGGGCCGAGGATGTGCTCAATTTCGGCGTATGACATAGATGCTTCCCCGACCATCAAATAAATAGGGCTGAAGCGCATCACGAAACCAGTTGGGGGCCTCGGCTCATAGAGAGAACAACGGTCTCTTCGGCGCCGTCAATGTTCTCGGTCATGAACATCAGCAAGCTGACGATCACATATCTCTCCCCTCTCACGGTCAGCGCAATCGAATAACCGTGTTCTTCCTCAATCGCCGCGAGGTCGTCTGTCACGACCGTGTCGCCGTTTTCTGATCGCTGATGAACGTCGAAAAACATCGCCGCTTTGAATGCTGCGCCGACTGGGCGAGCATCGAGCAGATAGCCGCTGATCCGCGCTTGAAAGGCCACTTTTGTCGCCTGGATCAACAAGGCTGGAAAATAAACTGACAAGATCCTCTACTCACTACTCTTTAGGTGGTTCAAAGCGTAATCACATACTGATGGTTGAAATCGAGTTCTTCGCCTGGATAACCTCGTGGATTCGAGAGGAATCTGATTCCATCGAGGGTTTCATCGACTGGCACGTGCGTGTGACCAAAGATCCAGAGATCAATCTTCATACCCAAAAACTCATGCCAGTCGTTGCCATAAGCGGCACGTAAATGCGGATGCTTACCGTAGTCGGGAACGAAGTGCATCAACGGCGGGAAGTGAGTTACCACCACCGTTTTCCCCTCGAATGGCTGCTCCAGCTCACGGCGGAGCCACTTACGAGACTCTTGCGCGACTTGACGGGTTTGCTGGGGCACCAATGTTCGATACTGTGGCTCCATTCGAATGACCTTGTAATCGTTCATCAGCGCACGGGCCTCCATCATCGCGAGGGGCGCATTGCCGGTGCCTTCAAAATCAGTCCAACAGGTGCATCCCAAGAAACGAATGCCGTCCAAGACAAGCGTACGCTGCTCCAGAAAATGGACATGGGGAGCCTGATGGTTCTGCAACTGACCGAGCGTTTTGTGCCAGCTGGCTTTGTAGAACTCGTGGTTGCCAGCTACGAGAATCGTGTCCTTCACGAAGTGCTCACCAGCCCAGTTGGAGCTCCTGCCTTTGATGTTAATGTCACCGGCCAAGACCGCGACGTCATACAGCGATGGGTCAGGCAACTGGATGGGCCTGAACTCAACATGCAGGTCTGACATTACGAGAAGTCGCATGATTTACCCCGTAGTGGAATGTTGACGCGCACCTCGGATGCTGCGCAGGAGCATCGAGATAGAAACGCCGCGCTATCCACGAGAAAACTTCTGCTTCGCTGATTGAATCCGCCACCTGGCCATGACATTCAGTACAGCCCGACAATTGACATGACCGTCTCAATGCGAGCTTTTTTTCGCAGCCCTTCCCCCAACAGGATGTATACGGTGTTACGCGTTTCAAACACGGAGCCATCAAACGAGCGCTGGAAAGTTGATCTAACCCAATCACCAATTAAGCGCTTATTACAGCTGTGGCTCAGCACATTCGATGCATACAGAACGTAGGGCTGTAAGCCGTCGCCGGCAAGCGACTCTCGAAATTCGTCAGTCACCGCGATCTCTATGAGCATCCAGTCTCTGACGATGCAGTAAGGCTTCCAGGACGGACGAAGGATCACCATCGCCTTAGCTTCGGCGACACCTCCAGCAAATCCTGCCAGCGATTCACCCTCGCCGTTCAGCAGCTCTGCGACGTCTCTTAAGGTGTCACTCATCGGACTCTCAGCCATGCTCAACTCTCGATTGCTTCAGCGCGGCGAGGCTTGCTCCCACCAGCAAATTGATCGCCCTGTTTCCCCAGTGTGTCAGCGGTTTTCAATGGCGCACCCCCAAGTAAAGGTCTCTGCTGTATCCCGACCAGCTGCAAATCACATAACGGCTGTTCAGCGTTTGGACGACCTCATAGCCCTCGATAGTTGAGGAAGCGACCTTCCGTGAGGTGCGAATGCTCCTGCCATCTGCAAATCGTCCCCGATCATCGCCGTAGATGAGGCCAATCATCCCCAGCGGGTCTGGAACTACACAGACGAGATACGCCGAAATCTGGGCGCCAAAGTCAATCTTCATGGCCGTAGTAACAATCGTCGGTATGCCATCGTGCCCCTGAGTATCCAAACGTCCCCTCGTCATCTACTCGAATTACCGCTCAATTGATCCGCTTGCCTAAGCGAAAGCGGAGTGCTTGTCGAGGCGAGAAGCCATGCCAGTAATTCGTGGGTTTAGCGATATATTGATACCCTTGCAAAATCAGCCGCGTTCAGCATCCACAAGTGCAGATACGGATCTCCTCACCGTGAATCGCACTCGCAATCAAAATCGTCACTCAGTCAAATATATAGAGTTGAGAGACGCAAAGCAAACACGGCATACCATCGATTTTGAAGGTAGGCCCAGTAATGTCTCTGCGTAACGCGTTGGCGTCGGTGACGCAGCTCCTGCGAACGGAGCGCGGAATGTCTCAGCAAGACCTGGGCGCCAATATCACTAAATCGCACGTCAGTGCGGTCGAGAATGCCAAAACGTCACTAACCACTGACTCCCTCGACGAGCTCTGCAAATCCCTCCAACTGCATCCAGTAGCCTTCCTTGCGCTCGTGTATGCAGCGCAAGAGCAGAGATCCGCCGCTGACGTCATCGCGTCGGCGCACGCCGATCTTTCCACAATGGAGTTGCTGTATGCGCCAGTCAAACCTGCCCCTGTGAAAAGAGTTCACCCGCGAGTTGCAAACGCCGAAAAAGTCACTCGCGCGGTTCAAGAACTCAAAGACGCAGGGCACACGCGTGCTGAAGTTGCTCGAATGCTGGGCGTGTCGGAGCCTACTGTGAGACGCCACTGGAACCGTCCTCTGGCGTGAAGTTTGGGTCTGGGTTTCGGTGATGTTGGCTAGCCTGCTGGAAGTTGGCGATCTAACAGTGTTCACGCTTAGAGGTTCCTGGCACGAGGCGAAGACTGGTGGCTGACGGACAGCCGGAAAAGCACGTCGTGGACACAGGTGCGTAGTAAAAGCATCAAGTTGAGTGGCATGGGCTGAGGGTGTTTTGGGATGTTTCTTTCTGAACCTGCTGCCCCCTAACCCATTGCCAAAACTGAGAATAAGATGACAACGCATTTATCGGTCTACGCCAAATACCCTGCCATGCAATCCGAGCGAACCCTGGCCCAGCTTTGGATGCTGATCGCGACCCTCGCGGTTGCAGCCACTTTCTCCGGGAGCTCATCCTTTCTGACTGAAGGTTTCGGCGCCGGCCCACGGTACTTCAGCGACCACATGCGTTTGCTCGCACTGGTGTTTCTTGGGCTCGCGCGTTTTGCTGTCTTGTCAATACCAACCACGGAAAACACTCGATGAACGGGAATGAAGGCCGCTTTAGTCGTCGCGCGAAGATATTTGCCCTATGTACCGTTTTCATAGCGGCCAGCGAAACCATATCGACAATCGCGGGGCCCTGGCTTACCTACCTCTACCCGCCTCAATCGCCAGATGGACTGAACCCTAAATTCCTAGGCATGTGGCAGGAAAAATATGAGTATCCAGATCGGAATGGGCTTGTAGGATTTGAAGGCACGACGCAGTTTTTTGCTAACAAAACGTACACTGTCAGGGGGCTTTTGAAGATCACAGCATTCAAGTCTGGCTCACCCTCGCCGGACGTCGTCAGTTACGATTTCAATGGCAACGGCGAATGGCAAGCTACGGACGATGAGCTTCTCACCAAGTTGCTTAACGTAAAAACAGGACTGATTGGCGTATCCGTCGCTGGCCAGCCCATCCCTGTGTACCCCGCAGTCTACGCCCAGAGCGCCCTGAAGACCGAGCTGGAACAAGGGCTGCTGCTGGCCCAGTCACAGCAGTACGACATCCGCAGCGTTAAGAAGAACGAGATCACCCTTGAAACAAATGGCCTGCACGCTGACAGTTACATCATCAACATGACTCGAACCAAACAGATGTACTTAAGGCAGCTGTAGCAGCCCTTGCAAGATCTCACTCGCCATTTCATTACATTGTTGGAAGCTCGCCCTTGTCTGAACAGCTCGTTAAGTCCCCCTTGGATTGGATCGACGTAATCATCAAGCTACTGCCATATGTAGGAGCGATCGCGCTGATGGTTTATGTGGTATTCAGAACTAACGCGATGTTTTACATCGTTTACCGTTGGCATCAACTTCTAGGCGCTACGAAAGGCTTCCACAATAAATTTGCGCAGCGTGTGTGGGCTGACCACGAAGACCTCCAGCGCTTCAACCTTTGGTTCGGGCTGAACCTCAGCACCTCTAAACACATGGCAAAGCTGCTTTCCTGGTTGGATCGCCATGAACTGACAATCGAAGAGCTGTGTCGAGCTCGACGCTACTTCAACGCCAACGAGCTTGAGTTCAAGATCCCCTCGAAGCTGCGGCGGAGGACGGTTCGATCCTCGATGCTGCTCGCGATAATGTTTCTTCTAACTGCGGCCTATGTCTTTACCGAGACACGGTATGCCTGGCTGACGGTTAAAAAAACCCATACGACGTTCTGGGTTCAGCCAAATAGCGCGTTCAATGGCAGTGGCAATTGGTTGCCATGGGGCCAGTCAGACGAGTGGGCGGTGGACAATCAATATTGCCTGTTTTCCGACGGCTTGGAGCCTTTCAAGGAGCAGTGGGATAAAGATGTCGTTTGCAGCCTGGTGCTAGGCAATTACAACCAGAAAATCGAAGACATTATTGGTGAACAGTTTGCGATTGGAATGAGCGCTTTCGGGGCAGCAGTCGCCTGCATCTGCTTTCTCGTATTCATCATGCTATGTGAGGCCAGCGCCCAAGGGCTGAAGAAGAAGATTGCCGACGCGGAGGCTACCCCTGTCTTCAGCTAGACGATCGCACGCGTACGGCTAAGTGAGCCATTGAACCTGACTTTTCATGCGTCTGACCACTGATGATGTAAACCTATTTTTTGACGTGTAAATCCAGCGGTTTACACTTTAAAAAATAGGTTTACACCGTTTCCGAGGGACAACCAAAAGGCTGGACTTTAGCGGCTGGCATTTCAACGTCACACAGGTTCAATAGTCTCGTCGAGCGGGGCAAGGATACATCGCTTGCCAGTGCTGAACATGTACTCAACGTGCAGCCCCTTACACCCAACGATCAAGGCCAGCATAGGGCGGGCGTCGCGCCGGTCAGCAGCCAGGATCTGCCACTCAGTCAAATCGATTGAGGACGGCGCTGGATAGTTTTGCGGATGGGTATGCCACTCTCCAACATAGCGCACCAGTCCTTTGCTCTCCTTCCAACGCTTCATCGCGAGCTTGTGGTGGAAATAGGGCATTCGCTCAAAAAGGAACCTGAACCGCCTGTCCCAGACAGAGGGCTCTGTCGCCTCGATAATCTCCAAGTGCTCGCCGCGCACATGGCCAAGCAGAATCCCACCCGCCTCGTTCGAGTTAATGCCTTCCTGCATGTACCGTTTGAATACCTCTAGCGGTTGCTCACGCAGATACACCAGCTGTTGAGTACCAGGTACGACCCACGTCGCTATGTGCGGCATACTGGGCAACCGATGTGCGGGAGTGGCGAGCAATCTGGCGTCGCCGACTCATAATTGTGATCGGTCAGCCGCGTGCAGAGCGAAGGCCAAGGTTTGTCAGCTACCCACGCCAATGCAGAGTCCAATCCAAGGGCCGCTGCCTGAATCGACACCGATGCAGGGAATGGCACATAAAGGCCTTCACACCCCTGCCCGGCAAAGATCGGCTCAACTCCACCTATCACGGATAACAACTCTCCCTGTTTATTGGCTTCAGTTACGCAACGGTAGCACCCTTGCTCATTGCGGTGCTTGATCAGCGAGCGCACTGCTACCCCTGCCCCTTCTATCCAAACGTGCAAGGTAGGACAGGACGTCGACTTAGCGAGCCAGTGCCCGAATGACTCCTCCCCGGTGGCATCGATGATGAGATCTAAGTCAGCCAAATTGACGTCTTTGGCGTCATTGTTGAAGCCTCGCACCTGGACACTGGGCATGATGATCTTCAACTCGTCCGCAAGCGCTTCAGATTTAGAACGGAACAGATAATTGAAGCCA
>Ga0182008_10000445_pt1 | contig 31422 bp, 33 predicted proteins | sample Sormic07211129_1_FD_120482 | JGI IMG/M metagenome (GOLD analysis project Ga0182008, IMG submission 120482) | Rhizosphere microbial communities from Sorghum bicolor, Mead, Nebraska, USA - 072115-129_1 metaG | ecosystem: Host-associated > Plants > Roots > Rhizosphere | place: USA: Nebraska...
GAGCCTTGGTCGGTCACATCCATCGCTACCGCGTAGGCCTGGGGCCCCAGTTCGGCGGCGGTTTCACGAGCCTTTTGCAGGTTGATATCGGCGATGGCCACCGTGGCGCCTTCTGCGATGTACGCCTGGGCAAAGGCACGGCCGATGCCTCGCGCCGATCCGGTGATCAGCGCGCTCTTACCGTCGAGTCGTTTCATGGTGATGTCCTGAGGATTATTTGGGATAGCCGGCGCGCTTCATCTCGCGCTCGGTGCTGGTCTGCGCCTGCTGCAGGGCCTGATCGACCGACATGCCGCCCGTGAGCGCGGCCGAGAACAACTTGCCGACCGAGGTGCCGATGGCCTGGAACTCGGGGATGGTCACGTACTGGATGCCCACATACGGCACCGGTTTGAGCGACGGGTGCGCAGGGTCGGCATGGCGCATCATCTCCAGCGTCACCTGGGCAAACGGTGCAGCCTTGAGGTATGCCGCGCTATAGGTGGACTGGCGCGTGCCCGGCGGTACGTTGGTGATGCCTTCTTTGTCGGCGACCAGTTGGATGTAGTCCTTGGACGTGGCCCAGGCGATAAAGGCCTTGGCGGCATCCTTGTGCCTGGAGGTGGCCGGGATTGCCAGCGACCAGGCGTACAACCAGGAGGAGCCTTTGTCGGTGACTTCGGTCGGGGCCGCGGCAAAGCCGACGCTGTCAGCGACTTTACTCTGGCTCTTATCGGTCGTGAACGAGCCGGCCACGCTGGCATCGACCCAGATCGCGCACTTGCCGCTGTTGAACAGCGCCAGGGTTTCGTTGAAGCCGTTGCTGGACACCCCCGGCGGGCCGTATTGCTTGAGGGTGTTGACGTAGAAGTTGGCCGCCGCCGTCCACTCGGGGCTGGTCAGCTCAGGCTTCCACTGTTCGTCGAACCAGCGCGCCCCGAATGCGTTGGCCAGGGTGCTGAGCAACGCGACGTTTTCGCCCCAACCGGCCTTGCCGCGCAGGCACATACCGTATTGGCCCTTGTCCTTGACGGTGAGTTTGGCGGCGAATTCGCCAAGCTGGCTCCAGGTCGGGTGCGCGGGCATGCTCAGGCCGGCCTGCTGGAACAGGTCGGTGCGGTAGTAGGTTACGGTGCTTTCGCCGTAGAACGGCAAGGCGTACAGGGTGTTGTTGACCGACAGGCCCTGGCGCACCGACGGGAAGATATCGTCGGCGTCGTAATCGGCCGGCAGTTGCGTCAGCGGCTCCAGCCACTGCTTGGCGCCCCACAGCGGCGTCTCGTAAGTGCCGATGGTCAGCACATCGAACTGCCCGCCCTGGGTGGCGATGTCGGTGGTGAGGCGCTGGCGCAGGACGTTTTCTTCGAGGACCACCCAGTTGAGCCTGATGTCCGGGTGCTGTTGCTCAAACACCTTGGACAGGCGTTGCATGCGGATCATGTCGCTGTTATTGACCGTGGCGATGGTCACGGTGTCGGCGGCCTGGCTGGGCAAAGCCAAGGCCAGACCGGTAAGCCCGAACAGCACGTGTGCAAGCGTGGTTTTGCAGGTTGGGAGCATGACGGTTTCCACCTGTTGTTTTTGTTGTTGAGCGCCGATTACAGCAGCTTGGTTACGCCCTCACAAACCCGTGGCGGATGCGCCACTGGTACTTTTTTAACCCTTGGCAACGCTGCAAAAAAGTATCGGCGGCGGGCGCAAGCGCGGGTAGCGCGCGGGTGCTCAGCGGCGTATTTTTAGGCGTTCCCACAACGACAAGAGGCATCGCCATGCCCGTCAGCCGCGCCGCTCTGTTCGAACACCGCCCTGCCGAGCGCGAAGTAATCCTGCCCGAGCCCGACCACTGCTTTCGCTGGTTCGAACACGACTATCCCTATGACCTGGCACGCTGGAACCACCATCCCGAGTTTGAGATCCACCTGATCCGCCAGGGCAGCGGCAAGCTGGTGGCGGGCGACTACATTGGCGCGTTCAGCGCCGGGCACGTCGCACTGATCGGCCCCGACCTGCCCCACGACTGGATCGGCGACCTCGCCCCCGGCGAGTACCTGGCCGGCCGTGACGTGGTGCTGCAATTCGACGGCGCCGCCCTGCTCGCTCTGCGCAATACCCTGCCGGAACTCGGCGACTTGCAGCGCTTGTTCGAACAGGCGCGGCGCGGCCTGGCTTTCAGCGGCGACACCGCCGTGCGGGCCGCGAGCCTGCTGGAAGACATCGGTCGCGCCCAGGGCCTGCAGCGGCTGATCCTGTTCCTGCAGCTGCTCGACACCCTCAAGAACGCCCCGCCCTCGCAGGCCCAGGCCCTGGCCAGCCCGTGCTACGCCCCCACCCTGGATGCGCGCAGTGCCGAGCGCATCAACAAGGCGTTCGACTACCTGATGCGCGAACTGACCGGCGATGTGCGCCTGTCGGAGATCGCCCGCCAGCTGGACATGAGCGAGCCGGGGTTTTCACGTTTCTTCAAGCGCAACACCGGCCATGGGTTTATCGACTTGATGCGCAAATTCCGGGTGCAGCGCGCTTGCCGCTTGCTGCTGCACAGCCAGATGTCGGTGGCGGATATCTGCTTTGAAGTGGGCTACGCCAACCTGTCGAATTTCAACCGACACTTTCGCATCGAGATGCAGCAGACGCCGAGCGAATATCGACGCGAGACGGCGATTCACCTGTTCACCCGCAGCACAAAATGACACCCAGCCAATGTTGATCAATGGGTCGACTATTGGCTGAATTTTCCAGCCATTTCAGTCCTGTAAACGAAGTTGGTACATCCTGTGCAAACGTTTGCGATACGAACTTGCCAGCCAAGCTCCTCGCTGCCCGAGCAATCGGGTTTAAACCGCGTAAGAACAGGGATTTTCAATGCAACCCACCTCCAGGCTCCCCGCCCCCTTTGCTGTTTCCGTGCTACTGGCCGCCGTTACGGGACTACTCAGCGCACCCATTTTGGCGCAGACCACGCCATCCGATGACTCAGCACAGGGCGAAACCCTCGCCCCCGAAGCCAGCCCGCCGAAGAAAGGCGCGTACCTGTCGGAGTGGTTCAACCAGGACCTGACGCTGATCGGCAGCAAAGACATCAGTTTCGGCCCCAAGCCACAGGACGATGTCTACCTGGAATACGAGTATTTCGGTCGCAAGGGCCCGTTCGAGCTGTACGGCTATATCGATGTGCCGAAGATCCTCACCATCGGTAACAGCAATGACAAAGGCGTGTGGGAACATGGCTCGCCGGTGTTCATGGAGCATGAACCGCGCATTTCCATCGACTACCTGGCCGGACGCAGCCTGGCCATCGGGCCATTCAAGGAATGGTACGTGGCGTTCGACTGGATCTACGATCACGGCAGCAACAAGGAAAACCGCGCCAATACGCTGTACAGCGGCCTTGGCACCGACATCGAGACCCACTCGCGGGTCAACCTGTCGGCCAACTTCTATGGACGCTACCAGTGGGAAAACTACGGGGCGAGCAACGAGTATTCCTGGGATGGCTACCGTGCACAGATGAAGTACATCGTGCCTATCGGCAAGTTCGACAACGGTGCCTCGCTGACCTACATCGGCTTCACCAACTACGATTTTGGCTCGGACCTGCACAAGGACAACCCGGCGCGTACCGCCAACGCCCTGGTCGCGACCAACGTGCTGCTGTATTCGTTCACGCACCTGCGCTTCACTCTGGTTGGCCGTTACTTTCACAACGGCGGCAACTGGGAAGACGGCAGCGAGTTGAATTTCGGCGAAGGCAACTTCCGCGCGCGCTCCGACGGCTGGGGTTACTACGCCGGCGTGGGCTACCAATTCTGATCAAGGAGCAACAGATGAACGCATTCAACCGTCTTTCGATTGCCATCGGCCTCGCCCTGCTGCCCCACGTGGCGCTGGCACAGGCGCCGATCAAGCCCAAGGTAATGCTGGTCACCATGTTCGCCCCCGAGGCGCAAACCTGGATAGACCGCCTGGCGCTCAAGCAGGAAGTGCGCGTGCCGGGCCTGTCCGCCGAGTACCCGGTAATCCGCTGCAACACCCAGGACGTGTGCCTGCTGGTCACCGGCATGGGCCAGACTAATGCCGCCGCATCCACCCTGGCCCTGGCGTTGTCACCGCAGTTCGATCTGCGCCAGAGCTACTTTCTGGTCGCGGGCATCGCCGGTATCAGCCCCAAGCACGGCACCCTCGGCACCGCTGCGTGGGCTCATTATCTGGTGGAGTTCGGCACGCAGTGGGAGTTGGATTCGCGGGATGCGCCCAAGCAATGGCCGACCGGTTACCTGGGCATCAACACCAAGGGGCCCAACGAGAAACCGCCGCTGGACTACAAAACCGAGGTGTTCGAGCTCAACCCCAAATTGCAGGCCAAGGCCTTCGCTTTGTCGCACCAGGTCGAACTCAGCGAAAGCAAGGAGTCGGCCGCCTGGCGCAAACACTACCCCGCCGCGCCCGCCAACCAGCCGCCGCGGGTCACTCGCTGTGACACGCTGGCCGGCAATACCTGGTTCTCCGGCACGCGGCTGAGCGAGCGCGCCGAGGTGTGGACCAAGCTGCTGACCGACAATAAAGGCGAGTACTGCACCACTCAACAGGAAGACAATTCCACCTACGAAGCGCTGCTGCGCGCCAGCCGCGAAGGTCTGGTGGATATCCAGCGCCTGGCGGTGGTGCGCGCCGGCTCGGACTTCGACCGTCCTTACCCTGGCTACAGCGAAGTGGATAACCTGCTCAAGTACGCCGATCAGGGCGGCTTCGTACCGGCGCTGGAGAACCTGTATCGCACGGGCAACCCGTTGGTGCAGGCGATCCTGAACAACTGGTCGGCGTGGGAGAACGGGGTGCCGGACGCCTGAGACCATGAGGCTTGCGACGGGGCGCTTGCAGTGCTGAGCAGGCGCCCCTCTGCACCTATCAGGGCACCAGAATGATTTTATCCGCGCTGCCCTGGTTCACCGTTTCATAACACCCGACCCCTTCGGCCAGCGCCACCTCGCGCAGGCCAGTCGGCAGCGGCAGCGAACCTTCATCGAAGAAACGCCCGAACTGCTCCAGCATCGCCGCGCATTGTTCGCAGTCATAGAGCAATGAGTTGATGCCCACCACCGAGCCGCCCTTGCGATACAGCGCCAGGGCCGGCAATTGCACGTGCCCGTCCACCGGTGCGGCGATGATCGCGATGCGCCCGAACGCCGCCAGCCCCGCCACGGCCGCCGGCAACCAGAAGCCGGTGGTGTCGAAGACCACATCCGCACCGCCGGCGAACACCTCATGCACCTGCGCGCCCAGCGTTTCAGGCTGGCCCAGGGCAATCGCGGCGAAACCCTCGGCCTGTAACGACTCGACCTGCTCAGCGCGGCGTACCGCCGCCAGCACCTGGGCACCGCGAATTTTCGCGAGGGCCAGGGCCGCGCTGCCCACCGCGCCATTGGCACCGATCACCAGCAACCGCGTGCCGCTGCCCACACCGCTGCGCTCCAGGGCATCCCATGCAGTGGTGTACGGCACCCCGAGGCTGGCCGCCTGGGCAAAGCTCAATTGCGCGGGTTTGCGCGCCACGCCCTTGGCCGACACGGTCAGGTACTGCGCATGGGAGCCGTCGGCGAAGAAGCCCAGGTCCCGACCGGTGCCCCACACTTCCTGGCCGAGCAGTGCCTGGGGGCCCTGCACCACCACGCCGGCAAAGTCGCGGCCGGGAATACGCGGCAACGTGGTGTAGGGGAAACGCCCGAGCACGTTCTTGACGTCGCTGGGGTTAAGGCCGGCGGCTTTGATCTGCACCAGCACTTCACCCAAGGCCGGAACCGGCGTGGGGACGTCAACCAGGCGCAGCGCGGCGAGGTCGCCGGTGGTGGAAAATTGCAATGCGTTCATGCGTGCTCTCCCGCAGAAAAAAAGGGTTCAGGACAGCCAGCCGCTGACCAGTTGCCGGCCCATGGGCCAGAGTTTTTCGCCGAGCAGCATGCCCATCAGGCCCACCAGGGCGATGGCCGGCGGTGCGGGCGAGCGAAAATCCAGGGCGCCGTAGAGCACGCCGACCAGCAGGCCGATGGCCAGGGAAATCAGATAATCCATGGGGGTTACGCCGTGTCAGTTGAGAGCGCCAGTCTAGGCAGCGCGCCGCGCCGACATCGGCCAAGAGCTTCAGGATATCGGCCAACCCTTCAACCCACGTACTGCGACGGTGCTACCCCCAGCTCGCGGCGGAACATGTCGCTGAAACTGCTCGGCGAATAACCCAGTGCGCGGGCAATGCCACTGACCGACTGGCCCTGGATCAGCGCCGCCACCGCCGTGGCCAATTGCACCTGGCGCCGCCATTCGGCGAAACCCATGCCCAGGTGACCCTGGAACAGCCGCGCCAGGGTGCGCACGCTGGCACCGGCCGCTTCGGCATGCTGCTCGAACGGGATCGCCAGGGACGGCGCCGCCATCACCGCCTGACACGCGTTCATCAGCCGGCGGTCGGCGCCCACCGGCATGGCGATGCGGATCGACGAGCGGCGCGCACGGTGCAACTCCAGCAGGGCCAGGCCGACCACCGCGTCGTAGTAGGCGCCATCGTCGCTGTCGCCCTGCTCCACCAGCGTGACGATCAGCTCGCGCAGCAGCCCACCGACATCGATCACCTGCACCTCGGCATCCAGCGTGGCCGCCAGTGCCGGGCGCAGGTAGATGTTGCGCATCTGCAAATCCGACACCACGCGAATCCCGTGTTCCACCCCCGGCGGCAGCCAGACCGCGCGCTGGGGCGGTACCACCAGGGCCTCGCGCGGGGTTTCAACCCACATCACGCCGCTCATGGCGTAGAGCAACTGGCCCCATTCATGGCAATGGGGCTCGATGTAAAGCCCGCGCGGATACGTGCGCGCCAGGGGCTGCACGGGGACGGCGGGATCGGTCAGGTCGGGGGGCGCTGCCAGGGCCATGGGCGGTCGTCTTGGGTGGATGAGCGGCCATGGTAATGAGCACCGCTCGACAATCCGAGTGAATTTTCAGCGCCGCCGGGGATCACTTGCTTATACCACCAGGGACGATGGCCCCATGACCAACGCAAAACTGTTTGTAATCGACTACACCCTTCATGGCGAAGCCAAGTCATTCATTATTCGTCTGGAAAAACTCGACACTCTGGAAGCCTGGCATTGGGCCAGTTGCGACGCGGGCGTCGGCCGTATTGGGCGCTTCGCGCGCGAACAGGTGAAGAAGACCAGCCCGGCCCAGGCCGAAAAGTACGGCATCCAGAACGTGCAATGGCGCCGCTCGGACGCACGCGCGCAGGCATGAAAGAGGAGAAAACAGCATGGCTTTACCCGAACACGTCACTGGCAAGGCACACATCGACTATACCCAGAACACCTTGTTCGGGCCGTTGGCCAAGCAGGCCGAATGTCAGGTGAGCCTGGAGCACACGTCCGAGCGGCTGGTGCTCAAGGTGTTCCAACCGCTGCCGGAAGATTTGCAGGATGCACAGACCGTAGTGTTTGCGCTGCAAGGCCGACGTACCAGTGCGGTCGTCAGAGACAGCCGGCGCCTGGCCGACCAGAGCCTGCAACTGCAGCTTGAAGCGCAGTAACCCGTACTGAAGAAGCGTGTGGCGGGCCGGCCTGCCCGCCACAACGCCCGCGCTTGCCCGACCTCAGCTTTTAGCCGACTTGGCGCACTCGCATCCCGTGGCTGAAGCACACGGCTCGCCATGAGCGTGGTGCTCGGCACAGCCAGGGCAGCAATAACCCTTACCGTCCTTCATTACCGCATCGACGCCCAGTACACATTTGCAGTGCGGGCAGGCACAGGTTTGATCTGGCATGGTCAGACTCCTCGTTCATGGTCGTCAAGGTGCGGCGAGCGCCGGCACCTTTAGCACTGACTGCGAGCCTGCGCCGATCGTTCAAACCTTCAGTCGCTGCGCGTATTGCTGCGGTACATGAATACCAGCGCGAGGGCCAGGCACACCATGGCCACCAGGCGACTGCCCGACAATTCGATGGCCGGGTTGCCCAACCAGCCGAAATTATCGATCAGCATGCCCATGCCCAACTGCCCGACGATCACCGCCACGGTGGCCACCGCCGTGCCGACCACCGGCACCGCGCCCACCATCACCATCATGTACACCACCCCGAACAACGCCCCGGTCAGTTGCCACTTGGGCACGTCCAGCAGGCTTACGGCCTGGGCCGGCTCAAAGAAGAAAATCAACAGCGCGGTGGTCAATGCACCGACCGCGAAGGTCAACAGGCTGCTGCGCAGCACGCCGACTGTCTGCCCCAGGCGGCCATTGATCGCCGCCTGCACGCTGAGAACCGCGCCGGCGGCAATCACCACTATCAGTAAAAAAATCAGACTCATCGCCTTACCCTCGTGCAATCAGAACAAGTGCCGCCACAATCAACGCCAGCGCGATCCAGCGCTCGCCATTAACCCGCTTGCGCGCCGTGCCGAACCAGCCGAAATGGTCAATCAGCACGCTCTTGCCCACTTGCCCGGACAGGATCGCGATCATCGTCATCGCAATGCCGATGTGCGGCGTGGCAAGGGTCAGCACCACCACATACATCGGCCCCAGGAACCCGCCGATCAACTGCCAGCGCGGCAAATCGGTGAGCGCCGGACCCTTTTGCGGACCGCTGAATAACAGCAACAGGAACAGAATCGCCGAACCTACGCCGAAAATGCTCAAGGTCGCCCACAAATGCCCCACCTGAACCCCCAGCGGCCCAAGCAGACCGGCTTCCACTGATAAGCCCATGCCGGCCAGGATCACCAGCGGCAACAGCAGCAAGCGCAACAGATTTCTTTTCGGCCTGGCCTGCGCCACGCCCTCAATGGAACTTGCCTGCATACATCACCTGCGTTTCAACGTTGGAAGAATGGCGCGCATTATCCGGTAGCTGTGCTGTGCGATAAATGGCAGCATGCGGACAACACCTTTGCGCAATTCGCACAGCACGGAGCCGTAATGCAGGGTTTGAATGAGTTGAGTTTCAAGGCGTTGCGCCTGTTTGTGGCGGTGCTGGACTACGGCAGCTTTTCCGAAGTAGCGCGCCGCGAAGGTTTGGCGCCCTCTTCGATTTCGCGCCAGGTCCAATTGATGGAGCACGCCCTCGGGCAACAGTTGCTGTATCGCCACACTCGCGCGGTCAGCCCCACCGAGGCCGGGCGCCTGCTCGGACGGCACGCGCGCCTGATGCTGGAGCAATTGGAAGCCGCTGGCCAGGCCCTGCAGGAGCAGGACAGCGAACCCAGCGGCCTGGTGCGCATTAACGCGCCGATGGTGTTCGGCCAGCGCCACTTGTCACCGTGGCTCGGCGAGTTATGTCGGCGTTACCCGAAGCTGCAACTGGATATCCAGCAAACCGACACCTACGTCGACCCATTACAGGACGGCACCGACCTGCTGTTTCGCATCGGCGTGCTCAACGATTCCAGCATGCAGGCGCGCGTTTTCGCGCCGCAACGCTTTCGCATCGCCGCCAGCCCCGCTTATCTGGCCCGACATGGCACACCCCGTCACCCGGACGAACTGGCCGCACACCAGTGCCTGGCCTATAAAGGCGTCACCGGCCAGCAACGCTGGTTCTTCCGCCGCGCCCAGGGCGATTGGACGCCCTACAGTGTCAAAGGCCCCATCACCGGCAACCACGCCGACACCCTGACCCACGCCGCCGAACAAGGCCTGGGGCTGGTGGTGTTTCCCTCCTGGCTGATTGGCGACAGCCTGCGCGCCGGCACCTTGCAGGCGGTGCTGACCGACTACGACGTAGCGACCACACTGGAGCCCCAGCAGATCGCGGCGTTGTGGCCGGGCAGCCGGCGTTTGTCGCTGAAGGTGCGTACGGTGATCGATTACTTTGTGGAGTGTTTTGGCACCGTGCCGTATTGGGATCGCTGACTCAAAACAACCACTGTCCAATCAACCACGCGTTGGCGCCACTGATCAGGGCAAACAGCATCCACGCCAGCAAACGCGTCGGCAGCCGGTTCACAAACGGCCCCATCAGTTGTTTATCACCGGTCATACGAATCAACGGATACAGCGCAAACGGCAATTGCAGGCTGAGCACCACCTGGCTGAGCACCAGCAGCTTGCCGATCGCCTCATCCCCCATCAGCCACACGCCGACAAACGCCGGGATCAGCGCCAGCCCGCGAGTGATCAGGCGACGTTGCCAGCAGGGAATCCGCAGGTTGAGGTAGCCCTCCATGATCACCTGCCCGGCGATGGTGCCGGTAAAGGTTGAACTTTGGCCGGACGCCAGCAGGGCGATGCCAAACAGAACGCTGGCGAAGGCGCCGCCGACCAGAGGGTCAAGCAGGTGATAGGCGTCCTGGATTTCCACCACATCGGTATGGCCGGTCTGGTGAAACGCAGCGGCAGCCAATACCAGAATCGCGGCGTTCACCAGCAGGGCCAGGGCCAGGGAGCCGATGGTGTCGATGCGCGCCAGTTTCACCGCGTCCTGTTTGCTGGCGAGGTCCTTACCGATCAGGCGGGTTTGCACCACGGAACTGTGCAGATAGAGGTTATGGGGCATCACTGTGGCGCCCAGGATGCCGATGGCCAAGTACAGCGGCGCCGCATCGCTGATGGCCGACAGTGACGGCGCAAAGCCGCTGAACACCTCGGGCCAATGGGGCTTGATCAGCACCAGCTCGACAAAGAAACACACGCCAATGGTCGCCACCAACGCCAGCATGATCGCTTCCAGGCGACGGAAACCACGATTTTGCAGGGCCAGGACCAGTAAGGTGTCGAACGCGGTGATCACAATGCCGGTGGTCAGCGACACCCCCAGCAGCAAATGAAACGCCAGGGCGCAGCCCAGCACTTCGGCGAGGTCGGTGGCGATGATGGAAATTTCCGCCAGCACCCACTGGGTGCGCGCCGAGCGTCGGCTGTAGCGTTCGCGGCACAGTTGCGCAAGATCCTTGCCGGTGGCGATGCCCAACCGCGAACACAGGCACTGCACCGCCATGCCCGCCAGGCTGGCCAGCAACACCACGAACAACAGGCTGTAGCCGTAACGCGAACCGGCTTCGATGGCCGTGGCCCAGTTGCCCGGGTCCATATAGCCGATGGAAATCAACAGGCCGGGACCGGCGAACATCAGGGCGCGCTTGAAGAACGAGGCCTTGGGGTCAACGATGACGGAGCCGGCCACTTCCGGCGGGCAGAACGGGGCGGTAGCGATTTTTGGCAGGCTGAATTTCACGCGATATCCCAGGCAAACACACTCGACAGGCACGCAGCTTATCAGTCGGATGCAACCGTGCGCATCACCGTCTCCCGTGGCAGGTCAAAGGCTTCCACCACCTGCACCACCAAGTCCATTTCCTGGTTCAGCGCCTCACGCTCCATGCGTTGGCGAATCGCGCCGATCACCAGCACCGCCAGGGTGGTGACTGAATACGCCGGGCCGGAAAACGCCCGCACTCCGGTCACCAGCAACATCGCGGCAGCCAACGCCTGGCCCACCACCGGGATCGCCGAGGCGGCGCCACGGCGCAGGATAAAACCGGTCAACCCGGCCAGCGCAGTGCCGCTCAACGCTGCGGTGGCCGAACGCCCCTTGTCGAAACGACGGAAGACGCCCTGCTCTTTCTGCGCGGCCACCTGGAGTTCCGCATCGAACACCAGCCGGTCGGCGTTGCTGAGTTTGCCCTTGTACTGCTCGATCAGTTTTTCCGCGATCAGAGCCTCAAGGTCTGCCAACGCCAGGTTTTCGAGCGGCGCGTCAAATGTGAGGCCCAATCGCCGCGCCACATCTTCGGCGATCTGCCGGTAGGTGACGCCGTGACCACGGGTGAGGTTCATCAAGCTGTCACCGCCCATGCGTTGCAACGCGATGGTCAGCTTGAGCGGTTCACGCACGGTGGCGTCGATCGAGGCACTGCGTTTTTGCGCCATCAGCTCGGCCAGAAACTTCAATTCCTCCGGCCGCGCCTGCACCAGGGCCGCAAACAGATCCACGTCCTCCTCGGCAAACCGCACCTCGCTGCTGCGCTGGTCGGCGCGGATCATGCCGCGCCGCTCGTGCAGCAGGTCGGTGTACTGCACCACCGTCTGCAATTGCGGCCAATAGGCCGCGTGATCGAAGGTGGCCAGGTGCACATTACAGACCTTGGCCTTGAGCGCCGGCGTGACCGGGATCGGATAGCGGCCGATGCATCGCTCGGTGTCCGGTTTTATCGCCAGGGCCCAGTCCTTGCTGGAATGACAGTTGATCACCCGGCCGCTCAGCAGGGCCGACACCTCTTCCCACGGGCTCGACGTGCAGATCGCCCCGCCCATCAGCAGCAGGTTGTCCAGCGGCAATTGGCGGGCGGTGCCGGGGTTGGCCAGCAGGCTCTTGACCAGAATCCGTGCGCCCAGGGAATGGCCGATCAGGTTGATACGTCGCACCGGCAGCGACTCCTGCCGCAGGTAGCTGGTCAATTCGGGCAGCAAGGTCTTGGCCACTTCATCGACCCGCGCTTCGACACTTTTGTAGTGGTCGAGGAAATAGGCGATTGCCTTACCCACCCCAACCGTCGCCGCGCCCAGGCTGCCGCCGCCGAGCATGGCCGCGATAACGTCCTTGAATGGCGCAAACAGGTTTTCCAGAAAATGCCCCGCCGGCCAGAACAGCATCAGGTTGGTCGAGCCTTCGATACCGGCCAACTGCTGCTTGAAATTGCCCAATTGCTGCCGGTTGAAGAATGCCGAATACCCATGCACGTAGAGATTGAGCACCTCGCCCTGGGGTTCGCCGCACAGCAGAAACGTGGGCTTGCGGGTGCGGTGCATATCATCCCACTGGTGCTGCATGGGCAAGGACTCCGGGTAACGAGGGACGCCGATAGTAACAAACTGTGAGCGACGGCAAGGTGAATCCTGACCGGCGTGGCAGTCTCCAGGTAAAGGCATAATGCTCGGCCTCAACGCATAAGCCCGAGACAGGCTCGGGGGATGGCAAAACGCTCAACCGGCTGATTTATCGATTTTCACCTGCCCGTCGGGGAAGATCGCGACCTGCCACGCAGCAAAAACACAATTCTCATCCTGTAAAAAGCGCTCTAATACCCGCCTGTTGATTGGCTTTGAAGATTTTGGAGTTCGCAATGCCCCATGAAGGCAACCTGTTACAAGCGGCCGTGGTGTTTCTGCTCGCGGCCGTGCTCACCGTGCCCCTGGCCAAGCGCCTGCAGTTGGGCGCGGTGTTGGGCTATCTGTTCGCCGGGGTGATCATCGGCCCGTCGGTGCTGGGCCTGATCGGCAATCCGCAAAGCGTGGCGCAGTTTTCGGAACTGGGGGTGGTGCTGCTGCTGTTTATCATCGGCCTGGAACTGTCGCCCAAGCGGTTATGGGTGATGCGCAAGGCGGTGTTCGGCGTAGGTCTGGCTCAGGTGCTGTTGACCGGCCTGGTGATGGGCGTGGTGGCACTGTGGCTATTTGGCCAGCCGTGGAACAGCGCAATCGTGCTGGGCCTGGGCCTGGCGCTGTCGTCCACGGCGTTCGGCCTGCAGAGCCTGGCCGAACGCAAGGAGCTGAACCAGCCCCACGGTCGTCTGGCTTTCGCGATCCTGCTGTTCCAGGACATCGCCGCGATCCCTCTGATCGCCATGGTGCCGCTGCTGGCCGGCAGCGATCACCCCACTACCGAAGCTCAGGGCCTGCAGCATGTGTTGCAGATCCTGGGCAGCATCGCCGTGGTAATCATCGGCGGGCGCTATCTGCTGCGGCCGGTGTTTCGCATCGTCGCCAAGACCGGCTTGCGCGAAGTGTCCACCGCCACCGCGCTGCTGGTGGTGATCGGCACCGCGTGGCTGATGGAGCTGGCGGGCGTGTCGATGGCCCTCGGCGCGTTCCTCGCCGGCCTGCTGCTGGCGGACTCGGAATACCGCCACGAACTGGAAGCGCAGATCGAACCGTTCAAGGGCCTGCTGCTGGGGCTGTTCTTTATCAGCGTTGGCATGGGTGCCAACCTCAGTCTGCTGCTCAGTTCGCCGTTGATCGTGATCGGGCTGACCCTGCTGTTGATCGGTCTGAAATTGCCGCTGCTTTACGCAGTCGGTCGGCTGGTGGGCGATCTCAATCGCGAAAGCGCCCTGCGCCTGGGCGTAGTGCTGGCGGCCGGCGGTGAGTTCGCGTTCGTGGTGTTCAAGATCGGCCGCGACCAAGGCCTGTTCGAGCCGCACCTCTACGATGTGCTGGTGCTGACCATCACCTTGTCCATGGCCGTCACGCCGCTCTTGTTACTGGTGTGCCCGAAGCTGTTCAGGCCCAAGGTCAAACCGGTGGAAGTGCCCGAAGAGTACCGCGCCATCGAAAGCGACGCGCCGCGCGTGGTGATCGCCGGCATGGGCCGCATGGGCCAAATCGTGGCCCGTATCCTGCGTGCACAGAACATCTCCTTCATTGCCCTCGATACTTCGGTGGAAACCATCGAGCTGACCCGCAGCTTCGGCGGCATGCCGGTGTTTTACGGCGACCCGCAGCGCCCGGAAATCCTGCACGCGGCCAAGGTGGATCAGGCCGAATTCTTCGTGATCGCCATGGATGACCCGGAGATCAACATCAAGACCGCCGAGCTGGTACGCAACCTCTACCCGCACATGAAGATCATCGCCCGCGCCCGAAACCGTCAGCACGTCCATCGCCTGGTGGACCTGGACGCCTCGCCGGTGCGCGAGACCTTCTACTCCAGCCTGGAAATGAGCCGCCGCGCCCTGGTCGGCCTGGGGCTCAGCCAGGCTCAGGCCGATGCACGCATCACGCGCTTCAAGAACCACGACCAGCAAGTGCTCGCCGCCCAACACGCGGTGTACGACGACGCCGCCAAAGTGATGCAGACCGCCCAGGAAGCTCGGGCGGAGCTGGCGCGGTTGTTTGAGATGGACCGACTTGAGGAAGAGTCCGACAAGGTGTGAGGTAAGGGATGAACGATATTGCGAAATTTCTGACAGAATACGGCGCAATTTCGTTTATCCCTGGAGCGCTTCATGGCCACCTTCACCAAGACCGCCATCCTGCTGGCCCTTGCGCTTACCGCCGGCAGCGTATTCGCCGCCGCCAAGCCGACCACGCAAACCATCACCACCCTGGGCGGCAAATTCAACTTCACGCTGCCCAAGGCTTACGTCGCCGACACCCTGCCGGTCGACAAGGCCCAGGACGGCACCGGTGTCACCCAAGGCACGATGTACGCCAACCAGACCAGCAAAAGTGTGGTGATCGTCGCCGAAACCGTGCGCAACGATGGCATCGACGTCCAGGACAACGATGCGCAGTTCCTTGATGGCGCCGTGGCCGGTTTCGTCAAGGATCAGAGCGCCGCCCTGCCCGACTTCAAGAAACTCAGCGAGAAAAAACTCACCTTCAAGGGCCTCGGCCTGCGCCAGGTCGACAGCACCGCCACCCAGGGCGGCGGCAAGACGCTTAACTCCACGTTCCTTGGCGGTTCAGGCAATCACTTGCTGGTGATCCAGGCCATCTCGCGGGCGGACGATGTCAAGGGTCACGCGGCGCTGGTCAAGCAGATTACCGGCGGCAAATAACCCGACTCGCTAGTTGTGCAGAAGATGAGTATCGATCCATCGGGGGCAAGCCCCCTCCCACATTTCCGATCTACCGTGGGAGGGGGCTTGCCCCCGATGGCGGTGTGAATTGCGCCCCAAAAGTTGGATCAGGCATTACTTCAGGCTGTCTTCCAACCAAACCTTAATGTCCTGCACTTCTGCTTCGCTGATGGTATGCGGCATCCCCGGATAGCCATGAAACGTCGGTTCAAGCCCCAACCCACTCAACACCTCGTTCGCCCGCGTCGCCGATGCGTACGGCAGCGCCTGATCCAGGGTGCCGTGGCCGATAAAGATCGCCAGCTGATTCAAGCGCGGATCCGGTTTCAGCTCGGCCTTGAGCGCCGGCAAAACACTGCCGCTCAACGCCGCGATGCCCCGTACGAGTTGCGGGTCACGCAACGCTACTTCGTACGTCATGATCGCGCCCTGGCTGAACCCGACCAGGAACACCCGGTCACTGCGGGTGTGGTATTTGGTGGTGGCCTGACTCACAAAGTCTTTGATCAACCCGGCGCTGCGCTGCAGGTCGGCGGGCTCGCCGTCGTATTCGCCATCCCCCGGGGTCTTGGTGAACCAGCGGTAACCGCTGGGCGCCACCGGCATCGGGGCGCGTGCGGACAGGTAGGTCCAGGTCGACGGCAGCGCGTCCTTGATGCCGAACAAGTCTTGCTCGTCGCTGCCGAACCCATGCAGGAAGATCACCAGCGGCTGGTTACGCGACTCGCTCCGGGCCTGCTCCAGGTAGGCCAGCGGCAAATCAGTGTGCAACGCAGTATCGGCATGCGCGGCACCCGCCACCAGTGTCAGCGTCAGAGCGAACCATTTGAACATCAGGCGTTACCTCAGGGTTTGCGCAGCAAATAAGTATCCATGATCCAGCCATTGGCCTGGCGCGCCGCCTTGCGTACGCGCTGGATATCGTCCGCGACTTCGGCGACCTTGCCGCTGATCAGTATTTCATCCGGCGTGCCCAAATAAGCGCCCCAGTAGATCTCCAGGTCTTGATCGGCCACGCTGCGGTAGGAATCTTCAGCATCCAGCATCACCACCAGGGTATCGGCGTCGCTGGCCTGCCCTGCCGCCAGACGGCGCCCGGTGGTGATCTCGACAGACTTGCCGATGCGATTCAACGCGACCTTATGCTGGGCCGCCAGGGCCTGCACGCTGGTGATGCCGGGGATCACTTCGAATTCAAACACGCAACGGCCACTGGCCAGGATCGCCTGCAGGATGCGAATGGTGCTGTCGTACAACGCCGGGTCGCCCCAGGCCAGGAACGCACCGACTTCGCCGTCAGCCATTTCCTCGTTGATCATGCGTTCGAAGGTGGCTTGCTTGTCGCGGTTGAGGTCTTGCACGGCGGTGGTGTAGTCGATATCGCCGCGCACGCGCTCGGGGCAATCGGCCTCGACAAAGCGGTAGCCGGGCTTGGTGATGTAGGTCTGGCAGATCTCGCGGCGCAGGTCGATCAACTTGTCTTTGCTTTGGCCCTTATCCATCAGGAAAAACACGTCGGTGCGGTTCAGCGCCTTTACGGCCTGCATCGTGATGTAGTCAGGGTTGCCGGCGCCAATGCCGATGATCAGGATGCGTTTCATGGGGTGCTCTCAGTGCGGGGCGTGGATTTTGCCATGTTCACCCACTCAAGCGTGAGTTTCCAGGCGCAGGCGCCACACCTGGTTGAAGCGCAACTCGACGGCGGACAGCGGCTCCACGTCTATGCGGTAGAACATCGCCGCCGGAAACTGCATGACGCACAGCATCGCCGCACGGATCACAAAAGGATGAGTGATCGCCACGCTATGGCCCGGCTGGCACTCAAGAGACTTCAGCCACAACGCGACACGGGCGCAGAGCTGATCGACCGACTCGCCACCGTGGGGCGAACTGGCGCTGTCGGCACGCCAGCGGTCCAGCGCGGCAGGGTCGAGTGTGCGGATATCGCGCCCCCGCCATTGGCCCAGGTCAATGTCGCGCAGCGCCTCGTCGATCTCGGCATGGGCGCCGAACAACCGCGCCGTTTGCCGGGTCCGCGCCTCCGGCCCGCTCAGCAGCCGCGCGGCTGGCTTGTAACGAGCGGCCAGTGACAGCGCGGCGCCCTGCCAGTCCATCGCTACCGATTCGTCATCGGCAAAACGCCCCTGCTTTTGCAGGGGCGTGACGGCATGGCAGATCAGGGTCAAACGGGTGGCCCGCATCGCAGGTCGCTCCAACGCAGCAGTCGAGGCCCGCAAGCCTGGCGCAGTTGGCGCAACGATGCAACGCCTGACAAAGCCACCCTCACACCGCCCGGCGTCAGGCCGCGTGGCTTTCTTTCTTCAAGCTGTCCATATCGATCACGAAGCGGTACTTCACGTCGCCCTTGAGCATGCGCTCGTAGGCTTCATTGATGCCCTGGATGTCGATCATTTCTACGTCCGAGACGATCCCGTGTCTGGCGCAGAAGTCCAGCATATCCTGGGTCTCCTGGATGCCGCCGATCAGCGAACCGGCCAGGCTGCGGCGCTTGAAGATCAGGTTGAATACCGTGGGCGATGGGTGCGGGCTGTCGGGGGCGCCGACCAGGGTCATGGTGCCGTCGCGCTTGAGCAGGTTGAGAAAGGCATCCAGGTCGTGGGGCGCGGCGACCGTGTTGAGGATGAAATCCAGGCTGTTGGCAACCTTGGCCATTTCATCCGGGTTCTTCGACACCACGACCTGGTCGGCGCCCAGGCGCAGGCCGTCTTCGCGCTTGTTGGGCGAGGTGGTGAACAAGGTCACATGGGCGCCCATGGCATGGGCGATTTTCACCGCCATATGGCCCAGGCCGCCAAGGCCGACTACGCCGACTTTCTTGCCCGGCCCGACCTTCCAGTGATGCAGCGGCGAATAGGTGGTGATGCCGGCGCACAGCAGCGGCGCCACCGCGGCCAGGTTGCTGTCATCGTGGGAGATGCGCAGCACGAACTTCTCCTTGACTACGATGTTGTCCGAGTACCCGCCGTAGGTGTTTTCACCGCCGAACACCGGGCCGTTGTAGGTGCCGGTAAAGCCGTTCTCGCAGTACTGCTCTTCGCCCTCGGCACATGACGCGCAGTGCTGGCAACTGTCGACCATGCAACCGACGCCGGCCAGGTCGCCGACCTTGAATTTCTTCACATTGGCGCCCACCGCCGTTACGCGGCCGACGATTTCGTGCCCCGGCACCGATGGATAAAGGGTGTTGTTCCACTCGTTGCGCGCGGTATGCAAATCGGAGTGGCAGACGCCGCAATACAGAATGTCGATTTGTACGTCATCCGCCCCTGGGGTGCGGCGCTCGAAGGTAAAGGGCTTGAGCGAGTCCTTGGAGTCCCGAGCGGCGTAGCTGTAAGTCTTGGCCATTTCGTTCACCTGTGTGATCTGACGTTGAGGTCAGTGGACCAGCATAGACGCTGAAACGTTCAACCGAGCACGCCCGTACAATTCCCCTCGCGCCACGCCGCCTAACCTCACGACTTTCGATCATCTGGAACACGGAGAGCAGGCATGGTTAACAGAGCAATCAGGGTAAGCCTGGCAGTGACGCTGCTGGCCGGCGCGGTGATGGGCAGTGCAGTCGCGGCGACACCGAGCGTAGCGGTGGCCCCGCAGTACGACACCAGCCACGTGTATGTCGCTCCGGCGGATGTCGACCGGTTTGCCCAGAGTTTCCTCGCTACCTTTGGCGGCAAAAGTACACCCCAGATGGTGGTCAACGTGTTGCCGGTGCCGAGCAGCACCACCTCGCAATTGCTGCAGACGCCGGCCGGCACCGTGTCGCTGTTCGGCTTTACCACGCCGATCCCGCATCCGTTCGGCCAGGAACGTAACGGCTATCTGGTCAAGGATATGGACGTGGCGCTCAAGGCCGCCCGCGAAAATGGCGCGGCGGTGATCGTCAGCGACTTCCCCGACCCCATCGGGCGCGATGCGGTGGTGCAATGGCCGGGCGGCGTGAACATGCAGCTCTACTGGCACACCAAGACCCCGGACTACGCCGCGTTCCAGACCGTGCCGGAAAACCGCGTGTACCTGTCAGCCGACCGCGCCGATGCGTTTATCAAAGCCTTCCTGGGGTTTTCCCACGGCAAAATCCTGGCCGACAACCAACAGGCACCCGGCGTGGACGTAGGGCAAGGCAATGGCACCTACCGTCGCGTGGACATCGAGTCTTCGTTCGGCCGCATGGCCGTGCTGGTCACCAACGGTCAACTGCCCTACCCCTTCGGCCATGAAACCACCGGTTACCAGGTCGCCGACCTGAACGCCACCCTGGGCAAGGCCACCGGTTCAGGGGCCAAAGTGCTGGTGCCGACGTTCGACAGCAAGGGCCGTCGCAGTGCATTGGTTGAATTCCCCGGCGGTTACGTCGCCGAGATCCACCAACTCAACGCGGCCCAATGATTCGTCGCACAGGCTGGAGCCTGGCCGTGCTGTGGCCGCTGCTCGTAGGCGGCGTCCACGCCGACGAGCAGCCGACGCGCCCGACCATCAAGGCCAATCGCTGGCAGGAAGACTGGTCGGTACTCAAGGACCCGGCGCTGCGCACGCAGCCGCTGGACAATCTCAAGTACCTGCCGTTGTCCAGCGCCAACCCGTTCACCTATCTGTCGTTGGGAGCGACCTTGCGCGAGCGCTTCGAGATGAACGACGCCAGTGGCTTCGGTGTGAAGAACGTGGACCGTGATCGCTACCTGATCCAGCGCTTGCAGGTCCACGCCGACCTGCACCTGAACGAGCACTGGCGGGTGTTCACCCAGCTTGAGGACGTGCGCGCCTACGACAAGACCACGGTCGGCGGCGCCGACCAGAACCGTGTCGATCTGCGTCTGGCGTTCGCCGAGTACGTCAACACCTTCGACAGCGGCACGCTCAAGGCCCGCGCGGGGCGCCAGGATTTCGCCTTCGACCTGCAGCGCTTCATCTCATCGCGCGACGGGCCGAATGTGCGTCAGTCATTCGATGCGTTGTGGGCCGACTGGGAGACACCTGACTGGCGCTTTATCGGGATCGCCAGCCAACCGGTGCAGTATCAGGACGGCCGGCATTTCGACGACAAGTCCAACAGTGACGCGCGCTTCCATATGCTGAGGGTCGAGCGCCTGGTGGGCGGCAAGAACGAGTTGTCGGCCTACTACGGCGTGTATGAACGCAGCGCCGCGCACTATCTGGATGCAGACGGCGACGAGACCCGCCACCTGTTCGACGCACGCCTGGGCGGCGCGGCCATGGGTTTTGACTGGGACATCGAAGCGATGCTGCAAAGCGGCTCGGTGGGCAGCAAGAACATTCGCGCCTGGGCCGGCGGCAGTCGCACCGGCTACACCTTCGACAGCCTGGCCTGGAAACCGCGCATCGGCCTGCAACTGGACATCGCCTCGGGCGACCGCAAAACCGGCGACGGCACAGTCGGCACCTTCAATCCGCTGTTCCCCAACGGCTACTACTTTTCCCTGGCCGGCTATACGGGCTACAGCAACCTGATTCACGTCAAACCGTCGATCACCGTCAAGCCCATCGACAAGCTCAGCGTGCAGACCGCCGTCGGTCTGCTGTGGCGCCAGACCACCAGCGACGCGGTGTACACGCAACCGAATCTGCCGGTCGCCGGCACCGCAGGCCAGGGTGAACGCTGGACCGGTGCTTACGGTCAGCTACGTACCGACTATGGGTTTACACCGAACCTCACCGGCGCCGTTGAAGCAGTGCATTACGCCGTGGGCCGTACCTTGCGCGACGCCGGCGGCGATGACAGCAATTACCTGGGGGTGGAACTCAAGTTCAGTTGGTGAACCCAGGCAAGCACACCCGTACAAGCCCCAGGCCCGGTTTCGGGCAATAGTGAGGCGGGTTTTTCAGTCCCTCAATCAAGGAGTTTTCAATGAGCACATTCGTTGCCAAAGACGGTACCCAGATCTACTTCAAGGATTGGGGCAGCGGCAAGCCCGTGCTGTTCAGCCACGGCTGGCCGCTGGACGCCGACATGTGGGAATACCAGATGGAGTACCTCAGCAGCCGCGGCTTTCGCACCATCGCCTTCGACCGTCGCGGGTTTGGCCGTTCGGACCAGCCGTGGACCGGCAACGACTACGACACCTTTGCCGACGACATCGCGCAGTTGATCGAGCACCTGGACCTCAAGGACGTGACCCTGGTGGGTTTCTCCATGGGTGGCGGAGACGTCGCGCGCTACATCGCACGCCACGGCAGCGCACGGGTGGCCGGCCTGGTATTGCTGGGCGCCGTGACGCCGATCTTCGGCCAGCAATCCGATTATCCGCAGGGCGTACCGCTCGACGTGTTCGCCGGTTTCAAAGCCGAACTGCTCAAGGATCGCGCGCAATTCATCAGCGATTTCAATACGCCGTTTTATGGCCTCAACAAGGGCCAGAGCGTATCCGCAGGCGTGCAGACCCAGACCTTGCAAATCGCCCTGCTGGCCTCCCTCAAGGCAACGGTCGACTGCGTCACCGCGTTCTCCGAAACCGACTTCCGCCCGGACATGGCCAAGATCGATGTACCGACCCTGGTGATCCACGGCGACGGCGACCAGATCGTGCCGTTCGAAACCACCGGCAAGGTGGCGGCCGAGATGATCAAGGGCGCTGAATTGAAGGTGTACAAGGATGCACCTCACGGCTTCGCGGCCACCCATACCCAGCAGTTGAACGAAGACCTGTTGGCCTTCCTGAATCGCTGAAACACCCGCACCTGATGATCGCTTGCACGTTCTGCGTGCAAGCGATCATCACCCGTGAATCACCCTCTCCTTATTTTGGCCGGGCTTGCCCGGCCGTTTTTTTGCTCAAGAAAAACGCCGGCTCAGCACCAAGCGCCCAGGCCCTGCGATCAGCACGCTGGAAAAAATGATCAGCAGCAGCCAACCGAACTGCCCCTCAAACAACGTCCACTCCGGATGCACCACCACCATGGCGATCAACAGCACCGCCAGGATCGGCAGGCACGCCAGGCGCACCAACACGCCGGCAATGATCAGCAGCGGGCACAGCACCTCGGCAAAAATCGCCAGCAGCAAAGTGACCTGGCCCCCCAGGTGAAACGGGTCTTCGATCAGCTTCAATTGCCCGCTGTAGTCGAGCAGTTTGGGCAAACCATGCACCCACAGCAGGAACAGCGCCCCGCTGCCGCGCAAAAACAACAGCCCCAAATCCTGACATTTTGATTCGTTCATGCGTGCTCCCTGTTGGATGGCCTCTAACGCCATCCATTGTCCGGGCAGCGCTGCACGCACACTTGCAAGCCTGTGCTGACTAGTCTCCCGTTCCCGCAAACCCCACGACAATTTCATCGATCACCGCCCGCACGCGCGCGGTGTGACGCAGGTCGGCGTGGGTCACCAGCCAGACATCGTAGGGCAGCGGCCGGGTGCGCTCCGGCCACAACCGCACCAGCCCGTCGCGCTCGCCGGTGAGGATGGGGATCTCGCCGATGCCGATCCCGGCGGCGATGGAGCGACGTACCAACAGGCTGGAACTCAGGGACGCGACGATGCGCCCACGGCCCAGGGGTTCGCAGACCAGGGTCATGTCTTTCTGGCTGTGCAGGTACGGTTGATACACCACCAGGTCATGCCCTTCAAACAGGCCGCCCGGCTGCGGCGAGCCATGACGATCGATATAAGCCTGGGAAGCAAACAGCCCCACCGGCCAGCGTGCAATGCGACGAGCGATCAGGTCGGGGTTGTCCGGGCGCGTGTTGCGCACGGCGATATCGGTTTCACGTTTGGCCAGGCTCAGGAGCTGGGTAGACGCGTCCAGCTGCACGCGCACATCCGGGTGCCGGTCGTGCAGCCGCGCAATCGCCGGGATCAGGAAATCGATCGCCAGGGAGTCGGTGGTGCTGACCCGCACGGTGCCGGTCAGGCGATCATCCAGGCCTTGGATCTGACGCTCCAGCTCCAGGGCCGAGCGCTCCATTTTTTCCACCGAGTGCAAGGCGGCCTCGCCAACGGCGGTCAGGGCATAGCCTTCCGAGGTGCGCAGGAACAGGGTTGCACCCAGGGATTTTTCCAGGGCATTGACCCGGCGCCCCACGGTGGCCTGGTCGACACCCAGTACTCGCGCGGCTGCGCGAAGGGTCGACTCACGGCAGACCGCGAGGAACACGCGTGCATCATCCCAATTCATGTGCGCTCCCATGCTGCATATATGCATCATTATGACGTGTAATCGCTGCATTATTGCATCGATAAACGTGGATATGCTGGGCGCCGGACAAAATACCCAGGATTGTCATCATGCTCGACTCTCACCTTCCCTCCCGCAGCCCTTCATGGCTGGCGATTTTCGCCGGCCTGTGTGCCAGCCTGGTCAGTATCGGCCTCGCGCGGTTTGCCTACACGCCGCTGATTCCGTCGCTGATCCAGGCGCACTGGTTCAGCGCCAATGACGTGGTGTACCTCGGTGCGGCCAATCTTGTGGGTTACCTGATCGGCGCGCTGATCGGGCGGCCCCTCGCCCGGCACACCTCGAACACGACGGCGCTGCGCGGCATGATGGTGGCGGTGACCCTGGCGTTCTTTGCCTGCGGCTTCCCGCTGTCGGTGGTGTGGTTCTTCATCTGGCGCCTGCTGTCGGGGATCGCCGGTGGCGCAATCATGGTGCTGGTGGCGGCGACCGTGTTGCCCCATGTTCCGGCCGCGCGTCGAGGCGTGGCCAGTGGTGCGATTTTCCTCGGTATCGGGCTGGGCATCGCCGGTTCCGGCACCCTGGTGCCGCCCCTGTTGAGCCTGGGCTTGCAACAGACCTGGTTCGGCCTGGGCCTGCTGGCGCTGGGGCTGACCGCCGCCAGCTGGTTTGCCTGGCCCACAGCCACGCTGCACGAAGCCCCGGCGCAATCGGCCACGGCGGTGCCAACGCCGCCGGGGGTGTACCTGTTGTTTGCTCAATACGCTTTTATGGCCGCGGGCCTGGTACCGGCCATGGTCTTTCTGGTGGATTACGTCGCCCGAGGGCTGGGCGCCGGGGCCCATATAGGTGCGATGATCTGGGTGATGTACGGCCTGGGCTCGATTGTGGGACCGGTCACGTACGGTTTCCTGGCCGACAAGCTCGGTGCTCGGGTGAGTATCCGCCTGGTGCTGGCAGTGCAGGCGATTGCCGTCGGCTTGCTGGCCGTCTCCAGTTCGTTCACGGCGCTGGCCGTACTGGCCGTGATCCTCGGCTCATTCCCGCCGGGTATCGTGCCGCTGGCGCTGGCGCGGGTTCACGAACTGATCCCCACTCATCACCAACAACAGGTAGCGTGGAGCCGTGCTACGGTGTCCTTCGCGACGTTCCAGGCGGTCGCGGGGTTTGCCTATTCCGCGCTGTTCAACGCCAGCGGCGGTCAACATGCAGTGCTGTTCACGATCGCCGCCGGCGCCATTGTGATCGCGTTGCTGCTGGAACTAGGCATGCTCCTGCTGAACCGCAAACCGTCTGATGCGGTCCCAACCCATACGCTCATCGTTGCAGGTAACTTCAAATGACGCTTCCCACCGAAATGACCCTTATCGAAATCACCACCCCCGGAGGCCCCGAGGTGCTGCAACCACGCCAGGCGGCGGTGCCGGTGGCTGGCCCCGGCGAGATTCTGATTCGCGTGCACGCGGCCGGGGTCAACCGCCCCGATGCCCTGCAACGCGCCGGCAAGTACCCGATGAAACCCGGCATGAATCCGCTCCCAGGCCTGGAAGTGGCCGGTGAAGTAGCCGCCCTGGGTGACGGCGTGACCGAATACGCCTTGGGCGACAGGGTCTGTGCCCTGACCAACGGCGGCGGTTATGCGCAGTTCTGCGCCGTGCCGGCCGGCCAGGCCTTGCCGATCCCCGAAGGCATGGACTGGATCCAGGCCGCCGCCGTACCGGAAACCTTTTTTACCGTCTGGGCCAACCTGTTCGGCCTGGGCGACGCCCACACCGGCCAGCGTGTGCTGATCCACGGCGGCACCAGCGGCATCGGCACCACCGCGCTGATGCTGTGCCGCGAGTTCGGCATCCAGGCATTCGCCACCGCCGGCAGCGCCGATAAATGCGCGGCCATCGCCACACTCGGCGGCGAACCGATCAACTATCGCGAACAGGACTTTGCCGACGTCATCGCCGAGCAGACCGACGGCCATGGCGTGGATGTGATCCTGGACATCATGGGCGCCTCGTACCTGAACAATAACCTCAAGTCACTGGCCATGGACGGGCACCTGGTGATGCTCGGTTTCCTTGGCGGCGGCAAGGCCCATGATGTCGACCTGCTGAGCATCCTCAGCAAGCGCGCGGTGATCACCGGCTCGCTGCTGCGCGCGCGCACCGGGGCCGAAAAAGCCGCCATTGCCGACCAACTGCGTGAATACATCTGGCCGGTCCTGAGCGCCGGGCGTTGCCTGCCGATCATCGACAAGGTCTATCCCTACACCGACGCCGCCCAGGCCCATGCGCGGATGGAAGGCGGCGATCATATCGGCAAGATTGTGTTGCAGGTCGCCTGATTCAAAAACACTACAAATCAATGTGCGAGCGGGCTTGCCCCCTCCCACATTGATTGCGTGATTATTCGCAATAGCTGGGATAGTCGATATAGCCCGCCTCACCGCCACCGTACATCCCCTCTTCCCGCAGCGGGTTCAGCGGCCAGCCATTGAACAGGCGCTGGGGCAGGTCCGGGTTGGCGATAAAAGGCCGTCCGAACGCGATCAAATCCGCCAGCCCCGCCTGCACCAAGCGCTCGCCGCGTTCGGCGGTGTAGCGCCCGGCGTAGATGATGCGGCCGCTGAAGGTGCTGCGCACTGCCTCACGAAACGTGTCAGGCAGGTCCGGCGCGTTGTCCCAGTCGGCTTCGGCGATGGACACGTAGGCAATCCCCGACTCTTCCAGCACCTTGATCGCTTCGATGTAGGTGTGCTGCGGATCTTCTTCCACCAGGCCGATGTACACACGGTCTTGATCGGTGCCGCTGAACAGTGGCGAAAAACGCACGCCCAGGCGTTGCGGGCCGACGACTTTGCACACTGCTTCGACGATCTCGCGCAGGAAGCGCAGGCGGTTGTGCAGCGAACCGCCGTATTCGTCGTCTCGGGTGTTGGAATGGGCCGAGATGAACTGGTTGACCAGGTAACCGTTGGCCGAGTGGATCTCCACCCCATCAAAACCGGCATCCAGCGCGTTGCGCGCAGCCTGGGCGTACTGGCCGACCAACGCTTCGATTTCCAGCACGCTCAAGGCGCGCGGCACCGGCGGTTGCTTCAGCTCGCCGACGCCCGGCCCGGTTTCGATAAAGGCTTTGGCCTGCAAGGCCGGCAGCGCGGACGGGGCCACCGGAGCCGCACCGTCCGGCTGCAAGGCGTTATGGGACACACGCCCTACATGCCACAGTTGGGCGAAGATCACCCCGCCGTCGGCATGCACCGCATCGGTCACCTTGCGCCAACCATCGATCTGGGCCGGTGAGTAGATACCCGGCGTCCACGCATAGCCCTGGCCGCGTGGTTCGATCTGGGTGCCTTCGCTGACCATGAATCCGGCGCCGGCACGCTGGCGGTAATATTCGGCCATCAGCGCGGTGGGAATGTCGCCGGGTTGCGCGCTGCGCTGGCGGGTCAGGGGCGGCAGCACGACGCGGTTGTTCAACGTGTGATGCCCAAGCTTTACCGGGGTGTTCAAGAGACTGTCAGTCATTGCGATATTCCAAATTCAAGGCGAACACAAGCATTGGCGACTCGTTGGAGTCGCCAATGAATACAGCGTGAGGGGGTTAACTTAAGCGGTGAGTTTCAGCAGGGCCTTGGCCACATCGGCGGAGCTGGCCGGGTTCTGGCCGGTGATCAACAGGCCGTCTTCAAGCACGAAGGATGACCAGTCGGCCCCCTTCTCGTAACGGCCGCCGAGCTTCTTGAAATCATCTTCAATCAGGAACGGCACCACCTCGGTCAAGCCCACGGCAGCTTCTTCGGAGTTGGAGAAACCGGTGACGCGACGCCCCTTGACCAGCGGCTCGCCATTGACCGCCTTGACGTGGCGCAACGCACCCGGCGCATGGCAGACGAACCCGATGGGCTTGCCGGCGCGCTCGAAGGCCTCGATCAGCGCGATGGAGGTCGGCGACTCCGCCAGGTCCCACAGCGGGCCGTGGCCGCCTGGGTAGAACACCGTGTCGAAGTCGGCGGCATTGACCGAGTCCAGCTTGACCGTGTTGGCCAGCGCCTGTTGGGCAGCGGGATCGGCGGCGAAACGGCGGGTCTGCTCGGTTTGTGCATCCGGCGCATCGCTGACCGGGTCCAGCGGCGGCTGGCCACCGGCTGGGGATGCCAGCACCAGCTCGGCGCCGGCGTCCTTGAACACGTAATACGGCGCAGCAAACTCTTCGAGCCAGAAGCCGGTCTTGCGCCCGGTATCGCCGAGCTGGTCGTGGGAGGTCAGTACCATTAATACTTTCATTTTCCAGTGCCTCGATCGGTGTGGTTATCGGTGTGTTCGGGGCCGCCCAACAGCTGTTGGGTCAGCCAGAGCGCCTCGTCGAACGGCGCCGGTGTACGGGTGATCTTGCTCATGACGCTGCTGCCCAACCACAGCGCATAAAGACGCTGGGCCAGGTGCTGCGGGGGCTGTGTGAAACTCAGGGAGCCGTCGTCAATCCCGCGTTGCAGCGCCACCGCCAGCAACGCGATGGTGCGTGACGTGCCACGTTGCAACGCCAGGCGCATCGGCTCTGACAGGTCTGACACCTCGGCGCCGAGTTTGACCGCAAGGCATTTGCCCGCATCGGTGCAGCCGGTCTGGTTGTCGATCCAGGCTTGCCAATAGCGCATCAATTTGGCGTGCTGGCTAAGCCCCGGCTGGTCGAATAACTGCTGCATGCCGTGCACGTAGTGGTCGAAGTAGGTGTCGAGCAACACCACGCCGAACGCGTCCTTGGAACCGAAGTAGTGGTAGAACGAGCCTTTGGGCACGTCGGCGCTCTGCAGGATTTCATTGAGCCCAACCGCGGAAAAACCCTTACGGCCGACGATCGCTTGCGCGGTCTCCAGAATCGTGCGGCGCGCGCTTTTACTTGGGTTGTGCATGCTTGGCTCCTTGCGATTAGACCAGTCGTCTAGTGCGTGGAGCCATGGTAGGAGGCGGGCCGGCGGCTCACAATGTCAGATCCGCAAGGATTTCGGACATAGCGCTGCGCCAGTTGCCGTTTACCCGGCACACGCCGACAATCCCACCTCCCGCGCCCCTTGGAGAAATAACGATGCACAGCGTTGCGCTGATGGTTTACCCGAACTTCCAGTCCCTGAGCCTCAGCCTGGGCTCGGTGTTCGAGTGCGCGAACCTGCTGCGCGGCGAGCCGGCCTATGAGTTTCATCTGGTATCGGAAAGCGGCGGCGCGGTGATGACCTCCCAGGGGTTTTCGGTAAATACCTCGCCGATTCGGGCACAGGGCTACGACACGCTGATCGTCAGCGGTTACCTGGAATTCCGTCTGCCGGAGGCCAATCTGCTGGACATGGTCAAGGCCGCGTCCGCGCAATCGCGGCGCGTGGCCTCGCTGTGCATGGGCATCTTCGTGCTGGCCGAGGCCGGCCTGCTGGCGGGCAAGCGCACCACCACGCACTGGATTCACGCGCCGGCCTTTCGCAAACGCTACCCGGACATCCGCCTGGAAGACGACAAACTGTTTGTAGTGGACGGCCAGGTCTGGACCGGCGCCGGCATGAGCGCCGGCGTCGACATGGCCCTGGCCATGGTGGAGAACGACCTGGGCGTCGACCTCGCCCGGCGCATCGCACGCAAGCTGGTGATCGCCCAGCGCCGTGGCAGCGAGCAGTCGCAATTGTCGGCGCTGCTGGAACTGGACCCCAAATCCGACCGCGTGCAACTGGCCCTGGCCTACGCCCGCGAGAACCTGACCCACGACCTGTCCGTGGAGGCGTTGGCCGAGGTTGCACGGTTGAGCCCGCGTCAGTTCAGTCGGGTATTCCGCGAGGAAACCGGGCAAACCCCGGCCAAGGCCATCGAAGCTCTGCGGGTGGAAGCCGCCCGGGCAATGATGGAAACCAGCCGGCACCCGGTGGAAGTGGTGGCGCGCGAGACCGGCTTCGGTGATCGCGAGCGCATGCGCCAGGCATTTCTAAGGGCGTTCGGACAGCCGCCGCAGGCGATGCAACAAACGTTTAATGCAGCACCGCCCGCGTAACCCGGTAACTCATCAACTGCGGATCATCCGCCAGCTCCAGGGCTTGCACCGGACGCGGCAGGTTATCCAGCACCACGCGCCAGAACGCCTGGGACACTTCGTCCTGATCATAAAACCGCACCAACCAATCCGCCTCGCCGCTGCACAGCACCTGGGTGGCAATGGCGCGCCCGATGCCTTTGCGGCGGTAGCGCTTGAGGATAAACAGGTCGGCCAGTTCCAGGGCCTCGATGCCCGGTAACTCACACCCTTCGATCAGCAGGAAGCCGGCGATATAGCCGTCGACCAGCAGCAGGTTGGCGCTCCATTGCGGGTCTTGCCAGTAGCGGGCCAGGTGTTCGTCGTGGATGTAGAAGCGGCCGTCGGCCTCGACATCTTCCTGTTCCCAGTCCGAGGACTCATAGGCGTAGTACTGGTAGAGATTGCGGATCAGCTCGGCTTCTTCGGGGCCGGTCTGGATCAATTCCACGGTGGTTTCAGGCATGGGGCGCTCGATCAGAAAAAACAGGGCGCCATTGTTCACAAAACACCGGCAGCGGCCAAGAGCGCGGCGAACCTTTCTACTGGCTGAACGGATTGCAGTTAGCCATGGCCTCGGCCGAATTCTTGAAACATTTCGAATAAACTTCGCCGGTTCGCCACTTTTTCAAGGACACGCACTTTGAGCAACGTCTGTACCGCCGGCCTGGATGTGGGCTTCGCCTCCCTGGATTACCTGCAGATCTTCATCCTGGGCGTGATCCAGGGCATTACTGAACTGTTGCCGGTCTCCTCCACCGCCCATATGCGCGTAATACCCGCCCTGCTCGGCTGGCAGGACCCCGGCTCGGCATTTTCGGCAGCCATGCAGTTGGCGGCGCTGGCAGCGGTGGTGAGTTATTTCTGGCGCGATGTACGCCAGGTGACCACGGGCAGCATCAATGCGGTGCGCCGGGGTGACTATAACGATCAATGGTTCAAGCTGGCCGTGGCGATTGTATTGGCGACCATCCCGATAGGGATTGCCGGGCTGGCCTTGTCGTCGACACTGAATACCTGCAACTCACCATTGCGCGGGTTGATGGTGATTGGTATTTCCTGCGTCGTCATGGCGGTGTTGCTGGCGGTGGCCGAGTTGCGTGCGCGGCATACCCGCGAGGTCAGCCAGATGCGCCTGCGCGATGCGTTGATCGTGGGCGTCGCACAGATTGGCGCTTTGATTCCAGGCGTATCACGTTCCGGTTCTACCTTGACCGCCGCGCTGTTCCTCAACTTCAAACGCGAAGAAGCCGCACGCTTTTCCTTCCTGCTGGGGTTACCCGCCATCGCCCTTGCCGGTTTGAAGGAGCTGTGGGTGTTGTTGCACGCCGACCTGCCCGCCCACGCCTGGCCACATCTGCTGTTCGGCCTGGTGGTTGCCAGCATCTCGGCGTTCTTTGCCATCTGGGGCCTGATGAAATTCCTGGAGCGGTTCTCCACCTGGCCCTTCGTGATCTACCGCGCGCTGCTGGGGGTGTTCCTGATCGTGGCGGTCAGCACCGGGCTGCTGAGTTGACATAACTCGTTCTAAAACCTGCATAAATCTCCTGTGGGAGGAGGCTTGCCCCCGATGAGGGTGGGTCAGTTGATACATCTGTGACTGATCCACCGCTATCAAAGATCGTTCCCACGCTCCCGCGTGGGAATGCAGCCCGTGACGCTCCGCGTCACCTGTGCGCAGCCGCCAAGACTTGCA
>Ga0182008_10000446_pt1 | contig 31409 bp, 23 predicted proteins | sample Sormic07211129_1_FD_120482 | JGI IMG/M metagenome (GOLD analysis project Ga0182008, IMG submission 120482) | Rhizosphere microbial communities from Sorghum bicolor, Mead, Nebraska, USA - 072115-129_1 metaG | ecosystem: Host-associated > Plants > Roots > Rhizosphere | place: USA: Nebraska...
AGCGTAAACTCACCAAGCTGATCAACCTGACTAAGGGTTTGCGCAATGGCATTCGCCGCAGTTATCGCAGCGGTTGAATAAGGTGGATTATTACCATTGCTTAAGCTGGTTGGCAGATAAAAATCATATTTTTCATTGTAAGTCTGTGTACCTAAATTGGCTTTAAAATCCAACCCATTTAGTATATTATAAGTGGCATTGGCATTGTATGTGCTCCTGGCACCTTTTCTGGTAATTTTCAACTGTTCAACCGTAGCTAAAGGATTTTCAGGATTCTGAATACCATACTGTGAAGCCAACGAACCCATCCCAAACTGGATCGGATTTCCATTGGCATCCCTTGCCGGCAGATAAGGCAGGTAAATCAAAGCTGACATCATCGGACTTAAATCGTAGCGACCCTCCCTCACTTCGCGGTTATCGTTCTGAGTATACGAAAGGTTTGCACCTACACGTAAACGCTCGCTCACCTTGCCATCTATATTCGCTCTAAAGTTGGTAACCTTCTGGTTGGTATTGGTTACAATACCATTGTTGTTCTGGTAGCCACCACTTAAAAAGTACTTAATATCTTTAGTGCCGCCAGAAAAGGAAAGATTATGACGTTGAAAAGCCGCATTGCGGTAAAGTTCGTCCTGCCAATCGGTGTTGTACGCAGCAGGGATAGCCTGTTGTGTGCTAAAATTATAAAGATCAACCGGTATGCTTACGCTACTTCCGCTCCCTACATTGGCGATTCGCGTAGCATTGTTATCCCCAAACATCGAGTCGTTCCAGGTAATTTTGCCACCGTTTACAACCAAATCCTTGTATGCATTGTTACGGCCATCAATTAAAAGCTGGATAAACTGGTTGGCATCCAATAGTTTTATTTTTTTTGCCAATTGCGAAACTCCGCCCTGAACATCATATTCAAATCTTCCTTTGCCATCGGCACCTCTTTTGGTGGTAATTAATACCACACCGCCCGATGCCCTGGAACCGTAAATGGCAGCTGAAGCGGCATCTTTTAAAATGTCGATGGTTTCTATGTCCTCCGGATTGATGGATACGTTATTCCCTGCCGGATAACCATCTATTACATATAAAGGATCTGAACTGGCATTAATGGACCCTATACCCCTCACTCTGATTTTGGTACCAGAATATGGTGCGCCACTCGTTTGCGAGACCTGCACACCTGCAACCTTACCAACCAATGCCTGGCCAACGGTAGGAGAAGTTAAATTCATTTCGCTGGCCTTAACACTACTGATTGCGCCGGTTACATCAGATTTTCTGACCTTCTGGTAACCAATGGCCACAACCTCATTCAAAGTATTGCTACTTTCTTTTAATGTAATATTGATATTTTGACGGCCATTAACCGCAACCTCCTGATTATCGTAACCGATATACGAAAAACTCAGAACGGCATCTGCTTCTACATTGATTGAATACCGGCCATTGGGATCTGTAACAGCAGTTTTTTTTGTTTTCTTTTCAAAAACACTAACACCGGGTAAAGGTTGATTATTCTGATCGGTAACTATTCCGGTCACCATAGCAAATGCCTTATGGTGCAAGCCAGAAACAGTTACACCTTGGCTAATTGCCATTGCGCTGGAGTTGAAGAGTACCAGTACGCTTAAAGGCAAAAGCAATCTCCTGCAAATACGAGTTATACTTGCGGTTAAAAAAAATGATGTCATCTTTTTGTTCGTTGTAATGGTTTTTTAAATAATTGGGGATTTGTATTTTTCAAGTAGAAGCGTAGACTTTCACATTTACATAGGCTTATCCTTTTAAAGGTTAACAAGTAATTTTTTGAGCGTTCTACCGCCGCAAAAGTAAATGTGTGTTTTTAACACTATATGTCCCCAGCGTTAACTCTTTGTACAAAAAAAAGCAGCTTAGTTAAACTAATATTAACTCGCCTTAAAATTTGCTTAAACCGAATTATCAAAGCTTAAAGGATAACACCATCTTAACCCTGGTTTAATGGCGGGCGTTTAATTTTACCTCCAAAACTTTTCGATGAAATCCTGCTATCTTTTTCTGATAATCTGCCTGTTGGGCCAAGGCTTAGCTGCACAGCATATGCCCTCGCCATCTTATCGATTAATCCAAACCAGGAATGCAGTACAATACAAAAATTATTACCTGCTCACGCTTTTCCAGCAATTGCCCGGGCTGCGACAAATGCTTAGTTCGGATACAGTGCTAAATAGCATCTATCAAACAAAAACGGCCAGCGTAAATGAGGCAATTAAAACCTGTAAAACAGATGTTAGCTGTTATGCGACAGCACTAAAATTCACAGATGATGAAATATCCAGGATCGGAAATCGGTTAGCTAAGCTTTACACTGAAAATAACCCATTGGGACAATTGATTAAAAACCACCTCCTTCCCTCAGGCTGCTATGCTTTGTATGCCAATGAAACGCCCACAAACCTGTTGTTAAAAGCATGGGAGCAGGATGCTAATGCCGTTAATTACGCCATTGGTGTGTATGTAGAGGGCAACAAACCCAATTACCCGAAAATAGATTCCATCAGCTTTAAAATAAAGGATAAAACATTTGCCGAACTTACCGCAGCCAGTGCATGGCTATCCGTACAGCACAATAATAAACTGTTTTTTGAGCCCACTATGCAATTTGCGCTTCAGGCATTAGAACTAAACGAGCGTAATGACGCTGCCGATTATGAACCGATGTACAAAGGTGTAAACCAGGCTGCCATTAACCAGATTAAAAAAACAGAATGGAAGAAATATCCATACAGCGTAATCCTGGTTCCGGGTGCTGGGCCTGACGAAAAAGAAGTTGCACTAAGCCCTGGCGGAATGATCCGTTGCCGTTTGGCAGCCTTACAGTATAAAAAAGGTGTAGCGCCATTTATTGTAGTATCTGGCGGAAGGGTACACCCCTATAAAACTAAGTTTAGTGAAGCTTACGAAATGAAGAAATTTTTAAGGGAAGTGCTACAGATCCCCGAAAGTGCCATTATTATGGAGCCCCACGCCCGCCATACCACCACCAATCTTCGTAACTGCGCCAGACTGATGTTTAGATATGGAATACCTATTGACAAACCCGCTTTAGCCTGTACCGTAAAATCGCAGAGTTTTTACATTACCGATATCTTACCTGAACGCTGTAAAAAAGAACTCGGTTACTATCCATACAAAAACGGAAAACGTTTGAGCGAAACAGAATCAGCGTTTTACTTAAATACAACATCCTTGCAGATTGATTTTGATGAACCTTTAGATCCTTAATCATGAAAACTTTGAATCCTGTTTTAATCCTTATCGTGATGTTTTTGGTAGCCAGATACAGCAAAACGGACGGAAAAATCACCAAAACAGTTACTATTGATTCTTTAGGTACCCGTCAGAAAATTTCAAAGCAGGGTGGTTTTTATTTGCTGTATGATGACAGCAGGGTTGGTGTAATGCGCGAATACAAACTTCAGCAAGATTCGCTCATTTATCAGCATAAGGAATATAAGTTTACCGTTAAAAGGCCAAAACACCATTAAACACCCTACCGGCATTGCCTGCCACAAAGGCTGCCAACATTTGTGGGCAACTCGAGTAAGGGCATAGCGGTTGCTCTTCGCGAAAAAACAATGTGAATTTTATGGATTTTAACTGGAGCAAGCAATAGCTCTCCACGAGATATTCATTAACCGCGTCGTCATTCCCAACCTGATTGGGAATCTTAATGCATTAGGCTTTTAGATTCCGCCTGCGCGAGAATGGTGATTATCCTGTAGGTTGGTATCGCACTGACCGAAATGATTGATTTTATGAACAAAGGTTGGTGCACCCTGCAATCTCTACCATGAAATACTGCTGTAGCCACTTAGCCCCGGCTGAAGCGTTACCCTGCAGCAACGAGGTACGAGGAAGCGAAGCGTAAAAGCAAAAGACGGGAACTCCCACCCTCTTTAGCGCAGGCCTTGCGCTCCGAAAAATAAACTTGTGGTCGCCAAAATTTGTTTTTCTGAACGAAGTCGAAGAACCGGAATTTGTTTAACCATGTGAGGAGTATATGATCACGTAATTTGACGTAGTAAAAGATCCTTCGACTGCGCTCAGGATGACACTAAGCGACTTATCCTATCGGTTGGTGTCACACCGACCGAAATGATTGATTTTATGAACAAAATTCATTGCCCCTGCAATCTCTACCATGAAATACTGCTGTGCCCACCTGGCCCCGGCTGAAGCGTTACCCTGCAGCAACGAGGTACGAGGAAGCGAAGCGTAAAAGCGGAAGACGGGAAGAAACTTAGTGTTATATACAGGCCTTGCGCTCCAAAACATAAACTTGTGGTCGACAAAATTTGTTATTCTGAACGAAGTCGAAGAACCGATTTTGTTTAACCATGTGAGGAATATATGACCATGTATTTGCGGTAGCAAAAGAGCCTTCGACTGCGCTCAGGATGACACCAATGCGGCTTATCCGATCATGTGTTATCATCCACTAAAACATACAACTAAACGGCGACCCTTCTTTACTTTCCTTTTACACATCTTCGCCGTATCTTTATATCATCAAAAAAGAGGAAAGATATATGAATACTGAAAAAGCCATTCTTGCCGGCGGTTGCTTTTGGGGAGTAGAAGAACTGATCCGTCATTATCCTGGCGTGATCTCAACCGTTGTTGGATACACGGGTGGTGACGTACCAAATGCTACGTACCGGAACCATGGCACACATGCCGAAGCCATAGAAGTTACTTTCGACCCAGCGGTTTTAAGCTACCGCAAACTATTGGAATACTTTTTCCAGATCCATGATCCGAGCACTCGCAACAGACAGGGAAATGATATCGGCACATCTTACCGATCAGCCATATTTTATAATAGTGAAGAACAGAAAGCAACTGCTGAAGCTTTAATTGCTGAACTGGATGCTTCCGGCAAATGGCCGGGCAAAATTGTAACGGAGGTAGTACCCGAAACCGATTTCTGGAATGCTGAAGAAGAACACCAGGATTATTTACAGAAAAACCCTTATGGTTATACCTGCCATTTTGAAAGGCCAGACTGGAAATTATAAATTAGCTTGGCGTTGGGAGTTTGGCGTATAGCAGGGTAAAAACATAAACAAAAAGGCAGTTTTCTTAATTGAAAATTGCCTTTTTTGTTTTAAATCAGGTTATAAATGATGCATTAATCATCATCATCTTTTTTCTTCTTTTCAAGGATCACGAAAGCACTCCGTTTAGGTGCAGGCATTACCGATTGTTCACCTTTAACCGATTTCCATATCACTTCATTTAAATCTAAATCGGGCGCCGAATCTTCTTTAGCAAAGTTAAAAAGTTCAGAACGTTTGCTGCTTTCATTAACGGCAACATTTCTGGTATCTAAATCAATCAGTGGCTGCAAAACAGTATAAGGTGTAAAATCTGGTTTAGCGGTAAAACATTCGTATAAGGGCATAGCGGCAGCATCATACTGACTCATTGGCGGCAGCCCTAAAATAAGTTCCATGGTGCGCAAAAAACCAGAAGTAGAATACATGGTATGAACAGGCGTATTCCTTTTTACATAAGGACCAACCACATAGGCTGGCGAGCGGTGTGCATCAACGTGGTCTGGACCGTTCTGCGCATCATCTTCCAAGATAAAAACGACAGATTCTTTCCAGATTTTGCTGTGCGACAAATGCTCCACGATACGGCCAACAGCTAAGTCGTTATCGGCAACCGCAGCCTGTGGCGAGTATTTACCTTTCTTTTGCCCACTCGTATGATCGTTAGATATTCTTAAAGTATTAAACTGTGGTACAACACCCGCAACCAATAAAGAATCGAAATCGTGCTGCCAGGCATCCACCCGCACCTGATCCTTAATGTCCATATCAAAACCTGGAGATGCCGCACACATATGGCCCTGCAACGATTTTATATTGGCCTTGCCATAATCGCCAAACTCACCATAACTGCGGTAGCTTACTCCTCCCCGTTGGCAGTAATCCCAGATAAAACCACCCTTCGGGTAAGTAACAGGCCGCCCACCCTCAAAAGTGGTACTTCCGCCACGTGCGCCATAACTGGTTGGCCAGGTTTTTTCTACCACATCAGTTGCATAAGCCGCCATACTCCAGTTATGTCCGTCGGCACTTACCTCAGCATCAACATAAAAATTATCAAGCAATACATAGTTTTCAGCAAAGGCATGCTGGTTGGGCGTAATTTTTCTACCAAAAAGCGTTAAGGTAGAATCGCCATTGCCTTTTGGCAGATCTCCAAGTACCTGATCATAGGTCCTATTTTCTTTAATGATATAGAAAACGTGCTTAATCGGTGATTTTTCTCCCCGCCTGCGTGGAATAGGATTTCCGGCTTCACCATCTGCAGTTGTAGTGCGCTTATCTGTAAATGGCGTATTGGTATACACCTGTTTGGTATATACTTTTAACTGCTCAGGCTTTGGCACATCAATAAAAGACAACGTCCCTTTAAATAAACCTGCAATATATTGTAGTCTGCCGTTGGCTGTACTGCCCATGTGGTAACCACTGTTATCCACCTTCGATATCGGTTGTGGTCCCTTTGGGTTAGCCATAGAGGTATTGCCTTTGCCATTGGCAACTAAAATCTTATTAACCAACACCTTAACACTTGTTGGGTACCAACCCACCGGAATAAAACCCTGACTTTGACTTACTCCAGGTTTGCTTACATCAAATACAGCTAAACAATTGTTGTCAGCATTGGCAATGTACAAAGTTTTCTCATTGGTGCTTAAAGCCAGTCCATTTGTGGTAGAACCCGTTAACTGTGTAGCATAAAGCGTGGTTGCAATGGTTTCGATTACCTTATTATTTGTGGTATTAATGACCGAAACCGTATTATCGTTAGCATTGGCTACATACAACATGCTACCCTTTTTATTGAGCAGCAGTTCATTTGGATGATCGCCAACGGGAATCTGCTGAATAATGCTTTCTGATTGCAGGTCTACAACTGCCACTGCTTTCCCACCCCAAAGCGAAACATAAAGTTTGCTTTCATCTCCGGATAAAACACAACTGTAGGCAATTGCCGGAAGCTGTATTTTTTTAAGAATCTGTTTTTCAACAGGATTAATGATGTACAAACTGCTGTCTTCCTTAGTTACAGTATATAATTTGCTGTTATTTTTATTGACCACAATACCTGCCGGACTTATTTTCCCTTTGGGCCAAACCGGACCAAGTTTAATGGTATCACTTTTGCCTAGTTTATTGTTCTGGATATTAAAATCTAAGATCCAATTATCGTTCCCGCCTGAGGCGTAAAGGTGTTTTTCGTCTTTACTAAAAGCAATTCCGTACCACGATTTGCTCAGTGCCTGTTCATCGATAATTTTTTCTGTTTTAGGGTCTATCAATTGCAGCGATTGTGTACTCTGTCCGTTATTGGTTATCGCAAGGTACTTACCAGAGGGACTTAACTGCATGTTTAAAGGCAAATCGCCCAATTGCAGAGAATGCCCCGCCGGACTCAGTTTCCACCCATTGGGCAATAAAATTTGCTGGGTACTTTCATTTTTTCCGGGCCATTGTGCAAATCCTTTCTGAATAAACAGGAAACCGAATAATATCAATAGATATGACTTTTTCATTTTATTAATTTGAACAATGCAGATTAGCGATGAAGATTAAAATTAACGAGGGCCCTGATGGTATAGCCATTCCCTGAGGCAACAGAACCGATTTCCCGGATAGCCTCTGAAGGGATTACCTGGCTGCGGGTTGCATAAAAAACAGGGCCTCCAGAAATAGAGAATGACAGTTTCGAATGGTTTGGTTCCAGGTTGATTGATGGGCCAATCATCAGTTTCGCCCCACCTTCTGCTTCATCTTTCTCCCAAAAACCTTCCAAATCTTGCCCTAATGCTTCGAAGCCTATGTATAAAACGTTGGAAACGCGGTGTTGATAGCCAAAACTGCTGATAAAATCCAGCTTGTCTCGGGTTTTGTCAAAGGCTTTTTCGAAACGGAGATTGCACGCCATTCTCCAATTTGTCTGATCAAATGAAGCGGTAATCCGGCTGATCGCAGCACCAGTGCTCGACCAATCCCGGCTTATACCTAACCCAGCCCCTAACCTAAAGCCGGTTATGCCTTTGCCACCTACCAAATCTTTGATTACTTCAGCCTGCTGAGCAGAAGTTATGCCTCCGGCATTAGCAAAACCAACTGCCGCTGTGGCGTATAAGGTAAATCTGCTGCCTAAATATCCTTTAACCCCAAACTGTTGCCCCAAGCCATCATAACCAAACTGTCCGTTTGTGCGCTCGCCATAACTTCCGGAGTAGTGGATATTCCAACGTGGGTTCTCTGCAGTTAAGGTATTGAGTGAAAACAAAAAGGGCTGCGCGGCTTCGGTTCCTGTATTAATTTCTGGCTGGGCTTCACTTACTTTCTGTGCGGCACAATTTAAAACCACACCGGCGAAGACAAGCATCAAAAATATCTTTTTCATTGCTATTATTTTATTAATCAGAATTTGGTTTCATTTAATAAAGGCGATCCGCTCGCATTAACCTGGTAAGTTTGGATCTGATTATGCTGGTCTACTTCTACTATCCGGTAGCCTTTGTAAGCCGTACCCCAGTTCCCGCCAATGTGTGCATCAAAAAAATGAGGCAATTTATCGGTATAAAAAACAGCGTCAAGACTATGGTCGTGCCCATGGAATACCGCTTTTACGTTTGGATAGCTATGTAGCAGTTCAATTGTATCCGCGCATTCTACAAAAGGGCTTTCGGGCACCCAAAAATGAGGAGGGATATGCAGCACCACGAAAACAGTTTTCAGTTTTTTAAATTTATCAAGTTCCTGTTTTAAGAAATCGTTATTCGGGCATAAATAGGTTCCTTTGGTATCAGAAGTATTGGCCAATATAAAACCTACTTCATTTTTTTCGAAAGAAAAGTTATCCGCGTAACCGAAAACCGATTGCCAGATTTTGGCATCAGCATGATCATGGTTACCCGGGATGGCGTAAAAAGGCACTTTGAGTTTATCGTAATAATTCTTTTTCACTTCGGGCAACAAATCAGGACGATCATGCACCAGATCGCCATTGATGATGACAAAATTTAACGGACTTTTATCATGACACTCATTTAGCCACTTTACAATATTTTCGTGATGCTGTTTATACTCTGTTCCTGGCTGCCCGTAATGGCCGTCGGATGCAATGGCAAAACGCAATTTGGGAACTTCGCCCGATCTGGCAGAGATAGGCTGCTGCGCCGCTGCAAATGAGGATAAAACCGGAGAAATACTGGCTGCAACAGCAGCAGCGAAACTATTTTTCAGAAAAAATCTTCTGTTAGCCATAAGAATAAAACATGTTTTGTATCAAAACCCAATATTAGGCTGAACAAGCTTCCTGAAAATGAATTTTATGTTATGATTAGGTTAACAGAACCATATATACGTATCAATTTTATAACAAACGATCGATGCTGATACTCCTGACAAGATAATATCTGCACCATAAAACAATTTATCACTTGCAGTGATTATGCTATTATGAAACTACTTAAATCATTACTCGCTGGCTTTGCAGGTGCTGCAGCATTAAATATTTTGCATGAAAGTGTCAGGCAGCTTGATCCGGATGCACCCAGGATCGACCTTTTGGGCGAACAGGCACTTTCCAAATCAATGGCCAATTTAAATCTGGACAGTCCTGAGGGCAACAATCTCTATCTGGCCACTCTTGCTGGCGATATCATTAGCAATACGCTATATTATAGCGCCATTGGTTTAGGAGATCGCAAAAACATTTATGTGAAAGGTGCTGTTGCAGGCATCACTGCGGGTTTAGGCGCAATCAACATCCCCGATCAAGTTGGTTTAGATGATAGTCCTGTTACAAAAACGAATAAAACGAAAATATTAACTGTAGCGTGGTACGTAATCGGCGGACTGGTAACCGCTGCTGTTTTCAACCGTTTAAAAAAGGTTTAGTATAATGAGCACTCCCCGATACCTGCCGTGGCTCTTTCTTATTGCTTTCGCAATAGGTGCACTTTCCTGCAAAACAGGATCTGTAAATCTATTTAAAGCTGCTAGTCCGCACGAGCAATATCAAAAAAAGCTGGTTAATGTAGGGCTGGATCAAACCGCAATGGGGTCAGCATGGTTAAATGCCGCTATAGTGAGTACGCAAAAAGCATTAAATATCAGTATTCCTTATAAAGAAAACGGTTATTTTGCTGCCGATAAGGTTCGGGCAGCTGCTTATAAATTCAATTTAACAAAAGGGCAAAAATTAAATATCAGGCTGGACAGAAAGTCTGCTGTTGATGCATTGATCTATATTGACGTTTGGTTTAGCACAGATTTAACCCAAAAACTTGTTGCTTCAGCTGATACCTTGAACAATCCAATTGTTTTTGATATTGATGAAACGGGCACTTATCTGATCAGGCTCCAGCCTGAACTGTTGCAAAATGTAGCTTACGCATTGGAAATTACCACCGGACCATCTCTTTCCTTCCCTATAAAATCAAAAAATAGCAACAGTATAAAAAGCTATTGGGGAGATGGCAGGGATAATAATGCAAGAAAACATGAAGGTGTAGATATTTTCGGCAATTTCAGAACACCCGTACTGGCAATTTCGGCAGGAACAGTAACGCGGGTAAACGAAAATAACCTGGGTGGAAAAGTGGTATGGATGCGGCCAAAGGGCAAAAATTACACTTTATATTATGCACACCTGGATCAACAAATTGCCACAGCAGGACAGGAAGTTAAAATTGGCGATACCCTGGGGCTTATGGGAAATACCGGCAATGCCCGCAATACACCTACCCATTTACATTTTGGTATTTACACGGCTGGTGGTGCAGTAAATCCATTACCATTTATAGATCCGGTAACCAAAACGCCAGTTTCCGTTACCGCTTCCAGCACCAGATTAAATAAAATTTTAAGGACGGTATCTTCCACTAAAATGATTTCCTCACCAGAAAGTAAAGCAACTGTTTTAACTTCGCTTAAAACGGGAACAATATTACAAGCAAATGCGGCAACAGGAAATTATTACCAGGTAGAACTGCCAGACGGAAACATTGGTTTTATTCAAAGCAACAGTCTCGTACAAGCTGTTGAGCCACTAAAAAAGCTTAAAATAAATCTACTTCAACAAGAAGTTTATGATCAACCTGATCGTTTAGCAGCGGTTAAAGCCACTTTAAAAGCAGAACAGACTGTAGACGTTTTAGGTACTTTCGGCAATTATCTACTCATTAACGCGGATACCGCAACCGGCTGGATTATAAAATAACAATCAACTGTTTCACCACTAAATAAGCGGCCAGTACAAATAGAAATATCGCAATCGATTTATTGATGATCAGACTGCTCAGCGCAAACTTTTCCTGAATATAAGTTGCAAAGTGGGCATATACATAAAGTGCCAAAGAAGAACCTACACCCGAGCCCAAACTAAATATCACCAGTGAAAGATAATCGGTTTGAATCCATTGGTGTAGAATTACATAATTCCCAAAAAACAACCAGAATGGAATCTGCACCGGATTCAACACCCCTAAAATTAACCCATACAAAAGGCTTCCACTGCGTTTATCGTCTTTTTTACTGCTGGTTTTCGGTACTTTTTTTCTGTTTCTCCAGGTAATGGTACCCATCACCAGAAACATCACGATCATAAAACAATCTACCAAAGTGCTCAACCTTACCTCGCTAACGGCCTCATTCGGGTTGATATCACTCATCGCCCACCGGGCAAAGCGCATCATACCAAAAGTAAAAAATACCTCTACGCAAGAGAAGGATAAGATGAAATACCAAACCTGCCGCATCCCTTTGTTAATGGCAAGCTGCGCAACGGTAAGGTTAATGTTGCCGGGGGGAATATACCCCATGGCATTGAGAATGATGCCGATGAAAAACGTTAGAAAAAGCATTGCCGAAATTATGGATTTAAATTTAAATGCGTAGCCAAATATTTTCCGGTATAAGAATTTTCTACTTTAACCAATGCTTCAGGTACGCCCTCAAATACCACATTGCCACCTCCATCGCCTCCTTCGGGGCCAATATCGATAACCCAATCGGCACATTTGATCATATCCATGTTGTGTTCAATAACCAAAATAGTATTGCCTTGCTCAATAAGCGTATTTAATGCCTTTAAGAGTTTCTTAATATCATGAAAGTGCAAGCCGGTAGTCGGTTCATCAAAAATAAATACCGTTTTATTGGCGTTATTGCCTTTAATCAGGAATGAAGCCAGCTTGATCCGCTGCGCCTCACCACCTGATAAGGTATTAGAAGATTGACCCAGATGCACATAACCCAAGCCCACATCAACCAATGGATTTAATTTATTCAGGATCTTTTGTTCGTCTTTAAAGAAATTAACCGCCTCATCAATGGTCATATCTAAAATTTCAGAAACATTTTTCTCTTTATACGTAACATCTAAAACCTGTTGCTTAAACCGTTTGCCATTACAAGCCTCGCAAGGCAGGTAAATATCGGCCATGAACTGCATTTCGATCTTCACTTCGCCCTCACCCTGACAAACATCGCAGCGTCCACCTTCTACGTTAAATGAGAAAGCGGCAGGCTTCAGTCCGGCAGCCTTTGCCGCAGGTAATCCTGAGAAAAGCGCACGGATGTCATCCCAGGCTTTAACATAAGTAACAGGATTAGAACGGCTGGATCGGCCAATCGGGTTCTGATCAACCATTTCTACCGCGCTTACCAGGTCATAATTACCAAAAATACCATCGTAAGCACCTGTTTGTTCGCCTGCATAGTTTCCGATGGCTTTTTGTAAAGCTGGATATAAAATCTTTTTGACCAAACTGGTTTTACCTGATCCTGAAACCCCACTTACAGCGGTAAAAACTCCTAGCGGAAACTTTACATCTATATTTTTAAGGTTGTTTTCTCTTGCGCCTTTAATCAGGATGTGATCTTTCCATTTACGGCGTTTCTCCGGAATGGCAATTTTCTCTATGCCGGAAAGATAGCGGCCTGTTAAGCTATTTTTATCTTTTAAAATCTCTTCATAGTTACCGCTGAAAACCAGATTTCCACCAAGTGTACCTGCCTCCGGACCAATATCGATAATGTGATCGGCAGCACGCATCATTTCTTCTTCGTGCTCTACCACTAAAACGGTATTACCTACATTACGGAGCGAAACCAACACCTCAATCAGTTTATTGGTATCGCGTGGGTGCAAACCGATACTAGGCTCATCCAATACATAAACCGAGCCCACGAGGCTGCTACCTAACGATGTTGCCAGGTTAATCCTTTGCGACTCTCCTCCCGATAAAGTATTTGATAAACGGTTTAACGTCAGGTAACCCAAACCAACATTATTTAGATACAGGAAACGGTTATCGATCTCTGCCAGCAAACGCTTGGCAATTTTGGCGTCGTTTACGCTCAACTTTAATTCGTTAAAGAAAACCAGTGCTTTGGATAGCGGCATCAGTACCACATCGATAATTGATTTTTCGGCAATTTTAACGTACGATGCATCTTTACGCAAACGCGATCCTTTACAATCCGGACAGGTAGTTTTACCACGATAACGTGATAACATTACCCGGTACTGGATTTTATAAGTCTGCTCCTCCAATTCTTTGAAAAAAGCATCCAAACCAGCAAAATATTTATTGCCTTTCCAAAGTAACTGCTGCTCTTTTTCAGTCAGTGCACTATAGGGGCGGTGGATAGGAAAATCGAATTTTGGTGCAGCTTTAATGAAGTTTTGCAACCAAACGCTCATTTTTTCGCCACGCCAGGGGGCAATGGCATTATCATATACACTTTTACTTTTGTCAGGAATAACCAAATCTTCATCAATTCCGATTACATTTCCATAACCTTCGCAGCGTTTACAGGCACCATAAGGATTATTAAAAGAAAAAAAGTTGGGCGTAGGTTCTTCGAATTTTATTCCATCCAGCTCGAAACGGTCGCTAAAATGTTTTGTTGTCCCCCGGGATTCCACATAACAATCGCCCTTACCCTCAAAAAAAGCGGTCTGTGCTGAATCGGCCAGTCTGCTTAAGGTTTCTTCTTCCTGGTTGGTTACAATCCGATCGATCAGGATCTGAACGGTTTTATCGTCAGCAAGTTCCGCATCTTTAAAATCAGCATCATCTAAAATCGCTTCTATCTTTTCTATTTTATCATTGATCAGCACACGTAAAAATCCTTTCTGCAATAAAATAGCCAGCTCTTCTTTGATAGTACGGTTGTTATGCGGATATAAAGGACAAAAAATGGTTACCGTGGTATCTTCAGGCATGGCATTTACATAATCTACCACCGTGCTTACCGAATCCTTTTTTACTTCTTTGCCCGAAACAGGGGAAATGGTTTTCCCGATGCGCGAGAAAAGCAGTTTCAGGTAATCATAAATTTCAGTTGAGGTACCAACAGTAGAACGTGGGTTGGAAGTAATCACCTTTTGTTCAATGGCAATTGCCGGCGCTATACCTTTTATATAATCAACATCGGGTTTATTCATCCGGCCCATAAACTGGCGGGCGTACGATGATAAACTTTCTACATACCGGCGTTGCCCTTCGGCATATAAAGTATCGAAGGCAAGCGAAGATTTACCCGAACCAGACATGCCCGTTACCACCACCAGTTTATTTTTAGGAATGGCAACATCGATGTTTTTTAGGTTATGCACCCGGGCACCTTTTATGATAATATTTTTATGCGGATCCTTTTCGGCCTCTTTTTTGCTCATGTATACTAAAGAATATAAATATATAACCCCAGAATGTGGTTAGGGTTTTTAGAAGATACAAAAATAGGGTACTGAGACGGTTAATTTATTTTTTAACATTTTATTTTTTGTTTTTTGATAAAAAAATAACTTTCTTTGAACATTAACAACCTCAAAACCAAACTAACACATTTCAAAAAACATAGGAGATCAGCTATAGAAATTAAACATCTACAAATTAATTTTTAGCAAATAGTACGGGATTTAGTGTAGGTAAACCTATGAATTTACAATCATATAATGATCAGGACCTGGTAAAGGTATATATTGCCGGGAACGAGAACGGATTGCAGGAACTTTTAAGAAGACATAAAAGTAAAATTTATACCTCTATCTACTTATTGGTTAAAGACCAATATCTGGCGGAGGATATCTTTCAGGATGCTTTTATTAAAGTGATCAATACCCTGCGATCGGGAAGATATAACGAAGAAGGTAAATTTTTACCTTGGGTAATGCGTATTGCACATAACCTGGTTATCGATTATTTCAGAAGAGAGAAACGAACTCCAATCATCACCAGTGCTGATGGCATGGATGTATTCAATATGCTACACTTTTATGATGAGAGCGCAGAAGATAAAATGCTTCGCGATCAGACCCATAAAGATCTGAAAGCCATGATCCATTTATTGCCTGATGAGCAGAAAGAAGTGTTACTGATGCGCCATTACGCCGATTTAAGCTTTAAAGAAATAGCAGATTTAACTGATGTAAGCATTAATACCGCTTTAGGGCGTATGCGTTATGCATTGAGCAATTTGCGTAAAATGCTTAAAACAAAAGAAATGACTTATAAAGGGTAGTGAAAATGTTACATATTTTTTTTGAGCGCTTGAAATAAAGCATCTGAACTATCGTTAAGTTTATAAAACTTATCACATTTAGTTGCTTATGACAAAAACCTCTACATCACAAAACAATGTAAATTTACCTATACCCAACATGTTTCAGCCTAGAACTGATATCGAATCAGATGCAGAAATCGACTTATTTTATGATCAGATAAAAGGTAAGTTAGATAGACTGGCTAAAGATCCGCAAGATGAAACCATCAATAAGATCTTAGCTTACAGCAGATCTTTATAAAATTTACACTTGTTAAAAAGGTTGTTCCACAGGGTGGGACAACCTTTTTTTTGTATATGGAAAATGGAAGAGGTAAGATGGATGATGGTTCATTGGTCATTGGTTCATTGGTCTATTAGGTATAGGTGATTGGTTCATTTGTTATTGCAAGTTTGCTGGATTATGGGTTAAAAGTTCATTGGCGAACGGCCTAACCAATAAGGGCATAAACTATTTGGCTTTTAACCATGAAAATTTGGCTATAAGCGCTTAAAAATTCAACCATGAACCCATCTGGCAATTAACTATTGCCTATCAGCCATGAAACATCCTACTACCGCTTAGCCCTCCCTCATCCATCTCACATCCTCCATCCCATATCTTCCATCTTCCATTTCACATCTTCCATCCCACATTTTCCATCTCTTATAAATGTCCCAATTTTTACAATACACAACCATAAAAAGCCTACCTTTGCATAGTGTAATTTTAACACTAAGGGCGCTATGAACAAGAACTTACTTCCACTTACTTTAGGCGGTTTAGGCATCGGGATTACAGAATTTGTAATGATGGGACTGTTACCTGATATTGCTAAAGATTTAGCCGTAACCATCCCACAGGCCGGACATTTAATTTCTGCTTATGCATTAGGCGTAGTAATCGGTGCTCCTTTATTGATTATGATTGCAGGTAAGTATCCGCCAAAAATGATATTGATTGCTCTGATGATCATGTTTACTGTTTTTAATGCATTTTCTGCTTTCGCCCCAACCTTTAATACTTTATTTATAGCCCGATTGCTTTCGGGTTTACCCCACGGTGCATTTTTTGGTGTAGGATCGGTAGTAGCCAGCAGAATAGCCGAGAAAGGGAAAGCAGCACAGGCCGTATCATTAATGTTTATGGGCTTAACCATTGCCAATATTGTAGGTGTACCATTGGGAACCTTTATCGGTCATAATTTCTCCTGGCGTATATCTTTTGCTGTAGTGGTATTTGTGGGCTTGGTAACGTTATTAAGTTTAAAATTATGGTTGCCAGCTTTAGAAGCGACAAAAAACCGCGATTTAAAAGCAGAATTAAGTTTCTTCAAAAAAAGAGAAGCCTGGATTATCATTTTTATGATTTCTATCGGCACGGGCGGGTTATTTACCTGGTACAGTTACATTGCGCCATTAATGACAGATGTTGCAGGCTTTTCGCCTAATGCCGTAACTTATATATTAATGCTGGCGGGTTTAGGCATGATGTTCGGCAATTACATTGGAGGTCGTTTGGCCGATAAATTCTCTCCAGCCAAAGCATCTGCAGCTTTACTGCTCACCATGGTGGTTACCTTAACCATTGTGCACTTTGTATCTGCAAGCCAGCCTTTGGCTTTAATTATGACTTTTATTACCGGTGCAGTGGCTTTCTCGTTAGCTGCACCCATCCAAATGTTGATGATCCAAAGTGCCAAAGGCTCCGAAATGCTGGCAGCCTCCGCCAGTCAGGCGAGTTTTAATATTGGTAATGCTTTGGGCGCTTTCTTTGGCGGGCTTCCATTGGTTTATGGTTTCGATTACACTGCTCCGGCTTATGTAGGCGCAGCCATGGCATTGGTAGGCGCATTATTTGCATTCTGGTTAATTAAAAGTAATCAAGGTGCAACGGAAAAGGTTAAAGTTCCCGTTACTTCTTTTCATTAATTTCGAATGACAGAATGAAAAAATGATTGAATGAGAGGATTCAAGTCATTCTCTCATTCAAAACTCAATCATTCAAAATTGATTGCCAGCTAAATTTTAGAAAATGAAAGCAAGTACAGCTAGAAATAGTAAGTCCTGCTGTACACTATAGCCTCGCAGAAAAAGCTCGGGCTGCCGTTTCCATCAGGTTTATTTTCAAAGGTCTGTGCCGTTCATAAAACCCAACACCATAATATCTATTTCGTCTTTAATTTACATGCGCTTAATATTTTCGCTTTACCTGATCTCTTAGCCGGCCTAATACCAAACCCACTGATATTCCATAAAATGACGCTACCTTATTTAAGTTTGCCGAAAAACCAGCAGTAACTGAAGCGGTCCCATCCAGATAAATACCATATTTGATCTCAAATGGCAAACCAATTGGTCTCTTTCTGACCGTTTCATATACATAATTGCCAAAAAGGCATCCTCCCGGCCGGTCACAATCATCGTACAAAAATGCGCCCTGGCTGATGTGATTAGCCAGTGACAGGCCTGTGCCAAATTTTAAATAATGATAACGGTTAAAAGTGTAATTTTTACCTACTAATATACTGACGTCGGAACTCCGCGGTTCGGGCAATCCACCAAAGTAAAATATTCTCATCCGTTTAACGCCTGATGTTTTAACTGATATATAATTGTTTCTTTGTTGCAGGTAGAAATCTAAATCGCTGTACAACCTCCTGTCTCCACCGCCGCCCAAACCAAAACCAAGACCGAAATAGGTTTTCCACTTTCGATGTAAAGTATCCTGTTGAGCCGATGCATTTATAAAAAGCAGCAAGTAAAAGCATATACATAAATATTTCATAACGTTTAATTTAGATGATTTAAGGGCATGAAGCAGCTCCCATTCTTTTGAGCAGCCTTAAATGAGATTTTATTCCACCGAAATAACTAGTGCAATTAGGCCTTATGCCATTTTCATTTAACATTTTGTATAATATTTTACTGATCTGCGGATAATATACATGATGATAGTGTGGAAATAAATGATGGGCAATATGATTGTTAAAACCGCCTAAAATAAAGTTTGCCGTTTTACTGAAAGGATGCATGTCGTTTGAACTCCTGATCTGGTTCATTAACCAGGAGGCATTAATATAACCCCGCGCATCAGCTTTCGGATATTGTGTTTCTTCTACATGGTGGGTCATAAAAAAGGTAAACAACAAGAATAACGACTGACTTAGATGCATCAGTAAAAAACCAATTAGCACCACATACCAAGGCTGGATTGCAAATATCATAGGCAAAACAAGCAACAAACTGATATAGATAAATTTTTGGAACACAAACGACAGGTAATAACTGATGTTCTTTTTGGCGCCATAACCATCGTCACTAAATAGAATTACGAAATCTTTAATAAAAATCCAGAATAGCGAATAGGTTGTATAAGCCAATGGCGCATACAGGTGTTGGTACACATGAAACCAATAATGTTTGCTACCCGGCACCACGCGGATCAATTTCGATATTTTAAGGTCTGAATCATAATCTTCTACATTTGGCGCATAATGATGTGAATTAACATGTCTCAGTTTCCAAGCCTCAGCATGCGCCCCAACCAATGTATAAATAGCCACAAAGCAAATGTGGTTAAGCCGCTTACTTTTAAAAATGGTATTGTGCGAAAAGTCGTGTGAAAAGTTAAAAGCAAACAGCAGCGAGATAAAACCATATATCGCAAAACAGCCCACAAAACCAATTGGGTTAGCGATATGATACAAAGCTAAATAGGTCAATAAGGTGAGCAGGAAATATACCACGAATTTAAGTACGATTATCCGCATAAATGCAAATTTATTAGCTACCACTTCTTTGCTTACGCGTTTGTATATCGCTTTTAGCAACTGACTATCAGCTGCTACATGAATATGTTTATCCTTCATATCGCATCGGGATTAAGTTTTCATTTCTGCCCATCATTTTCAAAAACCTGAAATGAGAGGCCAACGATTCGCAGTAAGACATTTCCATATAAGTAAGCCTGTGTTTTTTAGCCAGCGCTTTAAAAATTGGAATAATATTAAGGTAGTGCACATGGCAAACGTTAGGAAGCAGGTGATGTACCGCATGTGCATTAAAGCCGCCCAGTGTCCAGTTTAAAAACCTGCTTTCTGCATGATAATCTATTGAGGTAAGTAATTGTAGCTTTGGCCAGCTCATATTCAATTTATGATCCTGATCAGCCACCGGGTGAGCTACATAATCTGATAAGTGTGCAACACCTAACACCGATACAAACAACAGGGATATGATAAAATGGTTCAGCAGGAAAGCCATCAGAATTATTGCCCAACCGAAAGGCAACAGATAAACAGGCAAAATGATCATATAACCGATATATAAGAGTTTATATATCACCAGCTTTACAGCTTCAGTTCGGGGAATCTCCACTTTAATGGTGCGGCTCGATAAATTGAACAGCATCAATATTTCCCTGAAAAAGAACCAGTTAATGGAATAGAACAGGTAAAGAAACGGTGCATAAATAAACTGATACCGATGGAACCATAACAAAGGCTGAGACTCAGTCATCCTGAATAATGGATTATTCAGCACATCGATATCACTGCCTTCTATATTGGTATATAAATGGTGTGATTCGTTATGGTTTTTGCCCCATACATAGGCGTTGTTCCCTTGTAGGTTAAAACTCAGCGAAAACAGTATCCGGTTCCAGAATTTACTCTTTACTGCTACACCATGGGCCGCATCATGCGAAACATTAAAAGCAGTTAATAAAACAGAAAGTCCCATCAGCAGGTAAAAAGCATAAAATGCAAATACCGAATGACTGGTAATCATTAAGGTATAAAACAGGATGTCCAAACCGAAGTAAAGGAAAATCTTGAAAAACATTTTTGTGTTCCCGGTTTTCTTTAACCCATTATCCATAAAATACTGTTCGATCTGCTCATTCAATTCTTTATAGAATTCGGAGCCTTCATCTTTTATAAATCTTAATTTGTTCATAACAGTGCGTTTTAATTGCTAACCAAATCTAAAGCATATAACAAACCGAAATAAATCTTAAAGATTACAATAACCTCAATAATTATTGTTTAAAGAAAATAAACAACACATATAAAGTTTATAAATTATATTTTGCCATTTAATCTTTTGCAATAATCCATTTGATTATTAAAAAAGAGTATATTCAATTAAAAAATTAATCTTTATGGATAATCAGCAAGCACTATTTTTTCAAGCCATTAAAGCTGCATTGCCTGAATACCAGAACCTGGCCTTGAGTGTAGCCGAAGAGTTAGGGATAAGCACCAATGAGGCCTATAAAAAAATAAGAGGAAACAGCAACCTTACCTTTCAACAGCTCATCAAACTTTCTGACTGTTTCGATGTCCCATTTCTTTACAGTCCGAAAAAATCCTTGTCGGTTACCTTTAATTATTTAAGCGTGAACGAAGATCTGGATATGGTAAACTACCTGCGCAATCTGCTGGAGAACCTCAAAACTATTAAAAAAAGCAAGGAAAAGCACATTACCATCACGACAGATGACATTCCCTTATTTCATTTTTTCAAGTATCCTGAACTCACCAGCTTCAAACTCTTCTTTTGGGCAAATAGTGCCAGTAACCTGAGTATTCCGTTTAGCGCTTCTTTCCTGTCTGATGAAATTATTAAAATTTCGCAGGAGCTACACTCCGCTTACCTGGAAATACCGAGTACCGAAATATGGTCAAAAGATACCATAACAGGCACATTGGAACAGATCAGGTATGCATTTGAAGCCGGCCACCTGACCGATACTGAACTGGCTATAAAGATTGTAGAACAGGTAAGGTATTGCCTTACCGATATGAATATGTACGCCATTAGCAGTAAAAAAACCATCGACCCTAACCATACCTTTAACTGGTACAGTTGCGATGTACTTGGCAGCATTGCTTACCTGGTTGATTTTAAAGACCGCATGACCTGCTACAATAGATTTAATACTTTTAATTATTTAAGAACTGAAGACCAGGCCTATTGCAAACAAACCAAACAATGGATGCAGGGGCTGATTATGAAATCGGTTTCTTTTAGCGGCCAGGGAGAAAAACACCGCAATAAGTATCTGTACAATGCTTTTGCCGAATGCGATAAATTATTGAGGGAGATTACGAATGGCTAGATTAATAATTGATTGTTAAGCCTGCGCCAAAGCCCATATCGCTATCATAGTGTGCAGAAATCCCCATGTATTTATTGGTAATAAATTTAAGTCCACCCATAAATTCTTTATCACTGTTTACCATAAATTTTGCCCTTAACCGCTTAGAAACCGGTATATCTTCGCGCATTAACTGCAAACGTACATTACCATTATGGTACACCTCTGCCTGCGCTATTATTAACATGGGTAAGGTGTAGGCAAGGCCCAAACTAAACATACTTCTTTTATCTTTTGTGCTTTTTTGCCCAAAAATATTGCTTTCCTGATCACCTACCTTCATTTTGCGGTACCGCCAATCGAAACCCACAAAGGGCATTAACCATTGCATTTTATCTACATACCGGCCAATATGGGTTTCGGTTTCAAAACCGTGCATTTTATTGTACCCTAAGCGCCATTCGGTGCCAATGCTCCAGCGGGTATTGGCCAACATGGCCATACCGTCGTTTCCATTGCTGGCAAAATCATTTTCAGCCATAAAATGAAACATCCTGTCATCGGCGAAAAGTTTTCGCCGGGCCAGTTTAGGGTTTGGTATTTCGGGATTTAACGGTGAGTTTTCATAGCTGAAAATTTTACCCATTCCACTCATCATGTGATACAAAATATGGCAGTGAAAAAACCAGTCGCCACTTTCTGAAGCACTGAACTCAATGGTATCGCGTTCCATGGGCATAATATCGAGTACATTTTTTAAAGGAGCGTAATCGCCCTGACCATTAATCACCCTAAAATCATGCCCATGCAAATGCATAGGGTGTCGCATCATGCTGTTATTGTATAAAATGATCCGCAGATTTTCTCCTTTTTTGATCAGGATTTTATCTTCTTCAGAAATGGTTTTATGATCTAAAGTCCAAACATAACGGTTCATGTTGCCCGTTAACTGAAACTCCATTTCCCGGGTTGCGGCTTTAGGCAAAACTGTTTTTGCGGGCGAGCGCAACATATCGTAATTTAATGTTTTTATGGGCGCCTTCAGGTTATGGTTATTCCCCATATTATGCCCTTTATGCGGATCAGCAACTGCAGTACCTGCTTCTGCATCATCCAGCTCAGCATACATTACAGTATTCATATCCATTACCTGGTTCTGCATCTTCATCCCTTCCATTTGCACCAAGTTGCCATTCATATCCATCATATCGTTCATCATTTTCATGCCTTCGAAATACTTCAATCTCGGTAACTTTTGTGCTGGTACTTTTTCTCCATGGCCAAGCCATAGCGAGGCCGATTGAGTACGGTCTTCAGGTGTGACCAAAAACTCGTAGCTTTTACTTTCAGGTACAGTTACAATGACATCGTAGGTTTCGGAAACTGCAATAATAAGCCGATCTACTTCAACCGGCACTACATCGTTACCATCATTGGCTATTACTTTTATTTTACCACCGGCATAAGTGAGCCAGAAATAGGTAGATGCGCCGCCGTTAGCAATACGCAACCTTACCTTATCCCCTGCTTTGAGGTTATTTGGCACCTGATATTGATTTTTTCCGTTGACTAAAAATGCTTCGTAATACACATCACTCACATCCATGGCAGTGATCCGTTTCAATTCGTTCGTGAGCTTGGTTTTCAAATGTCCGGCTTTTATGGCTTCCACATAACTTTGTGTTGTACCTTTTTTTATTGCAAACCAATCATTGGCATTATGCAATCGCCTGTCCACTTCGTGCGGTTTCATATTGGTCCACTCACTTAAAACTATAGGTACCGTAGGTATGTCAAACTCTTTTCTTTTATTTAAAATCATTGCGCCGTACATGCCAATCTGCTCCTGCAGGCCCGAATGACTATGGTACCAATGGGTGCCGTTCTGTACAATAGGAAAACGGTAAACGTGGGTTTCATTAGGCTCAATGGGCATTTGGGTTAAATAAGGAACCCCATCATATTGATTAGGGAGAAATAGCCCGTGCCAATGCAATGAGGTTGACTCTTTTAGCCTGTTGTGCACATGTATTTCTGCGGTATCCCCCTCGGTAAAGGTTAGTGTTGGCATGGGTATTTGCCCGTTAACCGCAATGGCCCTTTTAGCTTTTCCGCCAAAAGTTACTGTGGTATCAGCAACATATAAATCATAGCGCACAACCCCTGGCAACCTGTTGCTGCCTAAAGTTTCTACATCACTTGTTTTCTGTGGGGCTTTTTGGGGTTCAGCGGTTTTGACCTCGTTATGCTGATGCTGGCCAAAAGCAACACTATGGAGCAAAATACTAAGGCAACAAACTAAAATAAATTTCATTTTATAGCGTATATTTATTTCAGCACTTCGGCAACCTTACCGCAGGTTAACATTTTATTACCAAAATATGGATTTTTTATCGCCTCTACTTCGCTCAGCCAATAGCTTTTTTTCATCGGACAATAAGCATAATAAACAGGTTCATCACTCAGTTTTACCGTTTTTACCAGGGCATAAAAATCAGTTGATAAAGAGGTAAAATGATCTCGTTGATGTTCGATATCTTTACTCTCGGCAATGTGTTCGGCATCAAATAATATTTTATCGCGCAATACTTTCGAAGCATTGGTTTTTTCGTTTGCTTTTATCGCGTTAATCAATGCCGTAGCCCTGGTGCCAGCCACGCCTGCATTGCTACTGACCAAAGCATCTTTAACTTCGTAATAAGCTTGCAAAGGATTAACTGATGCTGTTTTTTCCTGTGCTGATACGCTACCAGCCACCATTAATGCAAGAACATTGAGGGTCAATAATTTAATTAAAGTTTTCATTTGGTGTTTAAATTAACTGTGAACTAAATATTGCCTGATACCAGTAGCGCGCAGCATTTTAATGTGTTTCGGCGACCAGAACAGGGTTTTATTTTAAACAAAGCTAGTGGTATGGCCTTCCCCGATGTTATACTTTTACCGAAAATGTTTACATAATTATCGCCGTGCAGCCGGGCCGGGGGTTTGACGTTAAGCGGTTGGGAATAAACGATTTTACCATGATTCTTCAATCTGTTTATATTGAAAGGTTCCAATACAAGGGCCGTCGGATCAACCGGAGCAACGCAGAGTGGGAGAAATACGTTGAACTATATTAAAAAGATCGCGCTACTGCGATTGAAATGACAAATCACCGTTTTACCTTAATCCCAATTTCTTCCATCATCCATCTTACCTCTTCCATTTTCCATTTTACCTCTTCCATCTTCCATCATCCATCTTACCTTTTCCATCTTTCCTTTTCCATCTTCCACCACTCACCTTGCAATTTGCACCTTGCATTTTCCATCTTTAACCTATATTTGCATATGCTTAAAAAAGAACGCTACAAACTTTTTGTAGAACATTTTTCGGCCAAGCAACCTGATGCAGAAACCGAGTTACATTACAATAATCCTTACCAGCTTTTAGTAGCCGTAATCCTTTCGGCACAATGCACAGACAAAAGGGTAAATATGGTAACTCCTGCCCTTTTTCAACGCTTTCCAAATGCCAAGGCTTTGGCCGAGGCTAGTCCGGATATTGTTTTCGATTATATCAGCAGCATCAGTTATCCCAACAACAAGGCAAAACACCTGGTAGGTATGGCCAATATCCTGCTGAACGAATTTAATGATGTGGTGCCCTCTGAAATAGATGACTTACAAAAAATGCCCGGTGTTGGGCGTAAAACAGCCAATGTAATTGCATCCGTAATTTACAATGCACCGGCTATGGCAGTTGACACGCATGTTTTCCGTGTGGCCAACCGCATGGGCTTAACCAATGGCAAAACACCACTGGCAGTTGAAAAGGATCTGGTCAAAAACCTTCCTGAACACGACATCCACATTGCACATCACTGGCTGATCCTGCATGGGCGTTATGTTTGTGTGGCCAGAAACCCCAAATGCGCTGTTTGTGAGATTACCCACATGTGCAGGTATTTTGAACGGTTAACCGCCCAAAACGAAAGAGATAAATTAAAAGCTTAAAAATATTTTCACTTTACTATTGACATTAGCCAAAAAACATTTAACTTAGCTAAATATTTTAGTATTATAAATATCAACATTTGAGCATATTAGCCGATAATCAATTATATTTACGCAATCAATGAAAAAAGAAATGAGCACTGCAAATCCAGATAAATTAAAAGCCCTACAACTTACTTTAGATAAACTAGAGAAATCTTACGGTAAAGGCACCATTATGAAACTTGGCGATACTGCCATTGAACCGATAGATTTTATTTCTACCGGATCAATCAGTTTAGATATTGCCTTGGGTATTGGTGGTATTCCAAAAGGCCGTGTGATTGAAATCTATGGTCCGGAATCTTCTGGTAAAACAACTTTGGCTACACATATTATTGCCGAGGCACAGAAAAAAGGTGGTATTGCAGCTTTTATTGATGCAGAGCATGCTTTCGATCAGTTTTATGCCAAGAAATTAGGCGTAGATACCGATAACCTGTTAATCTCTCAGCCAGATAACGGTGAACAGGCATTAGAAATTGCCGATAACTTAATCCGTTCTGGTGCTATAGATGTAATTGTAATCGACTCCGTTGCGGCATTGGTTCCTAAAAGTGAAATTGAAGGCGAAATGGGCGATAGTAAAATGGGATTACATGCCCGTTTAATGAGTCAGGCCTTACGTAAATTAACCGGAACAATTTCTAAAACCGGATGTTGCTGTATTTTCATCAACCAGTTGCGTGATAAAATTGGTGTAATGTTTGGTAACCCTGAAACCACAACGGGTGGTAATGCGTTGAAGTTTTATGCGTCGGTACGTTTAGATATCCGTCGTATTTCACAAATCAAAGATTCTGACGAAGTTTCCGGTAACCGTGTTAAAGTAAAAATTGTTAAAAATAAAGTGGCACCGCCTTTCCGTATTGCAGAATTTGATGTGATGTTTGGTGAAGGTATTTCTAAAAACGGTGAGATCATCGACTTAGGTGTTGATTTTGGCATCATCAAGAAAGCAGGTTCATGGTTCTCTTATGGCGATACCAAACTTGGGCAAGGTAGGGATGCTGTAAAACAATTGTTAAGCGACAATCCAGAACTTGCAGAAGAGCTGGAAACTAAGATCAAAGCAGAAGTAACCGGCGAGCATCTGGCAGAAAAATAAGCTTGATGAATCCCAGTCTGAAGATAAAAAAAGCGTCCTGATTTAATGTCAGGATGCTTTTTTTTTGTTTTTGGCTTAAAATTATTAACCTCCACAGCTTATGTATTGATCTTGTCAATGCTGTTTACTTTCGCATCACGTAAAGCCAATCCAATATCCATCACTTAAAAACCCTGAGCGCAACTTACAAATGGACTGAATGTGTTAATTGGTAACAACCTTTAACCTGCATCAAAAAAATAGTTGGTGTATGTTAACTTAAAACAAGTTACCTCAAAAGACAGGTAATGCTTGTATAGGCCAGATTCATTTTCAACAAATTGAGGTTTAACTTGGGTGTTTTCAGAAATAAACGTGACCCCTATTTATCGTTTTTGGCAATTGACTGGCCATCACCTGCATCAAAACAGCTTAAGGAAACACGGTATCCATCCTTGCAGCTGCGGAATAAAGATTTGCATGTTAACCCGAATGTAGAGAGCTACTATCATTTGACAGGATACATTTTAATTGTGATTATAGTCAACCCCTATCGGAATGCCTGGTAGTTTGACCTATCTAGATGTTGATTTTTTGTCAGTCTGTAAGCGAACCTCGCAAAAGCATTATAAGAAGCTTTTAATTAATTCTGGCTGAAAATTGCACTAAAATCTTTGGTTACGTAAACAATAACCAGGAGCGCGGCAATAAGTAAAGCGCCCAGGATGATCACACCCCAGCTTCCTTTAAGTTTGTTTTTATCCTTTCTGATCAACCAGTATAACAGGCCGATTAAAGGTACTGCACAAACAATCCAAAATATTAATGATGCTCCAGTCATATATGTATTTAATTTAATAGTTTTTATTGGTCCGAGGTCGGGTGTCCGAAGTCGAAAGTTAAGGTATTAATCCATTCCAGGGGGCTATAATCCAATCAGTTTTTGTACGCAGTTTTCAGTTCACAGTTGCCGGTCTCCAGTTCTCAATCTATATGCTTTAAGAACTATAATTCGCTAAGAAGGCGTAATACTGAACTAGTTCCAGGATTTTATCCACAGAATTAATCATACTGAAGTCCTTCGATCCATAATATGGAGACTTTAGACAATTAGTTATAAACCATTGACTAATGAACCCATGACCAATAAACCAACTTTAAAACTCCATCCGTGCCATTGGTGAAACATCCTGCCCTACAAAATCCTTTTTCAGGTATTTTTGGTAACCTGCAATGGCAATCATACCTGCATTATCTGTACAATATTGAAATGCCGGAATATAGATCTTCCATCCCAGTTCATCGGCAGTTTTTTGCAGTCCATTCCGTAAACCAGAGTTTGCAGAAACACCGCCGGCAATCGCTATCTCTTTAATTCCGTACTGCTTTGCTGCTTTCTTTAATTTATTGAGCAAAATCTGTACAATACTATGTTGAACTGATGCGCAAATATCAGCTAAATTATCGGCAATAAAATTAGGGTTCTCTTTTTCCTGCTTCCTGATAAAATACAGAATAGAAGTTTTAAAACCACTAAAACTAAAGTTCAGATCGGCAATTTGCGGTTCGGCAAATTTAAATGCCAAAGGATTTCCATTTTGCGCATGTTTATCAATCAATGGTCCGCCAGGGTAAGGTAAAGCCAGCAATTTAGCCGTTTTGTCAAAAGCTTCACCGGCAGCATCATCCAATGTTTCGCCCACAATTTCCATATCAAAATAATCCTTTACCAAAACAAGCTGTGTATGCCCGCCCGACACGGTTAAACAAATAAAGGGAAAGCCTGGTTCAGGATCATCAATAAAATGCGCCAGAATGTGCGCATGCATGTGATTAACAGAAATTAGAGGTATATTTAACGCTAATGCAAAAGATTTTGCAAACGATACACCAACCAATAACGAGCCCAAAAGGCCCGGCCCACGTGTAAAAGCTACTGCATTAATGTCCTGTTTTGTAACCTTGGCATTAATTAAAGCTTGTTGTACGGCAGGCACAATATTTTGCTGATGTACCCTTGAAGCTAATTCAGGTATCACACCACCATAATTTTGATGAATTGTTTGGTTTGCAATAACATTGGCAGTAATTTTGCCGTTGTTACAGATAGCAACGGATGTATCATCGCAAGAAGATTCGATAGCAAGTATAACAGACAAATTATTAATATTTAAGCTGCAAAATTATTAAAAAACTATTTAAAATACTCCTTTGGGTAATTGCATCAATAATTTTGCTGCTTGCGCTTCTTATTTTCTCACTACAATTTAAGCCTGTTCAAACCTATTTTGCGCAACGGGCTGCTGCATACCTGTCTAAAGAACTTAATACCACTATATCAATCAAGAGTCTTTACATCAAGCCATTTAAGTCTATCGTACTCGAAGATTTATTGGTTTTAGATCTGCAAAAAGACACTTTATTGAGCACGCCACAATTTATGGTCGATATTAATCGATTATCCATTGATAAAAAGATCATCGATATCAATACCGTTCAAATTAATGATGGTCAGTTTTTCCTAAAGGATTTCAAAGATAAGTCTTCTAATCTCGATTTCATCATCAACTACTTCGATTCCGGTAAACCTAAGGTAAAGAAAAAGAAAAGTAAGCCTTTTGACGTAAATCTGGGACGCCTCATTTTAAACAAATTCGCTTTTAGGTATATTAATTATAACGCTAAAGATACCACGCAGGGCACAAGTGTAAACTTCGATAACGTAAACGTTAAACAGCTGAGCGGAATTTTTGAAGGATTGGATACCAAGAAGCACTTGCTAAAAACCAATATCAAAAACCTGACTTTTAAAGAGCGCAGCGGATTTTATCTCAAAAATTTAACGGCACAAACCACGGTTGACAGTAATGCCATTGAATTAAAAAACCTACTGCTCGAAACCAATCAGAGCCGTTTAACCAACTACTATCAAATGCGGTTTAAAAGCTTTAAAGATTTCAACCAATACGTTGATAATGTACGGATGAAGGCCATCTTTAAAGACAGCCATATCACTTCAAGAGATGTTGCGTTTTTTGCTCCTGAATTGAAAACCATGAAACTCGACCTGGATGTTGATGGTCAGATTACAGGTTTAGTAAATAATATCAAAGCCAAAAAACTCTCCTTAAGAACCGGAAAAGCCACACACATTAAAGGTGATTTTATTATAAAGGGGCTGCCAAAATGGAAAGAAACCTTTATGGACCTGAACATCGAAATGGCCGGCACAAACAAAACCGACCTCGAGGAGGTACTGGCTGGTATTACGAACAGCAAAAAGCAAATGGTTCCGGTAATTCTAAAGAAATTTGGCAACATCAATTTTAACGGAAGTTTTACAGGTTTTCAGAATGATTTCATTGCCTATGGCGAGTTTAAAACGAAACTTGGCCGCGTCGTTTCGGACGTCAATATGAAAATCGATAAAAAGGATGTTCCGTCATACACCGGAAACGTAAAAACATATGATTTTAACATCGGCGATCTGCTGGGTGAAAAGAGCCTGGGCCGGATCAGCTCTTCCCTCTATGTAAAAGGGCGGGGAACGGAACTGAAAGAGTTAACCGAAAAAATAAATGGCGATATAGCATACATCGACTTTAACCAATACAGGTACCGTAACGTAAAGATTGATGGCACCTTTGATAAAAAATATTTTGATGGTAAGTTGAGCATTAATGACCGAAATGTTAAACTCGTATTTGATGGGGGGGTTAACCTAAACCCTAAATTGCCCGTATTTAACTTTAATGCAACCATTTCGAAGGCACGTTTAAAAGCCTTAAAACTGTTAAAAGATTCGTTAATGGTAGATGCCAAATTTACCACCAATTTTTCGGGCACCAACCTGAATAACATATCGGGCAAATTATTAATCCAGGAGGTTAGATTACAAAACCCGAAAGGCACGTACAGTGTAGATTCGGTACAGTTAATGGCCAATGGCACGGGGGCTAACCGCGTGCTCGATATCCGTTCAGATATTTTAGACGCCAGCATCAGAGGTGAATATGATTTAAATTCCATTGCTTCTTACTACAAGGCTATCGCCAAAACCTATATCCCCTCGTTAAAGGCGAACATTATCAAATACAACAAGCAGATTTTTCAGTTTAACCTTCAAGTTAAAAAATTTGAACCGCTTGCGCAGCTATTGGCGCCAGGCTTGGAACTGGAAGAAGGCGCTACCCTAACTGGGGATTTCGATTCGCGCAATAATACCGCCACATTGAATGGGTTTGTCAAGAAATTAAAATACAATGGCATTGTCGTAAACAATATCATCCTCGATGAAAATACCACCACACAACAGCTTCAACTAATTGTAACTTCCGACCGCGTACAACTTAACGATAGTCTGTTTATCAAAGATGTAAACATTTCCAACATCCTGCGGAACGATAGTTTGGCCTTCAACGTTAAAATGTCCAATACCGATGAAGATAATCAGCTCGATTTAAACGGCTTGGTAGAATTTACCAAAAACCAGGATACCACAGCAAGGTTAAGCGTATTGCCATCCATCTTAAAAATAAATAATGAAGAAT
>Ga0182008_10000448_pt1 | contig 31376 bp, 26 predicted proteins | sample Sormic07211129_1_FD_120482 | JGI IMG/M metagenome (GOLD analysis project Ga0182008, IMG submission 120482) | Rhizosphere microbial communities from Sorghum bicolor, Mead, Nebraska, USA - 072115-129_1 metaG | ecosystem: Host-associated > Plants > Roots > Rhizosphere | place: USA: Nebraska...
AAAGCGGCTCTCGAACATGAACGCCATCGTGTCTTCGATCTTGTGCGGCTTTAGCTGCGCATTGGTCGCGCGTTTCCAAGTCTCGGCGTCGGGGCCGTGTGCGGTCATGCAATTGTGCAGGCTGGCGCCGCCCGGCACGAAACCGGCCGCCTTGGCGTCGTACACGCCGTGGATCAAGCCCATGAATTCGCTGGCCACGTTGCGGTGGAACCAGGGCGGCCGGAACGTATGTTCGGCCGCCAGCCAGCGGGGCGGGAAGATGGCGAAGTCGATGGCGCCGAACAGCGGGTTCTCGCTCGGCGCCTGCAGCACGAGGAAGATCGACGGGTCGGGATGGTCGTAGCTGATCGAGCCGATGACATTGAAGCGGCGCAAATCGTATTTGTACGGCGCGTAATTGCCATGCCAGGCCACCACGTCGAGCGGCGAATGATCCAAGGTCGTGCGCCACAGATGGCCGCCGAACTTGGCCACCAGTTCACAATCGCCCTCGATATCCTCGTAGGCCGCGTGCGGCGTGAGGAAATCGCGGCTGTTGGCCAGGCCGTTCGAGCCGATGGGCCCCATGTCCGGCAAACGGAAAGCCGTGCCGAAGTTTTCGCACACATAACCGCGCGCCTGGCCGTCCGGCAGGGTGACGCGGAAGCGCACGCCGCGGGGAATCACGGCGATTTCCTGCGGTTCCAGTTCGATCAGCCCCAGTTCCGTGGCAATCGCCAGCCGCCCTTCCTGCGGCACGACCAGCAATTCGCCGTCGGCCGAATAAAAGAAGCGCTGCATGGAGCGGTTGGCCGCATACACGTGGATGGCGCAGCCGCTCATCGCTTCGGCGCTGCCGTTTCCCGCCATCGTCTGCCAGCCGTCGATGAAGTCCACCGGCGTGGCGCTGTCGGGCAGCGGCAGCGGGTCCCAGCGCAGCTGGTTCGGCGGCGCGGGCGGCATGGCGTGGAAATCGCTGACGATGCGGGTATTTTCAGCCAAGGTAAACGGCGGATGCTGGCTGGCGGGACGGATTCGGTACAGCCACGAGCGCCGGTTCTGCGCGCGCGGCGCCGTGAAGGCCGTGCCCGACAACTGCTCCGCGTACAGGCCCAGGGGCGAACGCTGCGGCGAATTTTGTCCCTGCGGCAAGGCGCCGGCGATGGCTTCCGTGGCAAACTCGTTGCCGAAGCCGCTTTGGTAGCCGGCGCCTATCATGCGCTCTCCGCCAGGCCGTCGGCCGCGTCGCGCAGCAAGCCTTGCACCACGTCGGCCTTGCCGATGGCGCCCATGGCCAGCAAGGCGAAGCGGGCCAGGAACAAGGGCGAGCGCTGTTCGCCCAGGCCGCCCATGGTGTGGCACAGCTCGGTGTAAAGATTGTCCAGTTCGATGTCGGTCATGCTGCCTCCTTAATAACTTTTAATGACCCGCTGCGCAAAGTACTGGGGTCGGACCCGCCGGGTCTGACCCCGGCTTTTGCCAGCGCTTCAAGCACCTGCCCCACCCTTACCTCGCGCCAGCGCCCCAGCACGTGCCCATCCGGACGCACGAGATAAAACGTGCCTGGCTGCGCGTCGAACAGCGAGCATACCTGCGCCGTGTGGTCCCAGGCGCCCCCTTGCTCGCCGCTGCGGGCGATCGCCACGGTCGTCAACGGCAAGCTGTCGCCCAGCGCCAGCAGTTCCGCGGGCACCGCGCCATCGTCGCTGAAATACAGGCCCGTGAAATGGCCATCCGCGCGTTTGAGCAAATCGGTAATATACCCCGCTTTTTGACCGCCGTTGTGCGGCAGCGCGAGCGGGCACTCGGGCAAGACCGTGCCCGGCGCGGGACCGGCCGTGAACACGTCCAGCTCGGGCGCATTCAGGGCCGACTGCGCATACGCGATGGCGCTCGTCTGGCGCGGGTTGATCAGCGAGCGCACGTGCGCATGTTTGCCCGCCAGGCCCAGCACGGCCGTGCGCATCAGCTCGAAGGCGAACGTGGGCGGCGCCATGAATTCCGTGCTTTTCGTGCCGTGACGCAGGTTTTCATGGGCGGCGTAGACGCGCTCGTCCGAATAGCTGTCCAGCAAGCTATCCGGCGCCTGCTCCTTGACCACATAGGCGAGTTTCCAGGCCAGGTTGTCCGCGTCGTCGATGCCGGAATTGGCCCCGCGCACGCCGAAGATGGGCACCAGGTGCGCCGCATCGCCCGCGAACAGCACGGGGCCATGCCGGTATTTTTCCAGGGTCAGGGCGTTGGCTTTATAGATGGTGATCCATACGGGATGCCATGGCTGTGTCTCCCCCATCATGGCCAGCAGGCTGTCGACGCGCGGCGCCACGTTTTCCAGCAGCACGGCCGCCTGCGCATCCTCGTCGTCGCGCAGCTGGTAATCGATGCGCCAGATATCGTCGGGCTGCTTGTGCACCAGCACGGTCGAACCGGGATTCGACGGCGGATCGAAATACGCGAGGCGCTCCGTGGGGCGCTCGCTTTTCAGGTGGATGTCGACGATGACATAGCGCCCTTCATAGCTGGTGCCCTGCAATTTCAAGCCCAGTGCCTCGCGCACCACGCTGCGCCCGCCATCGGCCGCCACCAGCCAGTCCGTGTCGATCTGGTAGGTTTCGTCGGGCGTCGCCACGGTGACGGTGGCGCCGTCGGCGCGCTGCTGCACGCCGGTGACGCGCGTCTGCCAGCGGATATCGATCAGCTCGCTCTGGCGTTCGGCCGCGTCGAGCAGGAATTGCTCGATATGGTATTGCGCCAGGTTCACCATCGGCGGCAATTTCTGGTTCGCGTCTTGCGGCATCGTAAAGTGCAGCACTTCCTCGTCGCGGTAAAAGCTGCGCCCGCCCGCCCACGGCAAGCCTTTGCTGATAAAACCGTCGAGCGCACCGAGGCGTTCGATGATTTCCAGGCTGCGCCGCGAAATGCAGATGGCGCGGCTGCCCGTGCAGACGCCGTCGTCCGCCTCGATCAGCACCGAGCGCACGCCGTGGCGCGCCAGGCCCAGGGCCGTGGCCAAGCCCACGGGACCGCCGCCGACGATCAGCACGGGCACGTGCTGCGTGCCGGCACCCGCAGGCTTGCCGGGCGGATACACTTTCGGCACATGGGGATAAGGGTGGAAGGTATCGCTCATGATGTTTCCTCTTCAACAATATTATTTGCTGCTGCGCGCAATGGGCAAGGTCAGCACGATGGCAGCACCGGCCACCAGCAGCACGCTGGCGTACAGCAAGCCCGTGGCAAAGCTGTGCGTGAAATCCTTCAGCCAGCCCACGACGACGGGATTGAGGGCCGAGCCGATATTGCCCGTGGCATTGATGACGGCGATGCCGATGGCGCGCGCGCCCAGGCTCAGGGCCCGGTCCGGCGTGGTCCAGAAGACGGACATGGCCGTGTAGGCGCCCGTCGAGGCCATGCACACGCCCAGCAGTTGCAGCACGGGGTTGCCGGCATACGCGGTCAGCAGCCAGCCGCCGGCCGACAGCAGCATGGGCCAGACGATATGCCAGCGGCGCTCCTGCAGCCGGTCCGAGCGGCGGCCCCAGACAATCATGCCGATCACGGTGCACACTTGCGGTATCGCCGCCAGCAAGCCGATCTGCGTGTTGCTGGCGCCGCTATTGAAACTTTTCACGATCAGCGGCGTCCATACGGCCACCATGGCCAGGGTGTTGACCAGGCAAAAGTAGGCGATGCCGAATTTCAGCACGGTGGGTGACAGCATTTCCGCCAGCACCGAGGTTTTCTGCGCCTGCGCCACAGGCTTGTGCTCGGCTGCCAGCATGCGGGCCAGCACCTGCTGTTCCAGCTTGCCCAGCCAGCTTGCCTTGTTGGGCGAGTCATCAAGGTAGCCGTAGACGGCCAGGCCCAGCAGCACGGAAGGCATGCCTTCGAGCAAGAACAGCCATTGCCAGCCCTTCAAGCCCCAGTGGCCGTCCAGTCCCAGGATCAGTCCCGACAGGGCCGAACCGATGGCGGCCGTGACGGGCATGGCGATCATGAACAGGGCATTGGCACGCGCCCGGTAAGCGCTGGGAAACCAGTACGTGAGGTACAGCAGCATGCCGGGCAGAAAGCCCGCCTCCGTCACGCCCACCAAAAAGCGCAGCGCATACAGGCTGGCCGGGCCGCTGGCGAACAGGGTCGCCGTCGAGGCCAGGCCCCAGGCGATCATCATCGAGCCTATCCAGCGGCGCGCGCCGATGCGGGCCAGCACGATGTTGCTGGGAATGCTGCAGGCGATGTAGGCGATGTAGAACAGGGTGGTGGCAAAGCCGAACTGGGTGCCGGACAGGCCCAGGTCTTGCATCATGGTCAGGCCGGCAAAGCCGATGTTGATGCGGTCAAGAAAGGAAAACACGAACAACAGGAACAGAAAGCCCAGCAGATGGCGCGATACCTTGCGCATCACCTGCTGCTCCAGTTGCACGCTGGCCGCGTCGAGGACGGGCGCCGGGGTGGCGGCGATGGCGGGGGTGGCCCCTTGGGCGATGGTCATGCTTGTCTCCATAAGGTGTCGCCCTCCCCTTGTTGATTTTATTGGGTGAGAGCGGCCGGGTGGTCCCGGCTTGAAACACAGTATGCAGACGCGCGCCGGGAACCCTGTCCCCATTTTGGGGACATTTCGCGGCGAACACAGTCAAAAAGGCGGAGCCGTCCCTACGTCCAAGGGACTAGACAGGCGCTGGCGCCATGCACAGCGCAAACAACTGGCGCTGGCTGGAAATGCCCAGGCGTTTATACGCGCGCTTCTGGTAGGTGATGACGCTCGATGGCTGCACGCCCATGGTCTCGGCGATTTCCACGGCCGTGAAGCCTTCGAGCACGCAGCGCAGCACATCCAGTTCGCGCTTGCTCAAGGCAGGACAATGCTGGCGCAGCCTGGCCAGCATCATGGGCGCGACGCCTTGCGCGGGCTGGCCGTTCAAGCTGTAGTGGTGCTTGGCCGCATGGGCGAACAGCGGAGACAGGGTTTCGATGGCGGCGATTTCGCCAGGCTGGAACTGGCCCTGGCTGCTGTCGCGGTAGAAATTGACGGACAGCCAGATATCGCCGGCCGGCTGCACCAGCAAGGATAGCCGGTCCGAGACATTCGGCTTTTGATAGCAGGTGGCGCGATAGCCGGGATGGTCGATCTCGTCGCTCGCTTGCTGGTGCAGCACGATGGCAGGATCGATTTTCCGCCCGGGCGCGGGCGCGATCACGCGCTGGTTGCCGTCGAGCGCGTAATAGTGGCGCGCGTAGCTGTCCGCAATATCCTGCAGGAAACGCCCGCCGCGCCGGTCGGCCACAGCCACCGTGCGGGGCCGGTTGCCGAATTCATAGGCAAAGATCGTGCACTGGGAAATGGGCGCGGCCGTGCTCACCGTCTTCAGGATGGCCCCGGCGACGGCATTCACGTCGGCATGGCCGATGGCGGCCACCAGGTCAAGGGCGCGCCCCAGATCCAGCTGCCCTTCCGCCTGCCGCCGCTCCACCTGCCAATAGCGCATGGCCGTCTCCCGTGACGCTTATTGTTGACGCTGCGGCAAGACCCAGTCCGGCCGGATGTAGTGACAGGTGTAGCCGTGCGGCAAGCGCTGCAGATAATCCTGGTGCTCCGGCTCCGCTTCCCAGAACGGGCCGGCCGGCGCCACTTCCGTCACCACCTTGCCGGGCCACAGGCCGGACGCGTCGACGTCGCGGATGGTGTCTTCGGCCACGCGCTTTTGCGCGTCGTTCGTGTAGAAGATGGCCGAACGGTAGCTCGTGCCGCGGTCGTTGCCCTGGCGGTCCGGCGTACTGGGATCGTGGATCTGGAAGAAGAATTCCAGGATCTTACGATAGCTGATGGTGCTCGGGTCGAAGATGATTTCGATCGCTTCCGCATGCGTGCCGTGGTTGCGATAGGTGGCGTTGGCGACGTCGCCGCCGCTGTAGCCCACGCGCGTGGCGATCACGCCCGGATAACGGCGCAGCAAGTCTTGCACGCCCCAGAAGCAGCCGCCGGCCAGGATCGCGGTTTCGTTGTCTTGTGCCATGGTGTCTTTCCCGTTCTAGTCAGAAGCAGCTATCTTACTCTGTCGCGCGACTTTCTTCAGCGGGCCAGCAAGCGCTTGAGCTGCGCCGCCTGGTAGGCACCGATGGCGTCATTGAACAGGCAGCGGATCAGGGGATCGTCGACGATGTCGGCCTCCGCCAGTGCGGCCCGCGCCGCGGCATCGAACGGGCCGTCGTTGATGCGCATGTACATCGACGTCAGCGATTCGCCCAGCACCAGCGCCGCATGGCATTTCACCAGCGGCACTTCGGTGGTCCAGCCGGGTGCTTCGTTCGTCTCGGGCACCAGGTCGATCAAGTCGCCATGCGTGCGGTAATGCAGGACCGTGGCCGCGCCGTCATGGCCGTACAGGGCCAAGCGCCACAGGCGCGGTTGCTGGAAGTAGCTGTCCTCGGGCACTTCCATGTCGCGGTAGCGTTCAAGCAAACCGTTCCGGCAAAAATCGAGCACCAGCGCCGCATCATGGGCACTCAAGGGCGGGAAACGGCGGGCGATGTCGGCCGTGGCGGGCGGCGGCGCGTCGGGGCGATAGTCGAAATCCACGTCCTGCGGCCCCACGGGAATGACCCAAGGCAGCGGCGCGGCCGGCGTCATGCCGTGCGCGTCGAGCAGCACGGACGTCGATGGGTCGAGGCGGAAGATGTGCGCCTCGGGCAGCGCGGCGCCGATTTCATCGGCAAAGCGGCGGTAGGTAACGGGGAACATCGCGTGGTTGTACCAGGACCAGTCTTCCTGTACGAACTGACAGGAACTGGGCACGAGGTAACGGGGCGCCAGCGCGCGCAGCTGGGGCACCCAGTCGTCGGGAAGCTCGACCGGGCCGCGCGCTGCCAGCGACGGCGCGATGACGGCGATCTCGCGCATGGTCTGGAACGGCCACAAGACCATGTCCCAGGGCGCGAACGCGGCCAGCTGCGCCAACGTCTCGGGGCCGATCCAGGAGTCGACGACGTTCAATACGTTCAGACCCGCCGCGCGCACCTGGAACAGCGAATCGACGTCATCATCGAGCGCCCGGCGCGGGATCACCTCGATGGCGCCCACGCGCACGGGCACGTCCACGTGCAGCCGCTGCACCTGCGTAAAACCCAGCGCGCGGATCATCGCAAACAGTTCGTCGAAGACGCAGTACAGGTAGATGGGCGTAGCGCGGTCGAGCACGTCGAGGCTGTCGAGCGAGCAGTGGTCGTCGTGGAAGTGCGAGATGAAGACGGCATCCCAGCGCAGCCGGCGCACGGCGTCGAGGTCGAAGCGCACGGACGGAAACGCGTGGCAGTTGCGGCTGAACGGATTTTCGACGATGGGGTCGAAGGCGATGGCCGTGCCTTCGCATTCGAAGACATAGCCGGCGTGCAGGATGCGGGAGATTTTCAGGGGCATGGGAAATCGGAAAGAACCCAACGACGGAAATGCCGGGGTCGGACCCTGAGGGTCCGACCCCAGACTTTGCCTTTGGGGTAAAAAAGGACGCTAGCTGTGCGCCAGAGACAAGGCTCAATACGGGTTATTCAGCACATCCATCGCAAAATACGTAAAGATCATATCCGCGCCCGCGCGCTTGATGGCGCCCAGGGTTTCCTGCACCACGCGGCGCTCGTCGATGGCGCCGGCCTGCGCGGCGAACTTGATCATCGCGTATTCGCCGCTGACCTGGTAGGCGCCGATCGGCAAACGCGTCACTTCGCGCAGGTCGCGGATGATGTCGAGGTAAGCACCGGCAGGCTTGACCATCAGCGCGTCCGCGCCTTCGGCTTCGTCGATCAAGGACTCGCGCACCGCTTCGCGGCGGTTCATCGGGTCCATCTGGTAGGTCTTGCGGTCGCCCTTCAGGGTGCTGCCGGCCGCGTCGCGGAACGGGCCGTACAGGCCCGAGGCGAACTTGGTCGAATACGCCATCACGGGCGTGTCGTGGAAACCGGCCGCATCTAACGCGCTGCGGATGGCCGCCACCTGGCCATCCATGGCGGCCGATGGCGCGATGATGTCGGCGCCCGCCTGGGCCGCGATGACGGCCTGCTTGCCCAGGTTCAGCACCGTGCTGTCATTGTCGACCGTGTCGCCATGCAGGATGCCGCAATGGCCGTGGTCCGTGTATTCGCAGAAGCAGGTGTCGGACATGACGACCATTTCCGGCACGGCGTCCTTAATGATGCGCGACATGCGCGCCACCAGGCCGTCCGGGTTCAGGGTGTCCGTGCCGTGGCTGTCCTTGTGGTGCGAAATGCCGAAGGTCATGACGGAGCGCAGGCCGGCGCGCGCGTAGCGCTCCACTTCCTGCGCCAGCTTCGCTTCGGGAATGCGGCGCACGCCGGGCATGGACTTGATGTCGATGAAATCGCTGCTGCCTTCGTCGACGAAGATCGGCAGGACCAGGTCGCGCGGATTGATCTCGGTTTCGCGGAACAGCTCGCGCAGTTGCGGGGTCGCGCGCAGGCGGCGCATGCGCGAAGTGGGGAATTGTGCTGGCATGGGGTGACTGGCTTCAGGTTAAGAACGCCAGCAAGTATACGCCGATCGCGCCGCTTGCGCCGGGCTGCGCCGCAAAAAAGCCGCGCAGGTCAAGAAACCCTGCCCCGCGCCTTCATTGCGGCTGCAACAGGGCCGCCATTTGCCAGCGCATGTCCGCCGCCAGCTGCACCAGCATGGCGCCGCGGCGGCGCGCATCGGCGCGTTTTTTCGACGGCACCAGCTCCAGGTCCGGCATCCGGCAAGGGCCGCATGGCAGGCGGTAGTTGCCGTCGCCGGCAGGCAGCGCATGCAGCTCGCGCCACGCCAGGTCGTAGTCGCACGAGATGTGGCGGCGCCGGCGCCAGTTCAGCGCGATGCGGTTGGCGTTGCTGACCAGGTCCAGGTGGCTGCAGCCGAAAAAATCGCCCAGGTCGCGCAAGGCGGCCACCATCAGGTTTTTCGGCCGGCAGCCGTGCAGCGCCCGCGTCGCTTCCTTCACCGCCTGCGCACCCGCCTGCGAGCGCAAACCCTGCAAGGCACCCAGCTGGATGACGGCGCCGCCGGGCTGGGGACGGAACAGGAAACTGGCCAGGTACAGCGACACGCCGTCGCGCGTCAGGCGCAGGCACAGATCCCCCTCGCGGTGGCTGTCGTGGATGGCCGTCAGCTGCAGGCGGTAGGTGGCGCCATCCTTGCCCTCGATGGCGGCCAGCACCAGCGCGCGGCGCGCCGCGTATTCCACCAGCGGCCGCGCGCCCGCCTGCCACAGGAAGCGGTAATGCCCGCGCAGCAGGTCCACCCTCGCCGCGCAACCGAAGCGGCGGCTGGCGTAGGGGCGGTAAATCTTGTACAGCAGGCTGGGATGGGCTTGCGCCAGCGCCGCCAGGCCAGGCATGCCCGCGACGAAGGCTTGCCAGCGCGCGCGCTGCACGGGAAAGACGATGGCGCCCAGCGCAGCCTTGAGGCGGTGCCCATGCTGGCGCAATGCCGGCTGCTGCGGCGCGGCGTTGTCGCCGGTGGCGGTGAAAGTATGCATGCGAACGGCTCTACTGAACGGGATGCGGCGACGGCCGCAGGCAGCCCGCAACGGGCGGCTGCGCGCTGGCAACCGTCTGTTGCGGGTAGAGCGGATGATAGGGGGAGGTGAAAACGAAGGGGGTTACAAGTTGGTAATGTGCCGATACGCCACGCCGGCCTGGCAGCGGCGCCTTAGCGCAGCAGACGCAAGCGCAGGCGCAAGCCCGGCGCCGCGTCCTCGATCTCGAGGCTGCCCCCATGCAGGGCCGCGATGGCGGCCACGATGGACAGACCCAGGCCATTGCCGGGCAAATGGCGGCTCTTGTCGAGCCGGTAGAAGCGCTGCGTCAGCTTCGGCAATTCCTCGGCAGGCACGCCGGGGCCGTTGTCGCGCACGGCCAGCCAGCTGCCCTGCTCATCGCTGCCGGCCGACACTTCCACCGTGGCGCCCTGCCCCGCGTACTTGATGGCATTGTCGACCAGGCTGGCCAGCGCGCTGCCCAGCAGGTTGCGGTCGCCGCGCGCCGGCACGGCCTCGCCATACATCTGCACCAGCAGCACGCCCTGCTCGTCGGCCGTCGCCTCGTACATTTCCACGATGTCGGCGCCGATCTGATGCAGGTCGATGTCATCGAAATTCTCGGGACGCATGCCCGATTCGGCCGCCGCGATCTGCAGCAGCTTGTCGAACACACGCGTCAGGTCGTCGATGTCGTCGATGGCCCCCTGCGCAGCACTTGCGTAGCCGGCCACGCCCTGCTGCTGGCGCAAGGCGCCGTCGAGCTTGTTGCGGATGCGCGCCAGCGGCGTGCGCAGGTCGTGCGCGATGGCGTTCGATACGTGGCGCACGCCTTCCATCAGGTGTTCGATGCGGTCGAGCATTCGGTTGATGTCGCGGCTCAGCAAGCCAAATTCATCTTCGCTGGAGACGGGAATGCGCCGGCTCAGGTCGCCCGCCTCGATCTCGCCCGCCGTGCGGCGGATCTGCCCGATGCGCGCCTCGAGCTGGCGGCGGAACAGCCAGGCGCCCGCCGCCACCAGCAGGATGGCCACCCCGCCGCCATAGGCCAGCGAGCGCAGCACCAGGGTGCGGATCGACTTGCCCTCCTCCATGTCGCGCCCGACGAACAGGCGCGCGCCGCCCGCCAGGTCGCGGATCAGCATGCGCGCGGGCACCCGGCGCCCTTCACGCGTGACGTCGCGGTGCAGCAGGCGGCCCACGGGGCTGCCCAGGTCGGGCCAGGACGACAGGTTGCCCGCCACGCGGCGGCCATCGGCATCGACCAGCAAGAAGATCTCCGTGTCGCTGTCGGTGCGGTCGGTCAGCAGATGGGCGATTTCCGCCGTCGTGCGGCTGCTGCCGCCCTGTTCGTACAGCGCGGCGAGACGCTCCGAGAGCAAGGCCAGCTTGCGGTCCACGCTGCGATCGAGCACGCCGATGGTGCCGAAATAGAACACGGCGCAGACGATGCTGATCGACACGACCACCAGCACGCCATAGCCGAGCGCCAGCCGGGCCGCGATCGAGCGGTGCAGCTTACGCACTGTCGAGCACGCCCAGGGTATAGCCGACACCGCGCACCGTGTGGATCAGCGGCGGCGCAAATTCCTTGTCCACCTTGGTGCGCAAGCGGCTCACCTGCACGTCGATGACGTTGGTCTGCGGGTCGAAATGGTAGTCCCACACGGCTTCGAGCAGCATGGCGCGCGTGACGGACTGGCCCTGGTGGCGCATCAGGTATTCGAGCAGGCGAAATTCGCGCGGCTGCAGGGCGATTTGGCGGTTGGCGCGCGTCACGCGCATGGTGCGCATGTCGAGCACCAGGTCGGCCACCTGCAGCTGCGTCGATTCGGGCACGGGCGCGGCGCGTCGCAGCAGCGCCTCGATGCGTGCCAGCAACTCGGCGATGGCGAACGGTTTCGACAGATAGTCGTCGCCGCCGCTGCGCAAGCCGCGCACGCGTTCGTCCACGCTCGACAGGGCCGACAGCACCAGCACGGGCGTGTTGCGGCCCATGCCGCGCAGGCGCGCGACGATGGCCAGGCCGTCGATCTCGCCGGGCAGCAGGCGGTCGAGCACCAGCGCATCCCAGTCTTCGCCGCAGGCCAGGCGCATGCCTTCGATGCCATTGTCGCAGGCGGTCACGTCGTGGCCCGCCTCGCGCAGGCCGGCACAAATGTAACGGGAAGTTTCGGCTTCGTCTTCGATGACCAGGCAGCGCACGGGGGATTCCTTGTAAAGATCAGGCAGCAAATACGCGCAGCATACGCCAGGCGCGCGCCACTTGCCAGCCCCGGCATGCGCCGCCAGGCGGCGGCCGGCTAGTTACATTTGCCGCGCAGCTTGGCGATCGCCACGAAGGGCAAGGCATACACGCCGCCGATGCCGATCGGGCCGATGCTGGTGGGCTGGCGCTTCAAGCCGTCGGAGTGCAGGCAGTCGGGCACCTTCGCCTCGGCGAAGGCGGCGGCGAACTGCTCGTATTTCCGGTCGGCGCGTATCGTCACCTGCTGCATGGCCTGCTGCGGCAGAGCGTCGCGCGCCTGCGCCTCTTCCGCCAGCACGGCGCGCACGGCGTCGCGTATCATCGATTGCGTCAATTGCGGTTGCGGTCCCGGGTTCGGGGCCACATCCGGCGCCTGGGCCCCGGCCTGCGCAGGCGCGCACAGCCAGACCGCGGTGACAAGCTTGCAAGCTATTTTCATCGTCATCATCCACACATGCCAGGTTTGCAATATTTCCATCAATATAGCAGCATTCGTGCGCGCCGGGGCGTGCGGCGAACGTTGACGGGGTCGGGTACAATACAGCCTCGACAATGTTTGGCCGCGCCCGCGCGCCCCTGCTACAGGCGCCGCACGGCTTGCCGCGGCCTGCATCGCCACCACTGCCACTAACGAACAGCAGGCGCGCCCGGCGCGCGCCACAGACCAATACAGCCATGAAATCGACCCACTCTCTCGCACTGGCGCTGGCCATGGCCAGCGCATGCGGCAACGCCGCTGCCGCAGACACCAAACAAAGCATGCTGTTCGATGAAATCCCCATCGGCAGCTGGAGCACTTCCGCCGAACTGGGCGCCATCACCACCTCGGGCAACACAGTCGGCACCTCGGTGACGGGCAAGATCGACGCGCGCCAGGAACTCGATGACTGGAGTAACCAGTACATCTTCAGCGGCTACTTCAAGGAAGACGAAACGACGAACGACGAGGGACAAAAGATCCGCGAACGCTCGGCCGAACGCTTTTCCGCCTCCGCCAAGGCCGCCTACAAGCTGATGGCCGACCACGAAAAACTGTTCGTGCTGGCTTCGCACGTGAACGACAAGTTCGGCGCCTACACCAAGTACTCGACCCTGGCCGTCGGTCATGGCTCGCGCTGGTACCAGTCGAGCGACAAGAGCGTCGATGTGGAAGTCGGTCCCGGCTATTTCAGCGGCACCAACGACACGGGAGAATCGGAACACGGCCTGACGGTGCGCGGCGCGGCCGCCATGAAGTGGAAGATCAGCCAGTCGGCCATGTTCACCCAGACGGTCAGCGTGGAACGGGGCACCTCGAACACCCACTCGATCGCCGAAACGGCCCTCAGCACGAAGATCAACGGCACCATGCAGATGAAGGCCGCCTTCAGCGCCCGCAACGACACGCGCGTGCCCGATGACAAGAAGAACACGGATACGCAGACCTCGCTGACCCTGGTCTACTCGTTCTAAGGCGCCCCCCCATGCTGATGCGGCGTCTGCGCGTATGCGCCCTCCTGTGCGCCGCGGCGCTGCTGAGCGGCTGCGCCGCCGTCACCGTCAGCGCCATTTCTCCGGCCGACTACCTGCAGCAGCGGCGCGGCGACATCCTCACCACGGGCAAACTCAGCGCCTCGGCCAGCGAGGTGCTGCGCATTATCGGCAGCGACATCGCCGCCTGCGAAGCCAATACGGGCAGCTGCCGCGCCGACCTGGCCCGCTCCGAGCTGCTCAGCGACGAACAGCGCCTGGCGACGCTCTCCGAATTATGGCTGGAAAGCGCGCTGGCGGAAGAAAAACAGGGCGGCCACCCCAGCGCCGAGCTGCTGGCCGCGTGGCTGGAATCGGCCCGCTATGCCTATGCCTATCTGTTCTACACGACGCGCACGCCGGGCCAGCGCGCCTTCGAGGAACGCCAGACGCAAATCCGCGACTACTATAACTACGCCGTGCAAAAGGCCGTCGGCAACCTGTTCCGCCACCGCGGCGAATACCGCCCGGACGGCCATGTGATCCGCGTCGCCGGCTGGCAGATCGACAGCGAACTGTCGGCCCTGCGCCTGCCCGACGACGGCACCCTGCCCGAAGAACTGCTGCCGGCCACCTCGCTGTCGTTTTCCGGCCTGCGCAATGTGTACCGGCGCGACGGCTTCGGCGCCGACCTGGTCGCCGTCATGCCCAAGCCCCCGGCGTCGAAAGGCGACTATGTGCCGTACCAGGAGACGCGCTTCCCCGTCGTCACGGCGCTGATCCGCTTCGACGGCAACAGCCTGCAGGAGGTATTGGCCACGCAGCAGCTGCTGGTGATGCTGGTCGACCCGACGCGCAGCGAATCGACGCGCATGGCGGGCCAGGAACTGCCCGTGGCGGCCAATTTCACGGCCGGCTATGGCCTGTGGCTGGCCCGTTCCGGCTTCGGCGTGCAGGCGCTGCGCACCCTGTTCGGCCGCGCCGACGGCATTTCGCGCCCGCAGGTGCACCTGATGCAGCCCTACGACCCGAACAAGCGCACCATCGTCATGCTGCACGGCCTGGCCAGCAGCCCGGAAGCGTGGATCAATGTGGCCAATGAACTGATGGGCGACGAACAGCTGCGCCGCCGCTACCAGATCTGGCAGGTGTACTACCCGAGCAACGCGCCGCTGGCCGCCAACAACGCGGCCATCCGCAAGGCGCTCGCCGCCACCCTGGCGCAGTTCGATCCGGCGGGCAAGGCGACGGCCGCGAACGACATGGTCTTGATCGGCCACAGCATGGGCGGCGTGCTGGCGCGCCTGATGGTGTCCGACGCCAGCAACACCCTGCTCGACGCCATCACGGAAGAATACAATTTGAAGGGCAAGAAGGCGGAAAAAGTGCGCGCCGGGCTGGCGCCCTACCTCAATTTCACGGCCATGCCGCAGGTGAACCGCGCCATCTTCATCGCCGCGCCGCACCGCGGCACCTCGTTCGCCAACCACAAGGTGGCGCGCTGGATCGCCAATCTCGTCACGTTGCCCATCACCATGCTCGACCAGCTGTCCGACGCGGCCGGCAGCCTGGCGCAGCTCGACACGGGCAGCAGCGAGCCGCTGCGCATCCCCAACAGCATCGATAACCTCAGCGACAAGGACCCGTTCGTGCGCCTGGTGGCGGACCTGCCCATCAGCCCAAAAGTGCGCTACTACTCCATCATGGGCAACGACACGCCGGACCTGCCCCTGGCGGAATCGAGCGACGGCGTGGTGCCCTACGCCAGCGCCCACCTCGACGGCGCCCTGTCGGAAAAAGTCATCCCCTCCTGGCACAGCGTGCAGGAAAGCCCGCAGGCGATTCTGGAGATACGGCGGATTTTGCGGTTGCCGGACAGCTTGCCCTGATCGGCCGCAGATATCTCGCTGCCTGATGCAGGAAAAATGCGCTTTTCGCTTGATAAAGTTGCGAAACATGATAATCTTGTGTGTAGCACGCCTGGCGCATATACCCGAGGAGCGAACATGACAGCGCATCTGCAGCACGACACCCTGGTGCCCGAGCGCCGGGAATGGACCGACAACGACCTGCGGGTAGTGGAACAATTCTCGCAATTGGTGAACGCACAGCTCGACCTGTTGGCGCAAGGTCCCGAGCGCCAGCGTTTGATCGGCCTGGTCACGCGCGCACTCGATGCGGCGCGCGCCTCCCTGGGCGCAACGCCGCCGGGCATGCCACGCCAGCTTCCCGTGTCAAAACTCAAGGTATCCGATGTCATTGGGCAAGGATGGGTGGAACTGTCGCAGGCGTCGCTGTATCGCGCCGTGGAAAGCCAGCGGTTCTATTGCGTGACGCCCAAGGGGCGCAGTATCGGCAAGGAGTTTCCGGCCTGGCAATTTGTCCAGCCCGTGCCGGAACTGATCGCACCCGTGCTGGCCGTCCTCGCCGGCCAGCCCGGTAGTGACATCCATGCCTTCTGGATCAGCAGCGCAGACGAACTCAACGAACTTTCGCCGGCAGAGATGCTCGCAGGAAAATCATTCGAAACGCGGGCCGACATCCACCCCAGTCAGCAGGCGCTGCTGGATTTGCCCGCCAGCGAGAGGTTGCGCAAGGTGCTGGCGGCGGCGAAGTGGCAGCATAGGGGCATGGCCGACATCGTAGGCTAGCCCCGCATGACGTTTGAACTAACGCCCATCCCGCCAGAAATGACCGCGCGCCTGCCGGCACTGGCATCGCTGCGCGCTGAATTATTGAGTCATATCATCACCCATCCAGCAGGCCAGGCCCTGGTGCGCGCGGCATGGAACGCGGCGTCCATCTGGCCATTGAAAGTCCAGCGCACATACCGCTTCGGCCCGCCCGCCGAACTGGCAGATGCGGCCGGCTTCCCCTATCACTGGGCGTATATTGCGGACGATGCCTACACGGCGGCCTGGGAAGCCCAGCTTTGCCAGAACGACGTGACACGTCCGGGCACCTTTTATATCGCGCATGGTGCGGAACTGGCGCTGATCGCCACGCTGTCGTTCAGCGCCCCGCTGCAATTGCTCGACCTGACAGGGCTGGCCGCCAGCCGCCTGGGTATCTACGATCAATTGCGCAGTCCCGACCACGGCTGGTGCCAATGGCTGGGCTGGCAGCTGGACCAGATCATTGCACAGGAGGCAGGCGCGATTCATGGTTTCGTGTATCCATCGCGCCGGCAGCCCGGCAAACTTGCCTATGCCATTTCATCGCGCCACATGGCAACCTTGGGCCAAGCCATGGCGTGCTCACAGCTGACATTCGGCGACAGCCCTGCGTATGCACAGTTGCTGGACGATCGCCTGCGCGTGGCCCCGCCCTGAGCTGATGCCCCTTACGCCGGCTCGCGCCACTTGTCCTTGATCTCCAGCATGGCCGGCAAGTGCTCCACGAACAGCGCCAGCAAGTCCGGATCGAAATGCGTGCCGCTGTCGCGCTGCATGGTGGCGATGGCCTCTTCGACCGTCCAGGCGCGCTTGTAGGGGCGCTCGCTGGTGAGCGCGTCGAAGACGTCGGCGATGGCGACGATGCGGCCTTCATGCGGGATTTCTTCGCCTTTGAGGCCTTGCGGATAGCCGCTGCCATCCCATTTCTCGTGGTGCGTCAGGGCGATGGTGCGCGCCATTTTCAGCAGTCCGCCCGCGTGCTCGCCGATGATGGCCGCGCCGATTTGCGCGTGGCTGCGCATGACGTTCCATTCTTCCGCATCGAGCTTGCCCGGCTTTTGCAGGATGGCGTCGGGGATGCCGATCTTGCCCACGTCGTGCATCGGTGCCGCATTCAATAAATCCTCCGCCCTGGCCGCGCTGTAGCCGGCCGCCAGCGCCAGCTGGCGCGCGTAATAGCTCATGCGGATGACGTGCATGCCCGTCTCGTTGTCCTTGTATTCGGCCGCCTGGCCCAGGGTCTGGATCACCTGCAGGCGCGAGCGGCGCAATTCCTCGGCATCGACCAGCGACAAGTGCGTGCGCACGCGGGCGCGCACGATGGGCGGGCTGACGGGCTTGGTGATGTAGTCGACGGCGCCCGCGTCAAAACCGTCCGCCTCGTCCTTCACGTCGCACAGGGCGGTCACGAAAATGACGGGAATGGACGCAGTGACCGGCATGGCTTTGAGCTGGCGGCACACTTCATAGCCCGTCATGGCCGGCATCATGATGTCGAGCAGGATCAGTTCGACGGGGTTGTTCTGCGCCAGTTCCAGCGCCTTCTCGCCATCCTTGGCGTACAGCAGGCGGTAATCGTCCTGCAGTATCTGGCGCAGCACCTGCAGATTCGTCGCTTCGTCGTCGACCAGCAGCAGGATCGGTTTGTCTTCTTGTAAGGTCATCGTTAGCCCAATATCAGGAAAGGTCTGCAGCCGCTGGCGCCTCGAGCCACGCCAGCAGCTGACGCAGCACGCCCACGGCACGCGCAAATTCAAAGTCGTCGATGGCGCTGGCCAGCGCCTGCAGGCGCTGCTGCTGGCCGTGCGGCGCCAGCATGGCGGCGATCTGCGCCATCAGGGCGTCGTCCAGCTGTCCGCCCTCCAGGCTGGCGATGGCTTGCCGCAGCAAGGCGCCGGCAGCTGGCGCATCGATGGGCGCGCTGGCGGCCGGCGCGTCCATGGCCACGGCCGGCATATTTACCTCTTCCAGTTCGCCGGCCAGCGCCATGAAGGCGGCCGCCAGCTGCACCAGCAATTCGGTGGCCGGCAGCTGGCGCGCGATCGCTTGCTCGATGCGTCCCAGCAGGCTTTCGACCTGCACCAGGCACAGATTGCCCGCCGCGCCCTTGATACGGTGCAGCAGATGGCCGGCCACGCTGCCGCCGCCGCGCTCCAGTTCCGCCGCCAGCATGGCGGCGCAGTCGCCATTGGCCTGCACGAAGCGACCGATCGCCCGCTGCAAGGCATCGCGGCCGCCCCACAGCGCGATGCCGCGCTGCCAGTCGACCTGGCCGGCGGCCGCACGCGCCGCCGCGCCGGCGGCCGGCGGCGGCATGGCCACGGCGATATCGAGCAGGCGGGCGATTTCCGCCGTGAGCTTGTGCATTTCCAGCGGTTTCGAGGCAAAGCCGTTCATGCCCGCCGTCTGCGCGGCGCGGCGGTCCTGTTCCAGCACGCTGGCCGTCAGGGCGATGATGGGCGTCGCCTTCAAGCCCTGCTCACGCTCGAACACGCGGATCAGGCGCGTCGCTTCCAAGCCATCCATGCGCGGCATCTGTACATCCATCAGGACGATGTCGAAGCTGCCCTTGCTGAACTCGCGCACGGCGCTCTCGCCGTCGCTGGCGGCGATCACCTGGTGGCCGGCCGCGCCCAGGCTGATCAGGAGCAGCTCCACGTTCTGCGGCACGTCGTCGGCCGCCAGGATGCGCAGCGGCGGCAAGGCCACCACGGGCTGCTCGCTGCGGCGCAAGACAGCCTTGCCCGGCGCCAGCGGCAGCAGCACGTGAAACACGCTGCCCACGCCCAGGGTGCTCTCCACCGTGATGGTGCCTTTCATCAGCTCGACCAGCTGCAGCGAAATCGTCGTGCCCAGGCCCGTGCCGCCAAATCGCCGGCTCATCGAGGAATCGGCTTGCGTAAACGGCGCGAAGATCTTGTCCAGGCGGTCGGCGGGGATGCCGATGCCCGTGTCGTGCACGGCGATATGCACTTGCTCGCCCTGCATGTCGACGGCCACGCGCACATGGCCCACTTCCGTGAACTTGACGGCGTTACCGATCAGATTCGTCAGCACCTGCTGCACCCGGCGCGCGTCGCCGAGGAAGAACTGGCCCATGCCGGGATCGACATCGACATGCAGTACCAGGTCGCGCGCATGCGCCGTGACGCGCAGGGAGGCGGCCACGTGGTCGACCAGATCGGGCAGCGAGAAGTCCACCAGTTCCAGCTCGGTGGCGCCTTTTTCCAGCTTGGCCGTGTCGAGGATGTCGTTGAGCAACTCGAGCAGGGAACGGGCCGACTGGCGCACCGTGCCCAGGTGACGGCGCTGCAGGCTGTCCAGGGCGGTGCCCAGCAGCACTTCCGTAAAGCCGATGATGGCGTTCATCGGCGTGCGGATTTCATGGCTCATGTTGGCCAGGAAGCTGGTCTTCGATTCGGCGGCCAGCTCGGCGCGGTCTTTCGCCGCGCGCAGGTTTTCCTGCATGGCGCGCCGCTCGCTCACGTCGGTGGCCAGCTTGACCACCTTGAACGGCTTGCCGTCCGTGTTGAAGATCGGGTTGTACGAGGCCTGTATCCACACTTCCCGGCCATCCTTGCCGATGCGCTTGTATTCGCCCGTATTGAATTCGCCGCCCGCCAGGTGCTGCCAGAACGCGATGTAGTCGGGCGAAGTCACGAGGGCAGGTTCGCAGAAGATGCTGTGGTGCAGACCCAGCACGTCGTCGAGCCGGTAGCCGACCAGGTCGAGGAAATTCTGGTTGGCCGCCAGGATGCGCCCCTGCAGGTCGAATTCCGCGACCGCCGTCGCGCGCGAGATGGCCGTCACCTTGCCCTCGTATTCGGCATTGCGCAATTCGCTTTCCGTGATGTCGAGGATGACGCCGTCGATCCAGCGCACCACGCCGTCGTTGTCGAGCACGGGGCCGCTGCTTTCGCGCACCCAGCGCTCGCGCCCGTCGCGGTGGATCATGCGGTAGACGTTCTCGAAATCGCGCTGTTCGCCGGCCGCCTGCACGCAGGTGTCATTGACGCGCTGGCGGTCGTCCGGATGCACGAGGTCGAACAGCCTGACCCGCCCTTCGATGAAGTCCTGCGGCATCCAGCCCGTCAGGTTGAAGACGGCGTCGCTGATGAAAATCATCTTCCATTCGGGCGCGAAGCTGCAGTGGAAGGACACGCCGGGGATATTGCGGATCAGGGTGCGGTACTGGCGCTCGCTGTCCTTCAGCGCCTGCTCCATGCTGCGCGACGAGCGCATGTCCGTGACGAAAGCCACGAACAGGGGCTGGCCCGGCATGTCGATCTTGCCGATCGCCACGCGCATGGGCAGTACGGCGCCATCCTTGTGGCAGCCATCTAGTTCGCGTCCGCTGTCGAGGATGCGCGAGGCGCCCGTTTCCAGGTAGTCGCGCAGATAGCCCTCGTATTCGGCCGCATCGGCCGGCTGCAGCAGCACGCTGGCGTCGCGCCCCACGATCTCCGCTTCGCGCCAGCCGAACAGGCTTTCCGCGGCGGGATTGAAGGAGCGCACCTTGCCCTGGCCATCGATGGTGATCAAGCCGTCGGCCGCCGTGTCGACGATGGCGCGCAGGCGCGATTCGCCGGCACTGGCATGGCGCAGCAGCTGGCGGTAGCGGAGCAAGCCGTTCGCGGCCGCCACGAAGACGGTCAGGGTGATGGTGATCAGGGCCACGGCCAGCGCCACGAACGAAGCTTGCACGGTGATCGTGTTCTCGCCTGCCGTGGGCGTACCGGAAAAGCGCGCGGCCAGCATGCCCGTGTAGTGCATGCCGGAAATAGCCAGGCCCATCACCACGCTGCTGAGCAGCAAGGATGCCAGGGGACTGAGGCGCTGGCGCATGGCGCTCAGGCCGAAGCGCACCCACAGCGCCAGCATGGCCATGGTGACGGCCACCAGCAGCGAGAGGGCGAACAGCCACGGTTCGTAGTGCAGGGTCAGCGAGGTTTGCATGGCGGCCATGCCGCTGTAATGCATGGAACCGATGCCCACGCCGACGAGCACGCCGCCCACCACCAGCTGCCGCCAGTTGATGCTCGGACGCGCCAGCAAATGCAGCGCCACCCACGACGCGGCCACGCCGGGCAGCATGGACAGCAGGGTCAGGCCGGGTTCGAAGGAGACGCGCGTGCAGATGTCGAAAGCGAGCATGCCGATGAAGTGCATCGACCAGATGCCGCCGCCGAGCGCGATGGCGCCCGTGACGATGGCCGTCTGGCGCTGGAAGCCGCGCTCGCTGCTGCGCGCCATGCCGGCGATCTGCAGGGCCATGAACGAGGCAAAGATGGCGATGCAGATGGAAAACAGCACCAGCCAGGCATTGTGCGTGCCATAGATGTACGGCAAGGTATCGTTCGATACGGCAAAGATGGAACTCAGCATACTGTCGTGAACTAAATAGAGTGAATCGTGACGTCGCAAAACATGACTGCGCACCGCGCGCCGGCGCCCGGATTTTTAGCAAAGCGGCAACACAGCAAAAATAACAACGGTAGCAATCGACCAGGGCAAGGCTCGGTCATCACGCCCGCGCCTGCCGCGCGGGGGAAAGATGCTTTTTACAGAGAGAAAAAGCGGAATGCGGTCGAACTCTGGCGCGGGTGACTGGCCGCCAGCGTGACGATGATTTTTTAAAGAGCCATGAGTATAGTTGCTTTGCGAAAATATTCATAGGACTTCAGCAATATCATGACGATAAAAGCAATATTCTGCGGCCCTGATGCGACAATGTCCCGGCGCTCAGGCCGGCGGCCACTGCGCGCGTATCGCGGAAGATTCCTGATACGTGGGACCGGTCCGTACGGCGACAGGGATGCCGGCCAGCTTACATCGGCGGCTCAGCTCGTCCTTGATCTGCCGCAACGACCAGCGTTGCGGCACGGGCAGATCCATGCCCACCACGCGGATCAGCGGGCAGTCGTCGAGGGTCGTGTGCAGCAGCAGCTCCAGGCGCGCCATCGGCGGCCCGCCCCGGTAGACATCCACCGCGCCCGCGTAGGCGACCACCTCGAGCGCGCGTATCTGCCGCGGCGCCAGCTGCAGCGCCTTCTCATGGCCGGGCAAACGCCGCGCCACCCGCCGTAGCAACAGGCCGGCGTCGTTGATTTCGACATGAAAAGACAGATTGCGATCCGGCAGCAGGACCAGGCCGATGGTCCAGGCGGCCAGCGCAGGCAGGAGCAGCAGCACTGCCTCGCCCGCGTATGGCACGTCGCGCCAGACGGCTTGCAGGACAAAGGCGAGGATCAGGGCGCAGCCGCCCAGCAGCACGCTGCGCCACAGCACGGGACGCAGATTGGCCATCATCGCCGCCTGGGAACTTGCATCGTCGGCCGGCGCAAAGCGTATCCACTCGGCGCGCGCCGGTTTCAGCTTGCGCACCACTTCTCCGCTCAGGCGTTTTGCGCCAGCATGCCGCGGAACCACGCCAGCTGTTCGCGCGTCAGGTAGTTGGCGCCATCGCCATGCAGGATGACGATCTCGATCTCGGCGGGAATCGACGCGATCAGTTGCGCGCCCGTCACGGGAATCTTGGGAAAATTGATGCCGGCCAGGAAGGCCGGGTCTTCCGCCACCGTCACGCACTGGCGCTCGGGATTCGGCGACGGCACGAGGAACAGGTCGATCTGCTCGCTCTGTCCGCCAATGACGACGTGCAATTGCGCGGCCAGCAGTTCGGGCAGGATCAGTTCGATGTTATTTTCGGTGCGCGATTGCTGGAAAGCGCTTTTCAGGGGCGTCAGGACGTGTGTGGCGGTCATGGGAACAGTAAAAAATGGGGACGGCGGCAGTGTAGCAGAGGCGCCCGGCCGGGCGCGCTCCGCTGGCGTCACGGCTACAGCTTGTAGTTCAGGGACAGCAATACGCTGCGCGGCGCGCCGTAGCGTTCCAGCCCGCCCGACCACGCATAGCCGAGGCCCTGGTAGTAGCGGCGGTCCAGCACGTTGTCGACGCTGACGCGCAGCTGCACCTGCTCGCTCAGGCGGTAGCCGGCCGTCAAGCCGACGATGGCGTAGCCGCCCTGTCGCGTCAGGTAGCCCATGTCGCGACGGTAGATCTTGTCCTGCGCGTACACGGAGCCGCCCAGATTCCACCGCGCCAGGCTGCCGCGCAGCTGCACAGTCGTGTACAGCTTGAACAATTGCTTCGGCTCATCCGTGGCGATGCGCTGGCCGATGTTCGCCGCCACACTATCCTGCGTATACTTGGCCAGCACATAGGTGTAGCCGCCCGCGATCTGCCAGCCCGGCAATGGCGAGCCCGACAATTGCAGATCGATGCCTTCGCTCCGCACCTGCCCGGCCGCGCGGGCGCAATAGATGGCACCTCCCGTGGGGCAATTGACTTCATCGGCCATCGCGCGGTTATTCTGCTTGATGCGGAACAGGGCGCCGCCGGCATTGAGGCGGCCCCCGAAGTACTCGCCCTTGACGCCCACTTCCAGGTTGGTGCCGCTCAACGGCGGCAAAGTATTGCCGCGCACGTCCAACGAGCTTTGCGGCTCGAAGATCTGCGTGCCGCTCGCATACACGGAGTGATGCTGGTCCAGGTCGTAGACGAGGCCCGCATACGGCGTAAACTTCGCGTTTTCCGTCAGGCCGCGCCGCCACGTGGGGTTACTGGCATACCAGCCCGTCACGTCCTGCGCATACCAGCCGAAGCGCCCGCCCAGCACCAGGCGCAGCGGATCGGCAAGGCTGAAGTTGCCGGCCGCATAAATTCCCTTCTCATCCGTCTTGCGGCCCCAGTTGTACGGCTCGAACGGCGCGCCGTTCATGCGATAGGCATGGGGATTCCAGTGGCGGATGTCGATCACGCGCGTGCCGGCGCCCTCCCAGCGCTGACCCGCATCCGAATCATCGTGGCGGTAGCTGGTGCCCACGATCACGTCGTGCTGGCGGCCGAACCAGGTGACGGGGCCGCTCAGGCGCCAGTCAGCCACCACCTGTTCCGTGTTGTACTTCCAGCCCGTTTCCGACTGGCTGAAGCGATAGATCTCGCCATCGATGCGGCTATTGGTGGTGTTGCGCGTGCTGGAAGAGGCATCGATGCGCGTGACGGCAAAGCGGCTGCGCCAGCCCTTCTCAAGCCTGGTTTCCAGGTCGGCGAAGACGACGTTGTTGTCGCGTTTCTGAAACGAGTCGGCATTATTCAGGAAGGTCGAGCGCGGCAAGTCCATGTGGCGGCCGTCGGCAAACGTCGGCAAGCCGACAAACACGCCATCGGTACGGCTGTGCTGGCGCGAGAAACCGATGCCGGCCGTGGTCGATGGCGTCAGGTCCGCTTCGACGATCGCATACACGGTGCCGTTGGTGTTGTTGACCACGTCGACGAAACTGTCGCTGTCGCGCCAGCCGGCCGCCACTCTGCCGCGCACGCTGCCCGAGGCGTTCAAGGCATTGCTGGCGTCCACAGTGAATTGCCGGTCCTTCCAGCTGCCCAGGTGAGCGGACGCGTTCAGCAGGGGCGTGGCCGTGGGGCGCTTGCGTATCATGTTGATGCTGCCGGACGGCGCGCCCGCCCCCTCCATCAAGCCCGTGGCGCCGCGCACCACTTCCACACGGTCGTACATCAGCATGTCGGCGGAAACATTACGCTCATTAAAACCCGTGACATCGAGCGGCAAGCCATCGACGTTGACGTGGCTCAAGGCAAAACCGCGCGCAAAATACGTGGTTTCCTGGTCGGACACGCCCTGGGTCTTGCCATACAGGCCAGGCGTGGCGCGCGCGACGTCCTGCAAGGTGGTCAAATCGAAATCTTCCATCTGCTGGCGCGAAATCACGCTGACCGTTTGCGGCGTGTGACGTTGCGACAAGTTCAAGCCCGTGGCCGTCGACATGGCGCGCGCCGTATATAAACCCGTGCCTTCCGTGGCGCCGTCCGCCTCGGCGCTGACGACCACGGCGGGCATGCTGGCCAGGCCGCCATCGGCCGTACTGGCATTCATTTTGTGCAACAGATAATTGCCGCTACCGCTGGCTGTCACCTCCAGGCCGCTGCCTTGCAGCAACGTTTGCAAACCGGCCGCGACGCTATAACGGCCCTGCAAGCCCGGCGTCGCCAGGCCGTCGAGCGCCATGCCCTGCGTGGACAGGTTCACGCCGGCGGCGATGGCAAACGAGGCCAGCGCATCGCGCAGGCTGCCGGCGGGAATGCTGTAGTCGCGCAGGCTGGCGGCCGGGCTGGCCTCGGCCGCCAGCGCGGTCTGCGGCAAGGTGGCGCCGGCCGCACCCACGGCGAGTAACAAGACCAGCGCGGCGCGCACGGCGCCGGTGGCGGGATGGAGCGTCATGCGTGCTGCTGTCAAAGTGCGGTGCTGCAAAGCCATGTAAACCCTTTCGATGGTTCGGATTGTTCGTTCTCTACCTTGTATGACGAAGCAATTCGAAAAAAGGGACAGGGAAATGCACATGGCGGCGCTTGTCGGCTTACGCGTGGCCTTGCCACGCTAAGCCGACCTACGACTAGCAGGTCGGCTTAGCCGACAGGGCGTAAGCCGACAAGTTCACGCCGCCTCGACACTGATCCAGTAGCGCGTGCGGCGCGCCAGCCGGATCGGCAAGGCGCGCTGCAGCAAGAGCAGGATGTTGTCCGGGTCGTGCAACTGGAAGATGCCGTCCACGGGCATGGCAGCGAGCGCCGGATCGCAGCGCAGCACGCCATAGCGGTAGCGGGCCACCTGTTCGAGCACCTCGCCCAGCGGCATGCGCTCGGCGATCAGTACGCCCCGCAGCCAGGCGTCCGCATGCGGCGCCAGTGGCGTCAAGGCAGAAACGGCCGCGTCGTCGAAACTGCCCTGCTGCCCCGCATCGACCCTGCGCAAGGCGTCGGTAGCTTCCCTTGGCCGTATCTCGACGGCGCCCTCGCTGACGCTCACCTGCGTACGCGGTGCCAGCACGCTGCCGCCCTGGCGCACGCTGAAGTGCGTACCCAGAGCACGCACGACGCCATTGCTGCTGCGCACGAGGAACGGGCGCGCCGGCACGGCGCCGTCGTGCGCCGTGGCGACGTGGATTTCGCCGGCATGCAAGACCACCAGCCGCGCCGCGCCGTCAAAGCGCACGTCGATGGCCGTGTCCGTATTGAGTACCAGTTGCGTGCCATCGGGTAATGTCATGTGGCGGATTTCGCCCCTGGCCGTGCGAATGGCCGCGCGCCGCGCTTGCCACGGCGCCGACTGGCTGGCCAGCCACAGTGCCGGTCCGGCCACGATCAGCGCGGCCAGGCCGTAGAGCACGGCACGCCGCTGCGGCGACTGCGGCGCCCCGTCCGCCGCCTGGCGCAGCACCGGCGGCACGCTGGCCAGGGCGCCGCACACGAGCTCGGCCCGTTTCCAGGCAGCTTCGTGCGAGGGATCGCTGGTGCGCCAGGCTTGGAAGGCTTTCTGTTCGTCAACGTTCAAAGGCCCCCCGTGCAAGCGCACCAGCCATTGCGCCGCCGCGTGGGCGGCGCGCGGGTCGATGGCAGCCGTGCTGGCGTTCACAGGATCAAGAGGATGCAGCGCTCGAACGCCTGCACCATATAGCGCTTGATGCTGCGCTCGCTCACGCCCAGGCGCCGGGCGATTTCTCCATAAGCGAGGCCATCGACATGCGCCAGCAGGAAGGCGTTGCGCACGAGCGGCGGCAAACCGTCGAGCATGGCATCGATGCGCTGCAAGGCTTCCAATACCAGCAAACGCTCTTCCGGCGACTGCATCAGCAGATCGGGCTGCTGGGCCAGGGTTTCCAGCCACGCCTGCTCCAGCGACAGGCGCCGGTAATGGTCGATCAGCAGGCGTTGCGCCACCGTGGTGAGATAGGCGCGCGGTTCGCGCAGGCTCTGCCGGTTCTCGGGCGGCGCCGTCAGCAGGCGCACGAAAGTATCCTGCGCCAGGTCGGCCGCATGGTCGGCGCACTGCAGCTTGGCGCGCAGCCAGCGCATCAGCCAGCCGTGGTGGCTGCTGTAGATGCCGGCTATCGACTCGCTGGACTGCGCAATGTTCACTCGGGACTCCAATGCGCGCAAGGCAAGGCGCGACTAATTGATAATAATTCTCATTATCACAAATCCTTGCCTCCGGCGTCAATGCCGGCGCCCGCCTATCGCTGGAAAACGTTGTTTCAGTGCGGTTGCCGGCTCTTAGCGGCTGATATACAAGCTCTTCATGACCATGCCGCCGCGCATTTTCTTCGCGCCCGGCGCCAGCCCGGCGGGACAGGCACCGAGGAACTCGCCCGCCAGTTCCGTGCGTTGCACCTCGGTCTTGCCGCTCAGTTCGATAGTGGTGTCGGCGGTCAGGGTATACGCCTTGGCCAGGTCGCCCTTGAAACTGCCCGCCAGCTTGGCGCCCGGACAGCTGGACTGGAAGGCATAGCTGTCACCCTGGCGGCTTTGCGACGCGATCTGGCATTCCTGCTCGAAATCGCTCCACAAATCGTCATCGATCAGGCGGTCGCGTTGCTGATCAACGCAGATTTCCCAGGAAAACGGCGAGGTGGCGGGCGTCACCTTCCACAGCCCCGTGGCGCGCTGCAAACGCTGCGCCGGTTCCGCCGCCGAGGCGGACGCGGCTGCGCAAAAAATAGTCATCAGGAACAAGGTCGCGCTGCGTTTCATGGGCATTCCATTCGCTAAAAGTTTAAATATAGCAAAGAGGAACGCGCGCAGGCCGCACGCTTAGCCGTGTATCCCGGGCCTGGCGGCCAGCACGAAGGGAATGGCAAACGGGCCCAGGAGCACCACCAGGATGGCCCTGACAGCCGTAGTTTTCAAGGAGCGGTGCTTGGCAATGAAGAGGCAAACGAAAGCCGACAGCGACCAGATCAAGGCAGGCAAGTATTCAGTCATCATGCACTCCGGATGCGCCTTGCAAGGCAGGAGAACCATGCTGACATGGAAATGCGGCCACCGCAATGACAGATTGGGCGTCTGCCATTGCGCCTGGCGGCCAGCGGCCTCTTTTTCAGCCGTTCTTAAGGCTGCAGGCAACTGGCGGCGGGCGAGACGATCAGTGCTGGCCGATCTTCATGATCTTCAGCGCATTCGTGCCGCCGACTTTGCCCATCGGCTCGCCCCAGGTCAGCACGACGGTGTCGCCCTTGGCCACGACTTTATGTTCCACCAGCAGATCTTCCGCCTGCTGCAAGACCTTGTCGCGGTCGGTGCCGGACGTCAGTTCCAGGGTGCTGACGTTGCGGTACAGGGCCAGCTTGCGGCGCGTGCCCACGCTGGGGGTCAGCGCGACGATGGGAATATCGATGTTGCAACGGCTCATCCACAGGGCCGTGGAGCCCGATTCCGTCAGGGTGGTGATCGCTTTCACGCGCAGGTGATGGGCTGTAAACAGCGCGCCGTAGGCGATCGACTGGTCGATGCGCGAGAACGTGGCGTTGAGGAAATCGGCGTCCAGCTTGCAGGTATCCCACTTTTCCGCATCGAGGCAGATGGCGGCCATCGCTTCCACCGTTTCGATCGGGTAGCGGCCCGACGCCGTTTCCGCCGACGTCATGACGGCATCCGTGCCATCGAGCACGGCATTGGCCACGTCGGACACTTCCGCGCGCGTCGGCACGGCATTGACGATCATCGATTCCATCATCTGCGTGGCCGTGATGGCTAATTTGTTCGACGCGCGCGCCATCTTGATCATGCGCTTTTGCAAGGCCGGCACGGCCGCGTTGCCCACTTCCACGGCCAGGTCGCCGCGCGCCACCATAATGCCGTCGGAAGCATCCAGAATTTCTTGCAGCGCGGGAATGGCTTCCGCCCGTTCGATCTTGGCGATCATCATCGGCTTGTGGTCCCACGCTTCGCCCGCGATATTGGCCAACTGGCGCGCCATCACCATGTCGGTGGCGTTTTTCGGGAAGGACACGGCCACGTAATCGGCCTGGAAACTCATCGCCGTTTTCACGTCTTCCATGTCTTTCGCCGTCAGGGCCGGGGCCGACAAGCCGCCGCCCTGGCGGTTGATGCCCTTGTTGTTCGACAATTCGCCGCCAATCTTGACGGTGGTGTGAATTTCGCTGCCGACGACTTTATCGACCGTCAGCACGATCAGGCCGTCGTTCAGCAGCAGCACGTCGGCAGCGCGCAAGTCGCGCGGCAATTCCTTGTAGTCGAGGCCGCAGCGCTCGATGTTGCCCAGTTCGCCGTTTTCGCCCCATTTCGCGTCGAGGATGAAGGAAGCGCCGTTTTCCAGGAAAATCTTGCCTTCTTCAAACTTGCCGACGCGGATTTTCGGACCTTGCAAGTCGGCCATGATGGCCACTTCGCGACCGCACAGCGCTGCCGCTTCGCGCACCATGCGGGCGCGGTCGATATGGTCTTGCGCCTTGCCATGCGAGAAGTTCAGGCGCACGACGTCGACGCCGGCCTTGAACATGCGGACCAGGGTATCGATATCGTTCGAAGCGGGGCCGATGGTGGAAACGATCTTGGTGGCGCGTTGCTGTACTTGCATGGTCATGGTGTGCTGCTTTCTATAATGAGTTGCTACAAGGGCCGGCCTTGTGGGCCGGCCGTCCTGGTGCGCTGGATCAGCGGTGATTCTTGTTACTTGGCCGCCATCAGGGCGACGGTCGTGTCGAGCATGCGGTTCGAGAAGCCCCACTCGTTGTCGTACCACGACGACACTTTCACGAGGCGGCCCGAGACCTTGGTCAAGGTCGAATCGAAGTTCGACGAGGCCGGGTTGTGGTTGAAATCGATGGAAACGAGCGGTTCCGTCTGGTATGTGAGGATGTCTTTCAGCGCGCCTTCGGACGCCGTTTTCAGCAAGGCGTTGACCTCTTCCACCGTGGTATCGCGCTTGGCGATGAAGGACAGGTCGACCAGCGAGACGTTGATCGTCGGCACGCGCACGGCAAAACCATCGAGCTTGCCATTGAGTTCCGGCAAGACCAGGCCGACAGCGGCCGCCGCGCCCGTCTTGGTGGGTATCATCGAATGCGTGGCCGAGCGGGCGCGGCGCAAGTCTTCATGCATCACGTCGGACAAGACCTGGTCGTTCGTGTAGGCGTGCACGGTGGTCATCAGGCCCGACTCGATGCCGATGGCGTCGTTGAGCGGTTTGACCAATGGCGCGAGGCAATTCGTCGTGCACGAAGCATTCGAAATCACTGTGTCCGATGCCTTCAAGACATGCTGGTTGACGCCGAACACGATGGTGGCGTCCACGTCCTTGCCGCCCGGCGCGGAAATGATGACTTTTTTCGCCCCGCCCTTCAGGTGTGCCGAGGCTTTTTCCTTGGTGGTGAAGAAACCCGTGCATTCAAGCACGACGTCAACGCCCAATTCGCCCCAGGGAATCAGGGCCGGATCGCGCTGCGCGAAGACGCGGATGCGGTCGCCGTTGACGAGCATGTTCTCGCCATCGATGGTGACGACGCCGGGAAACTTGCCGTGTACCGTGTCGTAGCGCGTCAAATGCGCATTCGACTTGGCGTCGCCTAGGTCGTTGATGGCGACGATTTCGATATCCTGCTGCTTGCCGCCTTCATAAAACGCGCGCAAGACGTTGCGGCCGATGCGGCCATAGCCATTGATGGCAACTTTGATGGTCATGCTGTCTCCTTGTTGTTTTACTTAAAACTAACCCAAGTGCAAAGTACCGGGGTCGTACCCTGAGGGTACGACCCCAGCCCTAGCTGTTGGGCTTGAATTTCATTAACCGCTGTTACGCAACCCCGCCGCAATGCCATTGATCGACAAATGAATCCCCGTGCGCGCTGCCGCATCCTGCTTGCCCTCGCGGAAGCGTTTCAACAACTCCACCTGCACGTGGTTGAGCGGATCGATGTAAGGGAAACGGTTGCGTATCGAGCGCTGCATCAGCGGGTTGGCTTGCTGCAACTCTTCCTGGCCCGTGATCAGCTTCAGGGCGTCCAGGGTGGCCGCGTATTCGGCGCGGATGCGGGTAAAAATGGCGTCGCGCAGGGCCTTGTCCTTGACCAGTTCCGCATATTTTCCGGCAATGGCGATGTCGCTCTTGGCCAGCACCATATCCATGTTCGACAGCAAGGACGTGAAGAAAGGCCAATCCGTGTACATGCCACGCAGCACGTCGGCCCCGTCGGCGGGATGGGCAGCCAGGTAGGCTTGCACTGCGGAACCGAAACCGAACCAGCCCGGCAGCATCAAGCGGCATTGCGCCCAGCTCAAGACCCAGGGAATGGCGCGCAAATCCTCGATCGAGGTCGATTTCTTGCGCGAGGCGGGACGGCTGCCGATATTCAGCGCGGCAATTTCCGCGATCACCGTCGATTCCCAGAAGTACTGCTCGAAGCCCTCGGTACCGTACACGAGGTCGCGGTAGGCGTTCAGGGCCGTGCCGGACAGCTCTTCCATCGCGGCCAGGTGACCCGCGCCAGCCGAAGCCTTCGGCTGCAGCTGCGCTTGCGGCAGCAGGGTCGACTGGATGGTGGCGGCCACCAGCACTTCCAGGTTGCGGCGCCCTACTTCCGGGTTCGCATACTTGGCCGTGATGACTTCGCCCTGCTCCGTCAGCCGGATCTG
>Ga0182008_10000450_pt1 | contig 31363 bp, 30 predicted proteins | sample Sormic07211129_1_FD_120482 | JGI IMG/M metagenome (GOLD analysis project Ga0182008, IMG submission 120482) | Rhizosphere microbial communities from Sorghum bicolor, Mead, Nebraska, USA - 072115-129_1 metaG | ecosystem: Host-associated > Plants > Roots > Rhizosphere | place: USA: Nebraska...
ATGTGCAAGGTTTCACCGTCGTCGGGGGTGAAGGTGCAGCGCCCCTGGATGAAGTGGCAAAACTCCTGTGCGGTGATCTGGCGCCGCCAGCGGCCCGGGGTGCATTGCCAGATGCCCGTCTCGACGCCGTCGTTACGCTCGACGCTCAAGGTGGACGCCACCGCGATCGGCTCGCCCAGGGGCGCAACGACCGGAGACGAGTCCGGCAAGTGCGCATTCAGCGTGTCTTTGAACTGAGTGATGCTCATGGGAGCTCCCGTATGTGTGAACGACTTAGTGCATGAAACCTTCCATGAACCCCGCCAACCCCGTGGCGAGCTTGCGACGCCAGGGTGCGGTATTGGGGTTAGCCAATACTTGGTCTTCATGGACAAAACTACGAATGATCGCGTTGTAACCCAGCCAACGGCACGGCTCGGGCTCCCAGGCCTTGAGCGCGTCCAAGCCCCCCTCGCGGATCACCCAGGGTTGGTGGATCAGCGGGGTATCACGATCCAGGATCAGGTCGGCCAAGGTGCGCCCGCCCAGGTTGGTCGCACCGACGCCCTCCCCGCCGTAACCGCCGGACACCGCGATGCCGGCGCGCCGATCGCACAGCATGTGCGGTCGGAACTGGCGCGACATCCCCAGGTTGCCGCCCCAGGAATGGGTGATCCGTACGTCCTTGAGCTGTGGGAAGAGTTCGCCGAACAAGTAGCGACGCAGTTGCACTTCGCTGTCGGTCAAATCGAAGTCATGGCGCAGCCTACCGGCGAACTGGTAACCACCCCGTGCACCGAATATCAGCCGGTTGTCGGCGGAGCGCTGGCCGTAGGTGACTTGGCGGCTGCTTTCGCCGAACGCCTGACCCTCGCTGAGACCGATCTGCTCCCAGGTGCTGGCCGGCAGTGGTTCGGTCGCGACGATCAAACTTTGCACCGGCAGTTGGTAGCGCCCCAGCGGGGGCAAGGTAGTAGCGTAGCCTTCCACCGCCGGCACCACCCACGTCGCCCGTACGCAGGCTTTATCGGTGCGCACGCTGCCGGACTGCCAGTGTGTGACTGGGCTGTTTTCATAGAGCGTTACCCCCATGCCTTCAACCACGCGCGCCAGGCCGCGCACCAGTTTGGCGGGTTGGATGGTTGCCACATGGGGGGCGTAGATCGCGCCGTAGGGTTTGGCGATACGCAGTTGCTCGGCCAGTCGTTCCGGGCTCAGCCAACGATAATCGGCTTCGCTAAGGCCCTGGGCGTAGAGTTTGTTCAGATAGCGGCGCAGGCTGATTTCCTGCTCGGGGTAGCGCGCGGCGCAATACAGCGCGCCGCCCTTGCGATAGTCGCAATCGATGCCCTCTCGGGCCAGTACCTGAGCCACTTCGTCCGGAATGCCATGCAGTAAATCAAATGAAGCACGGCGCTGTTCGGCAGACAGCCCGGCGAGCAGGCGGTCTTCGCCCAACAGGTTGCCCATCAACCAGCCGCCGTTGCGGCCCGAAGCACCGAAGCCGGCGGTTTGCGCTTCGATAAGGGCGATGTTCAGTTGCGGCGCCTGACGTTTAAGGTAATAAGCGGTCCACAACCCGGTATAGCCGGCGCCAATGATGGCCACATCCACGTCCAGGTCGTGCTCCAGGCAGGGCCGCGCGATCAGCGGGTCGTCCAACTGATCCATCCACAAGCTGATGTTGCGCCATGCCGCCATGCCAGGTTTCCCTCTACCGCGTTTCGATAGACGGGATCCTAGAGCGCCGTATCAGGGGTTGTCTTGCGCGCGTGCACGCAGAGAAATTTGTTTGACGTAGGCCTTGGGTGACTGCCCCGTGTGCTGGCGAAATGCACTATAGAACGCCGACAACGAATTGAAACCGGCGGCGAATGCCAGTTCGTCGACCTTGATCGGCGCTGCCGCGGTATTCAGTGCGGCCAGCAGGTGCCGGAGCCGGGCCTGGTTGACGTAGCGGTAGAAGCTTTGCCCCAGCACCTGGTTGAGCAGGTAGGAAATCTGATTGCGGCTGTAGCCGCACTCCTTGGCAACGCGCTGCAGGTCCAGTTCCGGGTCCAGGTACGGTTGCCGGCTTTCGAAATACTGCTGCAGATCGTTGGCCATATGCCCCAATTGCTGAGGCGAAAGCCCCAGGCGGCTCACCGTGGGGCGCAGGGTTTGCGCGGGTTGTTCGTGCACCAGTGAGGCGTACTCATTGACGCGCCAGATCAACCCGTCACGCACGGTGATGGCCTCGCTGGTGCGGAACGACACCAACCCATGACCACCGCGCAAAGTAATACGGTATTGGATAAACGCAGTGTCGCCGTCAGCACGAATGCGATCGGTGTGTTCAATCGCCTCATCCGCCGCGCGTGGCATGCTCGCGCGCAGATACTCACGCAGCTCGGCATGCCGGATCACACGGTTCTGAAAGAAATCGTGGTACTGGATGTCCGGATGGTAGTAGGCCATAACCCCGTCCAGGTCGCGATGGCGCCAACATAGGTGGTGGCGCAGCACCAGCTCGCCAGTGGCGTGCGTGAGCTGGCTGTCGGAGTCGGGAGCAATGTCGGGCATGGGCGGCTCTGGCGGATAAAGCCTGGAGATTGACGAAATTCGCCACGCTGTTCAATGCGCGCAATCACTTCGGTCGCGTAATGGCACTATGCCAACTCCCCGACAGGAGATGACCCAGGTCAATCGAATCGAAAACAACCGCCGAACGGGCGGAAAAAAGTCACGTTGCGGTTGCGAACGAATGCTATTTTTAAGCTCTACACGCCTCGACCAGTGACGGTCCCGGCACCCTGCCGCGAGCTAAAGGAAGCGCTCAATGAACCAGGTGGGCAACATGAACAAAGTGACATTCCCCAACGCGTGCCAATTGATGCGCTGGCACTTTCACCCGATGGGTTTTGAAGGCAGCATGGATGCTCCCGGCAGTATGGTCGCCCGCCTGTTCGACCGTGCCAGTGGCGAGACTCTGATTGCCATTGCCGGCATTCCCTGCGCCACCGTGATGAACGCCGCCGATGTGGAGCGCATGATCGAGGCGGTGGAAATCGAACTGGCATCCTTTGTGCCGCCCTTATCGTTGCGGGCGTGATGTTGCTCGACATCGCTGAAGGCCGATCGCTCGGCCATCAGTGACGTTGATCGTCGAAAAACGCCTTCCTGCCATCCACCCGCTCCGACGCCCTGGCCATATTTACCGCCTGGCCCTCGGGCTTTTCCACGTACCAGTAGCAATGACTGACCGCGCGGGTGATCCCTACGTAGGCCAGGCGCAATACTTCCTCTTTCTGCGCGGTGTCATAGGGCTCGCTGTCGCCGTCCTGGCCCAGGCCGGCCATGCGGTACACCTGGTTCTTATAGGGCGAGCTGGTGACGTGCTGGCAATCGCCCAGCAGGAACACCGCGTCGGCTTGCAAGCCCTTGGCACTGTGATAGGTCAGTTGCTTGAGCCTGCGCGTAGCGGGAGGCAAGCTCGAATCCGCATTAACTGCAGATTGAATATGCTCTTGAATCAATAACTTATCGATACCTTTTCGATACAGCATTAACACCGAATCGCCTTTCTGGTAATGCTCGACCAACTGCCGCCCCAGCGCGGCGTCGTCACGCTCCATCACCTTGACTGGCACCAATGCCTTTGGCGCACCGCTGGCCTTGGCCTTTTTGCCGGCGATTGCCGGCGCGGCGCGCACGATGTGTTCGGCGGCGTCGATGATGTGCTGATGGCTGCGGTAGTTTTCTCCGAGCATCACCCGCGTGGTTGCCGGTGATGGGAACTCTTTGTCGAAGGCCATGAAGTATTTCGGTGAACTGCCGCGCCAGCCATAAATCGACTGCCAGTCATCGCCCACGCACAGCAGCGAAGAATGCTGCGCGCCGCGCCCCACATGCAGGGCCGGGCCACGGCTGCGGATCTCGCGCAGGCTGGCGCGGAGCCACGAGACGATCTGCGGCGAAACATCCTGGAACTCATCGATCATCAGGTGCGACATCGGCCGCAGCAACGGGTCGCTGAGCAGCTTGAGGTTTTCCGGGGTATTTTCGCCGAACAGCGAGAACATGCGGTTATAGGTCATGATCGGCGGCTTCTGGTCGAGCAAATGGTCTTCCAGGGCTTTCCAGAAAATGCTCAGGGCTTCGAAGAACAGGCGATCCGGATCATCCTTGGTGAAACTCATGCGGCCCACGGCGTCGGGAACGTCCAGCCCCAGGTTTTCGATGAAGCCGGCAGCCGTGACAAAACAATCGAGCAGCGGTGCCGATCCCAGCTCTCCTTTGACCTTGTACTCAAACCCAGGGCCGGCGCTGGCGTCGCCGGCCAGGCTACTGAGCAGGCGCTTTGAGTCCTGGTAATTATCAAGCCAAATCAGCGGTTTACGGCAGAAAGCTTGAAACAGAGTTCGCTTAACTGCGCATTCGGCGCGCACCGACAGCTTCGCATTCGGCCGGCTGAGCCGCGGGTTTTCGCTTGAATCAAAACCCAATACCACCCACGCATCCAGCTCGGGAATATAGCCGTGGCAATGAAAGTGCGCGCCGTTGATCTGCACCGTGCGGCGATCGGGCTCGACGCCCTTGATCGGCCAGGCGCCGGCGCGAAACCACAAATCCTCGATCAGGTCACACAGCTCTTCGTCGCGCTGGGCCGCCAGCTCCGTCACCGCCACGCGCTTTTGCACGTCAGGGTGATCGCGCTCCAGCTCCTTGAGCTGCAACCCATGGCGCATCAACGGGGCGATCAGCTCGCGAAAACGTGGATGCTCGCCATACAGCCGGTGATAGCAGGCGTTGAGTTGCCGACGCTGGGCCTCGTTGATGCGCAGGTCGAAGGGGTTAGTGTCGGCCTCGTCGTCCAAGCCCGTATGCAGGTTCTCGAACGCTTGCAGGCGCTCGAAGCCCGGCAGGCTGCGGACCATCGGCAGGATGCGCGAGTGGAAGGTGCGTACCACCGCCTGGGCCGCTTTGATATCAAGCGGTTGACCCCACAGACTCATGATTTCCACGAGCTTGTGGATGAAGTCCTTGCGCGATTCACGGGTAAACGTCACCACGGTGATGGAGCTGAGTTCAAAGCCCAGGTAATGGGTGAGCAGCAGAATGCGCAGCACCAGCGACGTGGATTTGCCCGCACCGGCACCGGCGATCACTGAGGTGGAAGGCGTATCGCTGAAGATCATCTTCCACTGCGCCGCGCTGGGCTGGGCATGCGCCGGCAGCAGGCGGGCCACGTCGGCCTTGATGCGTTTTTTCAGGTCAGCGGTCAACGGCAGGCGCCAGTCATCGAAGAGGTTGTCGTCAATGCCCGGAGCGCGGTGAGCATCGGTGCGAAAGTCGCGAATCAACAGGACCTGGCGCCCTTCCTCGAGTCCATCGGCCTTGCCTTCGCGATAACCGTACTCGACGCCCGCTTCATGCCCGCTGCGAAACCCGTCGGCTTGCCCATGCAACCACGAGAACCGGTGCTGGGCGCGCAGACGGGTCAGGCCATGGCCAAACAGACGCGCCGCCAGGCGTTTCAGCCAGGGCATTTGGGCCGGGGGCAGCAGTTCAGGGGGCAGATCAGGCTGTTGTTGCGACACGCGGACTCCTGCGGTGGGCTGGGTTTTGAGCAGTGCGCCATGGTCGCCGGAATCGCCGCACAGTGCCAGCCAATTGCTGTGCCATCAGGCAGTTAGGCGATGAAATGAACGTTGCGTCGCAGCAGTTCAATCGACTAAACCGATAGGAATAAGGCACTTTTTACGCTTTTTATCGATTATCCATATTGGGATCATGGGCCGCATCCACAGGAGACGATCATGCTTGAACTCAGACCTTTCAATGCCCTGGGTGGCGCCCACCACGGCTGGCTCGACGCTCATCACCATTTCTCATTTGCCGAATACCACGACCCCAAGCGCATGCATTGGGGCAACCTGCGGGTGTGGAACGACGACATCATCGCGCCCGGTACCGGATTCCCGCAGCACGCGCACCGCGACATGGAAATCATCACCTACGTGCGCGAGGGTGCCATCAGCCATGCCGACAACCTGGGCAATAAAGGCCGCACCGAGGCCGGCGATGTGCAGGTAATGAGCGCGGGCACCGGGATCGCCCACAGCGAATACAACCTGGAAGCTACCCCGACCAAGATTTTCCAGATCTGGATCATCCCGAATGAAGCCGGGCTGCCGCCTTCCTGGGGCGCCAAGCCGTTTCCCAAAGGGGAGCGTGAGGGTTTCGTGACCTTGGCCAGCGGTAAGGCGGGCGATAACCAAAGCCTGCGCATTCGTGCCGACGCCCGCCTGGTAGCGGCGAACCTGAAAGCCGGAGAAACCGCCGAGTACCGCCTGGAGCACGGGCGCCGTGCCTACCTGGTGCCGGCCACCGGGGTGATTGAGGTCAATGGTGTGCGTGCACACGCCCGTGACGGGGTGGCGATCGAGGATGAACAGGTGCTGCGGGTTACGGCAGTCGAGGACAGCGAAATCGTACTGGTCGATCTGGCTTGAGAACCGCCCCTCCGGTAACCACAGGGGCTTGCCACAGCAAGCCCCTTCTACAAGGGACGCGCGCTGTTATTCGGCGATGGCGCCGTCCACCAGCACCTGGGCTTCTTCGACCAGTTGCTTGAGATGGTCTTCACCCACAAAGCTTTCGGCGTAGATCTTGTAGATATCCTCGGTGCCCGATGGCCGTGCGGCGAACCAGCCGTTTTCGGTCATCACCTTCAAACCGCCGATCGCCTGGTTGTTGCCCGGCGCGTGGCTGAGGATTTGCTGGATGCGCTCCCCGGCCAGTTCGGTGGAGGTCACCTGTTCCGGCGACAGCTTACCCAGCAGCGCTTTCTGCGCTGGAGTGGCCCTGGCATCGACACGAATCGCGAACGGTTCGCCCAAGGCGTCGGTCAGGCCACGGTAGATCTGGCTCGGGTCCTGGCCTTTGCGCGAGGTCATTTCCGCCGCGAGCAATGCCGGGATCAAGCCGTCTTTGTCGGTGCTCCAGACCGTGCCGTCCTTGCGCAGGAACGACGCCCCGGCGCTTTCTTCCCCGCCAAAGCCCAGGGAGCCTTCGAACAGGCCGTCGGCAAACCATTTGAAGCCCACCGGCACTTCGTACAGGCGGCGACCGATACGCGCGGCCACGCGGTCGATCAGGCCACTGCTGACCACGGTCTTGCCTACGGCCGCATCGGCGCGCCAGCCGGGTCGGTTCTGGAACAGATAATCGATGGACACGGCCAGGTAGTTATTCGGCGCCAACAGGCCGCCGGACGGGGTGACGATGCCGTGGCGATCGTGGTCCGGGTCGCAGGCGAAGGCCACGTCGAAGCGTTCCTTGAGGCCGATCAAGCCTTGCATGGCGTAGCTGGAGGACGGGTCCATGCGAATCTGGCCGTCCCAGTCGACGCTCATGAAACGGAAGGTGGCGTCGACTTCGGTGTTCACCACCTCCAGATTCAAGCGGTAATGCTCGGCGATCGCCGACCAATAGCGCACCCCTGCTCCGCCCAGCGGATCGACGCCCAGACGCAGATCGGCGCTGCGAATGGCATCCATATCGATCACATTGACCAGGTCGGCCACGTAGCTGTTGAGGTAGTCATGGCGATGGGTGGTGTCAGCCTTGAGCGCCTGGGCGTGGCTGATGCGCTTGACGCCGGCGAGCCCGTTGGCCAACAGCTCGTTGGCCTTGGCCTCGATCCACTTGGTGACGTGGGTGTCCGCCGGGCCACCGTTGGGCGGGTTGTATTTGTAGCCGCCACTCTGCGGCGGGTTGTGGGACGGCGTGATCACGATGCCGTCAGCCAGGCCGCTGGTGCGACCGCGGTTGTAGCAGATGATGGCGTGGGAAATCGCCGGGGTCGGCGTGTATTCATCGCCTTCGGCCAGCATGACGTGCACGCCGTTGGCGGCCAGGACTTCCAGGGCACTCGCGCCGGCGGGAGTGGACAGCGCGTGGGTATCCAGGCCGACGAACAGCGGGCCATTGATACCCTGGGCTTCGCGGTACAGGCAGATGGCCTGGCTGATCGCAAGCACGTGCCACTCGTTGAAGCTCAGTTCAAACGAGTTACCACGGTGCCCGGAGGTGCCGAACGCGACGCGCTGGGTGGAGATTGCTGCATCAGGCTGGCCGGTGTAATAGGCCGTGACCAGTCGCGGGATATCCACCAGCAACTGCGCCGGCGCCGGTTTGCCCGCAAAAGGACTGATTGTCATGCATAAACCTCGGATAGAAGAATTCGGAAAAAATGCCAGTTTACTGAGAGTTGGACTACTGCGCGACGGGATCGATCCTACAGCAGCAATAGAAATTTCAACCAGTCTTCGCTTGGCGCAGGGCTTCGCTCAGGGCTATCAACGCGATGTCCAGGTTGGGCTGACCGGGGAAGGTATGGCTTAAGCGCAGATGCTGGTGATGCAACCCGCTGACGCTGAACAGTTCGCCGGGGGCAATGACGACCTGTCGCACCAGCATTTGCTGGAATACTTTGCGCATGTCCACCGCTCGCGTGGACGCCAGCCAGAACGTGGCGCCGGCCCTGGGCATTTGATATGTCACCTGCCCGCCCAAGTGCTGCGCCAGGCGTTGGCTCATCTGCAGGGCTTGTGCGCGCAGGTGTTCGCGCAGGGCCACCAGGTGCTGGTCGATACGGCCGCTGTGGTACAGCCGCGCAATGGCGCGCTGGCGGATCGACGATAAGCGGAACGAACGCAGCAGGAACTGGCGCTGCAATTCGCGACCCATGCGCCGGCTCAACAGATAGCCATAGGGGGCTTCCGAGCCGAGGGTTTTCTCGAACGAGGAAAATACGATCAGCCGCTCCGGGTTGACCAGATCGCGCAACGGAGCAGGCGCTGCATCGAGACTTAGCTCGCCCAGGCTGTCGTTCTCCAGCAGCCAGCAGCCGTATTGGTTCAGTCGCTGCGCAACATCCAGGCGATCTTCCACCGGCATCGCCACGCCCGAAGGCAGGCTGACCGTGGACGACAGCATTACCAGGTGCACCGGCTCTTCGCGCAACAGTCGCTCAAGCGCCGCGCTGTCAAGGCGCCCTTGCGCGGTCCAGGGCAGCTCGATGACACGCACCCCCGCGCCTTGCAGCAGGCGCAGGATCAGCCAATCACACGGCGATTCGACCACCACGGCGGTGCCTCTGAGGCCCAGCACTTCGATCAGGATATCCAGCACCCCGCGCACATCGGCGCCGATATAGACATCATCGGCGTGCCAGCAATGGGTGGGCGATGAGGTGTAGCGTGCCGCCAGCGCCGCGCGCAGTTCCCAGACACCGCAAGGCTGCGACCAGGGCTGCAGATGACCAGGGTACTGGCGCACCAGTTCGCGCTCCAGACGCAGCAAGGTGGCATCCAGAGCACCCAGCAAAGCCGGCTCATCGCCGCTCAGCACCAGCATGTCCGGACGCCGGGCGGCGGCGTACAGCCGGTCGAGCAGGTCGCCCCCCATCCAGGCCATGGGATTGGCCGACATCGGCCAGGCGTAATAGCCGGATTTGGCTACGGAGTAGACGCGTCCTTCCTTCTCCAGCAACGAGTAGGCGTACTGGATGGTCGAGATCGATACGTTCAGGCGCGCCGCCAGCTGCCGCAGCGACGGCAGTTTGACCCGCGTGTCGGTGCTGACTTCGTTAATCAGGTTGATCATGTAGCGATAGACCGCCTGGTACGCGAAGTCGGCCTGGCGCTCGCTGCGCAGGGTCATCGCCCGGACAGTTGAAAGGCCGGTATCGCGCCTTGCGCCATGGCTCGCGCGTTGCGCTGTCGGCCGTGGGCGTCGGTCAACGGCCGCTTACGGTACAGGTGCTGCAGCAAGGGCAGCGGTAAACCACTGGTGTCGCTGACCCATTGTTGCAGCATCTCGGCGCAGGGCTTGCCCTGCAGCGCCTTGTGCAGCTCGGGCAGTGCGACCAGCATGCCTGGATGGCATTGGCGCAGATACCCTTCCAACCGTTGTCCGTGATGGATAAACGGCGAAAATAACAGGCAGATCAGCTGGGTTTCATCCAGCCCGAAGAATTGCTGGGCAAAGGTGCTCGACAGCACGCGCCCTTCGCTGGAGCCGGCCTCGGCGAGCAATTGCTCGGGCATGTGCAGACGCTGCATGTACTGGGTGGCCTGCTGGATAAACCCGTCGACGCCGTCTTCATAACGCAGGTCGCGCAGGCACTCGGCCTGCAGGCCGCGCAAATGTGCCATCAGCAGCGGGTTGGAATAGCTGGGATGACTGAAATGAAAACCCAGCGGATCGGGGGTGTAGGCCATGAATTCAGTCAGCAGCGTGCTCGACTCCAGGTCGACATCCTTGAGCAGGTCGGCGATACCGATATAGGCCAGGTGCCTGTGCCCCGGCGGGTTGGGGTTCTCGTGCGCCACATAGTGATCGCCGTACACGTCGCGATAATAGCCGGCGCTCCACTCGTCCATGCGCGCGAACAACTCGTTGAGCGAGCGCGCGCGGGCTTTGGGCATGGCCACCCCTGCCCCTTCTGCGGTTTTTTTCAGCCAGGCGAGAAACTGGCTTTGCTTGCGCGGAGAGTCGCCGCTGACCACCGCGTGCACGCCGCCGCCCCACGTGGTAGCGCGCAGGTAAAAATCACCCAGGGCCAGATAGGTGTCATTGCACAAGGTTGCGCGGCAATCGCCGGAGCTCAAGTGCCCCACCATCAACATGTTGCGCTGGCTGACCGCACGGCCCAGGGCTGACGCCGGGCGCAGGTGATTAAAGGGCTGGACTTCCTGGCTTTCCACCATCAGCAATTCGACACGCGGGTCGTCGTGGAGAAACAGACGGCTGTAGCCCTGATTGAGGGTTTCCAGCTGGCCCTCGGTCATTCCAGCATGGCGCAACGTCGCGACCCGCAACTGAAAGGTGCGCGGCGCGCGGCCGGCAATGGTCAGCTGGGCGGCACGTAACAGTGCCAGGGTGTAACTGCTGACTTCACCCCCTCCATGGGCCACCAACACTTTGTAGTCACCGACCTGCTCCATGCCTCCGGCGGCCACGACAATGCGCTGGACCAATAACTGAAGTGCCGTCCTGCCCGAGCGCGTAAAGTGCCCGATCAATCGTTGCAGAACTTGCTGATAAACATGATTCATAGCCTGTTCGTGAATAGTGCTCATAGTTCTACTACCTGAGTTGAAATATCAGTTTCAAGCAACTGCCGACAGTGTGTGCTTGACCCTCTGCGCGTGTAGGAAATTCGCACTTCGCGCCGTACGCCGATGAATAGACACTAGCACCGCGCGACAAAATGACAGGACTCAACCAGCGCAATTAACGCTGTTCCACACGCTTGCAAGCTTATGAAATCAGTGGAAAAACCACCTGGCCGCGCTCGTCTTAGGAAGACTCTGACAATGTCCTACGCATGTTTAACCGAACATTTAAAGAAGCGTCCGACAAACAAGTCAAAGCAACTTGATCCCGCAGCGGCCTGAGACTTTTGATCAAAACTCGCGTATGCAAAAGTCACGTCCAATAACACGCACCTAGTTTCTGCCACCCTCGTTTGTCGCTTCATGAATTCAATCATTGCTCAATCCTTGAGATGCATTTGAAGTCGCAATTATCAGTGCTTGAACAATGATTAATAGATACAGAAGCTGGGCGAAAACCAGTGCAGATAGCCTACAAACAGTGAGTCGACCGCGCAGATACGACAACGCCGCGCTGGAAATCAGCGCGGCGTCGGGGGGCAAGGGCAGGAATCAGGGGCTGAAGCGCTATTGCGGTCACTTCAGGAGAGGCACGGGTTAAGCCCTCACAAATGGCACATTTGCCCCATGCGCCGTTGGCCAGTGCCAGCCGTTTACGAATCTTCCTACGCGCTAAACAGCTTCAACCTGCAGCGCCACACGTTCACGGCACGGGCATTCGTCCATATAGCGGTGCGCTTCCACAAATTGATCGAACGCGAACACCGTGGTTTTCAGCGGTACCAGCACGCGGTCGGCGGTCAACTGATTGATATCACGCAGGGCACGCTGCAGGGCAATGTGGTCCTGGGTAATCCCGAGTTCCGGCTTACCGGTGAAATTACCGATGCAGTGTACAAAGAACTGAATGTTCTTCTGAAACGCCGCACAGGCCGGGAACGGCGTCTGATTGCCCCCCTGCAGGCCATACAGAACCAGGCTGCCGCGCGGTGCCAGCACATCGCCGAGCAACGACATCTGCGGACCACCCAGGCCATCGAACACTACGTCTACGCCGCGATTGTCGGTGAACTTGTTGATCTGCATGAGCAAATCCTGCTCTTCGGTGACGATCACCTTCTCCGCGCCAAGGGACAGCAGGTACTCGCGTTCCGCGCTGTCCTTGGTCGCGGCGATTACCCGCACACCCAGCGCCTTGCCCAGTTGTACGAAGGACGGTCCGGCACAGTGGCTGGCATCGGTCACCAAGGCGAATTGGCCAGGCTTGACCCGTGCCAGATCCACGTAGGCAAAGTAGGCAATCAACAGCGGTGTGTAGTGCACGCTGGCCTGGACCGGGTCCAAGACGTCCGGATAGCGGGTCAAGGCCGAACGGGGCAGGACGATCATTTCGCCATACACCGGATAATCGTTGGGGCTCTCGGCCGGAAAACTGGCAACCTTGTCGCCCACCGCCAAGTCATCCACGCCTTCGCCGACGGCGACAACCACCCCCGCCATCTCGTGACCGAGGCCGGAGGGCAAGCGTGCGTGGGAAGACGCCAGGTTCTGGCGCCACAAAATGTCATACCAACTGATCCCGATCGCTTCGACACGCACCTGCACTTCGCCCGGTGCGGGCAGCGCGGCCGCATGCTCTTCGCATTTGAGCACCTCGGCCGGACCAAACTTGTGAAAACGAATCGTGCGGGACATCGCAAACCTCGCCAAATTAACCTCTAATGCCATGAACTCTATCTGGGCTTTCCAGGCAAGGCCATTGGTCACCATTAATAGTCGACATGCCTGTCATTGATTCCGCGTCTGATGAATAGACCTTAAGTATCGTAGGAAAACTCAATTAGCCGGTGCAGAGTACCAGCCTTTCCCCGTAAGATTCATGCCGGTCATGCTTCCAGACGCAACCCAAGGGCTTGCCTATGACTGATCTCGTCAAGTTTGCTGACTCTGCCAGGACACAAGATGAACCGTAACGACCTGCGTCGTGTCGACCTTAACCTCTTGATTGTATTCGAAACCTTGATGCATGAGCGCAGCGTGACCCGCGCCGCCGAGAAACTGTTCCTCGGCCAGCCGGCCATCAGCGCGGCGTTGTCGCGCTTGCGCGGGCTGTTTGATGATCCGCTGTTCGTGCGCACCGGTCGCAGCATGGAGCCGTCGGCCCGGGCGGTGGAAATCTTCGCCCTGCTCTCCCCGGCCCTGGACTCGATCTCCACCGCCGTCAGCCGTGCTGCCGAGTTCGACCCGGCCACCAGCACGGCGGTGTTCCGCATCGGCCTTTCCGACGACGTCGAATTCGCCCTGCTGCCCCAACTGCTCAAACGCCTGCGCGCCGAAGCCCCCGGCATCGTGCTGGTGGTGCGTCGCGTGAACTACATCCTGATGCCGGGCCTGCTGGCCTCCGGCGAAATCTCCATCGGTGTCAGCTACACCGCCGACCTGCCAGCCAACGCCAAGCGCAAAGTGCTACGCCGCAGCCTGCCAAAACTTTTGCGTGCCGACAGCGTGCCGGGTTCCCTGAGCCTGGACGACTTCTGTGCCCGCCCCCACGCGCTGGTGTCATTCGCTGGCGACCTGAGTGGCTTTATTGACGAAGAGCTGGAGAAGCTCGACCGCAAACGTCACGTGGTCTTGGCGGTACCGCAATTCAACGGGCTGGGGACGTTGTTGGCGGGTACTGACATCCTGGCGACCGTCCCGGATTATGCGGCTGAGGCATTGACATCGGCGGGTGGGTTGCGGGCGGAGGATCCGCCCTTGCCGGTGCGCTCGTTTGAACTGCATATGGCGTGGCGCGGGTCGCAGGATAACGACCCGGGAGAGCGGTGGTTGCGGTCGCGGATTCAGATGTTTTTTGGCGACCCTGAGAGTCTTTAGGCGTCGCCGGATAGGCTGTTTATCTGATCATTTCTGCGAAGCCCGGATCCGTCCCCGTCTAGCCAATGGCACGTATTCCGATACTAGTAACCGAGCATACGTCTAGCTGGCGCATATCTATCGAACTATATGGCGAGGTTCTTCTGCCGTTCGGCTCCAATCGTCGCGCCCTAATCTCTGCCATGTGGAATCTACAACCACTAAAGCGGGACGTTCCCGCTGAAACGCGCCAGCTGAACTGAACCAACAGGCCGTACCTAACGAGTCAGATACCGCTAGCCGATAAGGGCCGAAGTTGTTCGAGTACTTAAGCTCTAAGCACGGTTGCCAATTCAGATCACCCGAATCAGCAAAAAGACTAGAAGCACATTCAGTACTGCCAACGAACTCAAACCCGCAAGCACGCCGCCAGCGCCCCAGGTCTGCAATAGGTAACCGCCCGCAAGAGGGGTCATTGCTTGGCCGATGAGCGAAGGCCGAGCCATACGGCCCATCAGCAAAACATATTGGGTAGGTGACATCAGGGCCAGTGGCAGCAGGCCTCGAACGATCGCGCGCAAGCCATTGCCCGCACCGTAGATCACCAGCCCCAGTGCAGTCATTCCCGGCGAGACAGTCACAAACAGCAGACCGATTGCCACGAATACCACGGATATCAACGCCGTCAGAATAGGGTGTCGTTTTTGCGAAAACACTTGTAGAAGACGTGCGCCTACCTGGCTCGGTCCCAGCAAGGCACTCAATCCGATGGCGGCGGCTAGCGAGTAACCCTGCCCCTGTAACAATGAAATCAATTGAACCGACATCGCAGTCATGATCACAGCGCCCAACGCAAAGATCAGCGTGAGCAATAGATAGATCCGCCGGTCAATTGGAAGGTTTTCATCATTCTTTGTTTGGCTTTTCGCAAGCGGCCCCGCGCCCCGCGCCAATACCCATAGATAAAGCGGTGCCACAACAATAACCAATAACACCCCATAGGCCACGCACGTCGTGCGCCAACCAGCATGCTCGATGACCCATGCAACCGCTGGCCATGACAGTGTTGTCGCAAATCCAGAAATAAGCGTAATCCCGGTAATCGCATTGCCCGCCCGCTCCCCGTAGAGAGAACCTAAAGCGGCGAAAAGTGCCTCATACAGCCCCAGCGCCATACCGATGCCAATGACTGCCCAAGACAAAAGAAACATTGGTAACGAGGCCGAGATGGACATCAGAAACAGCCCAATGGCGACGCCCAGACCACTACTGGCCAGGATGGCACGACCGCCGTACCGGGCGATAAGTCGGCTGGTCAATGGCGCCAACATAGCGGAAACCAGAATACTCAGGGACAGCGCGCCATATACCCATTGGCTGGGCCAGCCAGTCTCTTTCATGATCGGATCGGCCATGACGGCCATCAGAAAGAATGAGCCTCCCCAGACCAGGACTTGCAGCATTCCCAATATAAAAATGCCCATGACGCCAGGCAGTCGCGTTTGATAGTTCAAGACAGTGTCATCAGCGGTGAGAAAAAAGCGGAAGTCGGGAGCAACTGCGAACCAGGGCCCAATGGGAACAGATTGGCCGGTGGTTCAAAGCATGTGTCCAGCCCAAATCTTGCGATCGACCAGATCGGCAGCAATCTCGATGAAGGCATCACCGACGAATTTTTCGGCCGGACTAACCCGTCTATCTGCAGGAAATACCTGAACCAATTTGCGCATTGGAACGGGGTCGACCAAGGGCGCAGCACTTAGCACGCCAGATTCGATTTGCGTGTAAATCGAAGCCAAAGGCAAAGCGGTCAAACCGAAGCCATTGCAGACCAAGGCAATCATCGCACCGAAGGAATCAGCTTCAACGCTAGTCTTGAGCTTGATCCCGACTTCCCGTGCACAATCATCCAGAATCACGCGAAGGCTGTGTCGAGCGCTTGGCAATACCAATTGCTGTTCAGCCAACGACTCGAAAGAAACCGGCGTATCAAGCCGCAGGTTGGCGCTGGCGGGACCTACCAATAGCAGATTTTCCATCATCACCGGTACGATACGCAGCGTATGCAGGGGTTGAGGATCGTAAGAAATCGCCAGTTCCAGCTCGCCACGCTGCACCCAATCCAGAAGGTAGCCGCTGAAGGCCGAGGAAAATCTGATAGCAAGATGGGGATGCGTTTCTTTGATCTTGCGTACGAGTGGGACGGTGACAATTTCCGCTACCGTCGGCGTCGTACCGATGACGACCGTTCCTCGAAAAGAAGTTTTCCCCCCTGCCACTGAACTTCGAATGGACTCCATCTCTTCCATGATGCGCGTGGCATGCGCCAGTACTTCGCGGCCGGCATCGGTAATTTCCATGCCTCGCCCGTGTCGATCAAACAGGTAGGTGCCGAGCTCTTTTTCCAACAATCGAATTTGTCGGCTGAGAGCCGGTTGTGCGATGTGTAGCCGATCGGAGGCTTTGCTGAGACTGCCCAGCTCCGCCACATGAATCAGGGTTTTGAGTTGGACGACATCCATTACCAGGCCAGTCAGCATCGAGCTCGGCGCGATATGCGTCGAAAGTTCTGTGAGTGTAATCGCATTTACGCACCTTGGAATGCCCCGCAAACCGCTAATCGTGAGGCTTCAAGACTTCCGCGCGGGCTGCGTGCCCCAGCCTGCCGGGGCTGCGCGCCAAGCTATAAAATTTAGGCATATCAGTTAGGCCTGACTGATGGCTTATTACGCTTTTGACTCTGCGGTAGCGTGCAGTCAACGCCGGCGCCAGAGAGCGCTCGGCCCACTACAAGAATAAGATTCGAGGGCTCACGCCATGATGTTTGATGCTTTTTATTACCTGACCTATCCAATTTCCCCTGGCCACGTACAGCTCGCCACGCTCGTGCCCCCCTCCGCCACCATCCGTTCAGAAAACCCGACGGTGAGCGGGATCACGCCTCTTCGTTAAGCCCAGCAACCCCTCTAGCCAGCCACGTCGGACACGCATCAGCGCGTTCCTCGTATCGCCTCGCCTTGAAGAAAGGGTGAACATCATGTCCACGACAAATTCAGTAACTACACACCAACCCACCACGAGCAACCAGGACAAGGCACCCAATCGCGTCAAAGCGATCATGGGCGCCTGCTCCGGCAATCTAGTGGAGTGGTACGATTTTTTCATTTACGCCTACACCGCCATTTACTTCGCCGCTTCGTTTTTTCCCAAAGGGAACACTACCAGTCAACTGCTCGCTACCGCAGGCGTATTCGCGGTCGGCTTTTTCATGCGTCCGCTCGGTGGCTGGATCTTTGGCTGGATTGCCGACACTCGTGGACGCAAAGTATCAATGGTCATCTCGGTGTTCATGATGTGCGCGGGCTCATTGCTGATTGCGATCATGCCAACCTACGAGACCATCGGGGTTGCGGCCCCGATCCTGCTCGTAATCGCCAGGTTGATTCAGGGCCTTTCCGTGGGGGCTGAGTACGGCACTGGCGCCACCTATATCAGTGAGATTGCGACACCCGGCCGACGCTGCTTTTATGGTTCCTTTCAATACTTCACCATTATCGCCGGGCAACTGCTGGCTCTGATGACCGTGGTTATCCTCCAGCAAACCCTCACAGGGGATGAATTACGCGAATGGGGCTGGCGCATTCCGTTTTTCATTGGTGCGCTGAGCTCGATCGTTGTGGTCTACCTGCGTCGAGCCATGCATGAAACCGCCAGCCAGAAAGACATGAAGCGCAAGGACGCCGGCTCGCTGCGCGGTATGTTCAAACACAAGCGCGCAGTTGCGTTGGTGGTGGCGTTTACGATTGGTGGATCGCTGTATTTCTATACTTTCACCACGTACATGCAGAAATTTCTGGTGATCTCGGCAGGCTTCAGTCCGGAGACGGTGAGTTTCATCATGACCGCCGCGCTGGTCGGCTTCATGTTCTGCCAGCCGATTTTCGGTCTCCTCGCAGACCGTGTGGGCATCAAAGCGCATATGCTGATGTTTTCGGGGTTGGCCCTGCTGTTCGTCATCCCGCTGCTGTATGCATTGAAAACGGTCAGCAGCCCATTCACTGCGTTTCTGTTGGTGTTTGGCGGCCTGGCTATCGCTTCGCTTTACACACCCATTGCCGGTATCGTCAAAGCAGAGCTGTTCCCTCCCGCCGTTCGCGCACTAGGCGTCGGGTTTCCATATGCAGTGGGTAATGCGGCGTTTGGCGGCACCGCCGAATACGTGGCACTGTCGCTGCGCGCCCAAGGGATTGAAGACTATTTCTTCTTCTACGTCGCCGCCGTTGTGACGATCACTTTCATTGCCGCTATGCTGATGCCGAACCTGTCGCGATACGGCTACATCAGCGGATCAGGCGAAATCGAAGAGCGCACCGGTTTGAGGTGCTACGCGAAGAGGCACGTGGCGAGAATCTAGTTAAACAGCACGATAGGCATGGCTGCTAGCAAGGCGCGCAGCGCCAGAGTTAGCAGCCCGCTTGAATCTCCTTACCCAGGAGAGCTTTCATAGGCCGAACGTATCACCCCCTGGCTTTCAGCTGGTTGACCAACGCTTCCACCAGCGGATTCGGACGCAGCGTATTCCAGGCCACGGCAGTCGTGACGACATTGAGTTTCTGGCTCAGCGGGCGCAATACCACATTGCTGGGCGCCAGTTTCTTCAGCGACGCCGGTACCAACGCAATACCCTGGCCACAACTGACGAACGCGATTTGCGATGCCACCGAACGGACTTCGTGCAGGACCCGCGGAGAAAATCCGCTGGCGCGGCAGGTGGCGATCAGACTGTCGAAATACACCGGGCTGACCTTGCGAGAAAACATCACTAACGGTTCGGTAGCCAGGCTGGCCAGGCTGATTCGCTTGCGTGATGCCAATGGATGATCGACGGGCAGCGCGACCATCAGGCGATCTTCCGTTAATGGAAATGATTGGATCGACGCGCCAAAGTCACCGTCGAGGCGAGCAAAGGCCAGATCGATGTCTCCCGCTTCCAGCGCCGGAATCGCCTCGACGCTGTCGATTTCCCGAACGGATACGGTGAGCTGCGGATACTGGTTTTTCAGTTGCTCGATCACGCCAGGCAGAACATCGAACATCGCCGTGGAAATCGCGCCGATGGTCAGCATTGCTGACTGCCCCGCCACCGCCTCTTCCACCGCGAGCTCCAGACGCTGCAGTTGGTCGGCAAATTTGCGCACGGCTGGCAGAATCGCCGCGCCGACCGGGGTCAACCGGGCACCACGGCGCGAACGTTCGAACAGCGTGACTTTGAGTGCCTGTTCAAGGATCTGGATTTGCTCGCTCAACGGTGGCTGCGACATGCCAAGGCGTTTGGCGGCGCGGCCGAAATTCTGTTCCTCGGCCACCGCCAGAAACAACCACAGGTGACGAATCAGGCGAAAATTGATCATGGGATTCCATAGGTTCAACGTATGTAATACATCCGTTATTCGTAATATACCTATCAAACCCTCTCGCTGACACTGGACGCCTTCGCTATCAAGGGTTCCTCCATGAATCAAGCTCATTTACTCCAACGCCTGGCATTGCTGGACACCAATACGGTCTCCGATGCACTCGACTTCCTCGGTCTGCCCGGCGCCACCGTCGGGCTGCGCCCGCTCTGGTGCTGCCCGAAGATCGTCGGCCGCGCCAGTACCGTGCTGCTGGCGGCAAAGACCGACAACGCCCCGACGGTGCACCTGATCACCCCGGTTATCGAACGGATCGACAGCGATGATCGGGTGCTGGTGATCGCCGGCGGGCTCGACGGCGTGTCCTGCTGGGGCGACATCCTCGCCAACGCGGCGGTGGGCAAGCAGATACGCGGCACGGTGATCGATGGCTACAGCCGTGACATCGACGGCAGCGCGACGATTGGGTATCCGGTGTATGGCCGGGGCGTGACCATGGTCAGCGCGCGCAATCGGGTTATCCAGATCGATTCGGCCGTGACCCTCGACATCGCCGGCGTGCCTGTCAGCGAGGACGACTTTGTCATCGCCGACAGTTGCGGGACCGTCTTCGTGCCCCAGGCCCATATCGAAAAAGTGCTCGACCTGGGCGAACGCATCGCCCGCCGGCAGGACGGTATGGTCGAGGCCGTCCGCGGCGGCCGCTCGGTCGCCGAGGTCATGCATGACAGCCAGTTCGAAGCCATCCAGGTGGAGCACGCACGATGAATGTCACAAACGAGGCCGTCGACGTGAACATCGATATCCAACGCTTGAATCCACGCCTGGCGAGTGCCCAGCCTTCGGCGACCTACCGCATCATGGATCGGGTGGCGGAACGCCGGGCGCAAGGCGCGAACATTATCTCCCTGTGCGCCGGCGAGCCGGATTTCGATACGCCAGAGCACATTCGCCAAGCGGCGATCGAGGCCATTGAGCAAGGCCACACGCGCTATACCCAGGTGGCCGGCGTGCGCTCATTGCGTGAAGCGGTAGCCGCCAAGTTTCGTCGCGAAAATGGCCTGGACGTTGACTGGCAAGACACCCTGGTCTGCAACGGCGGCAAGCAGGTGATTTACAACGCGCTGGCCGCAACGCTGGACGAGGGCGATCAAGTCATCGTGCCGGCGCCCTATTGGGTCAGTTATCCCGAAATGGTCCAGTTGTGCGGTGGCGAGCCGCGGATCGTGACGTGCCACGCCGACAGCGGCTTCAAGATGACGCCTGCGGCATTGACCGAGGCGATCACGCCTAAGACGCGATGGCTGCTCCTCAATTCACCGTCCAACCCGACCGGGGCCGTGTACAGCCGCGATGAGTTGCTCGCCTTGGCGCAAGTGCTACTGGCCCATCCCCACGTACTGATACTGGCGGATGACATCTATGAGCACCTGATCTTCGACGATCAGGTCTTCCATACGCTGGCAGCGGTGGAACCGCGACTGGCCGCGCGAACCCTGACCATGAACGGCGTTTCCAAAGCCTACGCCATGACCGGCTGGCGCATCGGTTTTGCCACCGGGCCGCGCTGGCTGCTGCAAGCCATGGAGAAGCTCCAGGGCCAGCAAACCTCGGGGGCCTGCTCCATTTCTCAGCAAGCGGCACTGGCCGCGCTGACCGGCCCGAAGGACTTCATCCACCTAAGCCGCGCCGCGTTCCAGGGACGTCGCGACATGATGGTCGCGCTGCTCAATGCCACGCCGGGCCTGGAATGCGCCAGCCCTGGCGGCGCGTTTTATGCGTTCGCCTCCTGCGCCGGCCTGATGGGTCGCACCTCGCCTGCAGGGCGGCGGTTGCTCACCGATGAAGACGTCGCCCACGCTTTGCTCGATGAAGCGAACGTGGCAGTGGTCCATGGCAGCGCGTTCGGCCTCGGCCCTTACCTTCGTATTGCTTACGCCCTGGATGATGCTTCCTTGCGCCAGGCCTGCGAGGCAATCCGGCGTTTTTGCGAGGCCTTGCGCTGACCGGGCCGGACGAACAGACTCGGCAGATCAGCATCGAATCACTTCCACCAGGCCAGACTGCGCATGATTACCTTCAAACAACTGGAAGCCATTTATTGGATCGTCGAACTGGGCAATTTCGAGTCGGCGGCCATGAAGCTGAACATGTCCCAGTCGGCCATTTCCAAGCGTATCCAGGAACTGGAAGAGGTGTTCGACATGCCCATCTTCGACCGTTCCAGGCGCAGCGCCCGGCTCACCGAGAAAGGCGCCGAGCTGTTCGAGGAAGCGTCGCAGATCCTGCGCCAGCGCGACTTTCTGCTTGAGCGCATCAGCGCCAAGGAAGTGCTGGTCAGGCGCTTTCGTATCGGCGTGACCGAACTGACCGCCATCACCTGGTTGCCGGCGCTGATCGAAGCCATTCGCAGCGCCTACCCGAAAGTGGTGCTGGAACCTTCGGTGGAGCTCAGCACTGAACTGGTGGCCAAGCTGGAGAACGATCAGCTCGACTTGATTATCGTGCCCGACATTTTCGCCGACGCACGTTTTGTCAGCACCGCCCTCAGCTCGGTGGAGAACGCCTGGATGTGCGCGCCCTCGCTGCATCAGGGCGACGCCAGTGTGAACATGCAGACCCTGTCGTCGTACACCGTGCTCACACAGGGCGGCAGTTCCGGCACGGGATTGATCTATGATCGCTGGCTTGCCCAGAACGACGTGCGCCTGAACCGTACCCTCAAGAGCAACTACCTGATCGCCCAGTTGGGCCTGACCCTCTCCGGCGTCGGCATCAGCTATTTGCCGCGCCAATGCCTCTCGCCGCTGGTCGATCAGGGACGGCTTCAGGTGATCGAAATCGAGCCCGCATTGCCGCCGATCCACTACATCGCCGCACACCGCGCCGACCGGCTTCAAGGGCTGAGCGTCGAAGTTACGCGCCTCGCCGCCGAGCTGTGTGATTTCAGCAAGATGGTCTGGTGATCCGACACCCGAAAGAAGAAAAAAAGTGATGGGATTGCATAGATAAATATCGCTAACCCTAGTCAGCGACCTTTCTTAAGATGCGCTTATCGCCCGCCAGGGTTATTCGTAAGTGAGGTCGCCATGTCATTGCCCGGTTCACGCATCCACCCTTCTCCACCCCAGGCTCCGGGCTCGTTACTGGATGCCTTCCGGTCCGTTGTCACGCCCCATATCAGCGACAACCTGGGACGCCACATCGGCGCCCGGGGCCTGACGCGCTACAACCTCACCGGCAAGCTGGTGGGCACCGCGCTCACGGTGAAAACCCGCCCTGGCGACAACCTGTACATCTACAAGGCCTTGACCCTGATCGAACCGGGCCATGTGCTGGTGATCGACGCTCAGGGAGACGACACCAACGCCGTGATCGGTGAGCTGATCAAGCTCTACGCCCAGCAGCGCGGCTGTGTCGGCTTCGTCGTCGACGGTGCTATTCGTGACGTCGCGAGCTTCCAGGACACCCCCTGCTATGCGCGCAGCGTGGTGCATTGCGGCCCTTACAAAAGCGGCCCCGGCGAGATCAACGTGCCGGTCTCGATCGGCGGGATGATCGTCAACCCCGGCGACATCCTGGTCGGCGACGAAGACGGCCTGGTGGCGTTTTCTCCAGACGTCGCCGAGGAGCTCCTACGCAAGGCCCACGAACACGACGCCCATGAACAGGAAGTCAAAGCCGAAATCGCCACTGGGGCGATCGATCAGTCCTGGTTGGACAGGGTGCTGGAAAAAGCCGGGCTGGCGAACTGACGCCCGGTTTACCGGTGCGCTGGCGATGCCCCCAGCCGCACCAAGAACCGTTTGACCAGACAACCGATAAAAACAAGGTCCACTTCCATGTCCATTTCCATGCCCGAAGTCCTGAAGCCTGCCGTGCGCAGCAGATACCGCTGGGTCGTTGCCACGCTGATTTTCCTGATCTACACCATTGCTGCCGCCGACCGCGCCAACCTCGGCGTGGCGCTGCCTTTCATCCGTAAAGAATTCGAGATGAGCAACGCCGAAGCGGGTGGCTTGATGAGCCTGTTCCTGCTGGCTTATGCCATGGCGCAGATTCCTTCCGGTTTCGCCTTCGGACGGTTTGGCGTCAGCAAGATTCTCCCAGGCGCGATGATCCTGACCTCCGCGATGACCGGACTGGTCGGCACCGCCGGCTCGTTGCTGGCGTTGAAACTGTATCGCCTGGGCCTCGGCCTGGCCGAAGGTCCGTTGCCGATCAGCATGACGACCACCATCAACAACTGGTTCCCACCACGGGAAAAAGGCACGGCGTCGGGCATCTTCCTGTCTGCCGTCAAATTCGGCCCGGTGATCGTGCCGCCACTCTGCGCGGTGATCATTTCGGTCTGGGGCTGGCGAGAGATCTTCTACTTCTTCGCCATACCGGGCATCGTCCTGGCCGTGGTCTGGTATTTCATGGTGGCGGACCATCCGTCCCGCAGCCGCTTCGTCAACGAAGCCGAACTCAATTACATCGCCGACGACAAACCCGTTGCCCAGGCCGCCGAGGCCGTGCGGCCACCGGAACCGCCGGCGTGGGTCAAGAAACTCGACCGGTTCATTCGCACCCGTGACGTGGTTGCCCTTGAAACCAACCGGCAGGTGTTCAAGTCGTGGAATATCTGGGGCTGCGCCACCAGCTATTGTTTCCAGCTCGGTGTCTCGAGCGTGCTGCTGGCCTGGATTCCGACCTACTTGATGACCGTCAAACAGTTCTCGATCATGAACATGGGACTTGTGTCGGCCGCGCCGTGGGTGGGTGCCGTACTGGGCAACCTGCTCGGCGGCCTCTGCTCGGACCGGTTGATGGGCGGTCGGCGCAAACCCGGCATGCTCCTGTCGGCGCTGGGCACCTCGGTGATGATGTACCTGCTGATCAACTCCCCCGCCGAGCCCCTGCCCTATGGGCTGCTGCTGATGTTGACCGGCGTGGTCCTCAGCCTTGGATTTTCCTCCTACATGGTGTACCCGATGGGGCTCACGACCAAAAAGACGTTCCCCATCTCCAACGCTGTGGTGAACACGATCGGGCAACTGGGCGCGGCCGCGACGCCGTTCATTACCGGCCTGTTGCTGGACAACTATGGTTGGAACTATGTGTTCGCCTGGTTGGCGATCGGCTCGTTCATCAGCTTCATCATCCTGCTGACCATCGCCGAGCCAAGGCCCGCCGCCGCCCGTGCCGATTGACGCATCCAACCACCCGTGCGCAGCGCCTTGAGCTGCGCTGATTTGAAGAACAAGAGGAATTTTTATGTCTCCCGAAGACCAGGAACTGGTTGCCCTGTTTGAAGGCCTGGATACGCCCGGTGTGTCCGACGCCCTGGATAAACTCGATCTGCCCGGACAATGCCTCGGGGTCATGCCGCTGGATAACTACCGTCAGGTGGTGATCGGCCCGGCATTCACCGTGCGCTACGTCAGCGCCAGTAGCCCGCCGGGAACGGTCGGCGATTTCATCGAGGATGTCGCCGAAGGCGATGTCGTGGTCATCGACAATGACGGGCGCACCGACTGCACGGTCTGGGGCGACATCATGACCCAATATGCCGGCAGTAAACGCATCGCCGCGACGGTGATCGATGGCGTGTGCCGGGACGTCAGCAAGGCATTGGGCGACGGGTATCCGGTCTTCAGCAAAGGCCGGTTCATGCGCACCGGCAAGGATCGGGTCGAAGTCGCCGCGGTCAATCAACCGGTCTCCATCGGCCAAGCCCGGGTCTGCGCCAGGGACATCGTGGTCGCCGACGCCAATGGCGTGGTGATCGTTCCTCGAAACAAGGCCCGCGAGGTGGCGGCCTGCGCACGCTCGATTGAAACCGTGGAAAGCCGTATTCGTGAACTGATCGCCGAGGGAAAAACCCTAAGGGAAGCCAGGGATCTGTTGGGCTACCACACGCTGCAACGCAAATCCTGATCGTCCCGTCCGCCTGACATCCCTTTCCCTTTGCCCTCACAGCCTGCCCACGACAGTGCAATGTGAGGGCTTTTTTTGCCGGCCTATTCAAGGCTTCACTTTCCAGTTCCCGCAGTTACAAGCTATAGCGGATGGCTATAGCTGATATCCCTTAGGGCCCATGTCACGTCCTGCCTGGCGGTGGTAGCCTGAATCCGTCATATGTCAAAACAACAACAATAGGACACGGCGATGACCACGTTGAATAAATCCCCCAGCGACCTGAATCAGCGTTTCGCTCACATCATTAAAGCCTGCCAAACATTAAACAGAATCGACATTAGGGAATCCGGCTGAGTCCAAACGCCGCACTCTCTGACGCATGGTTCGAACAGATCCCGTTTAACTAATTTGAGGATTTTCTGATGCGCGCCTTTCCGACGATGTTGAGTATCGCATTTGCAGCAACAATCATCAGCCCTTCGTTAATGGCTGCAGAACTCACCGGCACGCTAAAAAAAATCAAAGAGTCTGGCACTATCACCGTTGGCCATCGCGACTCGTCTATACCCTTTTCCTACATCGCGGACGCCTCCGGGATGCCGGTCGGTTATTCCCAAGACATCCAACTTAAGATCATTGAGTCCATCAAGAAAGAATTAGACATCCCCAACCTGAAAGTGAATTACAACCTGATTACCGCTCAGAACCGTATCCCATTGGTTCAGAATGGCACAGTGGACCTGGAATGTGGCTCGACGACAAACAACGCTGAGCGCGCACAACAGGTTGCCTTTTCTATAGGGATATTTGAAGTAAGCACCCGCCTGCTGTCCAAGAAGGATTCGGAGTACCAGGACTTTGAACAGCTGAAAGGCAAAAACGTGGTCACCACGGCAGGCGGTACCTCCGAACGGCTGCTCAGGGTGATGAATGCTGACAAGCAGATGGGTATGAACATCATCTCAGGGAAAGACATTGGCGAGTCATTCCAAATGCTGGAGACCGGTCGTGCCGTTGCATTCATGCAGGACGATGCCCTATTGGCAGGTGAACGGGCAAAAGCCAGGAACCCGGATGACTGGGCAGTAACAGGCACTGCGCAATCACAGGACATATACGGCTGTATGATGCGCAAGGGCGACGAGCCGTTCAAAAAGGTAGTGGATGGAGCTATCAAAGCTATTTTTGTCTCGGGCGACATCAATGTTATTTACAACAAGTGGTTTAATCAGCCCATTCCCCCAAAAGGTCTGAACCTTAACTTCCCCATGAGCCCTGCACTCAAAGATCTCATTGCCAACCCTGTCGACAAGCCGGCGCCTGCAAAAACTCTTTAGCCATTCACTGATCTGCTCATGTCCGCCACGCGCGGACATGAGGCAGCTGCATGCACGTAACTATTGTTCGGAAGGCATTTCCATGAATTACAACTGGGATTGGGGCGTATTCTTCAAGTCCACCGGAGTGGGACATGAAACGTATTTAGATTGGTTTATTTCAGGCCTGGGCTGGACCATAGCTATTGCAATAGTAGCCTGGATCATAGCCCTGCTCTTGGGGTCGGTACTCGGTGTTATGCGAACCGTGCCAAATAGAATCGTGTCGAGCATTGCCAGCCTGTATGTGGAAGTGTTCCGCAACGTCCCGCTACTGGTACAGCTGTTTATCTGGTACTTCCTAGTACCGGATTTACTGCCTGAGCACCTACAGCAATGGTACAAACAGGACCTTAACCCAACCACCTCGGCCTATCTGAGTGTCGTCGTCTGCCTCGGTCTTTTCACGGCTGCTCGTGTCTGTGAACAAGTCCGTACCGGCATCCAGGCACTGCCTCTGGGCCAAGAATCCGCTGCTCGTGCGATGGGCTTCAAGCTGCCGCAGATCTATTGGAACGTGCTGCTGCCTCAGGCTTACCGGGTCATCATTCCACCGCTGACCACCGAATTCCTGGCCGTGTTCAAGAACTCTTCGGTGGCGTCCCTGATCGGCCTGATGGAGCTGCTGGCGCAAACCAAACAAACAGCTGAATTCACCGCCAGCCTATTTGAAGCCTTCACCCTAGCGACGCTGATCTATTTCATTCTCAACATGGGCCTGATGCATTTGATGCGCAGAATCGAGAAGAAAGTCGCCGTGCCCGGGCTGATTTCAATAGGAGGCAAATGATGGAACTCGATTTCAGCGGCATCACGCCTTCCCTACCCGGTCTGTGGAACGGCATGGTCATGACCTTGCGGTTAATGGCCATGGGCGTTGCTGGCGGAATCATCCTCGGTACGATCCTGGCCTTGATGCGCCTGTCCCACAGCAAATTGATGTCGCGCATCGCCAGCACCTACGTGGACTACTTCCGCTCAATCCCGTTGCTCTTGGTGATCACGTGGTTTTACCTGGCTGTTCCGTTCGCGCTGCGCTGGATTACCGGCGAAGACACCCCGATCGGTGCGTTCACCTCGTGTGTCGTGGCTTTCATGATGTTCGAAGCCGCGTATTTCTGCGAGATCGTCCGCGCAGGTGTGCAGGCGATTCCAAAGGGCCAGATGAGCGCCGCTCAGGCGCTGGGCATGCGTTACGACCAGACCATGCGCCTGATTATCCTGCCGCAAGCGTTCCGTAAGATGACCCCGTTGCTGTTACAGCAAAGCATCATTCTGTTTCAGGACACCTCGCTGGTTTACACCGTCGGCTTGGTGGACTTCCTCAATGCCTCTCGTTCGAGTGGCGACATTATCGGCCGCGCCAATGAATTCCTGATCGTTGCCGGCCTCGTGTATTTCACTATCAGCTTTGCCACCTCACTGCTGGTCAAGCGTCTGCAAAAAAGGTTCGCGGTATGATCTCTATAAAAAATGTCGACAAATGGTATGGAAACTTCCAGGTGCTTACCAAATGCAGCACGGAGGTCAAGCAAGGTGAAGTGGTAGTCGTTTGTGGCCCATCGGGGTCAGGCAAGTCCACGTTGATCAAATGCGTTAACGCGCTGGAAGCCTTTCAGAAAGGCGATATTACCGTTGACGGTACTTCTATCAGTTGCTCGAAGACCAATCTGCCAATGCTGCGTTCGCGGGTCGGCATGGTGTTCCAACACTTTGAACTGTTTCCACACCTGACCATCACCGAAAACCTGGTTATCGCGCAAATCAAAGTGCTGGGCCGCAGCAAGGAAGAAGCCACCAGGAAAGGCTTGCAACTGCTTGATCGAGTGGGGCTGGCCGCCCATGCTGAAAAGCATCCTGGCCAGTTATCCGGCGGACAGCAGCAGCGTGTAGCGATTGCCCGCGCACTGGCGATGGATCCCATCGTCATGTTGTTCGACGAACCGACCTCGGCACTGGACCCTGAAATGGTTAACGAAGTACTGGACGTCATGGTGCAGCTGGCCCAGGAGGGCATGACCATGATGTGCGTGACGCACGAAATGGGTTTCGCCCGAAAAGTGGCGAACCGGGTAATCTTCATGGACCAAGGCCAGATCATCGAGGACTGCCCCAAAGAGGAATTCTTCGGCAACATCAGCGCGCGATCTGAACGGGCGCAGCAGTTTCTAGGCAAAATCCTGCATCATTAAGCCCTTGCTAACAAGCCGCCCGATACAGGGCGGCGATCACAACATCCAGCCGCTAGCGCAATGCAAATACCGCTTCGACTTCCACAGGGGCACCACGGGGCAATGCCGCAACACCCACCGCGGCACGAGCATGCTTGCCGCGTTCCTCGCCAAAAACCGAGACCAGTAGACTGGACGCACCGTCCAGCACCTTGGCCTGCTGTTCGAAGTCTGGAAGGCACTTTATAAATCCATTTACTTTCAAAACCCGCACTATACTAAAATCCCCTTGGCAAGCCAGATTGACTATTGCAAGCAGGTTCAGCGCGCAGATAGACGCAGCCTCTTGAGCTTCTTCTATTGAGAGATCAACGCCCACCGTCCCTTTGCAGTGCAAAACATTGTCCTTCAAACATACCTGGCCTGATACAAAGAGCAGATCTCCCTGCACTGTATACAGATTATAGTTTCCACCCTTTACATTGAGCGCTGGCAACTGCAGGCCCAACTCTTTCATTCGAAGCAGCACGTCATCCATTTAATTCTCCGCGATTTTTTTATAAAACTATTAACCTACAGTGGAAGCAGCCCACCCAAGACCTAGAGCCTTGGTGAACACATCAGGATCGACATTACCTCCTGAACATACGACGACGACATTCTGACCACGAAACTTTTCCTTTTCTCGGATCAGGACGCCAAGGGCAGCCGCACCGCCTGGCTCTACAACCACTTTCAGATGACGGAACGCCGCGCTCATTGCCACAAATACATCATGATCGGTAGCAACGGTGCAGTTAAGTTTTTTTGTTCTCAACACTTCAAACGGTTTGGCTCCAACAGACGGGCCGGCAATGCCATCAATGATTGTAGGCGACAAGGTTTTCAGCTTCTCAGGCCGTCCACTTTCAAGGGACAACGCCCACTTTTCATAGCCTTGCGCTTCCGTCAAATAGCATTGAGTCATCGGATACTGACCATTGATGACCGTGATCACACCCGCAGCGAGGCCTCCACCACTACAGCCTAGAAGTAAGGAGTCCGGCTCTTTACCCAACGCATTAAGTTGATCGGTAATCTCGATTCCAATGGTACCCTGCCCGGACATCACAAGGTGATCGTCAAAAGGAGGAATAAAAGTGAGGCCTCTCTCTGCGATGAGCTTTGCCGCTACCGCCTCTCGATCTTGAGTATGCTTGTCATACAACACTATTTCTGCTCCCCACCAACGGCAGTTATCCTGTTTTATTCTGGGGGCGTCGCTTGGCATGACGATAACGGCTGAACAACCCAGCATTTTGGACGCTGCGGACACTGCATTTCCATGGTTGCCGGCGGAGTAAGTAATCACTCCATTCTTTTGCTGTTGAGGTGTGAGCGACATCATCTTGAACAGTGCGCCACGAATCTTGAACGCCCCCGTCTTTTGCAAACACTCCGCTTTGACGTATACATTTGCACCGACCAAGGAATCCAGGGCCGGCGAGTTGAGCAAAGGTGTCTTTATTATGTGAGAAGACAGCTGCCCTGCAGCCTCCCTTATCAAGTCCAGACTAAATATCGTCATTTTATTCCTCCAGCGGATACCGGTTATCAAGGCATAAACAAGTGATGGACAAGTTGCCGCTACCGGCATGAAAAATCAGGCAGATACCAGAAGCACGTTACCCCAGCGGCTCACTGCCCCGTACGCACTAAAAAGGCATAGCTGATATGCCGGTTTTCTATCCGCCGTCCTGCTATCCAACCTTGTTATGGAATGTCGGCATTCCAAACATAATCAAGGCCCAGCTATAGCGATGAAGCATATCTAATAGACAAAAACGGTAGTCGTCGTTCGCTTTCCACACTCCCAGAATGTGTGAAAACACAAAAGCAGCACTGCTTGGGAGATAGGCATGTCAACAGAAGCTGAACAAACCGCAGGGCAGGATTGGCAGGAGGACGTGTTCCGCGTCCTCAAGGCCCACGACGTCAAGCACGTGGTCTTCGTACCCGACGCCGGTCACTCGGCGGCCATCCGCATGTCGTATGCCGACCCGGACATCAAGGCCGTCGTCCTCACGACCGAAGAGGAAGGCATCGGCTACCTCGCCGGCGCATGGCTTGGCGGTGAGCGCGGTGCACTCCTGATGCAATCCAGTGGTGTCGGTAACTGCATCAACACCCTCGCGCTCCAAGTCTGCGCCGGCTTTCCGCTGTTGATGGTGGTCACCATGCGCGGCGACTGGGCCGAATTCAATGCCTGGCAGAACCCGATGGGCCAGGCCACCGAAGCGTCCCTGAATCTGATGAAGGTCATGACTTGGCGTGCAGACGTCCCGGAAGATGTCGCCCCGCTGCTGCACGGTGCCGCGACCATGGCCTTCAACGGTGATTCGTCCACTGCCCTGCTGCTCGGCCAGCGCCTGATTGGAGAAAAGAAATGGGTCAAGTAAGCGCAAACCACACCCTGTGCCGCCGCGAAGTGGTCAAGGCCTTGCTGGCCGACCGCAAAG
>Ga0182008_10000452_pt1 | contig 31325 bp, 25 predicted proteins | sample Sormic07211129_1_FD_120482 | JGI IMG/M metagenome (GOLD analysis project Ga0182008, IMG submission 120482) | Rhizosphere microbial communities from Sorghum bicolor, Mead, Nebraska, USA - 072115-129_1 metaG | ecosystem: Host-associated > Plants > Roots > Rhizosphere | place: USA: Nebraska...
GGGCATTATTGTTTTATTTCCCAGTAATACCAAACTTGACGAAGTGATGGTTGTGGGTTATGGTACGACAACCAAGCGCTTAACTACGGGCTCATCCGGCCAGGTTAAAGGTTCCGAGCTTGAGCAACAACCCATATCAAACCCGATATTAGGTCTGGCTGGCCGTGTTTCGGGCGCCTTTATCACGCAAAACGCAGGTTATGCCGGGGCTACCCCAAATGTGGTGATCAGGGGCCAAAACAGTTTAACGGGAACCGTTAATGGGGTTGCAGATCCATTATATGTCATTGATGGGGTACCTTTCGGAAGTCTACCAGTCGATCAGACTTCAGGTTCCCAGAACAATTATATGTATACGTTTAGTCCTTTAAATACCATTGACCCTGCACAGATTGAAAGTATTGATGTACTGAAAGACGCAGATGCTACAGCGATTTATGGCTCAAGGGGAGCTAATGGTGTAGTGCTGATCACTACTAAAAAAGGGAAGCCTGGCGGTACCAAACTAGACGCGGATATCAGCAGCGGCTTTGGAAATGTCACCAACAAAATCAAAATGCTAAGCACCAGTGATTACCTGGGCGTCAGGCGCCAGGCGTTTGCTAACGACAATATCACCCCGAACGCCACTAATGCACCCGACCTGTTCGTATGGGATCAGCATGCCAATACCAACATTCCGGATCTGCTGATCGGTAACACACAGCACCAAACCAAGGCAACATTATCAGTATCAGGAGGTGACCGTTATACGCAGTTTTTACTGGGAAGTAGTTATCGCTATGAATCAACTGTGCTCAAATCCAGCACCGCTGATAAGGCTGTCCAGTTTCATACCAATGCACAGCACAATAGCCGTGATGGTAAATTTGGCATTAGTACGACCATCAGCTACAACGCTGATAACAACACCGTGCCCAATTATTTTTTAAGCCCTATGAATTATAGTTTGCCTCCAAATTACCCTTTGTATAACAGTGATGGCAGTTTGTATTTTGGTACTGGTTACACCAATCCCTTAGCGGCTTTGAATGGCTATTACAATGTAAAAACCGATAACCTCATCGCAAATGCGAGTTTGCATTACAGGGTTTTGCCTGATCTGGATATAAAAGCCAATGCGGGTTATAATTACATCAATACGTTCAGCAGCACGGTTGTACCAGCTAACGCTAACAACCCAATTTATAATTTGCAGCCGCAAGCTACCCTTAGCAATAATTTTAACAAAACCTATATCGCCGAGCCGCAAATCAATTATACGCATACCTGGGGCAAAGGAAAATTAACGGCCTTACTGGGCGGCACCTGGCAAGAAGTCATCCAGATGCAGCCTTATTTTGCCTTAGGAACCTTTACCAATAACCAGCTGGCTACCAGTATTGCTGCTTTGAACATTCTCTATAAAACATCAGGCTCATCTGATTATAAATATATTTCTGGTTTTGGCCGACTGGAATATGAATGGGATGGAAAATACCTTGTCAGTGGAAATTTCCGTCGTGACGGCTCTTCACGTTTTGGCTCGAACCAGCCTTTCGGCAACTTCGGCAGCGGTGCTGCCGCCTGGATTTTCTCCAGGGAGTCTTTAATTACCGATAAACTGCCCTGGTTAAGTTTTGGTAAAATCAAAATGAGCTACGGTGTGGTTGGTAACGATAAAACTCTGTCTGATTATGCTTATTTAAGCTCATATACCGCCAGTAGTCCCTATGGACCTGTTTCAAGCCTGTACCCATTCCGCATCCAAAACCCTTATTTGCAATGGGAAGTCAATAAGAAATTTGATGCGGCTATGGATCTCGGATTTCTGAAAGACCGGATATTTTTGACTGCAGGTTATTATCGCAATCTTGCCAGTCACCTGCTAGCCAGTATTTCGCTCCCTACTCAGGGTGGTTTTGGATACTACCAGGGAAACCTGCCCAAGGGTGCTGTTGTAGAAAACCGGGGCTTTGAATTTGAGCTGTCAACCATAAATATAAGAACCAAATCCTTTAGCTGGAACTCGTCTTTTAACTTAACAGCATCACGAAATAAATTATTGTCGTTTCCTGACCTGCTTTCCTCAAGCTATGCCAGTACCTTTGAGGTTGGGCAATCCCTTAACACGCGCTTTGTCTACCGCTCTACGGGTATCGTAGATGGTATTCCAACTGCACAGGATTTAAACGGGGACGGGGTTATTACGCCCGGTTTGTTTGCAAATAACGCCTCGGGCGACAAGATCGCGTTTGGCAATAATGATCCGAAGTATTACGGTGGATTGAGTAACACCATTTCATACAAAGGTTTCACGTTGGATTTTCTTTTTCAGTTTGTGAAGAAAACAGCGCAACGCGGCGATCTGACCTTTGCCTCCTATCCAGGTATGAATTCTAACATTCCACAGTCTTTACTGGATCTGCCGCTCAAATACTCGACTTCCTACGGTACGCCTGCGCTGAATGCTTACACCTTTTATGCTGGTTCTGATGCTTCCATTGAGGATGCTTCCTACATTCGTTTAAAAAATGTTTCACTGGCTTATAATCTTCCGGCTGAATGGATTAAAAAGCTGAAGATGTCGGGGCTGCAGGTTTATCTGCATGGTCAAAACCTGTTGACCTTTACCAACTACAAGGGGCACGATCCGGAAACAGGGCCGTATCAATTACCTACTTTAAGAATGATGGTTGCCGGTATAAGAACAACTTTTTAAAAACTCAACAATGAAAAGACATGAAATAAATAATGGGTACCGGCCTTTGAAGTTTAACGCCGTGCGCAAAATGATATTAGCAGCCGTTGGACTAATGATGTTATATACTTTGAATGGCTGCAAAAAAATGTTGGAGGTTGACCCTGCGGGGTCCCAGTTGCTATCCTCCAGTGTATTTACCGATTCAGTTACCGTTCAATCGGCTATTGCGGGGATGTATCAGAATCTTAATCAATCGAGTTCGCCTTATTCCGCAGCATTATCCTACCTGCCGGGTTTTAGTGCAGACGAAATGGTATATGTAAGTGGTTTAGGTGGCACCTACGATGGTTACATCAATAACGGGATATTGTCTAATAATGAAGATTTAAGCCTCATCTGGAGCGTATCATATAAAATGATATACAACGCAAATGCGATTATTGAAGGTATCGCTTCATCAAAGAATATTTCGTTGAAATTTCAAAACCAGGCTACTGCAGAAGCCCGTTTTATCCGTGCGTATTGCTTGTTTCACCTGGTCAATTTATTCGGAGATGTGCCGCTGGTACTTACTACCGATGTTAATGCGAACAGTGTGATGGGCAGAACACCGTCTACAGAGGTTTATGCACAAATCGTATCAGACCTGAAATTTGCGCAAAGCACACTTCCGGCGGATTATTCCATTGCTGGAGGTTCACGTACAAGGGCAAATAAATGGGCAGCTACAGCTTTGCTTGCCCGGGTCGATTTATACCTCTCAGACTGGGCCGATGCGGAAGCGGAAGCCAGCGCGGTTATTACTAATTCAGCTTTATTTAATTTAAATGGCGACTTGAACAAAGTTTTTACCCCAGATAATACCGAGGCGATATGGCAGGTCTATAACGACGCGAATGGGTACACAGTATATGCGTTTATGGTATTGCCGAACGCCGTTACCAAGATACCGACTTTCGTATTAACACCATCGCTGGCATCAGCTTTTGAAGCGGGCGATGCAAGAAAGGTCAACTGGACAAATACACTTGTCTACAATGGTACAACTTATATCTATCCCTACAAATACAAAAGTATTGAGGGAGGGGCCAATGCCGAGTATTTGACAATGTTGCGCCTGGCGGAGCAATTTTTGATCCGGGCTGAAGCACGGGTTAAACAAAATAACATTAGCGGCGCCGTAGCGGACATCAATAGGATTCGGGCCCGGGCGAGAACCTCACCTACCACTTTGCCTGATTATGCAGGCAATATCAGCAGTGATGCGGCGCTTGCTGCTATCGCCAAAGAACGCAGGATTGAACTGTTTGCTGAGCAAGGCCATCGCTGGTTCGATTTAAAACGCACGGGTACGGTCAATACTGTCATCGGCGCATTAAAACCTACCTATTGGAAACCTGCTGCGGCACTTTATCCGATCCCCTTATCGGAAATAAGCCGTAATAATAAATTAAAGCAGAACCCGGGTTATAACTAAATATTAAACTGTAAGAATACAAATGAAATGAAAAAGTTGATCATAACCATATTAGCAGCAATGCCTTACCTGGGTTTTGCCCAGGCTGTTAATTTTACAATAAAGGCCAGGGTAGCTGGTACAAGTGCAGCCAATGAGGCGCACCTTATTTTCTATAGGGAAGGTGACCCGGTGTTCGCTACGGCGAAACTTGAAAATGGCGAATATGTTTTTAAAGGTACCGCGCCCGATCGCCTTAAGGCTTCTTTTTTTATAGATAACCGTGGGTTTGGTTATGCAGGTGGTAAATTTCCGGATGCCTTGGAAATCAGGCTGGAAGATGGTGTAATCAATATTGTAGCTGCCGATTCAGTAAAAAACGCTGAAGTGACCGGTGGCCCCTATATCAAGGACTTTATAATTTACCAAAAATTTATCGCAAAACAGGCAAATCTGTTCGACAGGAACAGGGGCAATGAGGTCATTGCCTTCCAGGACAAGAAGCCGCAGGTAGAAATTGACCAGCTTCATTTAAAAACGAGGTCAGCTTATGAGCAATGGATTGAGCGAAATATAGCATATGCCAAAGCCTATCCCAGGTCATTTTCAAGTATTGATGCACTCTCTAATTCAGTCACACCAGAAAACGGGTTAACTAAAATTAAACCGGTATTTGATGCGATGTCTGCTGAATTAAAGGAAACCCCATCGGGAAAGGCGTTGAATAATAGGCTAACGGCAGTACGCGAGACCAAAGTTGGTGCTATGGCCCCGTTGTTTACCCTTGCCGATACCGCCGGGAAACCAATCAGCTTGAAAGCGTTTAGGGGAAAATATGTCTTTATAGATTTTTGGGCTTCATGGTGTCATCCATGCCGGGAAGAAAATCCCAATTATATCGCTAACTATAAAAAGTATAAAGTTAAGGGCCTGGAAATACTGGGGGTAACATTAGATAAACCCCGTGAAAAAGAAAAGTGGATGGAAGCCATCCGTAAGGATGGTCTTTTATGGCCTCAGGTAGGCAACCTGACCATCGGGAATCTGGATGTGTCCAAATTGTATAATATCACATCGATTCCGCAAAACTATTTACTTGATCCGGGAGGGAAAATAATTGCGTCTGACCTGCGCGGTGAAGAGTTGGGCAAAAAGCTTGCTGAAATTTTTGACAAGTAGGGCAGTAACTATCTGTTATCGCATGATAGTTCGCAGATGAGTGTCGCTGAGAATTAGGAATACAGTGTAATTTAATGCAATAACTGACTTTAGTTACAGGTCAGTTATTGCATTTTTTCGATGTGAGGAAGATCATTGTGGATAACCGTCAGCAATTCACAGATCATTTTAGCCGTGGCTCCCCATGCCTTGTGACCATTTATTTCGTAGTAAGGTGTTAAGACCACATCGCCTGGTATCCGAATTTCGGCGCAGCCTATAATCTTTGGATCAGAAAAATAAGCCAGTTTCGCTTCAAGGATTTGCTGAACTTCCCGGGGGTCGGGCAGCAGGTCAGGCCTGTAGGGAATGTATCCCACAACCGGGAGGACAAGAAAATCGCTTGGGCCGATGTAAATCTCGCTGAGTGTTCCTAAGATCTTTACGTCTTGAAGGCGTAGTCCAATTTCTTCATTCGCCTCACGCAGGGCAGTTTGGATAAGGTCCTGATCGGTTTGTTCATATCTGCCTCCCGGGAAGCCGACTTCGCCGGAATGAAAGCCGTCATACGAATTCCTTAGGATCAGAGGAAAATAAATTTCATTATTGAATGGATAAAGCAGGAACAGGATAGCGCTTTTCCTGGTTTGTTCTGTTGGCCGCATACCGAGGTATGCGGCTGAAAATGCCTCCATCATCCTATGAGCGGGGTGCCCGGGAAGAGGCTTTTTTAGATTCTCAGTAAGTTTTTCCTGGAACAAAGAAAAGAGGTCTGACAGGTCCATATCTATCTTTTTTTTGGTGTTTTCCGAGCAATGATTTGTAAAGGTAAACTTTCTACAGAAGCTCAGCCTTCGTTAATTTCAGCATTCACAAGTGTCGGATGAGCAGGATTGTCCGCTGTTTGGTGCTGTAACGTTAGCACTGCTCAGCCAATTGTCGACAATTACCTTCAGGCTGTTGTAATCCTGAAATCCCCGGGTAATCACTTTAACCGTACCATTTTCCAAAGTGAGCAGTGTTGGAAATCCCTGAACGCCCAGTTGCCTGCTGAACTGAAAGCCCTGGTTTGTTTTTTGCTTCATTTCTTCGGAACGGAACCGTTCCAGGAAGCTATTCTTTTCAATTCCCAGCTCTTCGGCCAGAGCTGCCAGCACCGTATCGTCTGTGATATCTTTGCCGTCCACGTAGAATGCCTTTTGCATCAGACTCAAATAATCGAAGTCCTGTTTTGGCAATAATTCCTGCACTACAGTAAGGGCACGGCTTGAAGGTTCTGTATCATAGCGGAAGGAGTCAGAAATGAACTTCATGGAATGGTCGAAAAATTGTCCGCTTCGCTGGTTCACATTTCTCCAGTGAAATGCCAGGAAATCTTTGTACTCCTGGTCAACAATTTGCTGACTATAAGGTGAAAAGCCACCTGAGATAATTTGTAGGTCGATTTCCGGATAATTCTCTTTTAATTTTTTTACAGCAGGGCTAAAACCATAGCACCAGGAACACATCGGGTCTGTGAAATAAAACATCTTCATCGGTATATATTTTTAAAAGTTCGTAATTTTTGTCTTTTTAACAGTACAAATTTAGCGCTGATATCATGGAGGCTGTTTCTTAGAAAGGTCAGAAAGTATCGTATAAAGTTCAAGGGGTGTACGAAGGCATACAGGTAAAAATTATCCATGGGAATATCACATTTGTCCATTGTTCATTAGTTTAGAAATCTCCATATTTACCTGTTGTAACTAACCAAAGGCTTGCGCTGGTAAATACTTTATTTGAGTTTACTGTGAAGCGATATTTGCTGGATAGGAATGCAACTTTATATGATGATGATCGATCTTAATTGCCATAGTATCATAAAGGAAAACCCTGAAGTTTTATCCTGGAACGATGACATTTTTGTCATGCATTACAGGCAGCCTCAGGAAATCAAAATGGCGAATATGTATGTGCATATGAACCTGATCAGTATTGTTTTGCAGGGAACAGAAGAAATCCTTGACCACGGCAGTAAGATGATCGTGCATGCCGGCTCAGGGTTTTTCATGAAAAAAGGGTCCTATGTAGTTTCTGATAAAGTTGATGACCCGGATAGCGGTTATGAATCCATCATCATTTTTTTCTCAGACGAATGGCTGCGCTCACAGGCGGAGAGTATCCTGGCCTGCTCTAATGGAGCATCATCAGGCACACAAGCCTGTCGTGATATGGCTTTGCTTCCAAAAGATGACATGATGAACATATTGACCTCACAGCTGTTGTCCTGTTTTACAATGGATGCAGATCCTGAACGTTTGAAGTCATTCTTACCTGTTAAAATCCGGGAGTTGTTGCAAGTACTGGTCTCCGGTCCCGGGGGTTATCATTTTGAAAGCCAGCTGCGCACGTTGGATACCTTTGTCGATCGGGACCTGATGCTGCTGATGCAAAGCCACTATAAAGAGAATATTTCCCTGGAGCAATACGCTTTCCTGGCCAATTGCAGCCTCTCCACCTTTAAGCGAAGATTCAATCAGACTTTCAGGATGAACCCAGGGAAATGGATCATGCAGCGCAGGCTGGAGGAGGCTTATCAGTTGTTGCGGTCAGAAATGAACATTACCCAGATTGCTTATGAGGTGGGCTTTGAAACCCCTGCACACTTCATCGCTTCTTTCCGGGAGAAATATGGAAATACACCTAAACAGTTGCAGCAAAAGCTAGTTAGCCTATAAAGGGACTTAAGATCATATTTAGATATTGAACAAGCAGAACGGATAAAAAATCGTCCATGAGATTGTAAAAAACATCCATTTTTTCCGGGCGGGCAACCAGCCATCTTTGACAGACAAAAGTTTATACCTAAAATTTAATAAAATGTCTGTTTCTGATTTATTCAAACCACTCACTTTGCTGCATGGCTTGGAAATGAGCAATCGTTTCATGATGGCACCGCTCACCAGTCAGCAAAGCGAACATGACGGCAGCGCTTCTGAGTTTGACCAATTTTGGATCGAGCAACTTGCCGGGAGCGGTTATGCGTTAATACAAGCCGGAGCTTCCACGGTGGAGGCAGGGGGCGTCGCCTTTGAGCGCCAGATGGGTATCCATAGCGATGAACATTTGCCGGGGCTTACCAGGATGGCAACAGCTATCCGCGAGGGAGGTGCGCTTTCCGCTGTGCAGTTGCACCATGCCGGTCATCGTGCCGTACCGGAGGTGGGCGGTATTCCGGCCCCGGCTTCTGGCAAAACAGTTCCAGGGGTAAAGGCAATCACTACCGAAGAGGTGGAGCGAATCCGAGACAGTTTTATTGCGGCTGCAAAGCGGGCTGAACTTGCAGGTTTCAATGGGATATCGGTACACGGTGCTTTCGGCTGGATCCTTTCAGAATTCCTGTCTCCGAATTTAAACGACCGCACGGACAAATATGGCGGCAGCGTGGAGAACCGCGCACGTTTCACGCTTGAGGTTATCGAAGGTATTCGCCGGGCCTGTGGGGCTGATTTTCAAATTGGCTGGCGCTTGTCGATTGAGCGCTATGGGCTGCGCCTGGAGGAACTGCGCGAGATCACCGCTGAGATCTTTGACCGGGAACTGATCGATTACCTGGACCTTGCCTTATGGGATTCAGCGCAGGTTGTCCGGGAAGGAACGTTCAAGGGAAAGACTCTGCTGAGCGTTTTTACTGAACTCCCCCGCAAGGGTGTTCGTCTAGGCGCAGCCGGAAAAATCTACAGCGGTCAGCGTGCCGCAGAGCTGCTGGATGAAGGTTGTGATTTTGTCCTTATTGGCCGGGCAGGTATTCTTCAGCGGGACTTTCCACTCCAGGTCAAAGCGAACCCTATGTACGAAAGCCCGGCGATGCCAGTAACGGCCGAATACCTGCGCCAGGGTGGATTAAGTGAGCGCTTTATCGAAACCATGCGCGGATGGCAAACCTTCGTCCGTCCGGGTTCCCGCTAACTGCCCGCCCGGTGTAAAAAGTCTCCATGATATAGTAAAAATCATCCATTCTTTAAGCATCCCAATTACCACAACTTTGTACTATAAATAAAAAATAAAAATTTGTTATGAAAAAAACAGCAATTATTATTCTTTCTGATCCCAAAGCTGGCTCGGAAGAAGCACTTGGACGCGTATTTAACGCTTTGGCCTCAGCATATGAATTCAAACATGCAGGTGAAGATGTAAAGATCATTTTTCAGGGCGCAGGAGTAAGATGGCCTGAGCAACTGGAGAAATCTGAGCATCCGGTTCATGGACTATATTCGGAGGTAAAAGATCACGTGCATGGTCTGTCCAAAGGCTGTGTTGCAGTGTTTGGTACCGAAGTTTCAGGTTATGATCTGTTAAACGATAATGAAGTACCGGGTACTCCTGGCTTGCCAAGTTTCCTGAACCTGAGAAACGAAGGTTACGATCTTTTGATTTTTTAAACAGGTCTTTGAGCTGTCCTTTGCTTTTAGCGAAGGACAGTTTTTAGTTTCAAGACGATGGTGAATTTTTTGAGTAAATTAGTAGATTATTAAATGTATATGCAGGAAGACTATCAATATTATATGGACCAGTGTTTGGAAATCGCTGAAGCTGCGTTGAATGCGGGTAACCCGCCGGTGGGCGCCATTCTGGTTTATGAAGGCAAGGTGATTGGCACGGGGCAAGAGGCTGGCAGGTCAAGTGGTGATATCACCAATCATGCGGAAATTCTGGCGATCCGCTCCGCGATCAAAGGCGGTTATGCAGCATACTTGGCCTCAGCGCAAATGTATACTACGCATGAGCCGTGTATCATGTGCTCTTATTTGATCCGACACCACAGGATCCCTGAAATCGTTTATGGTACATCTGTACCCCATGTTGGTGGATTCACCTCGCAGTTTAATGTTCTTGCAACAGAAGAGGTGCCCAAATGGGGGGCTGGACCAAAAGTGATCAGCGGCATCTGTCTTGAACAGTGCAATGCACTTAGCGATCAGTTTTCAAAATCTTTAAACAAAACATAGACACGATGCTGGCACAATCCGTCTACACACTGGTCAATCAACAAAATGGTAACCTGTCGTTCAAAGTTTTTGAGTTTGACAACAGTAGTTATTTTGACCATATCCAACGAAATAATTATTTCACCCTGATCTTCATTACTTCAGGGGAGGGATTGGCCAGGGTGGATCTCAGTGAGTATCCTTTCCAGGAAAATACCCTGTTCGCTTTTTACCCGTATCAGCCTTTCATGCTGATCTCCAAAGGACCACTGGTGGGTATTTCCATTCAGTTCCATCATGACTTCTTTTGCATCTACCGGCACCATAAAGAGATTGCGGCCAATGGCATCTTGTTTAACAATATTTATGAGCAGCCGTTCGTCACCCTGGACGAAGATGCGAAATACAAGCTGCTCAATATTGTTAGAGAAATTGTAGCTGAACTAAAGACAGATGCTTTAAGAAAAGATGAAGTCCTGGTTTCTTATCTGAAAATATTACTGGTGCTTGCCACCAGGATTAAGATCCAGCAGCAGTCTGTCCAGCAAACAAATGTAGTGGGTGGGAAACAACTGGCCATTGTACAAAATTTACGAAATGCGATTGAGGAAAATTTCCGGTTGATGCATTCTGCCAGTGAATATGCTGATATGCTGCACGTAACGCCGGTAGCCCTTGCCAGGGTTACTAAAAATCATTTTAATAAAACGCTGTCTGACCTGATCACCGAGCGGATCATCGTTGAAGCAAAAAGGGAGTTATACCTTACAGATAAAACAGTTAAAGAAATCGCTTATGAGCTTGGCTACGACGACGAGTTTTATTTTAGCAGGTTATTTAAGGCCAAAACAGAGATCTCCCCGCAGTTCTACAGGGATACGATAGGTTTTAACAGGGGTGCATCCTGATCCGGTATCAGGTCGCTAAAAAACGCCGCGCTTACTTTTAGTGTTAAGAAAATTTATATAGGTATCTGCTAATAAAATAAACTTATCCAAAAGGATAGACCAGCCACCAGAAAAGTTAATTTTTCGTTACCTCAATACGTTGGGTAAAATAAACCTGCTAAGTAATGAAGGGGGTCATTTTTACTGAAATACGCAGTATGGCTTATTTGCCGATTTTTGCTTATTATTGGCAGATTTCTAATTTTAAGACTGCTACGGCATATATGGCAATCAAACCACTTCCTGACGAACCTGAATTACTGGCGAAAGTTGCCCGGGGGGATGAGTATGCATTTAGAGTGCTGTTTGAAGGTTATTATCAAAATCTGGGTAAGTATGTCTTTCAGTTAACTGGTTCTGTATCTATTGCAGAGGAAATTGTTCAGGATGCTTTTATAAAGGTATGGCTGAAGAGAGAATTCCTGAATGAAGTAAAGAATTTCAGTAATTACCTGTTTATTCTTTGTAGGAACCACACTTACAATGAAATGCAAAAGAAGGCAACTGAACGAAATTTCATTGATCGTCTGAGTCTTCGGGTTATTGATCAGGGCAAAAATGAAAATCCAGATACTTTATCTGAGAAATACCGTGAACTGGTAGAGGCTGCGATTGAGAAACTGCCGCCTCAGGCACAAAAAGTATATTTAATGAGCAGGGACGAAAGGATGAAATATGAAGAGATTGCCCAGGCATTGAACATTTCACCAGTTACTGTAAAAAAACACATTCAATATGCAAATAAATTCATTACAGCAGAACTCAGCCTAAAGCTGAATCTAGTCGTTGTAGGGGTTTTAATGAGTCCGTTAATCTTATCTTAATAAATTATTTAAAAATTTCCTGATATGCACTGACCCTTTTTAGGGAGTGTTCCTGTCTTTAATGTAAAATGGAATACTAAGGCCTTGCGAAACGAAATGCAAAACAACAGATTTAATTATTTATTTGAGCAGTACTTTAAAGGAGTGGCAACACTTGAAGAGTCCAATGAGTTTTTAAACATCGTGGAAGATGACCTTAATAGGGATCGTGTACAAGAATTAATGGAAGAGTATTGGAAAAAGGTAGTTTCGGACGAAGTTGTATTCTTTTCTGAGGACCAACGGGATCGCATGTTTACGGCTGTTTTTAAGGCTAGCCAGCCTGTAGAGGTAAAAAACAACTATAAACTTTGGCTCCGCTTCACAAGTATCGCTGCAGCTGTTGCGCTCATCGTTATGGGGATATATTTCTTCAATTACAATAACAAAACTAAGGAATCTCAATCAACTGCATATGCAAATGACGTTGATCCAGGTAAAGTTGGCGCTACATTGACGCTTGCCAACGGTAAAAAAATTAGCCTCAAAGATGCCAGTAGCGGGGAATTGGCGAATGAGGAAGGGATCAGTATTCGTAAAACTGCGAATGGGCAGGTAGTCTATGAGATCAAAAAGAAATCCGGAGCATCTGATAAAATCAATACTTTAACCACTGACAAGGGTGAAACCTATACTTTGATTTTACCGGATCAATCAAAGGTCTGGCTGAACGCAGCTTCAAGTTTGACTTACAGCGCATCCTTAAATGAGCATGGACTGCGCAAAGTGAAACTCCAGGGAGAAGCATATTTCGAGATTTTCAAGGATAAGGCTCATCCTTTCATTGTAGAAACTGACGAACAGCAAATAGAGGTATTGGGCACTCATTTTAATGTCAATAGCTATAAAGATGAACCTGGAATTGCGACTACACTAATTGAAGGATCGGTTAAAATATCCTCAGGAGGTATTCAAAGGATAATTAAGCCAGGTGATCAAGCACTTAATAAAAGTGGTTCAATTACTGTAAGGCAGGTCAATCTTGAATCAGTAATGGATTGGAAAAATGGTGACTTCTATCTTGATAAAGTGAATTTTAAAGTGGCAATGCGGAAGATTGCCAGATGGTATAATGTAGAGGTAATTTATGATGCTTCAATTACGGATGATATGGAAACCGGAGGCTGGGTATCTAGAAAAAGCAATTTATCCTCCATCTTAAAACTAATTGAATCGTCTGGTTTGGTGCGTTTTAAAGTAGAGGGGAACAAGGTATATGTTTACAAATGATTATTTTATTAGAAAACGTAAATAAATAACAAATTGACAAAACTAAAGAAAGGAATTATGGATTAAAAAAGTGTCTGACTCTGAACAATAAAATGATCAACTAGAAAATAGCAGGTGTCTTCGCCGTGGAAAGTAGAGGCATTCTGCACTAAACCAAAAAAATAAAACATTGGAAAATAGTATTATAAAAATTGAGCATCTGTCTCATAAATACAGCAATTCCTGGGCAATCCGGGATATCAATCTGGAAATCAACCAGAGCGGAATTATAGGTTTGTTAGGCTCTAACGGAGCAGGTAAATCGACCACAATGAACATCCTTTGCGGGGTATTAAACCAAACAGAGGGAAATGTTTTTATCAATGGTATCAATATCAGGGAACAACCTGAACTGGCTAAAAGAGATATTGGTTTTTTACCACAGACTCCGCCGCTGTATATGGATCTTACCGTAGATGAGTACTTAAGATATTGTGCTGAATTGCGCTGGATCTCCAAAAATCAGATTAAACTGGCGATGGATGAAGCTAAGGAGCGTTGCGGAATTACCCATTTTAGCAACCGACTGATCGGTAATTTGTCTGGTGGTTATCGCCAGCGTGTAGGTATTGCTCAGGCAATTATCCACCATCCAAAGGTAGTGGTATTGGATGAACCGACCAATGGACTGGACCCCAATCAGATTGCTGAAGTAAGAGCGCTGATTAAAGAAATAGCTACAGACCGGGTGGTAATCTTTTCGTCACACGTTTTAACCGAGGTACAGGTACTTTGTAAAGAGATTAAGATGATAGAAGGTGGTCGGATTGTATTTGCAGATACTATGGACGCTTTTAATAATTATGTAGAGCCACATAGTTTGCTGATAAGTATGGAGAACCCACCTGTTCAGGAAGAATTGCTAAAAATAGATGGTGTTACCAACGCTGAATTTCTAACAGAGCGACAAATTCGTTTATACTTTACTGGAAATCAGGATATAACTGAAAGGGTGATTGCTGCCAGCATGCAAAAAGGTTGGAAACTTAGGGAAATTGCCCTTGATAAGAGCGCCCTCGACGAAATTTTCAAACAATTGTCTGGTAAATCAGCTCAGTCTACTCCATCATCCCTATAATTTATAATATACACAATGAAAATGATATTTAAAGTTGCCAAGACAGAACTCAAACATCTGTTTTATTCTCCTATTGCCTGGTTTTTAATGATTGTATTTTTAATCCAGTGTGCAATTGTTTATACCAGGGTACTGGATAATTATGCCAATATGCAGGAATTGGGAGGAAATAATCTGAACTACATGATCCAATTGACCAATAGAATTTTTACTGGTCGTGATGGACTGTTTAACAATGTGATGGCCAATTTATACCTGTATATCCCATTATTAACTATGGGATTAATCAGTAGAGAGGTAAATGGTGGTACCATTAAATTGCTTTATTCTTCACCAATTAAAATAAGCGAGATAGTTTTTGGCAAGTACCTGGCTATGATTGCTTACAGCTTGATTCTGGTGGCTATTGTAGGTGTTTTTATGGTTGCCGGTGCATTCAATATTGTACAGGTTGATTCAGGAATGCTGATATCTGCCAGTCTTGGGTTCTTCCTTTTACTTAGTGCTTATTCAGCGATTGGATTATTTATGTCATGTTTAACTACTTATCAAGTAGTTGCGGCAGTGAGTACTTTTGTAATGATCGGTATATTAAGTTATATCGGCACGCTATGGCAGCAATATGATTTTGTAAGAGACTTAACTTACTTTCTTTCTTTATCAGGACGGGCAGAACACATGCTAAACGGACTGATCGTTACAAAAGACGTCATTTACTTTCTGATCATTATCTATATCTTTTTAGGATTTAGTATCTACAAATTGAGAGAAGAAAGGGAATCTAAACCTCGTTTGGTAAAAGTATCACGATATGTATTTGTGATGGTTTCTGCATTGGTTATTGGTTATTTCACCTCTCTTCCAAGCCTTACAGCTTATCTGGATACTACAGCTAACAGTACGAATACGCTTACGCTTAATGCCCAAAAAATAATTCGTGAACTGGGCCAGGAACGTCTGGAAGTTACTGCATACAGTAATTTGCTGGAAGATCATGGCTACCTTGGTATGCCATCCATACGTAACAACTATCTGGCAGCCTGGGAATCATACATAAGGTTTAAACCAGATATCGTTTTTAACTACGTAATGTATTACAACAAACCGGTAGAAAACAGTTATTTATTTAAAGCTTATCCAGGTAAAAGTTTGAAAGAAATAGCATCCTTGACTGCCAAAAGTTATAAAATGGGACTGGACAGGTTTAAAAGTCCGGAAGAGATAAATAAGGTGATTGATCTGGAACCTGAATTAAACCGTTTTGTAATGCAGTTGAAATACAAAGACAAAACAACTTTCCTAAGGGTATTTAACGATCAAATGATGTTTCCTAGTGAGACAGAGATTTCAGCGGCCTTTAAGCGTTTGTTACAGGCAAAGCTTCCAAAAGTGGCTTTTTTAACCGGTAACCTTGAACGTGACATCAATAAAAGCGGTGATCGGGAATATAAAACGTTGACCAATCTTAAATCTTTCCGCTATGCACTGATCAATCAGGGTTTTGATGTCGACACGCTGTCACTTGAACATGGAAATGTTCCAAGTTGGGTTTCCACATTGGTCATTGCAGATCCAAAAACAAGTTTGAGCAATGCAACCATAACAAAAATACAACAATATATAGACCAGGGTGGAAACCTATTGATTATGGGCGAACCTGGCAAACAGGCTGTACTTAATCCACTATTGCAGCAGTTCAATGTACAGTTGATGGATGGGGCTATCGCACAACCAAGTGCAAACCTGTCACCAGATTTGGTACAGAATGAGCTCACTCCAACCTCAGCTGCTTTTACAAAAAATGTGGAAAAGAGTTTTAGAGATAGTCTTCCAGTGACTATGCCAGGTGCTGTAGGCCTTTCGTACACCCAGGGTGGTACTTTCCAGATCAAACCTTTGCTGATGACCAGTAAGGAGAATAGCTGGGTCAGAAAAGAGAAGCTGGTAGCAGATTCTGCAGCAGTTGTTTTTTCAGCATCGCGCGGCGACCAGAGAATTTCAGTAGCTACAGCACTGTCTTTAACCCGCAATGTTAAGGGTAAAGAACAACGTATTGTAGTGACCGGTGACGCTGACCTGATGAGCAATTCAGAACTGGGTAGAAACAATGTAAAAACAGCAAATTTTGTATTTAATACTGCATTATTTAGTTGGTTGAATTATGGGGAATTCCCAATAGATACTGCTCGTCCAGACTCCAGAGACAATCGGGTCACCGTTACTTCAGGCCAGGTAGATAAATTGAACTTGCTTTTTATCTGGATACTGCCTGCTATTCTGCTCGCATTAGGAACTATTTTGTTAATCAGACGAAAAAGGCAATAGACAATATGTTATTTACAACAGATAAACAAACGCTTGAAGACCTGAACATCTTTGGGAAACATGGAACTGATTCTATTTTTTCGATCTTCAACCGCTGCACTACAAGGGGAGGTGCAGCGGTTTTAGAAGAAATGTTCAGGCATCCTTTATCCAATGATCAGGCCATCAATCAGAGAAGCAATATCATCCGTTATTTTGCTGAGAAGGGAATTAGTTTTCCCTTCTCAGCTACAGATTTTGATGCACTAGAGCCTTATCTGAACAATACAGATGAGCGTAGTAAGCTTTCGGCCGAAGACAATTCGATCAGTAAAAAGTTAAGTAACCTGATCGGTCTTGATGCCGAAACCGCAGTGGTTTACAGAGGAGTTTCTACGCTAACGGAAATGCTAAAGGCTTTTCATGATTTCGTTATTTCGCTAGATCTGGTTGAAGGAGATTTTTATACATCAGAGGCTGAGGCGATTGTTGGTTTACTGACAACGCTTCCATACGTTCCGTTATCAAGCGATGGGAAGGGTAAATTGTCACATGTTCATATGGCCGGCAATGATATAATCTTCCGTTTCAGACACAGAAATGCCGTACAGAATTTGCTTCGGTATATTTATGATCTGGATGTATATATATCGGTAGCTAAAGTAGCACAGGAACGTAAGTTCGTTTTTCCAAAAGCGCTGTCAAAAAATACGCATGATATGGTAATTGAAGGCGTTTATCACCCTCAAGTTAAAAATGCAATTGCTAATTCTATCCATATTACACCTGCAGGTAACGTGATTTTTTTAACCGGTGCAAATATGGCGGGCAAGTCTACTTTTATGAAATCTTTAAGTATCTGTCTTTTTCTCGCGCACATGGGCTTTCCGCTCGCTGCAAAAAAAGTGGAGTTTTCTGTATTGGATGGGATCTATACCACCATTAACCTACCCGATGATTTGGGTATGGGAGCCAGTCACTTTTATGCGGAAATACTGCGTGTAAAAAAGATGGCTAAAGAACTGGGAGAGGGCAAAAGCCTGTTTATTGTTTTTGATGAGCTATTTAGAGGAACAAATGTCAAAGATGCCTATGAAGGTACCGTTGCCATCACTGGGGCTTTTGCTAAAAAAAACAACAGTATGTTTTTGATTTCTACCCATATCATTGAAGCTGCTGAAGTATTAAGGAAAGAATGCCCAAATGTTCGTTTTGTTTATTTGCCAACTAAAATGAAAGGTACACAACCTGTATACACTTATACTTTGAAGGAAGGCGTTACTGATGATAGACACGGTATGGTTATCATTAACAATGAACATATTCTTGATATTCTGGAGGCAGGAATTATTAAACAAAATTTAGCATGAGTTTTATAGCAGATAAACAAACTCTCGAGGATCTGAACCTCATGGGTAAATACAAACCAAATTCCGTTTACAGCATTTTTAATCAGGTCAGAACTGCCGGTGGCGAAAGATTACTGGATGAAATGTTCAGGAATCCTTTAAAAGACCCCGAAACAATCAATCAGCGCAGCAGCATATTTAAATACTTTCAGGATAAAAATCTGGAATTTCCCTTTAAAAATGAGGAATTTAATGTAATAGAGAATTATCTGAGTATGGGTACGGCAGGTAATACATTGACTGTAATGACAGGTGTTTTCTATAGAAAAATAGCTCAATCCTTATTACGGGATGACCAGTTTCAAATGCTCTATATTGGTCTTCTGAATGCTATAGCAGGATTAAAAGCATTAGGCGAGTTCTTTAATGCCTTAAAGGAAGATGATCATCCGTATCAAAATCAGCTGCGAAAAGCAAAGGCTATTTTTGCCGATACCCGCTTGGCCTGGCTTTCATCACCAGATCATCTAACAGATCTGCCTGTAATGAAGGTCGCAAAATACGATTGCTTACTTCGCAACACGCTCCGAAAAGAGATGGAACAGTTGTTGGAAATCGTTTATGATCTTGATGTTTATATTGCGGTTAGTAAGGTATCAAAAGCCAAAAATTTGACCTATGCTCTTGCTTTGCCTAAAGAAACAAACCTGTTTAAAGCTAAGGGGCTTCGCCATCCCGCACTGAAAAGGGCAGTGGGTAATCCTTTAATTTTTAGCCAGGCGAATAACTTTCTTTTCCTGACCGGAGCAAACATGGCCGGGAAATCTACTTTTATGAAGGCTTTTGGAATAGCTGTTTATATGGCACATATGGGTTTTCCTGTTGCTGCCGATGAAATGACTTTTTCCATAAAAGACGGCCTTTATTCTTCTATAAATGTTCCAGATAATTTAAATTTAGGGCTAAGTCATTTTTATGCTGAAGTACTTAGGGTAAAGCATGTTGCAGAAGAGGTCGCTTCGGGGAAAAACCTGGTGGTTATTTTCGACGAACTTTTTAAAGGCACAAATGTAAAAGATGCTTATGATGCAACCTTGGCAGTGACCAGGTCATTTTCAAAGTATAGGAATTGTCTTTTTATCATTTCAACTCATATCATTGAGGTAGGAGCTGCACTTGGAGAGGGGTGTGAAAATATTGAGCTGGCGTATCTGCCCACTGTAATGCAAGGCAATGTACCTAAATATACCTATCAGCTTAAAGAAGGGATAACCAGCGACCGACAGGGGATGATGATTATTGAAAATGAGAATATATTAGAGCTAATTCAAGGAAAATGAAAGGTTTTATAAAATTTCCTGATATGCACTAACCCTTTTTAGGGGCTGTTCCGGTCTTTAGTTAAAAAGGGATTTTAATTACCTGAATTCAGGTAATTTATCAAATTAAAGAAGGAGCTTATGAATTAAAAATCTACAAAAAATAACCAGATCTTAAAGTAAGACCTGGTTGCGTTTGGCTCAAGCCAATAAATTATCAACTAGAAACAGCAGTTGCCTTCGCCGTGGAAAGTAGAGGCATTCTGCACTAAACCAAACTTGACAAATGTATAAAAAATATACAAGGAAACTTGGTATGTCTAAGAGATTATACCATAAAATATTGCTGATTATGCGCCTAACTACCGTAATACTGATAGCATCACTTATGCAAGTCTCAGCCTCAGGATTTGCCCAGCTAATCACTATAAACCGGAAAAATGTACAGCTAAAATCTGTGTTGAAGGAGATCCGGAGACAAAGTGGATTCGATTTTTTCTATGATGGAAAGATCATTACTGATGATCAAAGAATTGATATAAATATCCGGAACGTAACGATAGATGAGGCATTGCACAATACATTTGAGGGGCTCAATTTCATCTACGAAATTGAAGGAAAGAAAATAGCCATAAAAAAGAAGCCTGCACCATCATTAATAGAAAAAGTCAAATCGTTTTTCAACAATATTAATATTAGCGGCATCATTACCAATGAAAATGGAATACCTCTTAATGGTGCAACGATAAAGGTAAAGGATTCTAAAATCCTTACTAAAACCAATACGGAGGGAGCATTTACATTAAACGGTGTTGACGAAAATGCAAAGCTCATTATTTCGTTTATGGGCTATGAGGATATGGAAGTAAAAGCCATTAAAAATTTAGGAATCATTAAACTTAAATTAAGTAATAATCCCTTAGATGAAATCCGGGTTGTTGCTTATGGTACAGAATCCAAACGTTTCAGCGTAAGTTCGATTTCTACAGTATCTGCAGATGTGATCGAAAAACAACCCATCACCAATCCATTGCTGGCATTACAGGGACAGGCTCCGGGCCTAACCATCAGCGCTACCAGTGGCATACCGGGATCTCAGGTGTTGGTTCAGGTAAGGGGACAAAATACATTGAATCTGAATTCTTCAGTAAATGCGCCTAAACCTTACGATCAACCACTGTTCATAGTAGATGGTGTACCTTTTGCTTCACAAAATCAAAATGTAAGTCAGTTTGCCTCGATGGTGGCTGCACAACGAACATCAGACGGGATCAGTCCGTCAATAGGAATCAGCCCATTTAGTAATATTAATCCGGCAGATATTGAAAGTATCAGCATTCTTAAAGATGCCGATGCCACATCTATTTATGGAACACAGGGTTCTAACGGAGTTATACTGATCACCACAAAAAAAGGAAAAGCTGGTGCGACTAATTTCGATGTGAATGTAAATACAAGTGTGAATTCAGTAGGGCGTCCGGTTCAGCTTTTAAATACCCAGCAATACCTTCAATTAAGAAGAGACGCTTATGCTGCAGACGGTGCAACACCAAGTAGTGATCCTGCTGATTATAATAATTACGCGCCTGATCTGACCATTTTTGATCAGAACAAATACACGAACTGGCAAAAGCTGATTTATGGTCAGAACACAACCAATACCGATGTTCACGCAAGTTTGTCGGGAGGTTCTGCTAATAATACTTTTATCATTTCAACCGGTTTCAATAGATCAACGTATAATTATCCCGGTGATTTTGCCGACCAGAGGTTTACGCTTCATAGCAATCAACGTCATATTTCAAAGAATGACCGATTATCAGTTAGTTTAACATCTGATTTTGGGTATGGACAAAATAACTCTGCCGGATTTGGTGGTGCAAGAGACGCAATCTTATCGCCTAATTTACCAGATTTATTAGATGCATCCGGTAAATTATTATGGACTTATAAAGGGGTAGACCTAACAAGTCAGCAATTTTATGCATCTCTATTGAAACCCACTAAACTTCATAATTACAATTTTAATGCAGCATTCAACATTTCCTACAAATTGCTTGAAGGCTTAACGATCAGCGCCAATATAGGCTATAACCGTAACAATACAAATGAAAACTCTATAGAACCCGGGGTGGCTCAAAATCCTGTATATTTGAGCAGACAATCCAATTTTTCTGATATCACTTTTCAGACGATTAACGTAGAACCACAAATCAACTACTCTAAAACCATTGGTAAAGGTATTTTAAGTGCCATATTGGGTGCAACATATAAAAAGAATACCAACAGTTCAAGATATGTAACCGGATATGGTTATTCAAATGATAATTTTCTAGGCTCTGTCAATGGCGCTTCTTCAGTGCAGGCAAATGACGATGCAAGTATTTATAGATACAACGCAGGCTTTGCAAGGATTAATTATATCTATGATCAAAGGTTTATCATCAACCTAACTGGTAGACGAGATGGTTCCAGTAACTTTGGTCCTGGCCGTCAGTTCGGTAATTTTGGCGCTGTTGGTGCAGGCTGGATATTTTCTGAAGAAAATATTGTGAAAAAACTACTACCTATTCTTAGTTATGGTAAAATTTCAGGTAGCTACGGAACATCTGGCTCAGATGGAGTACAAGCCTATCAATATCAAGCTTTATACAAGCCCATTGCTTTTATCCCACCATTCCAGGGTATTGCACCAAGTTCACCATATAATCTTTACAACCCTGATTACAGTTGGGCATTAAAGAAATCGTTGAACATAGGCTTAGACCTTGGTTTTTTCAATAGCCGCCTATTGTTAAATGCCACTTATTACAGAAACCGCGAAGGTAATCAATTGGTAAATTACCCATTACCTATACAGTCAGGCATTTCTTCAGTACTTGGCAATCTTGATGCTGTTGTTCAAAATGAGGGGCCTGAATTTTCCATTACCTCAACTAATATTCAAAACAAAGATTTTTCATGGAGAACAACCTTCAACCTATCTTTCAACCGCAATAAATTAATTTCATTCCCTAATCTTGCTTTTTCGTCTTACAGCTCTGCGTACGCAATTGGGGAGCCTACTTCTGTGGTATATGGATATAAATACAAAGGTGTAAATCCCACAACAGGGCTTTTTGAATATTATACGAAAAATGGCGAGGTAACCTCAAATCCTACCTATGGTTTGGCCACAGAAGGCGGAGATCAGGCAGCTATTTCCGATCAGCAGATCAAGTATATGGGTGGTTTTGGGAACACTTTCTCTTACAAGCAATTTAGCCTTTATATATTTTGTCAGTTCTCCAGCCAAAATGCACCTAACTATTTAGCAGAGGTATATGGTTCAAGCCTGATTGGCTTGATGTACAATCAGCCTTTGGAAGTACTTAATAATTATTGGAAAAAACCGGGAGATATTGCTCAGTTACAACGCCTGGGAAGCAGTTATAGTTCTATTTCTACTAGTTCGGCGCTTAGTTTTGCTCAGTCTAGCGGTGTGTATAGGGATGTTACGTACTTGCGTGTAAAAACAGCTTCATTGTCGTACAAGCTACCTGTTTCCTTTATTAATAAGGTTCACATAAAAGGGGGAAGTGTTTTTATGAATGCACAAAACCTGCTTACGTTCACAAATATTAAAGTAGGTGATCCTGAACAACCGAGTACTTTTTCTTCTTTCCCTATGCAACGTGTTCTAGCATTTGGTTTAAATCTCAATTTTTAAGCAAAAATGATTATGAAAAAGATATTTTCTGATATAAATAAAATAGCAACAGGTCTTTTGTTCATTGGTTTGACATTAGCATCCTGTAAAAAACTCATTGAAATTCCTGCAAATCCGCCTTCATCTATTACCCAGGAGCAGCAATTTGCGGATAGTTTAACATCTATGTCTGCAGTAGCAGGGGTGTATGCATATAACACAGGAAATGGTTTTGCCTATAGTGACGGGGCACTGACTTACATTACGGGGCTTTCTTCCGATGAATTGTCCTATGTAGTCGACAATGATAACCAACAGTTTTACAGCTATACTTTAACTCCGTTAAATGGTGGCATTTCTTCGATTTGGTCTTATGCTTATCAAAGCATTTATCAGGTAAATGCCGTGTTAAATGGCATAACGAATAACAGTAATTTATCTGCTGATTTCCAAAAACGAATCACAGCTGAAATGAAAGTTGTACGTGCACTGTATTACTTCAACCTAATTAATTTGTATGGTGATGCTCCCTTGGTAACTTCGATAGATTATAGCACCACCTCGCATATCCCCAGAACCCCTGTAGCTACTGTGTACGACCAGATTAAGGCAGACCTAGCTGATGCCAGGCAAAATTTAACCGCCAACTATCCATCAGCTGGGCGGGCAAGACCTAATTTGTATACTGCAATTGCCTTACAGGCAAAGGTTAATCTATATCAGAAAAACTGGCAAAGTGCTTACAATGAGGCAGATTCAGTTATTCGTTTGGGTAACTATGTTCTTGAAAGTACACTTAACAATGTATTTTTAAGTGGGAGTACCGAAGCCATATGGCAATTACCAGCCAAGAGTTCCAACTATGCTGTATCAGATGCACGGAATTTTGTGCCATCCAGTGCCACTGCTGCACCTAATTACCTGATCACTGATTTTTTATGGAATGCATTTGAATCCAAAGACCGTCGATTACAAAACTGGACCGCATCAAAAGTAGTAAATGGCCGGACATTAAATTATCCTTTTAAGTATAAAAATATAAGTACAACAGCAACACCGGTTGAAGATCAAATGATTTTTCGTTTGGCTGAAATATACCTGATCAGAGCCGAAGCTGCTGCACATTTAAATGACCTGGGTCAGGCTTTAGCCGATGTGAATAAGATAAGGGCGCGGGCGGGCTTAGAGAATAGCCCTGTAAATCCAACTTCTCAAATTGCGGTATTAGGTGCTGTGATGCTGGAACGTCAAACAGAACTCTTTTGCGAATGGGGTAACCGTTGGTATGACTTGAAAAGAACCGGAACTGCTGCAGCAGTGCTTGGTGCTGAAAAGACAGGTTATACTGATAACGCTTCATTATATCCAATACCACAGGGACAGAGACAATTAAATAAGTCGCTGACGCAAAATCCTGGTTATAATTAAAATATCTGTTCGTTCGCTACAACTTAATCACTTCCGGGGTATCACGATACGCTGGAAGTGATTTTACCTTCTTTTTAAACAAAATTAAAATCTAAACAGATGAAAAAAATAAATTTTCTGAGCAGTATAATGCTTCTTTTGTTGTGCTCAATAACATTATCATCCAAGGCTCAGGATACAGAAATTTCCGGTCAGATCAGAGGTTTATCTGATGGAATAGTAAAGATCAGTTATAATAGGAATGGTGTTTTTAAAACAGATTCTGTAAAAGCCATTAAAGACCAATTTACCTGGAAAGCAAAATTAGACATGCCTCAATTAATAGGGTTTCAAATAAATCAGAATAGCATTTCTTTTTTGGTTGAGCCTGGCCATACCAAAGTTACAGGAGTTAAAGACTCAATGGGAGAATTGAAAATAAGCGGTTCGAAAATACAACAAGACGCACTACAATTTGCTGCATCTGTTACAGATTTAATGGATCAGGCAAATGCGCTCAGCTTAAGGTTTCAGAAAGCATCAACAGAAGAAAGAATTGTGCTAAGGGAAAAACAGGATAAGCTTAATGAAGAAAGAAAACGCAGAGCCAATCAGTTTATAGCGGATAATCCGAAGAGTTTTTACAGTGCATATCTCATTGCAAGTCGTAATTCAGATTCTTACGATGAGATTAAACCATTGTACGACCTACTTGATGAGTCTGTGAAAAGAAACGGAATGGGAAAAAACCTGGCCAAAAAGTTAGAGATATTGGAAAAATCATTGATAGGAAAACAAATTGCAGATTTTGTACAAACAGATACCGCCGGAAAACCTGTTAAATTCAGCAGTTTTAGAGGCAAATATGTACTGATTGATTTCTGGGCCAGTTGGTGTGCCCCATGTCGTGCGGAAAACCCAAACGTTTTAAAAAATTACAACGAATTTAAAGACAAAGGATTTACTGTTGTTGGGATTTCATTGGATGATAAAGCACTGAACTGGAAGAAAGCAATTCACGATGATAAAATGCCATGGACACAATTATCAGACTTAAAAGGCTGGAAGAATGAAGTATCTACAAGTTTTGGTATACAGGCAGTTCCTAGTAACTTTTTAATTGATCCTAATGGTAAAATTATCGCAAAAGATCTTAGAGGTCCTATGCTTGAAAGTAAGCTTAAGCAACTGTTGAATTGATTGACTTATAATATCTTTTAATAATTTAAAACCGCTTGTCTCTATCCTGAGGCCATCCTCATACCTTCTTCATCCCATGTTCGCAAAAAAGTACTTTAACCCATGTTTATATAAGGTTTTCGTGAAGAAAGTATGAGGTTTTGAGAGGGAAAGAGGTTTAACCTTGTAGCCGTGGAAATTCTGCTTTTTTGACCAGGAGTACTTCGTCTTTTTGCAGGGAAAGGTAGCCCATCTCGTAGCAGAAGAAATAGTTGCTGCCTCTGGCGGTTCTGTATATACCTGTATAGTAGCCGAAGTTGAACCCTTTTTCAATTAGGGTTATTCTGGTGGTTTTGACCATTCCGATGGGGTTGAGGTTCTGGAGGATTTGTCTGTTTTTCCTGAGGATGGTATTGGTTTGTTTGATGAGGGTGCTGGTTTCGTTTGCTTTTTTTTCGTTGTAGTAGGCGCTGCGGCAATGGTCGTCACAAAATTTCTTGTCTGAGCGGCCTTTGATGGTTTCGCTGCAGTTTTGGCATTTTCTTTCTGTTGTGTTCATTGGGGTGGTCTGATGGGCCAGGTTGCATGTGTGTGTGTTTATGTTCCATAATTTTTGATGATGTTGAGTTTGGGTTTTTGGTTCATGGTTTCGGTATCCAGGCTTCTGTAGTTGATGGCTTCGGAGAGGTGTTTGATTTCTATGTCCTGGCTGTGGTCGAGGTCTGCGATCGTTCTGGCTACTTTGAGTATTCTGTCGTATGCTCTGGCGGAGAGGCCTTGTTTTTTCATGGCTATTTGGAGTATCCATTGTCCGTCTTCGCTGATCTTGCAGATTTTCCGGACTTGCTGGGTGCTCATTTGGGCGTTGTTGTGGATGTTTGGGCTGTCTTTGAAGCGGTGGTGCTGAAGGCTGCGGGCGGCGGTTACGCGTTGTCTGATTTGTTCGCTGGTTTCTGTGCACTGTTCTGAGCTGAGTTCTTTGAAGGCTACGGGTTGTACTTCAATGTGGAGGAAAAGAATGGATCTTAAGCTTTTTCAGAGTGATGTCGCAAAGATTTTTAACGTAAGTACTGATTGCGTGACCTACTGGGAAAATAACAGAAGTACCCCTCAGATTATCTTCTATCCGAAAATTATCGAATTCTTGGGTTACAGTCCATTATGCTTTGACGAAACACCACTCTCTGGACGAATAAAGGCTTACAGATATAGAAATAAGGAATTTGGAAATCTTCTGAAAGTTGACCCGTCAACGGTAACAGAGTGGGAAAAAGGTATCCGTGTTCCGACTCCACAACATTTGCTAAAACTCGAAATTCTGTTGGATAAGGTCGATAAATCCTGATTGCCGTTTTTTATCGATCAACGTAAATTTGCTTGATTTCTATGTCCAAAAACACCTAAAAACATTGAGTTTAAACCAATACAGCGCCGCCGTCAATAACAAGCGACTGTCCTGTGCTGTAAGGTTGTTTCATCAGGTAAACAAAAGCCTGGGCGATGTCTTCAGCCTCACCCACCCGTTTTAACAAGAGGCTACTTTCCAAGTAATTGTAAAATCCTTCGCGGTCAGTTTTACTCATATTATTCCATAAGTTTGTTTTAGTAACACCAGCGGCGATATTGTTTACTCTGATAGGGGCAAGTTCTACGGCCATTGCACGGGTAAAAGCATCCATAGCACCGCAAATGGTAGCACCCAGGCTATACCCTTTACTTGGCCGCTGGCCAAAATTCCCACTCATGAGGTTGATAGACCCGCATTCATTAATATGATCTTTACCATATTTAATGGCTGCGAATGCGCCCCAAAAGCGTATGGTGAAAAAGTCTCTTCCTTTTTCAAGATCCGTATTATCTACTATATTCATAGAGATATTTTCCCCAGCTGTATACACTAGGTGATCAAAACTGCCTGTCTGGTTAAAAAAATTCCTGATATTTTGTTCATTGGAAAGATCTACTACAAAACCTTTGCTTCCTTGTGGTAATTCTTCCAATGCACTATTTATCCTGCCTTGGTTGCTCGAAACTATAATTATATTTGCACCTTCAGCGGCAGCTGCTTTTGCGGTTGCAAAACCTATACCCGAACTACCGCCTAAAATGATCACACTTTTACCAGCTAGCTGATTTCTTTTATTTTGATTTTCCATGTTATTTTTATTATTCAATACAAAGGTGCATAGCCTTTAAATGCCTGCAATTACCATATGGTAAAAACGATCCCGTATTTAATTATTGCTGTCACTTTTTGGCGGGAATACTATACGGATAAGCTTCTTAGAGGGGATAAAAATTACTCCCGGACAACTAAACTTCGTGCCGGCGGACCAGATACTATCTCTTTTTGATGAAAAAAACTAATTTAGTGTATATCCTTTTGACAATGGAAACCCTCTTAACCTTTCTTCGCACCTTCAGGCCGATCACGGATGATGAAGCTGTTTTAATTATCCCCTATTTTCAGGTTAAACATTTTAAAGAAGGGGAGTACCTCTTTTCGGCAGGCAAAGTGTGCAAAGAGCTTTTCTTTATAGCCTCTGGTGTTTTGCGAATTGTTGCCATTAACAATAAAGGCGTGGACGTCACCCATTACTTTATTAGAGACAGACAATTTTGCACCATGTTGCAAAGCTTTAATGATGAAACAATCGCAAGTGACAGTATCCAGGCTTGTTGCGGTGCCCATGTTTTATCTATCACTAAAGACAAATTGTTAGCGCTATACCAAAAACTTCCGTTTATGGCTGATCTGATCAACCAAGTTAACCAACAACGGATGCTGGAAAAGATCCGGCTTAAAAATGCTTATTCAGGAGAAGATGCGGTTGCAAGATATAAAGTGTTTCTGTCTGAAGAATCGGAAATTGCTTACCGGGTTCCGCTAAATTATATCGCTTCTTATCTGAACGTAACACCGCAATCTTTAAGCAGGATCAGGCGAAGCCTGACCTAGTTATGCGATCCGCTTTTGCCACGTGGTAATCCTTGAGGCTGAATTGTGAGATCACCATAGAAAAGTTTATCGATCATATTCATCTTCTACCTACCCAACTTTTACAGATCGAAGAACTTTTGCTCAAGGCTCAGTCTGAGATGCGATTCCGAACAACTTCAGATTAAATCTCGAGAAGTGTTATTTAATAAGGTCAAGCATGTTGTAAGAGACTGGCATGGTATGCCGTTAAAAGACCGTTCAATTGTAGAATCAGTTACAGAGCAAGTGTCCATCAGTGAAAAGAGCAGTAAGATCGTTTTTTCAATCAATTTATACATTTTGTTTCGGGCTGAGCATGGCTAGCATAGCGACAGGGGTTCATGGAGGCGATGAGCATGAAGCTGCAGGGGAATTCGACGGTGAATTTTGCTCTGGAGATGCTGACTTTTCTTTCTTCGTGGGGTTGGCGCATCACTTCTAGTGCTGCGCGTTTGAATTCGGGTAGTTCGTCGAGGAAGAGTACGCCGTTGTGGGCCAGGGAGATTTCGCCGGGCAGGGGATTGGTACCGCCGCCGACGAGGGCGACGTCGGAGATGCTGTGGTGGGGTGCGCGGAAGGGTCTGGTGGTGATCAGGGCGTTCAGGTTGGTCATTTTTCCGGCTACGGAGTGGATGCGGGTTGTTTCTAGGGATTCGGATAGGGTAAGCGGGGGTAGTATGGTGGGGAGTCTTTTGGCGAGCATGGTTTTACCGGCGCCGGGCGGGCCGATCAGGATGAGGTTAGAAAGACAGATTTTATTATGCAGTTTTTTATCAGTATGGTAAGAAGGTTCAGGCTTTTACTGTTGTTTCGGTAAAGAAAGAAGTTATTCCGCTTTCTTTGTTTTCCTTTCCGGAAAATTGTTTGTTTTTCAATGGTCGTAAGGATTTGGAGAAATGGTATGATGACCAGGCAAAGCTTAGAACAAATGCAAAAGAAGGTCTGGAACTACCTGAAATCAGACAGAAAAAGTAATTGCAGAACACTTTTTGAGATTAAAAACCTGCACCTCTTTTCACACCTCAGGGCCTGAAGCCCTTCGCGGAAGGTCCAGTGAGAAAAGAGGTACGGTTTTTTTTGTGGGGGATTTGAAATCGCTTCAGAATCCACTCACATTTCCTACCAAAATTTTGCTTAAAACTATAGCATTGAAAGAATATATTTTGTTGTGAGAAAAAACAATAACCACTTATTCATTTTAAATACATACCATTGCAATAAATTTTTAGTATTTTTAAATAACCAAATGAGCCAGTTCGTAAAATGATGAGGATGTATGCTACACTTTCTGATGCGGAATTGCTTGCTTCTTTAAAGCAAGACAGCAAAGCTGCGTTTGATGAAATCTACAAACGGTACTGGCAGAAATCCTTTAATGAAGCCTACAAACGACTGCGTGAAGCACAAATTTGCGAAGAACTGATACAGGATGTATTTGCAGATCTTTGGTTAAAGCGGGTAGAAAAGAATATTGATAACCTCGAGGCGTATATCAATGTCTCAGTGCGCTATCAGGTATTCATGCAGTATAAAAAAGGAAAACGCTTACCCGTATTTGAGGAGCCATTGGAACACATGGCTATGACCGATACCCAGGCTGATACCGAAATCAATTTAAAAGAACTCAAAGCAAAGATTGAGCAATGGCTGGAACTGCAGCCAGAGAAACGTAAAGAAATCTTTAAGATGAGATTTCAGGAAGAACTCTCTACAAAAGAAATCAGTGACATTTTGGGAATAGCGCAAAAGACCGTGCAAAACCAGTTGCTCACAGCAACCAACCATTTAAAGGATACACTGGATAAAGCCATGACCATTTCCATGATCTTAATGGCGATGAAAAGCTGACCAAAAAAAAAAGTTCGTTCGGCATAGGACATTCGGTGATTTTAATATACTGTATTTAAAAGACCCGAAGATTGTATGCAAGTTTCAGATCAAAACACATTCTTAAAACTCATAGAAAAGTACCTGAAAGGAACTGCTTCTACAGAAGAGGTGGAGGTTTTGGAAAGCTACTATGAACTTTTTAATGAAGCACCTAATGCATCGGATCGTTTTTCTGTGTCTGATCTTCAGAAAATTGAAGCCGGTTTGAAATCTGGAATAGAATCAAAGATTCAATCTTCTGAAAATGCAACTGGTTCTATAAGAAAAAGAATTACTCAACAACTTTGGCCACGCATCGCTGCAGCAGCAGCCATTCTTTTGGTTATCGGTGCTAGCATCTTCTTCTATACGTCTCGTCATCCTGAATTCAGTTCAGGATCTCCAACCTATACAAACGACATCAAACCCGGAGGTAATAAGGCCATACTTACCCTAGATAACGGTAAAACCATTATTTTATCGGATGCCAATACAGGCCAGCTGGCCAAAGAAGCCGGCGTAGAGATTTCTAAAACTGCAGGAGGGCAAATCATTTATACTGTATTGAACCCGGGCCTGCAACAAGACCATAAAAAAGAACACTTCAACACCATTGAAACCCCCCGTGGCGGCCAATATCAGGTGCGTTTGCCTGATGGCTCGAAAGTATGGCTCAACGCCGAGTCTAAACTCATTTATCCGGTTTCCTTAGCAAGTAATCAGCAACGGAAGGTTAAATTGACCGGCGAAGCCTACTTTCAGGTGGCGAAAGATAAAGCCCGTCCATTTATTGTTAACAGTGCCGGGCA
>Ga0182008_10000453_pt1 | contig 31306 bp, 29 predicted proteins | sample Sormic07211129_1_FD_120482 | JGI IMG/M metagenome (GOLD analysis project Ga0182008, IMG submission 120482) | Rhizosphere microbial communities from Sorghum bicolor, Mead, Nebraska, USA - 072115-129_1 metaG | ecosystem: Host-associated > Plants > Roots > Rhizosphere | place: USA: Nebraska...
GGCAGCGTGTACCACGCCGGTATCGAGACCCACGACACCATCGAAGACATGCTGCGCTACGTGCACTTGTCGCCGGAAGAACTGATGACCCACTACCGTGACAAGTGCGCCAGTGCCCGCATCAGTGCCAGCGAACGCACGCAGTTCCTCGATGCCTTGCGTCTGGGTCTGACCCGCTCCTCCTACCTGTCTTCCTGAGACAGATGCTGTTGCACCGGGTTGTCTGAAATTTCCACGATAGCGGTGGAAAATTCGGATGATCCGGTGGGACATCTCCCAAATTTCCCGCGAAATAACTGCCTGCCACAGCCGGTGAAGTGATCCCGTCTGCTTTTCGCGTAGGTCATTTCCTAAGTTGTACTTCAGCTCTCTACTCGGCCATGTCTCTCGGCGAGAATCCCCGGCCGCCCCTCCTGTAGAGATCCGCCCATGTTCGAATCAGTCAACGAGCCGTCGTTTCGTCTCGATGTAACGGGGCTGCCCGACCCCTTCGAGGTGCTGGCCTTTACCGGCAGTGAGGGCATCAGCGAACCTTTTGCGTTTGACATCGACCTGTTGATCGATGACCCGCAACTGGACCTGGCCGGTCTGCTGTACCGCTCGGCATTTCTGCATTTCGGCCCCAGGCACAATGGCCTGAGCGGGCAATTGCAGAGCGTCGTGCAGCATGAGCACGAGGCGGGGGTGCGGTTGTGCCGAGTGACGCTGGGACCGAAGTTGAGTTGTCTGGCGCTGCGTTTCAGTCAGCGCATTTTCAGCAGCCAGTGTGTGCCGCAGATCCTCGCACAGGTCCTCAAGGAGCACGGTATCGCTGGCGCGCAACGGCGTTTTGATTTGCACGGCGAATACCCGGTACGCACGTTTTGCACCCAATACCGCGAGTCGGACCTGCAGTTCGTGCAGCGGCTGTGCGCGCAGGCGCGAATTCACTACTACTTCGAGCATCGGCCTGACGGGCACTGCCTGGTCTTCGTTGATGATCCCGCAAGGTTTCCGCTGGCTGACGGGGCATCTGTGGATGATGACGCGAACTCGCCGAGCGTCCGGCGCTGGCAGATGCAAGTGGATGCCAGCGATGTGCAGGAGCGTTTGGCTCGGCCCGGCAAAGCCCACGGCCACAGCGATCTGCCAACCTTGCGCAGTGCGCGGTGGCTGGCACTGAGCGAACATCCGTTTGCCGAGTGCAACCGCCGCTGGCTGCTGAACCGGATCGAGCATCGTGCTGATCCGGCCAGCGAACCGCCGTACAGCAACCGGATTCTTGCCTCGGCCCAGGCGCCTCTTGCCCCGCCGACGAGCCCTGCCACACCACCGCGCATGCACAGTCTGCAACGGGCCTGGGTGGTGAGCGTCGCTGAGCCCCAGCCTGACGAATGGCGGTCGGTAGCGGTGCAGTTTGACTGGCTCTATCAGGGGGAAGGCGCTGCTGCCAGCCACTGCTGGCTGCCCCTTTCTGCGGCGTTGAGCGAGACGTCGCCGGCAGCGTTGGACGAGGGCGTCGAGGTGGTGGTGAGTTTTCTTGAGGGCGATCCGGACCAGCCGGTGATCAGTGGTGTGTTGCAGGAACCGGCCCTGATCGAAGACTATCAGGAGCCTCCGGTGCTGCCGGACGTTCTGCCGAGCGCAGGTCTGGCGCGGTGGTTGGTGTCCGCCGAACCGCTGTTGCTGTTATGTCTGGTGCCCGGCGGTGGCAGTTATAACCACTGCACGGCGGCAATCTGCAGTTGCCGGCTGGTCGCGTCGCTGGGACAGGGCGGCGCCACTTGAGCGGCGCGCCATTCACCCCGCAGACACAGTGGCTGCTGCTCGATGGCGCCGATGCGCAGCAGGCGCTGACGACGTTGCGTCAGGGGTTCGCCGCCGTCCATTGCACGCGGTTGTTCGAGGGCACCGAATTTCAGGCGGTAAGCGAACTCGGGCCGCTGCTGGTCGACCTGCACGAGTGCCCGGCACTGGCGGCGCTGTGTCACCGTGATCCGCAGACCTGGCGTGGTCTGCTGATCGCGAGCGATGCCTCGTGGCAGGTTCTTCTGAGTCACTTGCGACGGATGCTGACCGTCTCGTTCGGGCTCAATCATCGCGCCTTGCTCGGTTACTACAACCGGCAGACAGCCAGTTACTTCTTCGATGCCTGTGATGCCGCCGACCTGAGCCGCTGGCTCGGGCCGATCCAACTGCTGCGCTGGTTCGGTGGTACCTGGGCAGACCTCGCCATTGGCAGTGAGGGCTGGCAGCAACTGCGCAATCCGCAATGGGTGGTCGAGCCGCTGAGCGTCGACGAAAGCCTGACCCGGCGCCAGCGCGAACGCTTGCAAAATTGTCTGCTGGAACAACACATCTGGCGCTGGTGCCAATCCATGGGAACCGACTATGCGCGGATGGCCTCCCATGTGCAGGAGGGCCTGAGCTTGGGTTTCAGCGACCGCGCGGTGCTGGATGGCTGGTTATGGCTACGCTTGCAGCATCCCCGGGCGCAACTGCCGGACGTGCCGGACGGGCTGAGCCAGCAGGCACGGCTCGACCATGTGCGGCGGCACTGGCAGAACGATCAATCTTGAGGTGTGGCACCCATGACAAACCCGCTGTGGCAACGGTTTGGTTCAATCCTCGGCGGGTGCATGCTGCTGATGCTGTCGGGGTGTTCGCCGGTCAAGGTGCTCAATGCGCTGACACCCGATGACACGTTCCAGCGAACGGCGGGCATTGCCTACGGCGAAGATCCACGGCAGAAACTCGACGTCTACGTGCCTCGCCAGCCACTGGAGGGCGCGCCGGTGGTGGTGTTTTTCTACGGTGGCAGCTGGAACAGCGGTGATCGCGGCGATTACGCCTTTGTCGGCGAGGCGCTGGCGTCGCGGGGGATCGTCGCGGTGCTGGCGGATTATCGGCTGTACCCGCAAGTACGCTATCCGCTGTTTCTTGAAGACTCGGCGCAGGCAGTGGCCTGGACCCGGGCGCATATCCGCGAGTTCTCCGGCAACCCGCAACGCCTGTTCCTGATGGGCCACAGTTCCGGGGCCTACAATGCGGCGATGCTGGCGCTCGACCCTGCGCTGCTCGGTGCGGTGGGCATGTCGTCGAAAGACCTCAGCGGCTGGATTGGCCTGGCCGGGCCGTACGATTTTCTGCCGATCAAGAATGCCGATGTGCGCCCGGTATTCTTCTGGCCTGACTCACCGCCGCAATCGCAGCCGATCAACCATGTCCGGCAGGGCGAGCCTCCGGCGCTGCTGATCGCTGCGACCAAAGATAATCTGGTCAACCCGACGCGCAACACCGCCGGCCTCGCGCGCAAACTGCGCGAGGCCGGTGTGCCGGTGCAGGATCTGTACTATTCGCGCCCCAGTCATGTGACGCTGGTGGCGAGCCTGTCGCGGCCGCTTCGGCGCCTGGCGCCGGTGCTTGAGCAGGTCGTCGCGTTCGTCAAACACACGCCGGTTCAGTGAGCGGCGCCGCTGAACCAGCCGTCGTCGCGGCGCAGCCACAGGGCAAATACGCCGAGGGTCAGGCTGCGCAAGACCATGAACAGCAGGAACGTTATCCACAGCCCGTGATTGCCCAACCCTTGTAGCGCCCAGGCAAACGGCAGCAGGAGGGCGACGGTCAGCAGCATGCCATTGCGCATTTCCCGGGCGCGGGTGGCGCCGATGAACAGGCCGTCGAGCAAATAACTCCAGACCGCAATCAGCGGCAACACCGCCAGATACGGCAGATAGATGAACGCGGTGTCGCGCACGCTCTGGATATCGGTCTGCATTTCGATGAACAAATGCCCGGCCAGCAGAAACAGCGCGGCAAATCCGAGGCTGGCCAACAACGACCAGCCGCCGGCCACCACCAATGAGCGGCGCAGGGCGAGGCGATCGCGGGCGCCGATCGCGTGCCCGCACAAGGCTTCGACCGCATGCGCCAGACCGTCCAGCGCATGGGCGGTCAGCAGCAGGCCGTTGAGCAGCAGGGCATTGGCCGCCACCGTGGCATCGCCCAAACGCGCGCCTTGCACGGTGATCAGGAAGAACACCGATTGCAGCGCCAGGCTGCGGATGAAAATGTCGCGGTTGACCGCCAGCAACGGGCGCCAGCTCTGCCACACTTTCAGCGCTGCCCAGGCGATGCGCCCGGGATAGGCGCGCAAGGCGTCACGGGTCAGCCACAGGCCAAGCAGGGCACCGCTCCACTCGGCAATCACCGAAGCCCGGGCCGAGCCGACCACGCCCCATTCCAGGCCAATCACGAACCACAGGTTCAAAGCGATGTTGATCAGGTTGGTGCTCAGCAGAATCGCCAGCGGCGCCCGGGCGTTCTGAGTGCCGAGGAACCAGCCGACCAGGGCGTAACTGGCCAGCGCTGCGGGCAGCCCGAATAACCGGGTGTGGAAGAATTCGCGGGTCAGTTGATCAAGCTCCGCCGACGGCTGCATGAAGTGCAGGGCCACACCGCTCAACGGCACGCCGAGCGTGCCGAGCACGATTGCCAGTCCCAGCGCCAGCAGCAAACCCTGCAACAGAATCTGCCGCAACGCCGCGCCATCGCTGCGCCCGGCGGCCTGGGCGGTAAACCCGGTGGTGCCCATGCGCAGAAAGCCCATGGCCCAGGCGAGAAAGGTGTAGAGGCTGGCGCCGACCGCCACTGCGCCCAACTGATGGGCGTGGGGCAGGTGGCCGATGACGGTGCTGTCGACCAGCGCCACCAGCGGTACGGAAATATTCGAAAGAATCATCGGCGCGGCGAGCGCCCAGACCTTGCGGTGAGTCAGACGGTCGCGCCAGTCGGCAATCAGGTTGGACATGCGGGCTCCTTGGGGGAGCGGGGATTGTAGCGACTCATGCGGCCTGCGATACAAACCAATGTGGGAGCGAGCCTGCTTGCGAAAGCGCTGTGTCATTCAGAGCCGTTTTGGCTGATCTGACGCCTTCGCGAGCAGGCTCGCTCCCACGAGGGTTAATGGATGATCCAGCTCAACAGCCACAACCCCAACAGCAACCAGATGATCCCGGCAATGATCGACGCATTCATGAACGCGCGAATCGCCGACCACAGCAGCATCAGGCCGACAATCAGCGCGAGGATGCTGATGATCGAGGTGTCCATGCCCAGTGTCTTCGCCAGGCCATCGACAAAATTGCCGCCAGCGTTGCTCAGTATGTTGAACAGGCCGCTGAGGCCATCGACGATGAAGCGGATGATCGAACCGAGCGCCTGGCCGAGCCATTCGAAAAAGCTTTCTACCTGCATGTGTGCATCCTGATGAAAGAGCTGAGCCTTGGGCCACAACGCGGGTGGCCGAGTTCCCTGCAACTATAGAGGGTTTGTCTCAGTCCTGTGTGGGAGCGAGCCTGCTCGCGAATGCGGTGGTGCAGAGAATTGATGGTTTGAATGAAACACCGCTTTCGCGAGCAGGCTCGCTCCCACAAATGCACACCATGGCCGCTTGCGTTCAGCCGACATCCCCCCGAAGCTATACGCCTTCAGGAGAACCCGATGAACCTTGTTGAACTGACCGAACGCCTGCACGCCATCCGCGACCGTAATGACTGGCGGCAATTTCACAGCCCGAAAAACCTCGCCATGGCCGCCAGCGTGGAAATGTCCGAGCTGGTGGAGATTTTCCAGTGGCTGACCGAAGACCAGTCGCGCCAGTTGCCGGCGGACAAACTGGCGCATGCCGGGGAGGAAGTCGGTGACATCGTCCTGTATCTGTTGCTGCTGTGCAGCGAGTTGGGGCTGGATATGAATGAAGTGGTGCGCAGCAAGCTCGCCGACAGCGAACGGCGGTTCAGCTGATGAGCGACCGGCATTTCGATCAGTTGGCGACCCGTTTCGCCGAAAAAATCTACGGTGGTGCCAAAGGCGCGATTCGCCTGGCGGTGTTGCAGGCCGACCTGGCCGAAGCGTTGCCGGACCGGCCGTTGCGCGTGCTGGACATCGGTGGCGGTCTGGGCCACATGTCGCTGTGGCTGGCCGAGCGTGGCCATCAAGTGACCTTCACCGAACCGGCCGAACCGATGCTCGAAGGGGCCCGCCAGCGCTTCGCCGAGGCTGGGCAGAGCGCGACGTTCATTCAGGCGCCGTGGCAGGAACTGCTCGGTCAGCTCACCGAACCCTACGATCTGGTGATCTGCCACGCCGTACTCGAATGGCTGGCCGAACCCCATGCGATCCTGCCGGTGCTGCATCAGCTGACCAGTCCCGGTGGCTGGCTGTCGCTGGCGTTCTACAACCGGGATGCGCTGATTTATCGCAACCTGCTCAAAGGCCATTTCAAGAAAATGCGCAAAAACACCATGGCCGGTGAAAAGCAGAGCCTGACTCCGCAGCAGCCGCTTGATCCGCGGGAGCTGGCAACGCAACTCGAAGGGTTGTGGCAGGTCGAAACCCAGAGCGGGATCCGGGTTTTTCACGACTACATGCCCGTGGAATTCCAGGCCCGCGCCGAACTCGTGGATTTGCTGGAGATGGAGCTCGCTCACCGTCGCCACCCAAGCTTCGCCGGGCTTGGGCGTTACTTGCACTGGATCTGCCGGCCGATCTGATCGGAGCACCGCATGAAAGCTCAATCCGGTTTACTGCTGATCTGCCTGGGGCTGGCCGCCTGCCAGGGCAGCAACCCGTACGTCGCGCAGTCACGGCCGTTGCCGCCGGCACCACCGCAAGCGGCCAATACCTTTGATCGCAGTGCTTATCCGGCACCGCCGCGCGATTACGGGCGCTATCGCAGTTGGGCCTGGCTCAACGGCCAGTTGCCGCCGGGCACGGCCTGGGCCGACTCGGCGCAAGTGGCCGAAGCGGTGAGCAATGCGCTGGATCAGCGCGGATTGCGGCCGTTGCACGACAACCGGCCGGCCGACCTGCTGGTCAGCGCCAACCTGCGTCTGGAAACCCGCTTGCGTCAGGTGCAGGACGACTACGGCTACTACGGCGGATACGGTGGCTATGATCGCTACGGACACGGTTACGGCATGTACAACAGCGTGCCGATTGTTCGCACCTATCAGGAGCAGGTCGTGGTAGTGCAGGTCAATCTGTTCGACGCCGGCACCGGGCAACCGGTGTGGAGCGCCAGCGCCGAGACGGCCAACCAGGGCAGCCAGCTGGTGCGCACCGATGCCATTCGCGAGGCGCTGGAAAAAGCCCTGTCGGCCTATCCGCCGAGCTAGACTTCATATGAGAACGCTTCGCAGGTTCAGGCCTTCAACCGGAGAAAAATCATGTTCCGCCGTCTCGCTTTATTGGCCATGGCCGCTCTGCTCAGTGCCTGCGCCGCCAATCAGGTCAACCATGACTTCGACGCCAGCCGCGACTTCGCTGCTTATCGCAGTTGGAGCTGGAAAGAGCCCGCGCTGCAATATCGCCCGGATGACCCACGGATCAAAAGCGACCTGACCGAGCAACGCATCCGCCAGGCCGTCAGCGATCAGCTCGACCAGCGCGGTTTGCGTCCCGCCGCAGCGGGGGCCAAGGGTGACCTGAGTGTGCAGACCTACCTGATTGTCGAAGACCGTCAGCAGCAAGTGACCACCAACTACGGCGGCGGTTGGGGTGGCCCGTGGAACGGTTACTGGGGCGCGCCAATGTACAACGAAACCCGCAACATCACCTACAAGGTGGCGACCATCCAGATCGACCTGCTCGACGGCAAGGACGGCAAACTGGTGTGGCGCGGCAGCGACGAGCAAATGCTCAGCAGCACGCCGAATCCGCAGGATCGCAGCAACGCGGTGCGCGAAACCGTCAGCCGGATATTGGCCAACTATCCACCGCGCTAGTGCGCTGTAAAAAAAACGGGAGCCCAAGAGGCTCCCGTTTTTTTGCCCCGCCACAAATCCCCTGTGGGAGCGAGCTTGCTCGCGAAGACGGCGTGTCAGCCACATCCATGTTGAATGACACCGCGCATTCGCGAGCAGGCGAGGTCTGCAGGGTTTTGTGCGGCATCAAATGGCGCGTTGCCACTAGCGCCGTCTACACTCAAACCCACCATCGGAGGTAGCGCTCGGCAACGCGCCAGCAAAGGAGTGCGCCATGTCGCCTCGTACGCAGTTCAATGGCAAGGCCCGGCAACGCGGGGCGATCGGCTTGATGGTGGCTGCGACCCTCAGTCTGGCGCTGGTGTTGATGCTGTTGGTGGTCGACACCGGTCGGCTGTACATGGAGCAGCGCAAGTTGCAGCGGGTGGTCGACAGTGCCGCGCTGGAAGCCGTCAGTCGCGGCGGCAACTGCCAGTCCGGTCTCAGCGCCGCGACTTACGCCGGGCAAAGCGCCGTGCGTAATGGCTACACCGTCGATGGCAACAACACGCTGGTGACCACTTGCGGCAGCGTACAGACCGCCGCCACCGGACTGCGCGCGTTCACTGCCGATGCGACGCAGTCGACGGCGGTGAAAGTCGCTGCCAGCCGCACAGTGACCACCAGTTTTGCCGGTGGGGTACAAGCGCTGTTCACGGGCTCAGCGGTCAGTCTGAACACCACGCTGAATGCTTCGGCTGTCGCCGCCCAGCCGACACCGACGGTTGCGCAACTGAACATCCGCAGCAACCTTGCGAGCATCAACACTGCACAATCGAACATCCTCAATCCGCTGTTCTCCGGGCTGCTCGGCGGCAACGTCAACCTCACGGCACTGGGCTGGGATGGCCTGCTCAATACCGACATCAACCTGCTCAGCTACCTCAACCAACTGGCAATCAACCTCAACGTCGCGGCCGGTAACTACACGCAACTGCTCAACACCCAGGCCACGGTCACCCAACTGATTCAGGCGGCCGCGACGGTGGTGCAGCTCAATGGCGCGACCGCCACGGTGATCACTGCGCTGGGTCAGTTGCAGGTGGCGGCGATCAATGCGGCACCGGTCAAGCTCGGCGACATCCTGCAGTTGCAGACCGGTACCACGGCAGCCGGGCTGGATGCCAACCTGCAACTGCTGCAATTGATTCAGGGCGTGGTGCAACTGGCCAACAGCAAAAGCGCGGTGGCGGCGACCTTGCCGATCAGCGTGCTGGGGCTGGCGAATGTCACGGTGCGGGTCAAGGTGATCGAGCCGCCGCAGTTCTCGGCCATTGGCGATCCGGCGCGGGCCAAGGCCAATCCGTTGGGGCCGGACCGGATTTATGTGCGCACGGCGCAGATTCGCACGCTGCTCTCGGTGAATCTGCCGGTGCTGACCGGGGTGACCGGGTTGACCAACGCCGTATTGGGGCTGGTCGGTACTTTGACCCCGACCCTCAATGCGCTGTTGAGTCTGAATCTGGTGGCGACCCTCAACTCGGTCGGTTGTCTGCTGGGTGCCGGTTGCGAACAGCTTGATCCGCTGCTGTTGCCATCGCCGCAAATCGACATCGCCCTGGATGCCGGTGGGGCGGTCAGCTACGTCACCGATTACAGCTGCCCGGCAGGCCCGGGCACTGCGGGCACGAAAAGCCTGACCGCCCACACGATCACCTCGATCGCTGACCTCAAGGTCGGCAAGATCGACCCGACCAATGCCTTTTCCTCGCTCGCCGAACCGACGGTCACACCCTTGCCACTGGTCGATCTTGGCACCGTGACTTGCCACAAGATTCTCGGCATTGGCAGTTGCGACGAGAGCACCCACGTGCAGTACGGGGCGGGTGGTATTGCGATCATGGTCAACACCAGTGTCGCGCAAAACGCTCAGGAACTGCTGTATTCCAGCAGCACGCCGTTCGCCACGCCGGCCAACCTCAAACTGCCGCCAAGCGTGATCTCGGCGGCGCCGTCGAGCAATATCGTCAACAGCCTGGCGAATACGTTGGCGGGGATCAATCTGATCGTTTACAAACCGCAGGGCAGCAATCCACTGGGCGCCATCGTCACCGGCGTGGCCAGCCTGATCAGTGATGTCACGGCGATTTTGCAGCCACTGATTACCAACCTCGTCAGCCCGTTGCTCGACCCGTTGCTCAACAACCTGCTGAAAAGCCTGGGCATCAACCTGATGGACGTCGACGTCGGTGCCAACATGACTTGCGGCCAGACCGGCAAGGCTTATCTGGTGATCTAGACGTCCGGCGCTATCGGCAACTCGATGCAGAAACGTGCGCCCTCCAGCGAGTTGCGCACGCTCAAATGGCCGCCCATGTTTTCAATGATGCCGTAGCTCACCGACAGCCCCAGCCCGGTGCCGACGCCCACCGGTTTGGTGGTGAAGAACGGTTCGAATATGCGCTCCAGCAAACGCGGGTCGATGCCGCCGCCGTTGTCTTCGACCCACAGCCGCACCTTGCTTTCATCGCGCTCGGCGTAAATCGAAATCCAGGGTTTGAATGACGCGTCCTTCTCGCGTTTGCCGAGCAGCGCATCGCGGGCATTGACCATCAGGTTGATCAGCACCTGTTCCAGTTGATCGACATAACCGCGCACCTGCACGCTGAAACCGGTTTCGCTGATCCGCAGGTCGACACCTTTGCCGCGCATGCCTTCGGCGAGCAACGACAGCGTCCCTTCGATGGCCGAGGCCGGGTTGAACAGTTGCTGCTCGACCTCCGAGCGGCGGCCGAACACGCGCATGTGATCGACCACTTTCGCCGCGCGCTGCACCTGGGCGTCGATGCGATTGAGTTTGTCGGTCAGGTAGTCGATCTGCACATCACCATTGCCCAGACGCTTGAGCACGTTGACGATGGCCATGCGCATCACGTTCAGCGGCTGGTTGATTTCGTGGGCCAGGCCGGTGGCCATTTCGCCGAGGGTGGCCATTTTCGCGCTTTGTGTGAGTTGCTGTTGCGAGCGGCGCACCTCGGTGTTGTCGCGGCCCACGGCCTGCACTTCGAGCAGGCGCCCGTGTTTATCGAACACCCCGCGATCGGACCACACCCACCAGGCATGTTCGCGCCCAGGTAATTGCAGGCTGATTTCGGCAGTGCTCACCGGCAGCTCCGGAGTCAGCAGCGCCAGGCGTTGGACGAAGGCGGCGCGTTGTTCGTCGGACATCCAGCTGCCCAGATCGACCCCCGGCAATTGCTCCGGCGAGCATTCCAGATAAGTCGCCAGTGGCCGGTTGCCGAAGGTCAGGGTCAGGTCCGGACGATAACGGCAAATCATCGCCGGCGAGTCTTCCACCAGAATCCGGTAGCGCTCTTCGCTCTGTTTGACCTGTTCGGCGGCGAGGGTCGCTTCGGTGACGTCCAGCCACAGGCCGACGGCTTCGACCGGCAGGCCCAGGTCATTGCGCAGCAGCTTGGCTTCATCGAGCAGCCAGTGGTATTCGCCGCGCGCGTCGCGTAAACGAAAGCGCGCGCGCACCGAGCCTTCGCGCAGCAGTTGGCGGGTACGGGCGAAATACAGATCGCGATCTTCAGGATGAATCAATTGCACCCAGTCAGTGCCAATGCCCTCGTCCGGCGTCCAGCCCAGCAGCGGCTGCAAACTGGCGCTGAAGAAATCGGGACGTAGCGCGCCCTCGACGTAACGCTGCACATAAATCACCGCTGGCGAACTGGCGATCAGGTTGTCCAGTCGCGCGTGCGCAGCTTCGGCTCGCTGCTGCTGGTTCCGGATGTCGCTGATGTCGAGCATGAACCCTACCAGTCGCCGCTGTTCACCACTGCCGGCGACCTGACCTTGCACGCGATACCACAGCGGTGTTTGTCCTGATTCGCTGCGGTGCAGACGAACGCTCAGGCTCAGGGCTTCGCCGTGCAGTTGCAGGGCGTGCACACGGCTGCGCAGTTCTTCGCGGTCGACGGGATGAATCAGCGCCAGCCAGTCTTGCAGCGAGATTCGAGTGTTGTCCGCCGGCAGCGCAGCGAGCAGCGACGGCGCCAGCAACACGTCGTCCCCGAGCATTTCCCACCAGCCGGTACCCAGCAGGGTTTGCAGCGACTCGAGGCGCTCGGTGTAGTGATGATGTTGCTGATCCCGCAGACGGCTGAGCAGCGGGCCGGCGAGGGCGCCGGTCAGTGACATCCAGTCGCGGTCGCTCAGGTGTGGCGCGACAACGTCCACGGTGTAGAAACCACAGAGCAGCCATGCCGCCACCCCGCGATCATCGCTGTAGGGCACGGCGAAACCATCGGCGTTGCCGAAGATCGCTGCAACGCGCGAGTGTTCGAACAAACCGTGATGCGCGCCGAGACGTTGCGGTGCACTGCCGTTGAGGCTGTCGAGCGGCGTGCCCAGACGCTGGCTGTCCTGCCACAGCATGGGGGCATCGTGGGCGCGATAGTGTTGAAAAATCTGCCAGCCCTGTGCCTGTTCGTCGAGCAGGGCGATGGCCAGGCACGGGATTCGCCAGCGCTGGGCGATGGCCTGCAACTGCTCGCTGAGCACCACCGGCAGGCGCATCAGGCTGCAGGTGCGCAGGTGGTCGCTGATCCGCCCGGCGAGGGCCTGACAGGATTCGCGGTGGCGCGATTGCTGGCGCTCCAGCAGCAGGTCGCCGATGTCCATCAGTTGCAATACCCAGCCCGCCGCCGAAGGTTGCACCCAGCCGCGCAAATGCAGGGTCTGGTCACTGAGCCCGGGGAAGTCCAGGTCGAGCATTTGCCCTTGCCAGTCCTGTGGGCGGCCTTCGATCGCCAGCGTACTGTGGGCGAGTAAATAAGCCGCCAGCGGTAGCGGCGAATCGTGGGGCGGCTGTTGCGCCAACAGATGACGCAACGGCCCGGCCATCTGCAGTACGCCGCCGTCGTGATCCAGGTGCAGGTGCAAACCCAGCGGCGGTGAGCCGAGGTGGTCGGGCAGTTCACTGGCGGGCGCCGGCGCACGTTTGAGCAGGCGTCCGAACAGATGGTCGCCGGAGGTCAAAATTTCAGGCTCGACGCGGCGGAGAGGGTGGCGGGCAGGCTCGGCACGGCACCCACGCCCGGCAGCACCAGAAATGGAATGACCTGATTGAGCTTGCTGGTGGGGTAATCGACTCTGACCGTCAGCGTACCTTGAGTGGCGTCATACACCGCCGAGGTGTCGACACCGACCACCAGGTTCAGCGCGGGTGGCACCCACTGCAACTGCTGGGTCAGAGCGGTGTTGGCAGTGCTCACCACCACGGAGGCATAACCGGGCGTGTTGGGGTCGACTGCGACGCTGCGGCGCACCGCTTCGGATGTCGCCTCGTTGAAGGTCTGCATCAATACAAACGGCAGGCTGTAACTGACCAGCGCGTAGAACACGGCGAAAAAAATCACGAATACCAGGGCGAACTCGATCGCCACTGCGCCTGCCTGTGATTTTGCGAAGCCGGTTTTCATGACTGCGTCTACCCTGACGTTCACTGCGTAGTATCAGCATAGAATCAATCAGCAAAATCGGACGGGATTTAACCGGATGCAGAGTTTCGTTCTCCTGATCTGGCTGGCGGTTTGCGCCGCCCAGGATGCCCGACAACGGCGTATCGCCAATGCACTGACATTCGGCGCGGGAGCTCTGGCGCTGATCTATCTGCTGGTGACTGGCTCGACCTGGCTCGGTGCCGAAGCGCAGCAGGGACTGTGGGCGGGCGTGATCGCCTTTGTGTTGACCTTGCCGGGGTACTTCATGGGGCGCATGGGTGCCGGCGATGTGAAACTAATGACAGCCATGGGCCTTGCGACGAACGGTTTATTCATTCTTTGTGCGTTTATCGGCGCCGGCGTCGCCAGTCTGCTCTGGCTGCTTGTTGCGCCAAGAGTCTGGCTTCATATGAGTCAACGACTTAGAGAACATCTTCGATATATGGAGCCTGGAGCGTCAAAGAAGCTGCCATTTGCACCGTTCGTGCTGCTGGGCGTACTGGCTTCGATTCATTGGATCCATTAGTCGCCAGGTGCCACTAGTTCTATGTACATAGTCGGAAAGTGCGTCTACTTTCAAATGAAGTCGTTACATTGCCAAAGTGCAGAAAAAGTCAGCTTTGGCCCGAGCAATGGAGTGGTTCGTGAACAAGCTTACGTCGGCGGTAAAAGTGCTCGTGGTCGATGATCAGCCGTTGATCGTCGAAGAGTTGTGCGAGTTTCTCGAAAGCAGCGGGTACCGCTGTGTGCCGTGTGAATCCAGTGCGCAGGCGATCGAGCGTTTCAGCGAAGACGCGGAAATCGGCCTGGTGCTGAGCGATCTGCACATGCCCGACATGGACGGCATTCAGCTGGTGCAGGAACTGCAACGAATCTGCGGCAAACACCGGGTGTTCGAAGCGATCATGCTAACCGGCCGCGCCGATAAACAGGACGTGATCAAGGCCCTGCGCGCGGGGATCGCCGATTACTATCAGAAGCCGATCGAGCTGGATGAACTGCTTGAAGGCGTGAAGCGTCAGGAAGCGGCTCTGCAGGAGCGGCACAAGAATGTGCAGTTGGGCCACCTGAACCAGAAGCTGCAGTTTCTTTCCGAATCCATCGATGACCTCTACCAGGACCTGGACAAGGTCCGGCGTAATCCGGCGACGGTGGTCAAAGACATGCTCGGTGGCGACGGCGCCGAAGCCGAGCAGGAGATTCCGGCGATCTTCAATCAGTTGTCGCCACGGCAACTGGATGTGGCGCGGCTGGTGGGCAAAGGGCAGACCAACTATCAGATCGCCTGCGAGTTGGGCATTACTGAAAACACTGTGAAACTGTACGTTTCCCAGGTGTTGCGCCTGACCCACATGCACAACCGCACGCAGTTGGCATTGGCCCTTTCACCCAGTGCTTCGGCCGCCCGTCAGCGTGTAACCGCACACTGATTCTGTTTGCCTGCCCCTTCCCGGGCAGGCAGTCAATTCTGCCAAAAAACCTTCGCCTGTATTACCCGGCCTGTGTCTTGGGTTTGGGGAACAGATTGTCCAGGGTTTCCAGCAGCCGCACGTGGTAGATCGGCTTGCGAAACAGGTCCAGAACCTGCAGGCGCAGCATGTCGCTGACGTCCTCCATGTCGGCGTGTCCGGACGTGACGATCACTGGCAGATGCTCGCGTGAAGTGTGCTCGCGCAGGCGTTTGATCAGCGACATGCCGGACTCCTCCGGCATGCGCAGATCGGTGATCACCAGGGCGATATCCGGAAAACGGGTGAGGTGATGCAGGGCGAGTTTCACCGACGTGGCGGTGTGGCAGACAAAGCCCTCGCCCTCCAGTAGCTCGGCCAGCTCAAGCAACGCGTCCTCTTCGTCGTCAACCAGAAGCAACTGTTGGCGGGGGAGTGAGGAAGCAGTCATGGGCAGTCCCTGAAAAGCTGAAAGTGATATCGAGTGTAGCCCGACATTCGCCGGGCGCGACTCACATCAGGGGGTCTGTACCGGAGCGGTCTGGGCGGTGCCGCCGAGGGATACCAAGACGCTATTGAAAATCGCAAAGATTTTCGCGCCCAGTGGTGTGATGAACACCACCACAACGACCGCTACCATTGCCACCACGATGGCGTACTCGATGGCGGATGCAGCCTCTGTACTTGCCAGAAACGACCTCAGGCGCAATATCAGATATTCGAGGATCATTGACATTCTCCTTCGTAACGGCGGGTGATCGGACTGGTGAAATCCGAAGATTTGCCAGTGTCTGAGCGATGCTGCTGGTCAGCATGGGCCTGGACACTGGACGACGGGAGGGATGTTGATCAAGGCGTCGTTCTGACTTGTGCCGTGCCACCGAGCTTGGTCAGCACCACGTTGAAAATGGCCAGCACCTTGTCGCCGATGGGCGACACAAACACCACGACCACCACCGCCACCATTGCCACCACGATCGCGTATTCGATGGCCGACGCACCTTCTTCACTTCTGCACAGCAGCCTGGCCCTGGCCAGTAGATAGTCGATGATCATCCGAAACATACGTCCACTCCTTCGCGCCTCTGGCGCCGATCCAACGCTACAGCGGCATGCTTTCACCGTGCTATCAGAGCATTGTCAACAAACCCCCGGTCAACAACTGTAAGAACGGATTAATCACAAAGGATTAACCGGATTGTTAATTGAGCCAATCCCTACAGTTAATTGGCCATGACTCATACTTTAGTGAGTTATTTTCCTGTCAGTAATGGCGTTTTGGCTCGTATCAGCTAGCTTGGAAATAGCGAAATCGTTGCATGTTCATAGCTGCCTGATCGCGAAAAATTCTCTCGGCAGGAAGTACAGGCTGTCGGTGCAGCAGGAAAGGGAGAGCCGTCATGAACAGTCGCGTCACCATGGGCCTTGCAGCCGTGCTGCTGCTGGGGGCAATCATCGTCGGTTACTGGGGGCTGGTGCTCAGTCGGCAACCGGCTCCGGTTGCCCAGGTGCCTGCCGCTTCGCCCGTCGTGGTGGAAAAAACCGTCGCCGCCGCCGAAGATCAGACCCGTCAGCCCGTGGTCGTGTTGTTGCACGATGTTCCGCCGTTCACTCCGCTGACCGCTGCCGATGTGACCGTGGAAAAATTGCGCAATGCGCCGGCCGGCAGCCTTGCCAGTGTTGATCAGGCAGTGGGCCGTACCCCGTGGCGGCATTTGAGCGCCGGCACCTGGCTCAACGATGAAAGCTTCGAGGCGGGTGGCTCACTGGCGCGGATGATCCACAGCGACGAGCGCGCTCTGACGGTGGCCGTGGATGAAGTGATTGGCGCTGCCGGGCAACTGCTCCCCGGCGACTATGTCGATGTGCTGCTCTACCTGCGCCAGGATGCGAGCAATCTGCAGCAGTCAGCGCAAATCGTCGTTCCGGCCATGCGCGTGCTTGGCGTGGGTGAACAATACGGCCTGACCAACGACGGCCAGCCCGCCAATCCGGCCCTCAGCGCCGACGACAAACTCAAACAGGATCAACGCCGGATCGCTGCGCGCACCGTGGTTCTGGCCGTACCTGAACAATTGCTCAGCCGGATGATGCTCGCCACCCAGGTCGGCACCTTGCGTCTGGCCGTGCGCAGCAGCGAAGAGCAGCGGCTGGCGAAATACTGGGCCGGTGAACAGCAGGCGCCGGCGCACCTGGATAACGCCAACAGCCAACTCTTCCAGTTCACGCAACTGGCCTTGGGCGCCGCGCCGAAAGCGCCGTCCTCAGGTGGTCATGAACGCAAGCCGATGGAAGTGATCCGCGGCAATCAGCTTTCCCAACAAGCCCCATGACTGAGCAAGGATCCACGTGCATGCAGAGTCGATTCAGGCCGTTATTAAAACCGGTAGTCCCGGCCTTGATACTGATGGGACTGACGATGAACGCGGCCATCGCGGCCACCGGCAATTGCTCGGCGCTCGGTCGCCTGCCAGCGGTGATCGAGATCGGCGAAGGGTTCCAGCAGGACATCCAGTCGCCCGTGGCAATCACCCGGGTGGCCATCGGTGATCCGAAGATCGCCGATGTGCATGACACCGGCAGCGCTTCTTTTTTGCTCACTGGCGTGGCCCCCGGCGCCACCAGCCTGATGGTCTGGACCGCGTGCTCCAGTGAGCCGCGTCAGAGCATGGTGTTCGTGCAAGGCAGCGCCACGGCGGCGTTGACCAGCACCAGCAGACTGCCTTCCGATGACCCGACGCTGCCTTCGCAAGTGCAGACCGACATTCGCTTCGTCGAAGTCAGCCGCACCAAACTCAAGGAAGCCACGGCCTCTTTGATCGGCGTACGCGGCAATTTTCTGTTTGGCTCGCCCGGCACGCTGCCCGATGTCGGTGGTGTGCCGACACCGAAGTTGCCGGTGAATAACGGCCAGTTCAATTTTTCCTGGATCGGCGGCAAGACCATGGCGATCATCAACGCGCTGGAAGGCAGCGGCTTTGCCTACACCCTCGCGCGGCCGAGTCTGGTCGCGCTGAGCGGGCAGAGCGCAAGCTTTCTGGCCGGTGGCGAAATCCCGATTCCGGTGCCCAGTTCCGGCAGCGATACGGTGACCATCGAGTACAAGGAGTTTGGCATCCGCCTGACCCTGACGCCGACCGTGATCGACCGCAATCGCGTGGCGCTGAAGGTCGCGCCGGAAGTCAGCGAACTGGATTACGCCAACGCCATCAATATCGCCGGCACCCCGGTGCCGGCCCTGACCGTACGCCGTACCGATACCAGCGTATCGCTGGCCGACGGCGAAAGTTTCGTCATCAGTGGCTTGATCAGCACTAGCAACACCTCGCAAGTGAACAAGTTTCCGGGGCTGGGTGATATCCCGGTGCTCGGCGCGTTTTTCCGTGATTCGCAGATCAAGCGCGAGGAGCGCGAACTGCTGATGATCGTCACCCCGCACCTGGTGCAGCCATTGGCGGCCGATGCGCAGCTGCCGTCGCTGCCGGGCGAAAAATTGCGCAACTACGATCCGAATTTCTACCGCATGTTCTTCCTCGAAAACGGCAACTTCGACAAGCGCAGTGGGTTGTCCCAATGAACCAGAACCTGAGCCAGACCTTTCTTGCGATCACCCGTAACAGCACCGATCTGGAGTGGCTGCAAGGCGCTCTCGCGCCACTGGGTCAGGTGGTCAGCGCCGGGGCCGGGAGCCTGGACGAGTTGCTGGCGCTGGTCGATGTCACCTTCGCCAGCCTGGTGTTCGTCGGCCTCGATCGTGACCACGTGGTGGCGCAGAGTGCGTTGATCGAAGGTGCGCTGGAAGCCAAACCCATGCTCGCCATCGTTGCTCTGGGTGATGGCATGGACAACCAACTGGTGCTCAATGCGATGCGTGCCGGCGCCCGGGATTTCGTCGCGTACGGTTCGCGGGCCAGTGAGGTCGCCGGGCTGGTGCGGCGCCTGAACAAACGTCTGCCACCGGTGACCACTACCACGCAGCTGGGTGGCCTCACGGTGTTGTACGGCACCCAGAGCAATTCCGACGGTGCGCTGCTGGCCAATCACATGGCGCTGGTGGTGCAAAAGAGCGGTCAGCAAACCTTGCTGCTGGATCTGGGCCTGCCCCGGGGCGACAGTCTGGCGCTGCTCGGGCTCGAAAGTTCGTTTCACTTCGGCGATGCCTTGCGCCACTTGCGCAGGCTCGATGCGACGTTGATCGACAGTGCCTTCACCAGCACGGAAGCCGGCCTGCGGATTCTGGCGTACGCCAGCAGCGACGAGCCGCTGGACAGTACCAGTGCCGCCGAGCTGTACATGTTGCTCAGCGCCTTGCGTCAACACTTCCAGCACATCGTCGTGAACCTCACTGGGCAGTCCGACAGTGAAGCCTTGCGTACGTTTGTCAGCCATTGCGACAAGTTGATCTGGTACACCGATCAGAACGTGCTCAACTGCCGTCGCAACCTTGCCGTGCTCAACCAGTGGCGCGAGAAAGGCATGAAACTCGACCACGCACGCTTGCTGGTGGACGGCTATTTGAGCAGCGTCGCCCCGGACGCCGAAACCCTTGGCAAGACCTTCAACCTGGAGGTGATCGCGGTGTTGGCAGCCAACGCCGAAGTGCGCTTGAACGCCAAGAACCAGGGCGTCAGCCTGTTCGAACTGGCCCCGCGGGAAAAACTCACACAGAGCCTGCGCACCCTCGGCGAACGTCTGGCCAAGCGCTCCGAAGGCCTGGTCAAGCCCAAGGTCGTCACCTGGTTCGACCGCTTGCGAGGCACCTCATGAGCGCGGAAAAACTGTTCGGCGCGGTGCAGCACGGCGCGACCGGCAACACCGATCACGAAGGCCTGAAGCTGGTCCTGCATCGCTACATCATTGACGCCATCGAAGAGTCGGGGAAAAACCTGCTGGAAGGCTCGCGCCAGTTGCTGGCGCAATTTGTCACCGACAAGGTCGCCGAATACATCGCCCGTCTGCACCTGGCGATTTCCCGCTACGAGATGGAGCGCCTGGCCGAAGAAATCGTCGACGAACTCACCGGTTTCGGCCCGCTGGAGGTGCTGCTGCGCGATCCGTCGGTGACCGAGATTCTGGTCAACGGCCCGCACCGGGTGTTCATCGAGCGCGACGGCGTGCTGCATCAAAGTGACCTGCGCTTTATCGATGCGCATCACGTCGAGCGGGTCATGCAACGGATTCTCGCGCCGCTCGGGCGACGCCTCGACGAGTCCTCGCCGATGGTCGATGCACGCCTGCCGGATGGCAGTCGGGTCAACGCGATCATCCCGCCGATCGCTCTCGATGGCCCCTGCCTGTCGATTCGCAAGTTTCGCAAGGACATGCTCAAAAGCAGTGACCTGATGGCGATGCAGACCATCGATCTGGCGATTTTCGAGTTTCTTCAAGAGGTGGTGGGCAAGCGCTGCAACGTGCTCATCAGCGGCGGTACCGGCACCGGCAAGACCACGCTGCTGAACATCCTCAGCCAATTGATCAACCCCCACGAACGGCTGGTGACCATCGAAGACGTCGCCGAATTGCAGCTTGGCCACCCGCACGTCGTGCGCCTGGAAACCCGCCCGCCAAATGCCGAGGGTCACGGCGAAGTCAAGGCCAGCGACCTGATCCGCAACGCCCTGCGCATGCGTCCCGACCGGATCATCCTCGGCGAGATTCGTGGGGTCGAGGTGGTCGATGTACTGACCGCGATGAACACCGGCCACGACGGCTCGATGAGCACCGTGCACGCCAACAATGCGCAGGATGCGCTGCTGCGCCTGGAGACGCTGGTGGGGCTGACCGGACGCTCGATCGCCGAGCGTACCCTGCGCCAGATGATCTGCGCCGCCCTCGACGTGATCATCCAGCTGACCCGCATGCCGGACGGCCGTCGCTGTGTCAGCGAGGTGGTGGAAGTGGTCGGCATCCGCGAAGACATCTATGTCACCAACACCTTGTTTCGTCTTGATCGGCGTACCGGTTTCGGCTTCCTGCGCGAAGCGGTCAATCCGGCGGGCGACAAGTTGCGCCACGAGACGAACCTGGGCTGAGAGCATGGGACGCACATCATGATCGGACCGGCCATTCTCATCCTGCTTTGTCTGATTCTGCTCGGGCTGTCGATCTGGCTGTTCGTGCACGGTATCCACAAGAGCGGCAACGAACGGGTGCTCAATCGCCTTGCGGCGGGGCAGCCGCAACTCGTTGCACAGAAACCGGCGTGGGTCGGGTTCGAACGCATGTTCCTGCGAGCGGGGCTGGGCCGTCCCAACGAACGTTTCGGCCTGTGGCTGACCTTGTGGGGCGTGGCCATTGCCCTCGGGTATCTGCTGGCGAGCTGGATCGGTTTGCTGACGATGCTGTTGGCACCGCCGCTGACTCTGCGTCTGTACATGTCCTGGCGGTACCACCGGCGGATCAAACGCATGATCGAGCAGTTACCGCAGTTGCTCGACTACACCGTGCGCAGTCTCAAGTCCGGCCGCACCCTGAGTGACGCGGTCATGGGCGGCATCGAGTCGAGTGACGATCCGCTGAAAGAAGCGATGGGCCGGGTGCAGCGCAACGTGCAACTGGGCGTCAATCTGCCGGATGCGGTCAGTGACTTTGCCGAGCTTTATGAACAGGACGAATTGCGCATGTTCGCCCTCGGCCTGAAGGTCAATCATCGCTATGGCGGCAATGCCAGCGAGTTGCTGGAGAACCTGATCAAGCTGATCCGCGAGCGTGACCAGGGTGCTCGGCAACTGCGCGCGCTCACCGGCGAAACGCGTATGACGGCCTGGGTGCTGGGTTCGCTGCCGGTGATCCTGGTGGGCTACTTCATGCTGACCAACCCCGGTTACATGCTTGGCATGTGGCACGACGGCGGTGGCCGGACCATGTTGATCATCGCCGTGGTGTTGCAAGTGACCGGCTGCCTGGCGCTGTGGCGCATGTTGCGGAGTGTTTGACATGGTCTATCTTGCCGCCCTGATGCTGCTGCTCGGCGCGCTGTTGCTGGTGGTCAATCATCTGCTGACGGAGCGGCGTCGGGTGCGCCAGGTCAATCAGCGACTGCAAGGCCATCTGGTGCGTGAGAACCGTTTCGGCAACTGGCTGCGAGCGCTGGGCAACAGCAAGTTCGGCCAGCGTTCGGTGAGCATCGACAGTGAAACCCAGGCTCTGCTCAGCCGCCTCGGCTGGCGCCGCGCCAGTGAGCGTTCGCTGTACGCCGCGTGCCAGATCGGCACACCGCTGTTGGCGCTGGGGCTGGCGCTGTTTCTGCAGGAAGTGTTTTTTCCGCACGCGGCCAACGGCTGGCTGGTGCCCATGCTGGCCACCGGTGCCGGCTATTTGCTGCCCAAGCGAGTGCTGGCATACGCCGCCGGGCGTCGGCAGAAAACCATCACCGTGGAAATCTCCACGTTCATCCCGTTGCTGCGCATCCTGTTCGAGTCGGGCATGGCGGTCGAACAAGCCCTGCGCGTGCTCAGCAGCGAAGGGCAGAAACTGCTGCCGGAACTGACCCGCGAACTGCGCCTGATTCTGGCCCGGGTCGATTCGGGACTGGAGTTGGGGCAGGAACTGAACAAGGCCTCGGTGATGCTCGCCGTCGATGAATTCACCGACACCTGCGTGATCTTGCAACAGCTGATTCAGCAGGGCGGCGGGGCGATGAAATCGTTGCTGGCGCTCAAACAATTGCTCGACGACCGGCGCCTGACCCGACTGCAGGAATACATCTCGAAAATGTCGGCGAAGATGTCGGTGGTGATGATGCTGTTTCTGTTTCCTGCCTTGCTGATCGTACTGGCCGGCCCGGGGTTCACCGCGATTACCCGGGCGTTTGCAAACTGACGTGGGCTCATGGAGAGCGTTTGATGAAAGCACTGATTGTCGTGGCAAGTCTGTTGATGCTCGGTGGCTGTGCCACTGACGGCCAGGCACCGTGGTCGGCAATGCTGGCGCCGAGCAGTTGCAGCAAGCTCGACTCCGAACAGGAACTGGCCCTGAACCTGGCGGATGATCTGGCCAACGACGGCAAGCTGCACGCCAGCCTGGCCAACTTGCAAAGCCTGCCCGACAACCTGGTCGAGGTGCGCTTGCGCAAGGCCAGGGTTTACCGCTTGCTCGGGCGCGACGAGGCCGAGCCGCTGTATCGCGGCCTGCTCGGCACGTGCCTGACGGCGGACGCCGAACATGGCCTGGGGCAAATCTATGCCGCCCGTGGCGATAACGGTCAGGCCCAGGCGCACCTGCAGCGCGCGGTGCGTCTGGCGCCAACCAATGACAAGATCCGCAACGACCTCGGCGTGGTCTACCTCAATCAGTTGCGCCTGGAGGACGCACGCTTCGAATTCCTCACCGCCATCGAACTCAAGCAGAACGATCAACTGGCTCCGCTGAATCTGGTGACCTTGCTGCTCTACCAGAACAACTGGCAGCAAGCCGCCGAAATCGTCAGCCGCGCGCACCTGACGCCGGAACAATTCTCCGAAGCCCGGGCCCGTGCGGAAAAACTCAAGGTGCCGGCCAAGGCCCCGACCGCGGCCGGTAATCAAGTGGCGGTGGTGGCTGACCCACAACCGTCGACGCTCAAGTGACATTCCGGGAGATCACCATGAACACCGTGCACCGCCTAAGCTGCCTGATACTGCTGAGCCTGCCGCTAGCAGCCCAGGCGATCGACGCCGGCCCGGCCTCGGCGCAGCAACAGGAAACCGAAGGCTGGCTGGTGCTGCAAAGCCGTAACCAGGCGGCCTCGACGAAACCGCAAACCGCTACGGCGGCCGAGCGGGAACAGGCGATGCAGCGCTGGCTGAAGAAATACAAGTACGAGATCCCGGACTTCTACGACCCGGACGCGGGCGGCAAGATCGAGACCAAGAACTAGGTTGCTGGCGAGGCTAAATCCATTGCGTCATCGCCGCTAAAGCGGCGTTGACGCAATGGCTGAAGGTCTACAACTGATAGCTGAAACTGATGCTGTAGCGCGCCCGTCGATTGAACGTATCCAGCGCCTCATCGGACATCGGCTTGGCGGCCTCCAATGCAATGTTGTAGTACTTGGCATCGCCAAAGCGCAGCCCCACTGCCGCCGATGACAGGTCGTTGCTCTGTACCGCGAGCTTGTTGAACCAGGTTTTCGAACGGTCCAGCACCACATACGGCTGCAGGATGCGCACCCAGTTGCCGTCGCGGTTGAAGCTGTAGTTGACCTCGTAGGCCGCGCCCCAGCCTTTATCTCCCGACGCCTGATCGTCCGGGTAACCACGGCCGAAATTCTGCCCGCCGAACACGGCGCGTTCGCTGTCGGGCAGGGTGTCATCGCTCCAGTACAACGCGGCCGACAACACGCCTTGCCAGTTGTCGAAGAACTTGTCGCTCTGCACGCCGGAGAGGCGCAGGCGCAGGAAGTTCAGGTCCAGTGCCGGGTTGTTGGAATGTGCGCCCATGCTGTCCAGCCCCTGATACAAGCCGCCACTGAGAATCCGCAGTTGCCGGGCGTCGCTCTTGCGCCAGTCGCTTTCGAACGCGAGGGCGCGTACGTCAGTGCGTTCCTCGATGCTCAACGGGTAGCCAACCACCTTGTAGCGGTTGGTGCTATCGACCGCATACAGCCGCGCGCCGGCATTGAGCAGTTCGTTGGCCGCAGCGATGAACGGGTGACTGACACCGATTGAGTAACGGTCGTCTTCCTTGTGCGGCTTGAGTTCGAAGCCGTCGCTGGTGAACAGACTGGTGCCCGGGTCGGCACGGTAGCGGGAGGCAAACAGGCTCAGTTGCGTGCCTTCGCTGTTGAGGAACTGGTTGTAGTCCAGTCGGTAGTAATGCTCGTGGTCATCCCCCGGCGGAAACAGCCCGCTGAGGGTCAATTGCTCGCCCATGGCGGTCTGCGAGTTGCTGCTCACTCCCAGCAACGCCTGGGTGCCATTGCGGTTGTCTTCAGTGGTGCTCAGGGTGCTGGTGAACGGTTTGCGGCTGGCCTGGGCGACCAGGGTCGTGGCACCGTCAGTGGTGCCGGGCGGAGGCACTTGGGCCTGCACCGTCACGCCGGGAATGCGGGTCATCAACGTGGTATAGCGCTCGAAGGTCTTGCGGGTCAACGGCCGTTCAGCCTGGATTTTCGCTGCCAGCTTGTCGAGCAGACCTTTGACCCGGCCGACGTCGCCCTGCATCTGGATGTCCCTGACGTAGCCTTCCACCAACACCACCCGCGCGACGCCGTCGTCGAATTTTTGTTGCGGCAAGAACGCGTAGGACAGCAGATAACCGTCCTGTTGGTAGCGGCGGGTAATGGTGCGGGTGGCTTCGATCAGGTCGGCGAGGCTGGTCGGGTGACCGATCAGGGGTTTATAGATCTCGGCCAGTTCGCTGAGGGGATAGATCGTCCCGCCTTCAATCTGGACCGTCTTCAGGGTAATTCTGGTTTCCATCATCAGCGGCTGGGCACTGGCCGCGCCGGGTTCCGGTACTTGCACCGGAGTAGTGGCCGGGCGGTAGGCATCGGCCGGCAGGTTCGGCACGGGCAGGTTGCGGATGGTTTCGTTGCTGTTGAGAAAACTGGGCAGGGTGTCGGCGAGGGCGGCGGAACTGAGACTGAGGAACAGCAGGGATGCCATTACACGCATAGGACACTCCATGGTCAGATCACAGCACTGGGCTGAATTTTTCCTAAGAAAAAAGCGGAAGACTCGTGGGAATCTTCCGCCCTCAACCAAGCGTAGGCGCTGTAGGTGAGGCCGTCGAATCGGCCAGGTGCAATTTAGCGTTTGTTGCCTCCAAGAGTGCCGGTCAGGCCACCGAGTACACCGCCCAAGCCACCGGTTGCGGTACTACCCGTTGCGGTGCCGCCGGTACTGGTGCCACCGTTGAGCAGACCACCGACCGCGCCGACGGTAGCGCCGACGTTGCTGACCACACCACCGACGGCGGTCGTGACCGGGTTGTTGGTGGACGCGAGGGTGGCGCCAACCGTGCTGACTGCGCCGCCGACCTGACCGGTGAGACCTGCGACCGGTGCGCCCAGACCTGTGGCGGCGCCGACTTGTTGAGTGACGCTGGTGACCGCACTGGTGACCGGGTTCAGCCCGGCACCGACGGTGGCGCCGACGGTGGCCAGCGGCGAGGTGGTGGCGGTGATCGGCGTGCCCGAGCCACCGAGTACGGTGTTGAGCGAGGCGATGGTATTGCCCACTGACGCCGTGGTGACGCCACCGGCACTCACCGCACCGTTGGTGTTGCCGGCGTTCAGGCCAGCACCCACATTGACCACGGCCCCGCCTACGGTTTGCAGCAGGCCGGTACCGCCCAGGCCGCCACCGAGGCCGCCGCCCAAGCCACCACCGGAAGCGGTGCCATTGTCGACCAGCCCGCCGGCTTTGCCGACCGTGGTGCCAACGTTGGTCAGGGCGCCGCCAACGGTGTTGGTCAGGGCATTACCGCTGCCGGCCCCGGTAACTTGACCGCCCAGGCCTTTGACTGCGCCACCGACCTGGCCGAGGACACCGTTGAGCGGAGCGCCGAGGCCGGTCGTGTCGCCGACTTTGTCGGTGGTGCTTTCCACCATTGCAATCACCGGTACCAGACCGTTGCCGACACTTTTGGTCACTGAACCGAGGGGGCCTGTGGTGGTGGCCAGGCTCAATGTGTCGCCGAGCATGGTGACTTTCTCGCCGACGCCATCAAGCACCGGCGCCACTTTGGTCACCACGCCACCGACGACTGGAACGCTGCCGGTGGCGGTCGCCAGTTTGCCGCTCAGGTCCGAGACGCCGGTACCGACATCTGAAACCACGCCGCCGACCGAGGCTGCGGTGACGCCCAGGCCATTATCGACCGTGCCCAGTTTGCCGATACCGTTGGCCACGCCGTCACCCAAAGTGCTGACCACATTGCCAGCGGTGTTGGCCGCGCTTTGCACGACGCCTCCGACCACTGGAACCGTGCTGAGCGAATCGCCGACCTGTCCGACGCCGTCGCCGACGCCTGCGACGGTATTGCCGACATCCTGCACCAGGGTGGTGGTCACCAACGGGGTGGTGGTCGGGTTGGTCGGATTGGTGGGGTCCGTAGGGTCTGTCGGATTGGTTGGGTTGGTCGGATCGGTCGGGTTGGTCGTGCCGGTACCGCCAGTGCCGCCAGTGCCGCCAGTACCGCCAGTACCGCCTGTGCCAGCGGTATCGGTGCCGCCAGTGCTGCCGGAACCGCCGGTGCCACTGGTGCCACCAGTGCCCGATGTCGCGCCGTCAGGCGAAGAGCTGCCGGAACTGCTGTGATGGCCGCCACCGCCGCTGCTGCAGCCCGCGAGGCCAAGGGAGAGGATCAATGCCAGAGCTGTTGCCGATTTGCACCACACTTGAGTTTTCATGATTGAGATTCCTTGCACCTGTAACAACATTCGTCGTTTTCGATGGCTCACCCGTCTGTCGCCGGTGATGCCTCGTCCGTGGTGTCAATCTCGATCGCGGCGCGGCTTGCCACCATTCTCAAGTTGGTATTAACGCCTTTATATATAAGGCGCCGCGCAGTGCCTAAGGACTAATACCCAGGATATAAACGCGCAAAAAAAAGCCTTGAAAATCAAGGCTGGGAGTTTTCCAGGGCGCCGCGTGAAGGGCGGAAAAACTTAAGTGATATATACACAATTTACAGGCTTGCCGGGGGTGGAATCAGGCAACCGGTTGCCACTGACCAACCATATGCTCCAGATCGCCAGCACCGATCAGGCGCAACTCGCCGCTGGACCCCAGCGCACTCGCCAGCAACGAAACCTCACTGGGCAAACGCACCGGTTTGCGAAAGTGCACGACGATTTCCAGGTTGGCTTTTGGCAAGTGATCGGCCAGTGCCGCAAGGGTTCGCGCCTTGTTCCACAAGCCGTGAGCAATCGCCGTGGGGAAACCGAACAGTTTGGCACTGGCGGCGCTCAGGTGAATCGGGTTGTAGTCGCCCGAGACCTTGGCGTATTGCCGACCGATATCGGCGGGCGCTTTCCACTGCGCCACCTGGGTCAGAGGCTGCGCAGGTTCCCACTGTTGTTCGACCGGTTCGCCGTCGAGTTTCACGCCACGACAAAGCATCTGGCTTTCGGCTTCCCACAGCGGCCCGAGTTGATCATCGAGGGTGGTCAATACATCGAAGGTTGCCCCTTTGGGATGCGGCTGCAGGTTGTGCACGCGGACGCTGACTTGTGCGCGACTGATTCCGCCCATCGGCCGCCATACACGGATGCGATTGCTCAGATGAATCAACCCCAGCAGCGGGAACGGAAAATCCTTCTGCGTGAGCAATTGCATTTGCAGGGCGAATGCGAGGATGTGTGGATAAGTCGGCGGCAGCAGGCCGTCATCGGCAAAGCCGCAGACCTTTCGATAAGCCGCCAGCTTCTGGCCGTCGACGTCGACCCAGCAGCGCAAGCCGCTGTCGGGCAGTCGAGTGCCGGTGATCTTGCGCCGGGTCGCGGCCCGTGCATACAGACCGGGCAGGCTCGGTTCGCGGTCGAGGATGTGCCATTCAATGCTCATGTCTACGCCCCCAGAACACTTTGTCCACAGACCCGCAGCGCCTGGCCGGTGAACGCGCCAGTGCCCGGTTGGGCCAGCCACGCCACGGCTTCGGCGACATCTTGCGGTAAACCGCCCTGGCCCAGCGAACTCATGCGCCGCCCGGCCTCCCGCAGGCCGAACGGAATGTGCGCGGTCATCTGGGTTTCGATGAAGCCCGGCGCCACGGCGTTGATGCTGATGCCGCGTTCGTGCAGCGTCGGCGCCCAAGCCTGGGCCAGGCCGATCAGGCCGGCCTTGCTCGCGGCGTAGTTGGTCTGTCCGCGATTGCCGGCGATACCGCTGATCGAGGCCAGCAGAATGACCCGCGCGTTGTCGTGCAAGGTGCCGCTGTCGAGCAGGGCCTTGGTCAGCACCTGCGGCGCATTGAGGTTGACCGCCAGCACCGCATCCCAGAATTCCGGGGTCATGTTGGCCAGGGTCTTGTCGCGGGTGATCCCGGCGTTGTGCACCAGAATGTCGAGACCGTCCGGCAGTTGTTCGATCAATTGCGCAGCGGCGTCTTCAGCGCAAATGTCGAGGGTGATGGCGCGGCCGCCGAGCCGCGCGGCGAGGGCTTCCAGATCGGTCTTGGCCGGCGGTACGTCGAGCAGAATCACCTCGGCGCCATCGCGGGCCAGGGTTTCGGCGATGGATGCGCCGATCCCGCGAGCTGCCCCGGTGACCAACGCTTTGCGTCCGGCCAATGGCCGGGTCCAGTCGGTGACTGGCGTGGCGCACGCGGTCAGGCGAATCACCTGCCCGGAGATGAAGGCACTTTTCGGCGAGAGGAAAAACCGCAGCGGGCCTTCCAGTTGCTCTTCGGCGCCCTCACCGACATAGATCAGTTGCAGCGTACCGCCGCTGCGCAGCTCCTTGGCCAGCGAGCGCGAGAAACCTTCCAGTGCCCGTTGTGCGCTGGAGGCAAAGGGATCGCGCAGGGTTTCCGGGGCGCGGCCGAGAATCACCAGGTGCGCACTGTGGTCGAGGTTTTTCATCAGCGGCTGGAAGAATTCGCGCAGCTGTTTGAGCTGGTCGGTGTGCTGCAGGTCGCTGGCGTCGAACACCACGGCCTTGAGTTTCGGCCCGTGCCCGGGAATCCACGCGGTGGCCAGCGACGGTTCGGTGCCGTAGCTGTAGATCGCATCGGTCAGGCGGTTGGCGAATGCAATGACCCGCTCGGCCAGCGGCCCGCCGCCGATCAGCAGCGCGCCGTCTACCGGCCGCAGGCGCCCGGCCTGCCAGCGTTCCAGCCGCACCGGCGACGGCAGGCCCAACGCCCCGACCAGACGATGGCCGATGGATGAGTTGGCGAAGTCGATATAGCGGTCAGACATGGAACGCTCTCCAAAAGTTGGGGTTCAAAGTGTGGACTACCAACGGCAATCAATCGTTCGATCCACGCAATAAGGCCTACGCTTGAACAGCAGAGTAGACCACCGTCCCTGTGGGAGCTGGCTTGCCAGCGATGGCGCGTGTCAGCCACTGGAAATACTGGATGTGCCGGCCCTATCGCTGGCAAGCCAGCTCCCACAGGGATTTCCATGAATTCGGATCAACAAGGAGCTTTTCATGAGTCAGCTGCGCCGCGTCGCCATCATCGGTGGTAACCGTATTCCTTTCGCCCGCTCCAACGGGCCGTACGCCACCGCCAGCAATCAGGTGATGCTCACCGCCGCGCTTGAAGGCCTGATCGAACGCTACAACCTGCACGGCCAGCGCATCGGCGAAGTGGTGGCGGGGGCGGTGCTTAAATTGTCACGGGATATGAATCTGACCCGCGAGTGCGTGCTCGGCTCGCGGCTGTCGCCCACCACCCCGGCCTATGACATCCAGCAAGCCTGCGGCACCGGGCTAGAGGCGGCGCTGCTGGTGGCGAACAAAATCGCCCTCGGCCAGATCGATTGCGGCATCGCTGGCGGCGTCGACACCACGTCGGACGCGCCGATCAGCGTCAGCGAAGGCTTGCGCAAAATCCTCTTGCAGGCCAACCGCGCGAAGACCACCGGCGACAAGCTGAAAACCTTTCTGCAACTGCGTCCGCGGCACTTGATTCCGGAATTTCCGCGTAACGGCGAGCCACGCACCGGTCTGTCGATGGGCCAGCACTGCGAACTGATGGCGCAGACCTGGAACATTCCTCGTGAAGAGCAGGATCAACTGGCCCTCGAAAGCCATCACAAACTCGCCGCGTCCTACAGCGAAGGCTGGCACAACGACCTGATGACGCCGTTTCTCGGTCTGACCCGCGACAACAACCTGCGCCCGGACCTGACCCTGGAAAAACTCGCCACGCTCAAACCGGCCTTCGAAAAAAGCCCGAAGGGGACGCTGACGGCGGGCAACTCCACACCGCTCACCGACGGTGCCTCGGTGGTGCTGCTGGGCAGTGAAGAATGGGCGAAAGAGCGTGGTTTGCCGATCCTTGCCTATCTGCGTGACGGTGAAGCGGCGGCCGTGGATTTCGTCAACGGCGCCGAAGGGCTGTTAATGGCGCCGGTGTATGCGGTGCCGCGTCTGCTGGCGCGCAATGGCCTGACCTTGCAGGACTTCGACTACTACGAAATTCACGAAGCGTTCGCCGCGCAGGTGCTGTGCACGCTCAAGGCCTGGGAAGACCCCGAATACTGCAAGACCCGTCTTGGACTGGATGCGCCGCTCGGTTCGATCGATCGCAGCCGCTTGAATGTCAAAGGCAGCTCGCTGGCGGCGGGGCATCCGTTTGCCGCGACGGGCGGGCGGATTGTCGCCAATCTGGCGAAATTGCTGGATGCGGCGGGCAAAGGCAGAGGACTGATCTCGATCTGCGCTGCCGGCGGCCAGGGTGTCACCGCAATCATCGAGCGCTGAGCGCAATTCCCCCGGGGAAATGCAGGCGATGTCAGATTCTGTCGCAAATGCCCTCGACGCCCGATCACTACAAGTCCGGTGGGCTCGGCTATGATCGGCAGCGGTCGATTATTTCGGCACAGTGTGTGCATCCACAGGGTTCACAGGTCGGCAACCCCTCCCCGTAGCGCGAGGATTGCCGTATAACGAGTGACATTCGCGTGTTTGGTAATAAAGGACCCACAATAAAAGCTGATGAAGACTCCAAAACGCATTGAACCCCTGATCGA
>Ga0182008_10000455_pt1 | contig 31241 bp, 30 predicted proteins | sample Sormic07211129_1_FD_120482 | JGI IMG/M metagenome (GOLD analysis project Ga0182008, IMG submission 120482) | Rhizosphere microbial communities from Sorghum bicolor, Mead, Nebraska, USA - 072115-129_1 metaG | ecosystem: Host-associated > Plants > Roots > Rhizosphere | place: USA: Nebraska...
GAAAGAAGGCCAGGAAGTTGAAGCCAAGATCATCAGCGTTGACCGCAAGAGCCGCGTAATCCAGCTCTCGATCAAGTCGAAAGATGACGCTGAAGAGAAAGAAGCTATCCAGAGCCTGAACTCCGTTCAGGAAGCTCCAGCCGATACCACCATGGCTGCTCTGTTGAAGCAAGCAATGGCCAAACAGAACTAAGTTCTGCTTGATCATGAAAAAGGGCGACTTCGGTCGCCCTTTTTTGTGCCTGCGATTTGATGGGAGGATCGAGGCTGCGGTGAAACCAATCACTTCAGCGGGTTGTCTGTTTCTTTAATCGGATCAATCGCCTATTCGCGACTAAGCTGTGGGGTAGTAGTCGTGCAGTAGTCGGGCGTTGCCTGGCATAAGGAAGTGGATGAACAGATTTATTGTGTTGATTGCTGTGTTGATTTTGGCTGGCTGTACCACCAGTGCCAAGACGCATGCGGTGCGTGGCGTCAGTGGTATCGAGATTGACTGCTCCGGTTTGGGGTCGGGTTGGGAGAAGTGCCAAAAGCGCGCGGCGAAGGAGTGCAAGGGGGCGGGTTACAAGGTAATTACCCGATCTGATCAGGCCAAGGATGAAGATGAATATCCGTTTGGCTTCAATCCGGCAGGCTACGTCACTCGAACCATGCTGGTCATGTGTCGTTGAATGTGCGCGGCTTCGGCTTGCTCTTTGTGCGCGGAAAACGGGCGTTTCGGCGCCAAGGAAGATATGTCAATCCCTGGGCTGTTCAAAATCTTCCGGGCGTGCTAAAACCTTTCAAGCGCTGATCTAGCTGCTTGAAAAAGAAGGGAAAAATATGACGAAGTCGGAGTTGATCGAACGAATTGTCACCCATCAAGGGCTACTCTCATCCAAGGATGTGGAGCTGGCCATCAAGACCATGCTTGAACAAATGTCCCAGTGCCTGGCTACCGGCGATCGCATCGAGATCCGTGGGTTTGGCAGCTTCTCCCTGCATTATCGTGCGCCGCGCGTCGGTCGCAATCCAAAGACTGGCCAGTCTGTCAGTCTCGACGGAAAATTCGTTCCGCATTTCAAGCCGGGCAAAGAGTTGCGTGATCGGGTGAACGAAGAAGAGGAGGAGGGGGTTTGACAGTCGCTGCCCTGCAAGGAGTTACTCGTGCGTAACCTCAAACGCATACTTCTAGGTGTTTTCATATTATTGCTGGTATTGGTGGTTCTTGCGTTTGTGCTTGAGAATCAGCAGCCAATCTCGTTGCTGTTTCTTGGGTTGGCTGGGCCGCAGCTTCCAGTGTCATTGGTGGTGGTCATCGCATTGCTTGCTGGCATGCTGGTTGGGCCGATTCTGGGGTGGTTTTTGGGACGTTCGTCCAGAGCTGCACGCAAGCGTCTTGTCTGAAGATGACAGGCGCAGTGCGCCTGTCGAAATTGCGCTCCAACCTATCCATATCCATTAGTAAAAGATTCATTAAGCTGTAAAATGTTACCCTTGTTCGATAGTGGCATATTCCCACATCGATTTAGACTGACTCTGACGGAAGCCTCAGGTTTGATGGCTTCTGCATTCATGGATTAGACAGTGCTCGTTGGTGTCACTGTCCGCAGCTCAAGGGTATGGTTTCGCGTGAAAATTCTAGTTACCGGCGGCGCCGGGTTCATCGGCTCGGCAGTCATCCGTCACATCATTTCCAACACTACCGACTCTGTGGTCAACGTCGATAAGTTGACTTATGCCGGTAACCTGGAGTCTCTGGCAGAAGTTAGCCAGGATCCGCGTTATGCATTTGAGCGCGTTGATATCTGCGATCGTGATCAGATCGACCGTGTCCTGCGTGAGCACCAGCCCGATGCCATCATGCACTTGGCTGCAGAGTCCCACGTCGATCGCTCGATTACCGGCCCATCGGAATTTATCCAGACCAACATCATCGGAACTTATACGCTACTGGAAGCTGCGCGCCAGTATTGGGCTGCACTGGATGATGTGCGTAAAGCCAATTTCCGTTTTCACCATATTTCGACCGACGAAGTTTACGGTGATCTTGAAGGGCCAGAAGATCTCTTTACCGAGACTACTCCTTATCAGCCAAGTTCGCCTTATTCGGCCAGCAAGGCCAGCTCCGATCATTTGGTTCGCGCATGGGCTCGTACTTATGGTCTGCCGACGCTGGTTACAAATTGCTCAAACAACTATGGCCCTTGCCACTTCCCTGAGAAATTGATTCCGTTGATCATTCTCAATGCGCTGGAGGGCAAGCCGCTGCCGGTTTACGGCAAAGGCAACCAGGTTCGCGACTGGTTGTATGTCGAAGATCACGCTCGTGCATTGTATAAAGTCGTCACTGAAGGTGTGATTGGCGAGACTTACAATATCGGCGGACACAACGAAAAGCAGAACATCGAGGTGGTTCACACACTTTGTGCTTTGCTTGATGAGTTGCGCCCTGATTCAGCCCATCGACCGCATGCAAGCCTGATCACTTACGTCCAGGACCGCCCGGGCCACGATCAGCGTTATGCAATTGATGCCAGCAAGATCCAGAAAGAGTTGGGCTGGACTCCGCAAGAAACGTTCGAGTCGGGAATTCGTAAAACTGTCGAGTGGTATCTGACTAATACCGAATGGGTGGAGCACGTGAAAAGCGGCAGCTACCAGCAGTGGATTGATGCCAACTACAGCGACCGTTCGGTGGAAAAATGAAAATCTTGTTGCTCGGCAAAAATGGCCAGGTTGGCTGGGAGCTTCAACGCGCTCTCGCCCCCCTTGGTGATTTGATTGCACTGGATCGTAATGCGGTTGGTGAATTGTGCGGTGATTTGGCAAACCTCGACACACTGCGCTCGACTATTCGTCAGATCAAGCCCGATGTGATTGTGAATGCCGCGGCATACACCGCGGTAGATAAGGCCGAGTCGGACAAGGAGTTGGCTGATCGGGTCAATGGTGAGGCGACCCGTGTGATGGCAGAGGAAGCAGCGCTTCTGGATGCTTGGCTGGTTCACTATTCAACTGATTACGTGTTCAGCGGTCTCGGTGTGGATCCTTGGCAGGAGACAGACGGCGTGGCTCCGGTAAATCATTACGGAGCCAGCAAGCTTGCGGGTGAGCAGGGGATTCTGGAGTCCGGTTGCAAGCACCTGATCTTCCGTACCAGTTGGGTATATGGCGCGCGCGGTAACAACTTCGCCAAAACGATGTTGCGCCTGGCGAAAGACCGCGAAAGCCTCAATGTAATCGCTGATCAGATCGGCGCCCCTACAGGTGCAGATCTCATTGCTGATGTTACCGTCTTGGCTATTCAGAAAGTACAGCAAGCACCTGAACTGGGTGGCCTGTATCACTTGGCCGCCGGTGGTGAGGTTTCTTGGCACGGTTATGCGGTTCACGTCATTGACTTCGCGCGAGCGGTGGGTGAGGAACTGGCAGTCAAGAATGTGAGTCCGATTGAAACGACGGCCTATCCTACCCCTGCTCGCCGGCCATTGAATTCGCGTTTGAATACTCAAAAAATCCGCGACAATTTCTCTCTGCACTTGCCGGATTGGCAAGGTGGTGTGACCCGAATGCTTATGGAAGTTTTAAATAAATGATCACTACAAATCGTAAAGGTATCATTCTCGCTGGCGGTTCGGGTACGCGCCTACACCCGCTTACCCTTGGCGTATCCAAGCAAATGCTGCCTATCTACGACAAGCCAATGATCTTCTATCCGCTGTCGGTGCTAATGCTTGCGGGTATGCGGGAAATTCTCATTATTTCTACACCTGAGGATTTGCCTTGTTTCCGCAAGCTACTGGGAGATGGCAGCCTGTATGGCATAAAGTTGACCTATGCGGAGCAACCAAGTCCTGATGGTTTGGCTCAGGCATTTATTATCGGTGAGGAATTTATTGGCAAAGATCCTTGCTGTTTGATTCTTGGCGACAATATTTTCCACGGCCATCACTTCTCGGACAACCTGCGCGCTGCCAGTAATCAGGAAAGTGGGGCTACAGTTTTTGGCTATCATGTTTCTGACCCTGAGCGCTTTGGTGTCGTTGAGTTTGATGATTCTGGCCGTGCCTTGAGTATCGAAGAGAAGCCTGATCAGCCAAAATCCAGCTATGCAGTAACTGGCTTGTACTTCTATGACAATCAGGTTGTTGATATCGCCAAAAGCATCAAGCCGTCAGAACGAGGCGAGTTGGAAATTACTGATGTCAACCGAGTTTATCTTGAGCAAAAAGCGCTTAGTGTTCAAATGCTTGGGCGTGGTTTTGCATGGCTTGATACAGGGACTCATGATTCTTTGCTCGAAGCCAGCCACTTTGTGCACACCATTGAGCATCGTCAAGGATTCAAGATTGCGTGTCTTGAAGAAATTGCCTATACCAATGGGTGGATTAACGCTGAGCAACTTGGGTCTCAGGCAGAACGCCTGAAAAAAACCGGGTACGGTCAATATCTACAAAAACTATTGGATCATGGCTCGCTGTAAATAGAGCGAAGCACACTCTGGATTAGTAAATCCAGCACCGTCTATGCAGGATTCGCATGCCAGTAGAAAATCAAAGCGTTGCAGTTTTGCTGGCTGCCTATAACGGTATGCTTTGGATCGAGCAACAACTTGATTCGATTCAAGCCCAATCCATGACCGATGTATCGATTTACATCAGTGTCGATTCGTCCACCGATGGCACTGAGGCTTGGTGTGCTGCCTATGCAGCACGTCATTCCAATGTGGTTGTTCTGCCACCGCAAGGCAAGTTCGGTGGGGCCTCACGTAATTTCTTTCGCCTGATACGGGATGTCGACTTTTCCAGGCACGACTTTGTTGCCTTTGCCGATCAAGATGATATTTGGCATGAAGAGAAGCTTGTTCGGGCGACCCGCACGCTGATTGATCATCAATTTGACGCATATTCGAGCAACGTTACTGCGTTTTGGGCAGGCGGAAATGCTCGCTTGTTAGACAAGGCCCAACCGCAGGTTGAATGGGACTACTTGTTCGAGGCAGCAGGGCCGGGCTGCACCTATGTGTTAGGGCGCAGACTTGCAGACGCTCTTAAAGCTTCACTCCTTACTAATTGGTCTGCGCTACAGTGTGTTGATCTGCACGATTGGTACTGTTATGCATTTGCTCGTAGTCGTGGGTTCAAGTGGGTGATTGATCCTGTGTCCACGATGCAATACAGGCAACATGAGCGTAATCAAGTCGGTGCGAATACTGGGTTCAAGACATTAGTCGCACGTTACAAAACAGTGCGGGACGGTTGGTGGTTCAAGCAGGTTCGAATAATTGTAGAGTTGTTGGATCTGATTGAGGAACGATTTGTTCGTCAGTGGATTGGCTTTAGCCGCAGGGAGTTAATTTTTCTGTCATTGAGTTCATGCCAGTGTCGGCGACGTAAACGCGATAAAGCGCTTTTCTTTATTTTATGCTGGGTTGCAGCGCTGTCAGGGACGAAGAAAAGATGAATCAACCGTTGGTCTTGGTTACGGGGGCAACAGGGTTCGTAGGTGAGGCGGTAGTTTTTAAGCTACTTATTGATAAGGCATTTACGCCACTAGCTACCGTGCGTTCCCAGTCAAAAATCAGTGGGCTGTGTAAAACTGTTTGCTGGGATATGAATTCACCTGATATCGGGTTTGCTCTTGATGGTGTTCACGCAATCGTTCACTGTGCTGCCAGGGTTCATGTTATGGACGAAACTGCACCGGACGCTCTGGCGGAATTCCGGAAAATCAATGTCAACAGTACGTTGAATCTGGCGCGAAATGCCGCCAGTGCGGGCGTAAAGCGTTTTATATATATAAGCTCAATTAAAGTTAATGGTGAAAGTACTCTTCCAGGTCATCCGTTCACGCCTGCTCTAAGCTCAGTGCCGAAAGATCCTTATGGGTTATCAAAATTCGAAGCAGAAGAGGGGCTAAGAAAAATAAGTTTAGAAACAGGTATGGAGTTGGTCGTTATTCGACCTCCGCTAGTCTATGGGCCAGGCGTCAAGGCGAATTTTCTTGATATGATGAACTGGCTGGACAGGGAAATTCCTCTTCCACTAGGTGCTATTCATAACCAGCGAAGCCTGGTATTTGTTGAAAATCTGGTGGATTTGATTGTCACCTGTATCAGTCACCCTTCCGCTAAGGGGCGTGTATTGATGGTCAGTGATGGTGCAGATATATCCACATCACAGTTGCTTGGATTAATGGCGAAAGCTTTAGGGAAAAAAAGTCGCTTGCTTCCCGTTCCTGTAACTCTATTGAAATTGGCGGGCTTTTTGACAGGGCGCAGAGCCGTGATTCAACGCCTTTGTAGTTCACTGCAAGTTGATATCAGTGAAACATGCAGTTTGTTGGGGTGGTTTCCTCCGATTACAAGGGATCTAGCGTTTCGCCGCAGTGCGCTTCACTTTCAGGATAATCGGAAGTTATGATTTTCTGTTGGCTATTGATATTTGTTCTTTGCATCTCCCTCGTGTTGACGTGGGCGCTGCGCCATTACGCACTCAATGCTAGCATAATGGATGTCCCGAATGAGCGAAGTTCCCACACTGTACCTACCCCTAGAGGCGGGGGCGTTGCGATTGTTATCTCTTTCATTGCAGTGCTTCCGATACTTGTCAGGTTCGACTCTTTAACGCTGTCTGAGGCGGCAGCAGTTGGCGGCGCAGGCTTACTCGTAGCCATTTTAGGCTTTGCTGATGATCATGGGCATATCGCTGCTAGATGGCGACTTTTGGGGCATTTTATCGCTGCCGCCTGGGTTTTGTTCTGGTTGAACGGGTTGGCACCCATTTTATTTTTTTCCCAAGTATTAGATATGGGATGGGCTGGACCAGCATTGGGCGCGATGTATCTGGTTTGGGTTCTCAATCTATATAACTTTATGGATGGTATTGACGGTCTTGCAAGTATAGAGGCTATTTGTGCTTGTTTAGGGATGTGTGTCATTTACTACGTTGCGGGAACACCAGAACTTGTCGGTGCGCCTTTGTTACTGGCTGCAGCGGCCATGGGGTTTCTCTTTTGGAATTTTCCTCCTGCGAAAATATTCATGGGTGACGCAGGTAGCGGGTTTCTTGGTATTGCGATAGGTGGGCTTTCTCTTGTTTCAGCTTGGCATTCACCTCATTTTCTATGGTGTTGGTTGATATTGCTTGGCGTCTTTGTGGTAGACGCCACGTTTACACTTATGCGCCGAATTACCCGAGGCGAAAAAATTTATCAGGCTCACTGCAGCCACGCTTATCAAAATGCTTCAAGGTACTTTAAGAGCCATCGGTTTGTTACGTTGGCTGTATTCGCAATTAACATACTTTGGCTCCTACCCATTGCTGTGCTGGTCGCCGTTAATGCCTTGGAAGGTGTGGTAGGAATTTTGCTGGCCTATTTTCCAATCGCTGTTCTTGCCTGGAGGTTTGAGGCGGGAGCGGCTTCACACCAATAGGGGGGGGGGCTTTCGTGACTTTCGAGGGTTATCTACCGTGAGGGGCAACGTTGGCCAGAATGTTTCTAAGAATCACGGTCCAGCGGTGATATTTTGAGATCCAGGCGTGGGTTTGATAAGATCAGACACCCTGATATTCGTATTTCCTTCGATTTCAGGATCCCCACGCTGCTGATGTCAGAGCCAATGATTTCTGACAGTAGCCTCCGTTTTTTGACAAAAGCCCCGAAGGTATCGAACATGCTCCCCCCGAAAAACGTTTTGCACCTTGGAAAAGCGGTCTGCGTACGGTGAGTGACTCTTTTTTAGTCAAGGAAAGCAATGCGGTGAGCGTTAGTAATGAGACGATTGGGAAGGTCGCGATATTACTTTGCACCTATCAGGGGGAGCGCTATCTCGCGCAGCAGATAGACTCTATTATCAGCCAAACTTATGATAATTGGGTTATATATGCGTCTGATGACGGATCACAAGATCATACCTTGGAGATTTTGCGTGTCTATCAAAAAAAGATAGGCGCAGAACGATTTTTTATACTCTCCGGTCCGCAGAAAGGTTACGCGAATAATTTTATTTCTTTAGTCAAAAAACAGGATATCTCCGCGGAATATTATGCGTTCTGTGATCAGGACGATATATGGTCAGTAGATAAACTCTATGTTGCTATTCAGTGGCTAAAAAAATGCGCGGTAGACACCCCTTCACTTTATTGCGGGCGAACAGCGCTGGTTAATGAATTTGGAGTGAGGGTTGGTAACTCACCACTCTTTAAATATCCGCCAAGTTTTAAGAATGCTTTGGTACAAAGTCTTGCGGGCGGAAATACGATGGTGTTCAACCATGCGTTGAAAGCAATAGCTGGCGTTACCGCCAATTCAGACGTCATTTCACATGATTGGTGGTTTTACATACTGGTGACGGCTTGTGGTGGTCGAGTTTATTACGATTTCGAGTCGCATGTCAGCTATAGGCAGCATTCAGATAATGTTATCGGTGCCAATGCAGGTGTTTTATCCGGTTTTACGCGCCTAAGGAAAATGCTCGGTGGTCGTTTTCTTGAGTGGAATAGACGCAATATTAAAGCGATTGATCCATTAAAAGAGCGTATGCCGCCCTCAAATTTGATGGTCCTGGAGAATTTTGAAAGGGCTAGATGCTCGCCGTTATTGAAGCGCTGTATCTTTTTAATACGTTCAGGTGTTTATAGACAAACATTGCAGGGGAATTTGGCTCTCTGGGTTGCCGTGTTGCTTAATAGAATTTGAATAGGATTATGTATGCAGGTGTGTAGATTTAAAGTTTTAGCGGAAGAATCATCAGCTTCAAAAGGGAGCATGGAGGTTTTTCCCCGTGTGTCAGTGTTGGTCTATGCAGTTTATATCAGTAGTTTCTTTGATTATTGAAATTATTTTGTTTGTTAGATAGTGTGATGCTTCTTGGAGTGGCTATGGCCAGTTTTGTTGGAAGTTTAAAAGCAAGTGTATTTGCACCGGTTGTTTCGGTTGTGCGTAATCGTTCTTTGATCCTTGCATTGAGCAAGCGTGAAGTGCTTGGCAGATATCGGGGGGCTAGTTTTGGCCTGTTATGGTCGATTTTAAGCCCTTTTTTGATGTTGTGTGTTTACGCTTTTGCATTCGGCAGCATTCTTAATAGCCGCTGGCCTCAGCCAGCCGGTTCGGTCAATAGTTTTGCGATAATTCTTTTCGTAGGTCTTATCGTTCATGGTTTTTTTGCGGAGTGTTTCACTCGTGCTCCAATGCTGATTACCAGTAATGTAAGTTATGTTAAGAAGGTTATTTTTCCGATTGAAATACTTCCTTGGCCGATGGTGGTCTCGGCGTTGTTTCATACCTTTATGAACGTTGTAGTTCTAATCATACTAAGGCTGGCAGTCGATCATCAATTTTCTTGGAGTATTATTCTTTTGCCGGTAGTATTTTTACCCTTGGTCATATTGATGTTGGGGGTTGGCTGGTTTCTTTCAGCGCTAGGTGTTTATATTCGGGATGTCAGTCAGGTTACGGGAGTACTGTCCACCGCACTGTTGTTTACCTCTTCGGCTGTAGTGCCGGTTAATGCCATCCCAGAGCAATATCGATTTGTATTTTCGCTCAATCCATTGACCTTTATTATCGATCAGGCTCGAGAGGTTTCTCTTTGGGGGGGGATGCCTGATTGGAGCGGATTGGGGCTGTATGCCTTGGCCAGTTCTCTGTTTGCATTAGTCGGTTATACATGGTTTTCAGCGACAAGAAGGGGGTTTGGCGATGTGCTCTGATTCTGCAGTAATTGTGAGCAATGTAAGTAAAAGCTTTCCTGTGTATGACAAACCTCATCATCGACTTCTGCAGATGCTTTCTCCAGTAAGTAAGAAAAAGATATGGTTTAGAGAGTTTCATGCTCTAAAAAACATTAGCTTTGAAGTCAAGCGTGGAGAGACGTTTGGAATCGTTGGTCGTAATGGTTCCGGTAAGTCAACTTTACTGCAGCTAATTTGCGGCACGTTATTTCCTAGTCAAGGTGAGATAAAGGTTAACGGACGAATCGCTGCACTACTTGAATTGGGTGCTGGCTTCAATCCGGACTTTACCGGCCGTGAAAATGTTTACTTGAATGGTTCTGTACTTGGCCTTTCCAAGGAAGAAATCGATTCTCGATTTGAGGAAATCGCAGCATTTGCCGATATCGGCGATTTTATAGAGCAGCCGGTAAAGAGTTATTCAAGCGGAATGTATGTCCGTTTGGCTTTCTCCGTAGCCATCAACGTGAGCCCGGATTTGCTTATTGTAGATGAGGCGCTGGCCGTTGGTGATGAAGCTTTCCAGCGTAAGTGTTTTGCACGTATTCAGCGTCTGAGAGATGACGGTTCTACGATTCTGTTCGTATCTCATTCTGCCGGGATCGTAACAGAGCTTTGTGACCGAGCTATTCTCCTGGACCAAGGCGAGTTACTTGCCGTTGGTGGTCCAAAGTCGGTTGTCTCCAAGTATCATAAGCTAATTTATTCTCCTGCTGACTCTGTAGAGGCACTGAGGGCAGAAATAAGATTGCAAGCAAGTGATGAATTGCAAGGCATTGATAAGTTTGTTTCGGTCGCCGATAAAGTCGATTCAAAGTTGGTAATCAGTGCTAAAAAAGATGCTGAGGCCAAAGAGGATGCTTATTACGATGAGGGCATGGTCCCTCAAAGTACATTAAGTTACAAGTCCAACGGCGTGTCCATAATTAATCCTCAAGTCGAGACTCTCGATGGTCGCCGAGTCAACGTGATTCAGGAAGGTGAGGCCTATAATTTTGTGTACGAAGCAGACTTTTCAGAGTCTGCCGAGAAGGTAAGATTCGGGATGATGATTCGTACTACATCCGGGCTTGAACTGAGCGGTGCAGTCAGTTCCACGATCCAGGATGCGATCTCTATTGTAGAAAAGGGAACTCGAGTCAAGGCTGTCTTTCCTTTTGTTTGCCAGTTAATGCCTGCAATGTATTTTTTGAACGCTGGGGTGCTGGCTGTTCTAGATGGACAAGAGCAGTTCTTGGATCGAAAAATCGATATTGAAATGTTTCGAGTGCTGCCTAACCCATCACGCCTTTCTACCGGTTTGACGGATTTGGTTGAATCGCCCGATTTATGGTTTTCCTCGATAGATTTATCGGTAACTAATCATGAATAACCCTACAGCAATTTTAGTGTTGGGAATGCCTCGTAGCGGTACCTCGGCAGTCACCCGTGTGCTCAATCTACGCGGGGCGGCGTTGTCGGGAAATTTGTTGCCTGCAGCCAAACCTAACCCTAAAGGTTTTTTTGAAAGCGCAGACGCGTTGGCCATTCATGAGCGTCTATTAACGGCTTTAGGGCGCACCTGGTTTGATGTCAGTGAGATGCCTGATGGATGGCTTGAGCATCCAGCGACCCATAAGGCACATGATGAACTTGTCGGGCTGGTTAGACGTGAATATGGCGACCAAGCGCTGTGGATTATCAAAGAGCCCAGAATGTGTCGTATTGTTCCTTTGTGGCTCCGAGTGCTTCGCTCGCTGAACATAGCGCCCCGTGCGTTGCTGGTAACCCGCCATCCGGATGAAGTTGCGAGTTCTGTCGCTCGAATGGTCGGTGAGGATAAGTGGGGGGCCAAACATACTGAAATTCTGTGGCTTGAATACTTTTTTGAAGCTGAAAAAGCTACGCGTGAAATTCCTCGATCAATAATTACCTATGATCAATTGTTGATGGATTGGGCTGTCAGTGTAGAACGGGTTGCGTCCGAATTGGAGCTTCAGTGGCCCGTTTCGATCGAAGATTCGAAGCAAGAAGTTGATGCCTACCTGGGAGTTGAGAATCGTCATCATGATCACAATTCATACGCAGATCCGCAACGCAAAGAGAGAACTTTTGCAGAGCGTGTGTATTCTGTATGCAATGAAATGCGGAGTGATTACTGGCAGGTTATCGAAAATGCACAGATCGAATTCTCCGAAATGCTGGCTCTTTTCTCTTCGCCAATGCGCGAGGCAGTTGATAGGGCTCTAGAGCAACGAGATGAACAAAATCTCTTGCAGCAGGCTGAACTCCAGGCGCTGAGGCAGCATCATAACGATGTTTTTTTTAAGCAACATACTGAGTTGAGCGAGCTGAAAGAGTCGCACAAGAAGATGGAGGAGGCGCTCTCCGAAAGCAGGGTGGAGATATCCAGATTGATAAATTCACTCAACGAAGTTTCATGTGAGCTTGGCGTCGTGGCTGCGCGAGAAGAAACTTGCCAGCAGCAGTTGCATGATGCCCAAGTGAGTTACGAGGACCTCCTTGCGCTTACCGCTAGCAGGACGTGGTTGGTAAAAAAACTCTTTTCGATTGCAAAAAAATAAGCCTTATTTGAATTGGTGGTTATATGAAGCGCGTACTATTTTATCTTTTCTATGATGAGCAGGGTCAGGTCGATGACTATGTTACTCATAAATTGAAATCGCTGAAGGACAGTATTGATACAATTTTTGTCGTGTCAAATTCTGCGCTGACAGTTGAGTCGAGAAAAAAGCTTGAAGATGTTGTTGATGTCGTTTATGTCCGTGAAAATATCGGTTTTGATGTTTGGGGATATAAAGAAGCTATGGAGACTTTTGGTCTCGATAAGCTAGAGGAATATGATGAACTGATTCTGATGAATTACACGTTCTTTGGTCCGATTTTTCCGTTTTCTGAGACGTTTGAAAAAATGGACGCGATGGAGTGTGATTTTTGGGGTATTACCGCGCATAAGGCGATGGTGCCCAACCCATTCACTGGTCGTGATGAACTTCCACTTCATTTAAACTCGCACTGGATTGCCGTGCGTAAGAAAATGTTCACATCTCCGGAGTTCAAGCAGTATTGGCGTGAGATGCCAATGATCAACTCCTATGTGGACTCTATTCTTCAACATGAGTCTCGCTTTACTAAACATTTTAGTGATTGCGGATTCAGCTTTGAGGTTACATTTCCTGTAGAAGATTATCCAACTGAATACTCCGCGTTCCAGAGTATTGAGTTGATGTTTGAGAATCGCAGCCCGATTTTAAAACGACGCCCGTTTTTTCACGATCCAATATTTCTAGAACAAAACGCAATGACCCTGAAAGGGGTAATGAAAAGAATAGAAGAGGACAGTGATTACGACACTTCTCTTATTTGGAAGAATGTTGTCCGCAGTACTCAGCCGCGAACGCTTCATACCAATATGGATTTGCTCGAGGTTCTTCCAGGTGAAGATTTTGAAGAGCTGAATAGTAAGCCGCGCCGTATCGCGGTACTGGCTCACTTGTATTATGATGACATGCTTGAAGAGGCTATGTCGTATATTACTAATATTCCATATGCCTATGATCTTTATATCACTACTAGTGATGAGCAGAAGAAAAAAAATATCGAGCTTGCGCTGCTAAAATATGATGTGAATAAATTTGAGGTGCGTGTTACGGAGGAAAATCGTGGGAGGGACATGGGGTCCCTGTTCATGTCGCTTCGTGATGTTCTTTTGTCAGGTAAATATGATTATCTGTGCCGGGTTCATTCAAAAAAATCCCCGCAAAATGGTCATAATATGGCGTTGCTGTTCAAGCAGCACATGTTCGACAACCTCTTGCACAGTCCTGGATATGTAAAGCGCGTTATTGGGTTGTTTGAAAAAAATGAAAATTTGGGAATGGTTTTTCCTCCCGTTGTTCATATTGCCTACCCTACATTGGGACATGCCTGGTTCGAGAACCGCAAACCCGCGACGGAGTGGGCGAAAAAGTTAGGCATTACCACCGCATTTGATGACTCAACACCAGTGGCGCCATATGGAACGATGTTTTGGTTCCGGCCAGAGGCTATCAAGAAAATTTCAACCTATCCATTCAAATGGTCCGACTTTGCTCCTGAGCCGAATCATATGGACGGCGGTTTGGCTCACGTACTAGAGCGCTTGTTAGGTTATTCGGTGATGAGTGATGGTTATCACATGAGATGTGTCATTAACACATATCAGGCATCAATCAATTACACCAAGTTGGAATACAAGCTTCAACGTCTTGGTTCTATGTTGCCTAACGGAAATATACAGTATCAAATCCAATGGTTGGATAAAGCCAAGGATATTTGTAATCGCGTAGACCACTATGCCTCAGCGAACAATACTTATGTGCCGCCTGCCGAGTGGCTGGATCAAGCGAGAGAGCTGCATGAGAAACTGGTAACATTCTTGCCAGGTGGCACGTTTCGTGAAAAGATGGGAGCTTTGGATCAGGCTCGCCTCTTGAATGACAAATTGAACTCTTTCATGGGCGATTCGGATGTTTTGACCCGCCTGCGTTGGGTGGATCGAGCGAAGCTGTCCGTTCAACGACGAGTATTGAATCGACTCGTATCGTTGTTCAGAGGTAAGTAAGCAGCAATGATAATGGCGAATCTATCGGTTCGCCATTATCATAAGTCTACGCATGTGCTTTTGAGTGTAAAGTACATACGGTTTGTTTGAGAGCTTAACGGAATCAGATTGAATATGCGTAGAGTTGCTTTTTATCTTTTTTATGATAATGACGGAGTTGTGGATGACTACATAGTCTATAAGCTTCGTAAGCTTCGTGCGCACGTCGACACTATATTTTTCGTTTCTAACTCTGAAATTGCTTCGGGTTGTCTCGAGAAGGTTGAGCAACTGGTCGATACTGTTTACTGCCGGAAAAATATCGGTTTTGATGTTTGGGCTTATAAAGAGGCTATAGAGAAGTTTGGTTGGGAGGAGCTCCGTCAGTACGACGAGGCGCTGTTTTTAAACTATACCTTTTACGCTCCGGTTTTTCCTTTTTCGGAGCTGTTTGATTCGATGAGTGAAGCAAAAGTGGATTTTTGGGGGGTGTCTGCTCATAGTCAGATTTCGCCAAATCCATTTACTGGTAAAGGCATTTTGCCATTTCATATTCAATCGCACTTCATCGCTGTGCGTAATGAGATGTTAAGCTCTGATAGTTTTTATAAGTATTGGCATGATATGCCAATGATCAAGTCTTATGAGGATTCTATTTTAAAGCATGAGGGGCGTTTTACCCAGTATTTCAAAGACTTGGGTTTTCAGTGTGCTGTTTATCTAGATCCTGCGACTTACAATACCGATCATCCGGTTTTCTCCGAAATTGATTTAACCATCGAACGACGTTCGCCGATTTTAAAGCGACGGCCTTTTTTTCACGATCCCGCCTTTCTAGAATCCCAGGCAATTGATGTAAAACGTGCATTGGATTTTGTACGAGAGAGTTCAGATTATGATGAAGCGTTGATCTGGAAAAACCTGATCCGTACCACGCCGTTGCGTACGATTTATACAAATCTCGAGCAATTGAGCATTCTTTCGGATTCTCATGCTAATTCCATTTCTCCTCGGCTCTCCCAGAAGAGGGTTGCAGTCATCGCGCATATTTATTATGTCGATATGATGGATGAGATAATGGATTTGATAAAAAATATTCCGTTGAGCTGTGCTTTATTTGTCACTACAGATTCCGAAGAAAAGAAAACGCAAATCATCAATACTCTCAGTACGTTGAGTGTGTGTGATTTTTCGGTATTGGTTTGCGCTTCCAATTTTGGCAGAGATACATCTGCATTATTTATTACTTGCCGCGATGTCGTGCTCCAAGGCGGATTTGATTATATTTGCAGGCTTCACAGCAAGAAGTCACCGCAAGATGGCTGGGCGAAAGCGTCAATGTTCAAACGCCACTTGTTCGAAAACCTTCTTTCCAGTAATGAATATGTAACCAATGTGCTTGAGATGTTTGAAGGCGAGCCGTGGGTGGGGGTTGCAATGCCGCCTGCAGTGCATATTGGTTATCCCACTCTAGGTCATGGATGGTTTCTCAATAGAGAGCGTGCTGTAGACATTGCAAGAAAAATTGGCTTGAACGTCCCTCTAGACGTAGAGACTCCCATTGCAACGTATGGCTCGATGTATTGGTTCAAACCGGAAGCGTTGAAAAAGCTGTTTGAGCATGAGTGGAAATGGAGTGACTTTGATGAAGAGCACTATGGAGATGGAGACCTTCCCCATGTGCTTGAGCGGCTAGTTACGTATTGTGCTCAAGATGCTGGTTTTATAAGTCGGTGCATAATGACACCCGCGCAGGCGTCGAAGAATTATGTCAAGCTAGAATATAAGGTGCAGGCGCTGTCTAGTTGTTTTCCGTCGGGAGACCTACGTGAACAGATGCAAATCGCCAGAACGGCACGCTTCGCAGGGGGAGTAATAGTTTCTTTGAAGCGTTCTATAATGTTCAGATTTCCACGGCTTGCACCACTTCTACGTAGTGGCTACCGTTGGGTGTTGAAAAAATAATAATGCCGAGAGGATGTCGATCTCGCCATTCTCTTGCGTAGGCAACAGTGCCATCGTTACCAACTGGAAAGTAGATTATGGTTTTTAGTTCTTACCTATTCATTTTTCTGTTTTTGCCCGCCTTTTTAATAGCTTACAAGCTAGTTGGGCATCGACTCAGAAATATTCTGATTCTGGTTGCAAGTCTGTTTTTTTACTACCTCGGGGACGCAAAAGGGGTCTGGATTCTCTTGGCTGCCATTGTCGGCAACTACGCGTTCGGTTACTTGATTGCTATATATCGACAGTCGGGCAGCGATGAAGGGGCAACTAAAACTGCCAGGATTTTTCTTATTCTTGGTCTTTTTTTCAACTTGTCGGTGCTAGGTTATTTTAAGTACATTGGTTTTATTACGCAGAACATCAATATCATTGCTGAGAAATTTGGTCACCCGTCGGCGGTTCCGGTTATATCGGTTCTTTTGCCTCTAGGTATCAGTTTTTTTGTTTTTCAAGGTATCAGCTATCTGGTCGATGTGTACCGTGGCACCATTCAAGCAACCAAAAGTCTATTGATTTTCGGTACATTCAAGTCGTTGTTTCCACAACTTATTGCCGGTCCTATTGTCCGTTACCGTGATATCGCAGCAGAGCTTCCGGATCGATCTGTCAATCCCGATATGGTCGTTGAGGGGATTACCCGATTTGTTATCGGCTTTGCAAAAAAAGTGTTGTTGGCTGATACCTTTGCAATCACTGCTGACGCCATTTTCGCACTGCCCTCGTCCGAACTGAATTTCGGAACGGCCTGGTTGGGTGCTGCCAGTTATACGTTGCAAATATACTTCGACTTTTCCGCATACTCTGATATGGCTATCGGATTAGGTCTGATGATGGGGTTCCGTTTTCCGGAAAACTTCAACTACCCTTATAAGGCGGCATCTATTCGCGACTTCTGGCGCCGCTGGCATATGACCTTGTCCGGGTGGTTTCGTGATTACGTATATGTACCTTTGGGTGGTAACCGAGTTGGCGCCGCTCGAACTTACGTTAACCTCATGGCGGTTTTCATTCTGACAGGGTTATGGCACGGCGCTTCTTGGACATTCGTCGCTTGGGGCCTATGGCATGGTCTTTTCCTTGTTATAGAGCGCTTCACCAATATGGAGAGTCGCGGCATACCGTTCGTGCTGCGTTGGTTATATACCCTTGCAGTGGTGGTTTTCGGTTGGGTACTGTTCCGCTCTGAAACATTCGAGCATGCGTTCCACATGAGTGCCTTGATGTTGAACCTTCGCAGCGGCCCGGAAAATTACGTTGTCGCCGAGTATATGAGCAACGGATTGTTGTTGGCCTTGGTGGTGGGAGCAATCCTCAGCTTCCCAGTTTATAAGTGGCTGTGTGATCGTCTATCATCCAGTCAACGAGTTGCTGTTGGCGTATTTGGACTCGGTTCACTCTTCCTGCTTGCAAGCATGAAAGTTCTTTCCGGCGCATACAGCCCTTTTCTCTACTTCCGGTTTTAATATATGAGATCAGTATTTAAGCCACGGGTCATCATTGGGTTGTTCATGCTCGCCCTGTGCGTGCCCGGTATTGCGGTGATGTTTTCTCCCCAATTCGCTCCTGCGATAAAATCCGTCATCAAGCATCCTGGTGAGTGGGCAAATCTGCGGGATGGAATTCGCAGAACCACACCGCTTTGGAACAACGCCGTCGAGGGCTATTCGAGTTTTCTTTACGCTCTTGGAACAACTAATGACAAGGCTATTGCTGTTGTGGGACGTGATGGCTGGGTTTTTCTTGGGGACTTCTTCAACAAGAACATGTCACAAGCCCTCGGCCGTCGTCACTACAATGAAGTTGAGCTGAACGCTTGGAGCGGCACAGTTGGGGGGCAAGAGCGGTGGTTGGCTCAACGCGATATACCGATGTTGTTTGTTGTTGCGCCAGCCAAGTGGTCTATTTATCCGGATAAGCTCCCTCAGTGGTCGGAAGGGCGCATTGGCACTCACATATTCGATCAGTTACTCAGTTCACAGCAGCATCTGCCATTGATTGATTTGCGACCAAGCCTGCAACAGGCTCGCTCAATTGGAGATACGTATTCCCCATTCAATAGTCATTGGACGGATTTTGGTGCTTGGGTAGGCTGGAAGGAAATCAGCAAAAAACTTGCCACCCTCAATCCGAAGTTTAACGATCTGTACGTTCCTCGAGCTGATGGTGCCGTCGTCAATCCCGATTACGGTAGTGAATTCAAGGCAATGATCAGCCTCCCGGAGCCCAATCCCTGGACAATGCCCAAGCTGGCTTCTCCCTTGCCAGAATTTGCGATCGTGGGTGATGACGGCTCAGCTCAGATCGTGCCTGGCAGTACGCACACAGGTCTATTGGATCTACCAAGAAATACCCGTAATGAATCGGCGAAAAAACGCTTGAGAGCGTTGGTATTGCGGGATTCGATGGGTGACTCGCTATCGCCATATTTGCAAGCGGCTTTTTATGAAACGATTCAGGTTCGGCATAACATTGACAATCAGTCGCTCGCTCCCAATGTTCCGGCTCTGATTGAAAAATACAAACCGGATGTTGTGCTCTACGTGATGACTGAGCGTCATCTCGATAACGTTTTGAGCGAGAGTTATTTGTGGTTATCCGCTAATAACTATGATCTTGCTGTGAGCCAGGGCGCTCCCGTCTACGTCGCGAACGAATCCCCAGCCCTGATCACGAGCGGTAATTCGGATCTGAAGGGGCCCTTCGCTCTTACGTGGGCAGATTCGTCGAAAGGGTTGCGAACTGTGCGGGTTTTCCTGAAGGCGAGAGCCTCAGGCGTACTCAAGATTAAAGGGGTGAAGGACGGGCGACCGGTGGAGTTTGCCGAACGCTACGCACAGGGAGATAATGAACTTTTTTTGAGCCTGACCTCCGAGGTTGATGGGGCTCAAGTCAGTTTTGAAAATCTGGATCCTTCTGTTCAGGTGAGCTTGGGCAAGGTTTCCATGGTTGTGCAGGACGCGAAGTAATTTTTTGAATCAAGATCAGGAGTGGTTAATGAGCAAGACATGTCTAGTTACCGGTGGCGCAGGCTTTATTGGCTGTGCTTTGTCTCCTTTGTTGGCCGGGCAATTCAGCCGAGTTGTTGCTTTCGACAATCTCCACCCTCAGGTGCATCCAAGCGCAGAGCGTCCGGCGGCACTGGATTCGCGTGTTGAGTTTGTGAAGGGCGATGTCACCTGTCCTGAGGACTGGGATCGCGTCTTGAAAGAGTTTGCACCCGATGTTGTTATTCATTTGGCAGCAGAAACAGGTACCGGCCAATCGTTGATGGAAGCGAGCCGCCACGCTCATGTCAACGTCACCGGTACGACCCAAATGCTGGATGCGCTCGTGCGCAACAATCCGGAAGCGTTGCCTGAGCGCATCGTTCTGACTTCCAGCCGCGCCGTTTATGGTGAGGGCGCGTGGAAAGATGCCAACGGCGCAATCGTTTACCCGGGCCAGCGTTCCCGTGAGCAACTAGAGCGTGCTGAATGGGATTTCTCTGGCCTCAAGGCTTTGCCATTTAACTCTCATACTACAACGCCTGACCCGACAAGCGTTTATGGTGCAACCAAGCTTGCTCAAGAGCATATCCTCAGCTCTTGGTGTCTTGCCCTGGGTGTGACGCCTGTAATGTTGCGCCTGCAAAACGTTTACGGCCCGGGTCAGTCGCTGATCAACTCTTATACCGGTATTGTTTCCTTGTTCGCGCGTATGGCGAAAGAAGGGAAGAGCATCCCGGTTTATGAAGATGGCGTAATTATTCGAGACTTCGTTTTTATCGACGATGTGGCCAATGCAATTTTTGCGGCGACCATCCATTCTGACGGTACCACCAAGCCTTATGACGTAGGTTCGGGCGAAGCGACTAGCGTAGCCCAGTTGGCGGATATCATTTCTCGCTACTACAAAGCTCCTGAGCATCACATCAATGGCAAGTATCGTCATGGTGATGTGCGTCACGCTTCTTGCACCATTGACGAGACCAAAGAAGTTCTGAACTGGTCGCCAAAGATTATGGTTGAAGAGGGTGTACACATCCTTTGCAAGTGGATTGATGACGGCGCTCAAGCCTAAAATCGTCTGGTATAGGAAGGGTGATCGACTGATCACCCTTTTTTTCTGTGTTTTCTACGCAGGTGCTAATGCCAGTGCGCTAACTTTCAAACTTCTGGCATACACTTAATGCTACCGAGCGTGCAGCCACACGCAATTCGGGAACCGCAGTAAGCTCCCAATGATCGGCTTTTAACATAGGACCGACATAGCTTAGCCACTCATTAGGCTTCCCTTGAGCGTTTTTCAGATAGTAATGCTCATTTGCACAAATACCCAATCCCAAGTTGTCCGAAACTACCAATCCCTCCTTCAATAGCTCCTTGATAAGCGGACTTTTCGTTTTTTCTGGATTGGAAGTGGGGCCGGTGCAGTTCACAATCAGGTTGACTGTCAGTAATCTATTTGATGCCTTGCGACGTTCCTTTATCACCGCAGTCACAGAGCCGTTCACTACATCCATCGAGACAATGCGTCCGGCCAGGGGGATTAGTTGGCCACGATTCAGTGCATCCTCAAATATCTGGAATGTATCCGGCGCGACCCTGTGGCGATGTACGTCCCAATAGCTTTGGAGGTGGCGCAGGAATCGGCGGCGTTCGGTGTCGGGAAGACGTCTCCAGAGCTCTGCTGTCACGGGACGAATTGATGCAATGATATCTCGCCAGTCAATCTGTTCATTCAGTCCGGTTTTTATCTCGTTTCGGACGATTTTCAGATAGCCGAGTATTGATGGCTTTGACTCAAGAAGGCGGTTACGCGTTTGCATGTGATCCGTATGTTGACCTCTCGCGACACGGTGAGGTTTCGGTAACAAGCCTCGTCGCGAAAGCATATAGACCTTGCCGGTATGCTTTGACTTCATCAGGTTGCTGATGACATCTATTGCCGTGAGCCCGCCTCCGATCAAAAGTATTGGCTGATCTTTCTGGATTTTTGAGTCAGATCGTTGCTCCCAGGGATCCTGCTGATAGTAGTGTGTTTCGCTAACAGACCCGAGGCCCGATGGGTTGCTTGGAGGAAAATGTCCGAAAGCCAATGTAACTTGATCAGCTTTGAATATCTCTCCCGAGTCTAATTCAATTGTTGCCCCTTGAGCGTTAGGGGTCAGCTTGACAACTTCGGCACCGATCTGAGTTGTTTTGACGCGAGGAGATGAGCGTTCAATCGCCTGATTTAGCAAGTGTTCGAGATAATCGCCATACACTTTCCGCGAAACAAACGAGCTTGCCGTCACTTCCATGTTGCGCTCGAGGCAATATTTCAGGAAGGAATCTGGCTCGTCTGCAAGGGCGGTCATATTTCCAGCTGGCACATTTAAAAGGTGCAGGGGGCTATTGGTGCCATAAGCAAGCCCGCGAGCAATTAGTCCAGACCGGTTGATGATGAGCAGTTGAGCTTCTTGTTGTACTCGATTCAAAAACTCGATAGCAGCAACGGTTCCGCTAAAGCCTGCTCCAACAACGACGAATGTGTTCATGCTTCCAGGTTTTCTTGAAGGACAGCAAGAATGCGCTGAACAGATTTCTCGAGATCTTCTTCAAGTGTGTTAATTCTTATTTTAGGCGCTAGAGGTGCTTCATAGGCTGAATCAATTCCAGTGAAGTTCTTGATCAATCCCTGTCTTGCTTTTCCGTACAAACCTTTCGGGTCGCGTCGCTCACACTCGGTCAAAGGTGTATCGATATGGACTTCAATGAAATTTCGATCGCCTATGACATTGCGAGCCAGATCTCTGTCACGCCTGAAAGGAGAAATGAATGCTGTTATCACGATCAGTCCAGCGTCGAGAAACAGTTTTGAAACTTCTGAGATTCTTCGGATGTTTTCTTCTCGGTCTTGATCGGAGAATCCAAGATCATTACATAGACCTAGCCTGATGTTATCTCCGTCAAGAAGATAAGTGTGTCGTCCGGCTTTTAATAGTGCAAGTTCCAAGGCGTTGGCAATGGTTGATTTACCTGCACCACTCAATCCTGTCAGCCATATAACGACCGGCCTCTGCCCTTTAAGGGCTGTTCGATTTTCAGATGTTACCACTTGAGGCGGTGAGGTAAGATTTCTGATCATGATATCTCTTTTGCAACAAATTGGTTACGAGTACTGATTTATTTGATAAGCAAACAATATATATTACTAATATTTTCTAGAGGGCTTACATTTATTCTGAGTAGCATTTCGAATGACCTCAAGTGTAGCTGATGTCCCTGTGCGTCTCAATTTCATTTCCGTCTTTTTCGCCCTGACTTCTCTCAAAATATGACATTCTATGCATCAAAGGTTACATTTCAGTTGTCAGAGTTGCTGGATATTTGGTGAGCGAACGTCGTCGGCCGTGGTGGGCCGGTAACCAATTTGAGTTCACCTGGACTCCTGGTAGACGGTTACAATGTGAAATGCTGATCTCGGTGAAAGGAGTGGGCACTAAGCCATTATGCTAATGGATAAAATTCGATCTTTTTTGTTGGGGCTACCGCGGCGCAAGAAGCGCCTGATACAGGTCGCCACCGACGTCGTTCTTGTGTGGGGCGCGCTCTGGCTTGCGTTCATCGTTCGTCTGGGCATAGACGACATGTACAACCCCTTGAAAGTTCATTTCTGGCTCTTCGCTTGCGCACCGATCATCGCCATCCCGCTTTTTATCCGTTTTGGCATGTATCGCGCTGTCATGCGATATTTCGGCAACGATGCGCTCATCGCGATCATCAAGGCCGTAAGTCTCTCCTCGCTGTTTCTGGCTCTGGTGGTTTATTGGTATAGCAACCACGAGGCTGTAGTTCCTCGGTCTATCGTCTTCAACTATTGGTGGCTTAGTCTTGTCATCATTGGTGGTTTGCGCCTGTGCATGCGTCAATATTTTATGGGGGACTGGTTCACAGCAGCCCAACACGTACCCTTTACGTCCCGGGATGATGGTCTGACGAAGGTAGCTATTTACGGTGCCGGCGTTGCGGGTAACCAACTGGTCGCCGCGTTGCGCATGGGGCGAACCATGCGCCCTGTAGCGTTCATAGATGACGATTCCAGTATTGCCGATCGTTCAATTTCAGGTCTGCAGGTTTACAAGCCCAAGCATATTCAGCAGATGATTGACGCTACCGGGGCGCAGGAGATCCTTCTCGCGCTTCCGTCGTCGACGCGTGCTCGACGCAGGGAGATTCTGAATCTGCTCGAAGTATTCCCCCTTCATATACGCAGCGTTCCCAATTTCACGGATCTGGCTAGCGGTCGAGTAAAGGTTGAAGATATTCAGGAAGTAGACATTGCCGATCTGCTTGGACGCGATTCGGTGCCAGCACAGCCAGACCTGCTAGAGCGTTGTATCAAAGGTAAAACAGTAATGGTGACCGGTGCCGGTGGGTCAATCGGTTCGGAGTTGTGCCGACAAATCTTCTCACTGGAGCCGACGGCGCTATTGTTGTTTGAACACAGCGAATTCAACCTTTACAGCATTTTGACCGAGTTGGAGCAGCGTGGGTCTCGGCAATCGGTTTCCGTGCGGTTATTGCCGATCCTGGGCTCCATTCGTCATCAGGACAAGCTGCTTGATGTGATGAAAACCTGGAAAGTCGACACCGTCTACCATGCGGCAGCTTACAAGCATGTGCCGATGGTGGAGCACAACATTGCAGAGGGTGTCCTCAATAACGTAATCGGAACTCTCAATACAGCTCAGGCTGCGCTTCAGTCTGGGGTCTCGAATTTTGTCCTGATTTCTACAGACAAGGCAGTGCGGCCGACGAATGTCATGGGCAGCACCAAACGTCTGGCCGAGTTGATCCTCCAGGCGCTGAGCCGGGAGGTTGCCCCGGTGATGTTTGGTGACAAGGCCAACGTTTCCCGCGTCAATAAAACCCGCTTTACCATGGTTCGGTTTGGTAATGTTCTGGGTTCCTCGGGCTCAGTGATTCCGTTGTTTCACAGTCAAATCAAATCCGGTGGACCGTTGACAGTCACGCATCCCCGGATCACCCGCTATTTCATGACCATTCCCGAGGCTGCGCAACTGGTCATTCAGGCAGGCTCGATGGGGCAGGGCGGGGATGTATTTGTCCTGGACATGGGCGAGCCGGTAAAGATCGTCGAATTGGCGGAAAAAATGATTCACCTGTCTGGATTGAGCATTCGCTCTGAGCGTAATCCACAAGGAGACATCTCCATTGATTTTACGGGGCTTCGTCCGGGAGAGAAGTTATACGAAGAGTTGCTGATCGGTGACAACGTGGCAGCCACACCGCACCCGATGATCATGAGTGCCAGCGAAGATCATTTGCCGTGGGACTTGCTCAAGCTTCGTTTGACGGATTTGCTGGCTGCTGTCGAGCAGGACGATTATGCCCGCGTCCGCCAACTCCTGCGCGAAACCGTCAGCGGTTACACCCCGGACGGCGAAATCGTCGACTGGATCTACCAGCAGCGCCGCCTCGAACCCTGATTGTTTCACATCCTGTAATAGACGCGTTTTTGACACCCGCCAACCATCGCCTAAGTTTGGAGAGCAGCTTCGGAAAAGCTGCTTTCTCAAACGATGATGGAGCGTCATTTATGCGTAACGGTTTTTTCTACTCCCTGGTTTTTGCTTTGCTCACCAGTGCTTCAATCGCTGTAGTCGCGGCACCTGCTGTCGTCCCGAGCACGGATAATGCAACGATGGTGAGCGATAACGTGACACTGCCGTCGAGTGAAAAGGTCGATCTCAACGGTGCCGACGCGGCCACTCTGCAAAAACAATTGGCCGGAGTTGGCGAGACAAAGGCCAAAGCGATTGTTGCGTATCGTGATGCTAATGGGCCATTCGCCTCGGTGGATGAGTTGCTGGAAGTGAAGGGCATCGGCAAGGCGATCCTCGATCGCAACCGCGACAAGCTGGAAGTGAACTAAGCTGATTATTCAACGCCAAGGGGCCGGTCATTGACCGGCCTTTCTGCTTTCTGGTGGCAGAGATGCGGCAGAGGGAGCGCCGTCGCGTTTGTCGGTGAGCTGAAAATTATAGGTATCATATTGTCTCGAGATTATGACTATAATAATTTCCGTCACCTCCAGGCAAGTGAGCCTTGGAGGCACATCTCCCAATAGGTTTCAGGAGCGCTCTCATGAGTTCAGTCCAGTCTCAAGGTACGGCCGTTGTCACTGGCGCATCGTCCGGTATCGGTGCCATCTACGCGCAGCGGCTGGCAGCGCGTGGTTTTGATTTGTTGTTGGTGGCACGGGATCAACAGCGTCTTGAAAGCGCCGCGGGCGAGTTGCGCGAAGCGCACGGTGTACAGGTCGAAGTGCTCAAAGCCGACCTGACGCAAAAGGATGATGTCCTCAAACTCCAGCAACGCCTGCGCAGTGATTCAAGCATCACGCTGTTGGTGAACAACGCCGGGGTGGCGGCCGATGGCCTGCTGGCCAACTCCGATGCCGAGCAACTGGAGCGTCTGATCCAGTTGAACGTCACCGCCGTAACGTTGCTGGCCTCGGCAGCCGCCGCCAGTTTTGCCAAGGCCGGACGTGGCACGATCATCAACATCGCCTCGGTGGTGGCGCTGTTTCCTGAGCGCTTCAATGCCACCTACAGCGCGAGTAAAGCCTACGTGTTGAGCCTGACTCAATCGCTCAACGCCGAGCTCGAAGGTACTGGCGTGAAAGTGCAAGCGGTGCTGCCCGGGGTTACCCGCACTGAAATCTGGGAACGCTCGGGCATCGACGCCAGCGGTATTCCGGCGGAGATGGTGATGGAGGCTGGCGAGATGGTCGATGCGGCGCTGGCGGGGCTGGATCAGGGCGAGTTGATTACTATCCCGTCGCTGCCGGATGAGGGTGAATGGCAGGCCTTCGTGCGCGCGCGGCATGTCATGGCACCGAATCTGTCGCGCAGCTCGGCGGCTGAACGCTACAAAAATTGATCAGAGGTAACTGCGGTATGAGTCAACGTCGAATTGTTGTCACCGGTATGGGTCTGGTTTCTCCTTTGGGAAGTGACGTCGAGAGGGTCTGGCAGCGCTTGCTGGCCGGGCGCTCGGGTTTGCGCAATTTGCCGGACGCGGTGAGCGCGGATCTGCCGACCCGGGTCGCCGGGATGGTGCCAACGGCGGCGGAGGACGTCGAGGCCGGTTTCGATCCGGACCTTGCCACGCCACCCAAAGAGCAGAAAAAGATGGATCGCTTCATCCTGTTCGCCATGGAAGCGGCACGCCAGGCCCTGCTACAAGCAGGATGGCAGCCGTCCGAGGCCAAGGAGCAGGAGCGTACCGCCACGATCATCGGCTCCGGTGTTGGCGGGTTCGGTGCAATAGCTGACGCCGTACGCACCACCGACAGTCGTGGTCCACGTCGTCTGTCGCCGTTCACCATCCCATCGTTTCTGGTCAATCTGGCGGCCGGACATGTGTCGATCCAGCACGCTTTGAAAGGCCCGCTCGGCGCACCGGTGACTGCTTGTGCTGCCGGGGTGCAGGCGATTGGCGATGCTGCGCGGATGATTCGTGCCGGTGAAGCGGACATCGCGGTTTGCGGCGGAGCGGAAGCCTGCATCGATCGGGTCAGCCTGGCCGGTTTTGCCGCGGCGCGGGCGTTGTCCAGCGGTTACAACGACACCCCCGAACGTGCCTCACGACCGTTTGATAGTGGTCGCGATGGTTTCGTGATGGGCGAGGGGGCCGGGCTGCTGGTGATCGAATCGCTGGAGCATGCGCTGGCACGCGGTGCGCAGCCGTTGGCTGAGCTGGTCGGTTATGGCACCACTGCCGACGCCTATCACCTCACTGCCGGACCGGAAGATGGCAGCGGTGCGCGACGGGCGATGCAGTTGGCGTTGGCTCAGGCGGGTGTCGCGCCAGAGCAGGTGCAGCATCTCAATGCGCATGCGACCTCAACGCCGGTGGGCGATCTTGGTGAGTTGGCAGCGATCAAGGCGCTGTTCGGTACGGAGAATAAAATCGCCGTGACTTCGACCAAATCCGCCACCGGGCATTTGCTCGGCGCTGCCGGCGGACTGGAAGCGATCTTCACCCTGTTGGCCATCCGCGATCAGGTCGTCCCACCGACGCTCAACTTCGATAATCCGGATCCGGCGAGTGCGGGTGTAGACATCGTTCATGGTCAGGCACGGTCGATGCCGATCGAGTATGCCCTGTCCAACGGTTTCGGTTTCGGCGGGGTAAACGCCAGTGTGCTGTTCAAGCGTTGGCAGGCTTAGTCCTGCGATTGCTTGAGGTGATCGCGCGTGACGTCGAGGATGCGCTGGGCAAGCTCGGCGTCAGCGACACTGCGTGACAACAAGAGCGCGCCGACCAGCGTCGACATGATGACAATGGCCCGGTCGGCACTGTTGTCGCCCTCGAGGGTGCCTTCGATTTGACTCAGTCGGGCATTGAGTACCGCATCACTGGTCGGGCTCGGCTGGCCGCGCAGACCCAGCTCTGAGGAAATGGTCAGCAGCGGGCAGCCTTCGTGTGGGGAGGTCTGGTGCCACTCGGAAAGATAAGTGTCGATGAACACTTGCAGCGGTTTGTCCTGGGCAAAGATCTCGGCGCATAAACCATCTACTTGATCGCCGGCCTCCTGCAAGGCTTTTTCGACCAGTTCGTCCTTGGATTTGAAGTGCGAGTAAAAGCCGCCGTGGGTCAGCCCCAGTGCTTTCATCAAAGGTTGCAGGCCGGTAGCACCGATGCCGTCCTTGCGAAATCGCGCCGAGGCTTCCTTGATGATCCGCTGATGGGTTTGAGCTTTATGATCTTGCGAGTAACGCATGTGTAACTCTCCGCAACAAGACCACCATCTTAACCAAGGTAAATGACATGGTGACTGTACTTCTACTTCTTAAAAGCGTGCGGCTGAGTCCAACATGATCCTTGGGGGAATACGCTCCACAAAAAACAAACCCCGCCTGATCCGGCGGGGTTTTTCGTTCAACGATCCTGCGCGTCCTTGATGTCCGCTTCGGCGTTGCGCTGCGCAACGCGCTTGCGTTCCTCATCGGTCAGTTCGACCTTGTTGGCGGTGTCGCGCAACATCATCAATCCGCCAACGATCGAGCCGATTGCAACGACCAGAATCAACCAGGCATACCAGGGCATAACGGCTCTCCTTAATGGCAGCTTGGCGGGCGAGGGTTCGCCAGCGACGCTGCATACCACTTATGAGCGAAATGACTTCGCAGTGGTTCCATTCTAGGCCCGATATCCAAGCCACACCTTAATTCCCTGTAGGAGCTGCCGAAGGCTGCGATCTTTTGACTTTGCTTTTTCAAAAACAGGATCAAAAGATCGCAGCCTTCGGCAGCTCCTACATGATGGGTTATCGCCCCGTCAGCATGGCATCGGCCGGAGCGTCAGCGCGCAACTGACCGGTAAGCATGAAGTAGCCGAAGCCGACCGCCATGAAGCCGAGGAAGATCAAGCCGATCAACGCGTTGAACCACGCCATCGCCACCAGACAAACCACCGCCAGCACCAAGGCAATCAGCGGAATCAGCGGATAGCACGGCGCACGGAAAGTCCGCTCGAGATTGGGTTCGGATTTACGCAGTTTGAACAGGCTGAGCATGCTCATGATGTACATCACGATCGCGCCGAACACGGCCATGGTGATCATCGCGGCGGTGAGGGTCATGCCGCCGAGGTTGATCAGTCCGTCGCTGTAGATCGCAGCGATGCCGATGATGCCGCCGGCGATGATTGCGCGGTGCGGGGTCTGGAAACGCGAGAGTTTCGCCAGCGACGCCGGCAGGTAACCGGCGCGGGCGAGGGCGAAGAACTGCCGCGAGTAGCCGAGGATGATCCCGTGGAAACTCGCCACCAGACCGAACAGGCCGATCCACACCAGCATGTGCAACCAGCCGGAATTGTCGCCGACCACGGTTTTCATCGCCTGTGGCAGCGGGTCATTGATGTTCGCCAGGGTGCGCCAGTCACCGACACCGCCGGCGAAGAACATCACGCCCATCGCCAGCAACACCAGAGTCAGGATCCCGCTGATGTACGCCTTGGGGATCGTGCGTTTGGGATCCTTGGCTTCTTCGGCAGCCATCGCCGCGCCTTCGATGGCGAGGAAAAACCAGATCGCAAACGGAATCGCAGCGAACATCCCGGCAATCGCCGGCGCACCGAACACATCGGAGCCGGCCCAGCCGTTCAGGGCAAAGCTGCTGAAGCTGAAGGCCGGTGCGACCACGCCCATGAACACCAGCAATTCGATCACTGCCAGCACGCAGACGATCAGTTCGAACGTCGCCGCCAGTTTCACCCCGAGGATGTTCAGGGTCATGAACACGATATAGGCGCCGACTGCCGCATGTTTCGGATCGAGCGCCGGAAACTGCACATTCAGATAAGCGCCAATCGCCAGGGCGATCGCCGGAGGGGCAAAGACGAATTCGATCAGCGTGGCCAGTCCGGCAATCAGTCCGCCTTTTTCACCGAAGGCTCGGCGGCTATAGGCGAACGGCCCGCCCGCATGAGGAATCGCGGTGGTCAGTTCGGTGAAGCTGAAGATGAAGCAGGTGTACATCGTGGCGACCATGAAGGAGGTCACCAGAAAACCCAGCGTGCCGGCCACGCCCCAGCCGTAACTCCAGCCGAAGTACTCGCCGGAAATCACCAGCCCGACGGCGATGCCCCACAGGTGCAAGGTGCCCAGCGTGGGTTTGAGTTGTGTGTTCATGCGCATGCTCCCTGAACGGTTTGGAAAGCTCGGGGGAGGGCGTTTGCAGTGGGCGTGCCATTGCTGTGAGTCAGGTCGTAAAGCGCTGAAAGCTGTCGTATCGGGGATGTCCGCGGCTGGATGAGTGTTTTTTGTGCGCCAGTTGGGTGCGATGCTGGCAGTTATGCCGTCTTCGCGAGCAGGCTCGCTCCCACAGGAGAATGCATTTCAAAAATGTGGGAGCGAGCCTGCTCGCGAAGAGGCCCGCCAACACGACGCAAAACCTTGCTGTAACGCCAGCATAAACCCACTCTTTACGCTTTCTTTATGCCTCGCTGCACCCCTCGGTCTCGTTCCTTTACAGCCTCCTTTCCGACAATGCCTCCACACGCGGCAATACGCCGTAACACGGAGATCTTCCATGAGCGTTCTGGACGGGGTGTCCCTGCTGTTGGCAGCCGGGCTGTTCATTTATCTGTTGGTTGCGCTGTTGCGCGCGGATCGGAACTAGGAGCGGCTATGCACAGTTATGACTATTGGCTGATCCTCGCGTTTTTTGCGGTGGTCTTGCTGCCGGCGCCGTTCCTCGGGCGCTTTTACTACAAGGTGATGGAAGGTCAGCGCACCTGGCTGACACCGATTCTCGGCCCGGTCGAGCGCGGTTGCTATCGGATTGCCGGGGTTGATCCGCAAGCTGAACAGAGTTGGCAGAAGTACACGCTGGCCTTGCTGGCGTTCAACCTCGCGGGTTTCCTGCTGCTGTTCGCGATCCTGTTGTTTCAGGATTACTTGCCGCTGAACCCGCAAAACCTGCCGGGCCAGGAATGGACCCAGGCGTTCAACACCGCGGTCAGTTTCATGACCAACACCAACTGGCAGTCCTACAGCGGTGAAGCGACCCTCAGCTACCTGAGTCAGATGGTCGGTCTTACCGTGCAGAACTTCGTCAGTGCTGCCACCGGTCTGGCGGTGCTGGTTGCGCTGTGCCGTGGCATCGGTCGCAAGTCGACCAAGACCCTGGGCAACTTCTGGGTCGACATGACTCGCGCCACGCTCTACGGCCTGCTGCCGCTGTGCCTGCTGCTGGCGCTGTACCTCGTCTGGCAGGGCGTACCGCAGACCTTCGCGCAATATGTGAACGCAGTGACGATGCAGGGCGTCGATCAAGTGATCCCGCTCGGCCCGGCGGCCAGCCAGATTGCGATCAAGCAACTGGGTACCAACGGCGGTGGCTTCTTCGGTGTCAACTCGGCGCATCCGTTCGAGAACCC
>Ga0182008_10000456_pt1 | contig 31212 bp, 21 predicted proteins | sample Sormic07211129_1_FD_120482 | JGI IMG/M metagenome (GOLD analysis project Ga0182008, IMG submission 120482) | Rhizosphere microbial communities from Sorghum bicolor, Mead, Nebraska, USA - 072115-129_1 metaG | ecosystem: Host-associated > Plants > Roots > Rhizosphere | place: USA: Nebraska...
CCCCCAACTCCCCCAACTCCCCCAACTCCCCCGTCTACTCCCGCGCATCCACCCGCCCCGGCAGCGCGAACATCAGCAGGAAGATCAGGCCCATCACTCCGGCGACCCATCCGAGCGCCCCCTGGAAGGCGTCCACGAACGCGGGCCCCACCCGCTGCGGCGCCAAGTGGTCGTCGATCGTGCCGAAGAAGACCACCGACACCAGCCCGAGCCCCAGCGCATTGCCCATCTGCTGAACCGTGTTGATGAGCCCCGACGCCGAACCGGCGTGCTCGCGCGGCACGTCCGACAGCACCGCGTCCGTCAGCGGCGCGACGATGAGTCCCATGCCCACACCCATCACGACCAGCGGCAACGCCATCTGCCAGGACGCGATCCCGAGGCCGTAGCGGTCGGACTCCCAGATGTAGAGCAGCACGCCGAGCGCCATCAGCAGGGCGCCCGCCTGGAGCACCCGGCGACCGAAGCGCGGGACCAGCTTCTGCACCGACAGCCCGGCCGCCGTGGACACCGCGATCGAGAACGGGACGCCCGTCAGCCCCGCCCGCAGCGGGCTCCAGCCCAGGCCGATCTGCATGTACAGCGTCCACACCAGGAAGAACACGCCGAGGGCGACACCGAAGACGGTCTGTACGGCGATGCCGGCCGCGAAGCTCTTCACACGGAACAGGGAGAGTTCGATCAGCGGGGAGCCGTCCCGTACGGTCTTCCGCTTCTCGTACGCCACCAGCGCCGCGAAGACCAGGACCGCGCCGCCCATCGACGCGTACCCCCGCAGCGGCCAGCCCAGCTCACGGCCCCTGGTCAGCGGGTAGAGCAGCATCAGCAGTCCGAGCGTCACCAGCGCCACACCCACCAGGTCGAGCTTCAGCGCCTTCGGCGCCTTCGACTCGGTGATGAAACGGCTGCCGAGGATCAGGGCCGCGATCCCGACGGGGAGGTTGATGAGGAAGATCGGCCGCCATTCGAGGCCGAAGAGGTTCCACTCCGTCAGCAGGGCGCCGAGCAGCGGGCCGGAGACCGCGCCCAGTCCGACGATCGCCCCGAACAGGCCGAAGACCTTGCCGCGTTCCTCCGCCGGGAAGGTCGCGTGCACGATCGACAGCACCTGCGGCACCATCATCGCGGCCATCCCGCCCTGCAGAATCCTGGACGCGACCAGCATCTCCGGGTTCGCGGCGAAGCCGCACAGCGCCGACGCGAGCGTGAAGCCCGCGATACCGACCAGGAACAGCCGCTTGCGGCCGTGGATGTCGCCGAGGCGTCCGCCGGTGACGAGGCCTGCGGCGAAGGCGAGGGCGTAGCCGGCGGTTATCCACTGGATCTGGCTGAAGGAGGCGCCCGCGTCCCGCTGGATCGACGGGATCGCGATGTTGACGATCGTGACGTCGACGAGGTCCATGAAGGCCGCCGTCATCACGATCGCGAGGGCGAACCAGCGACGGCGGTCCGCGCCGACCGGGACGGGTGCCGGACCGAGGACCGCCCCGGGTGCATCGGACGCCCCCGCGCCTTCGGAGGCCCCGAGCGCCACGGGCGCTTCAACCGCCTCAACCGCCTCGGCCGCCTCGGCCGCCTCGGCCGCCTCGGCGGCTGCCGTGCTGTCGACAAGAGTTTCGGTGTCGGTGGAGGTCATACCTGCAAGCTAGAACCCCAGTAGGTCAGATCATGTCCTACTCATACGGCATCCTCGAACTCATGACGACCGACACCCCGGCGCGACTCCTCCAGCTCCTCTCCCTCCTCCAGACGCCCCGCGAATGGCCCGGCGGCGAGCTCGCCGAGCGTCTCGGGGTCTCCCGCCGCACGGTCCGGCGCGACATCGACCGGCTGCGCGAGCTCGGCTATCCCGTGCAGGCGACCATGGGCTCCGACGGCGGCTACCGGCTGATCGCGGGCAAGGCGATGCCTCCGCTCGTGCTCGACGACGAGGAGGCGGTGGCGATCGCGGTGGGGTTGCGGGCGGGTGCGGGGCACGCCCTGGCGGGCGTGGACGAGGCGTCCGTACGGGCCCTTGCCAAGCTGGAGCAGGTGCTGCCCTCGCGGCTGCGGCACCGTGTCTCCACGCTCCAGGCCGCGACCACCCCGCTGACCAGCGGGGACGGGGCGAGCATCGCGCCCGAGACCCTGACGGTCATCGCCTCCACGGTGGCCGGCCACGAACGTCTGCGCTTCGCCTACCGCGCCAGCGACGGCGCCGAATCGCGGCGGCTGACGGAGCCGTACCGCCTCGTCTCGACCGGGCGCCGCTGGTACCTCGTCGCCTACGACCTCGACCGCGCCGACTGGCGTACCTTCCGCGTCGACCGGCTGACCGAGCCCTTCGCGACCGGCGCGCGGTTCGCTCCGCGGGAGCTGCCGACGGGGGACGCCGCGGAGTACCTCCGGCAGTCCATGCAACGCCACCAGGAGTCCTACACCATCGACGTCACCTTCTACGCCCCCGCGCAGACCGTCGCGACGAAGGTGCCGGCCTGGCTGGGCACCCCGGAGCCGATCGACCCCACGACCTCCCGCCTGCGGGCAACCGTCACGGACCCGGTGGAGTGGACGGCGGTACGACTGGCGATGACGGGCATGGAGTTCAAGGTGCGCGAGCCGACGGAACTGGCGGAGTACGTACGGGAGTTGGGCGAGCGGTTGGTTCGAGGTGGGGGTCGGGATGGAGGTGGGGATTGGGGATGAGGATGGGGATGGTAGTGGGTGAGGGTGAGGGTGAGGGTGAGGGAGAGGAGGGCGGCGGGGCTACCGGACCCGCCCAGGCCGTCCCCCGAGCCACCCCCACGGGAAGTCCCGCAGTGCCTCCAGGTTCCGCAGGGCCAGCGCCGCCGGTCCCTCCGGTCCCGTAGCCGGTGAGCGTCCCGCCGCCCATGTCTCGACCGCTGTCCGTACGGCCGCGCTCGCCACCGCCGCGGCGAAGCGCAGTTCGGCGGAGTCGACGAAGCCCGCGCCCACGCTGTCCGCGTCCGCCGCTACCGACAGCGGTACCGGTACGGCACCAGCCTGGCCGTCCACAACACCGGCGCCACCCGCGTCAGCAGCCTCACCACCCCCACCGCCACCCCCACCCCTCACCCGCGCCACCAACACCTCCCCCAACCGCGACTCCGCCTCATGGCACACCTCCGCCCACACCTTCCCCAGGGCCGGGCTGTCGTCGGTCAGGCGGATCAGGGTGCGGACCAGTTCCCAGGAGGCCGCCGAGACGCCCGCGCCCGGGGTCAGGGTGTGGCGGACGGCGTGGGCCAGGGCCTCGGGGAGCGGAAGGTCCGCGGGAGCCTGTGCGACCGCGTCGGCCCAATGCTGGGCGCCGGCCGCGTACAGGGGGGCGACGGCCTCCTCCTTGGTCGCGAAGTAGCGGTAGAAGGTGCGGGGGGCGATTCCCGCTGCCTGGGCGATGTCCTCCGCGCGAGTGGCCCGCAGGCCCTGTTTCACGAACAGACCCGCTGCAGCGCGGGCGATCTCCATCCGGGTCGTCGCCTTGCGTCGCTCAGTCAGAGAGGTCGGTACGGGGGTGGGGCTGCTCACATCGGCAGGCTATGCCGGTGTGGCACAATCTGCCACCGGTGGGCCACCCCGGGGTTCAGGTCCGGGGTGCCCCGCCCCCAGCATGCCCGCCCCCGCGGAGAGGGCGCAAAAAAGCGAGCCGGGCCCCGGCACCCGGGGGGAGGGTGCCGAAGCCCGACTCGGGGAAAGTCCCGGCGCCGGGGGGGGATGTGCGTCGGGACCTGGTTCAGTGGGAACCTGCCGGTTCAGAGAGATCTGTTCGCAGGTTCAGAGAGATCTGTTCAAAGGGACCGGGATCGGGGACCGGGACCTCGAACTCCTGTGCCCTGAAGTCTTTTTCCCGGTGCGTCCACTCTTGAAGCGGCTTCACACAGCCATGTTTGCGCTGTCTTTGGCCACCCGGCGTGCGCGGTGGGCGACACGCGCGCCCAGCCGCACTCCGCCTACGCACCACACCCCCGCACTCCGCCTCCGCACTCCGCCTCCGCACTCCGGTCGGCGACCTTACGCCGCCGCCTCGAACCCCGTGTCCCGCGCCAGCTTCTTCAGCTCCAGCAGTGCGTGCTTCTCGATCTGCCGGATCCGCTCGCGCGTCAGCCCGTGCTCCTTGCCGACCTCCGTCAGGGTCCGCTCCCGGCCGTCCTCGATGCCGTACCGCATCTTGATGATGGAGGCCGTGCGCGGGTCGAGGCGGCCGATCAGGTGGTCCAGCTCCTCGCTGCGCAGGAGGGTGAGGACCGACTGCTCGGGAGAGACCGCCGAGGTGTCCTCCAGGAGGTCGCCGAACTGGGTCTCACCCTGGTCGTCGACCGCCATGTTCAGCGAGACCGGGTCACGGGCCCAGTCGAGGACGTCGATCACACGGTCCGCGTTCGAGCCGAGCTCGGCGGCGATCTCCGCGGGCTCGGGGTCGCGGCCGTGCTCGCGGTTGAACTCGCGCTGCACACGCCGGATCCGGCCCAGCTCCTCGACCAGGTGGACGGGGAGGCGGATGGTGCGCGACTGGTCCGCTATCGAGCGGGTGATGGCCTGACGGATCCACCATGTCGCGTACGTGGAGAACTTGAAGCCCTTGCGGTAGTCGAACTTCTCCACCGCGCGGACCAGGCCCGCGTTGCCCTCCTGGATCAGGTCGAGCAGGGGCAGGCCGCTGCGGGGGTAGCGGCGGGCGACCGCCACCACCAGGCGGAGGTTGGAGCGGATGAAGATGTCCTTGGCGCGCTCGCCGTCGGCCACCAGGGCCTCCAGCTCCTCGCGGGTGGCGTCGGCCTTGGCCTCCTCGTACCCGTCGAGGACCTGTCGCGCGAACACACCCGCCTCGATGATCTGTGAGAGCTCGACCTCCCTGGCGGCGTCGAGCAGCGGTGTGCGCGCGATCTCGTCGAGGTACATGCCGACCAGGTCACGGTCGGCGATCTCGCCGGCGTGGGCGCGAACACTGCGTGCCGTGTCGGTCTCGCCGGTGGCGGACTGACGACGGGCGACGGCACGGGTTGCCATGCGTGCTCCCTTGCGATGGTGGGCTGGCGGGTGGTCCTGGACGCTGGGCACTCACCTTCGAGTGCCACTCAGCACCCTTGTCGGGTGCCCTGCGTCTGATGGAAACAACGACTGGAATCCGGACAGAATTCCCAACCCGCACCCCTATTTTTCTGATCATGCAGTACCCTGTGCGGCCACATAAGGAGAGCGTAAGGAGGCCCGATGCCGTCGGAACGTACAGAGGTGCAGGTCAGGCCGGGAGTCGAGGGAGACCTCGAAGCCCTTACCGACATCTACAACCACTATGTACGTGAGACGTCCATCACATTCGACACCGTCGTCTTCACCCCCCAGGAGCGCCGCCCCTGGTTGCTCTCCCACCCTGAAGACGGACCGCATCGGCTGATGGTTGCCACGGATGCGGACACACAGGAAATTCTGGGCTACGCCACATCCAGCCCTTACCGTGCCAAGCCCGCCTACGAGACCTCGGTCGAGACGACGATCTACCTCGCCCCCGACGCCGGGGGCCGCGGCATCGGCACACTCCTCTACAAGGCCCTCTTCGAGGCCCTGGCCGGCGAGGACCTGCACCGTGCCTACGCGGGCATCGCCCAGCCCGACGAAGCGTCCACGCGGCTGCACGAACGCTTCGGGTTCCGGTACGTCGGCACCTACCGGGAGGTGGGCCGGAAGTTCGGCCGCTACTGGGACGTGGCCTGGTACGAGAAGCCGCTGTAGCCCGGCCGAACCACACCCGCGGCCCAGTCAGGCTCAGCCGAACTGCACCCGCGGCCCAGTCAGGCTCAGCCGAACTGCACCGACCGCTTCGCCATGCCCATCCAGAAGCCCTCGATCACGGACCGCTGCGCGTCCAGCTCGCCGCCCGGCTCCGCCGCGCCCATCGTCACGAACAGCGGGGCGAAGTGCTCGGTGCGCGGGTGGGCGTAGCGGCCGGCCGGGGCCTTGTTGAGGAAGTCCAGCAGGTCGTCCCAGTCGCGGTTCTCCAGCGCGTGGCGGCCCCAGTCGTCGAACTCCGAGGACCAGGTGGGGACGCCGGGGCCGGTGTGCCGCAGCGCGGCCAGGTTGTGGGTGAAGAAGCCGGAGCCGACGATCAGCACACCCTCGTCGCGCAGGGGCGCGAGCCTGCGGCCGATCTCCATCAGCTTCACCGGGTCGAGGGTCGGCATGGAGATCTGCAGGACCGGGATGTCGGCGCCGGGGTACATCTCGACGAGCGGCACATACGCGCCGTGGTCGAGCCCGCGGTCCGGGATGTCCTGCACGGGCATACCGGGGGCGCGCAGCAGCTTCCGTACGGACTCGGCCAGTTCGGGGGCGCCCGGGGCCTCGTACCGCACCCGGTAGTAGTGCTCGGGGAAGCCCCAGAAGTCGTAGACGAGCGGGATCGTCCGCACCGCGCCGAGGGCGAGCGGGGCCTCCTCCCAGTGGGCGGAGACCATCAGGATCGCCTTGGGACGCGGCAGGTCGGCGGACCACGCGGCGAGCTCGCCGGGCCAGATCGGGTCGTCCGCGAGCGGCGGGGCCCCGTGGCTGAGGTAGAGGGCGGGCATGCGTTCCGTTGCGGCGGCGGACATGACGGCTACTCCAATGCTTGAACTCTCAAACTCCCCTACAGGAAGACTGTACGTCGCATTTGTTTAATTCTCAAAAAGAGCTCTCGTACTATGGAGTAATGAAGAGCGCATCCGTATCCGCTGAAGCAGTACCTGCGGCAGAACCGGCAGGCGCGGCCAGATGGCTCACCGAAGAGGAACAGCGCATCTGGCGCTCCTACGTCCATGCCACCACGCTCCTCGAAGACCACCTTGATCGCCAGCTCCAGCGGGACGCGGGAATGCCGCACGTCTACTACGGCCTCCTCGTCGGTCTCGCCGACGCCCCGCAGCGCCGGCTGCGGATGACCCAGCTGGCCGAGAAGTCGAAGATCACCCGCTCCCGGCTCTCGCACGCCATCGCCCGCCTGGAGAAGAACGGCTGGGTGCGCCGCGAGGACTGCCCCGACGACAAGCGGGGCCAGTTCGCGGTGCTGACCGACGCGGGTGCGGGAGTTCTGGAGCGGACCGCGCCCGGCCATGTCACCGCCGTACGGCACGCCCTGTTCGAGCGGCTCACCCCGGAGCAGCAGAAAGCCCTCGGCGAGATCATGGAGATCGTCGCCGAGGGCCTGCAGCCGAGCGATGCCGGCGCGGACCTGCCCTGGCTCCGCTGAGCCGCTCACTCAGCAGAACCAGGGCAGATCCCGGGGGTCGTACGAGGAAGGCGTCCCCTTCCCCCCTCGTACGGATGGTTTTCCGAAGGGGTACGACCCGGCGGTCGTCGTCAGTGGGCGACCACCGGGACGGCCAGCTCGTCCTCGGCGCCCTCCGCGGAGCCGGTCACCGCGGTCGAACCGGGGTTGCCGGCGTTGACCAGGGACACCACGATCACGGCGGCCAGCACCAGCATGCCGACGGCGAACCAGATGGCGTTGGTGTAGCCGTGCACCTGGCCCTGAAGGGCGATCAGCTGCTGCTGCGACTTCGAGGTCGCACCGGCGATGTGGTCCTTGATGTACGCGGTCGTCGCGGACGCGGCGATCGTGTTCAGCAGGGCCGTACCGATCGCGCCGCCCACCTGCTGCGAGGTGTTGACCATCGCGGAGGCGACACCGGCGTCCCGGGGCTCGACGCCCAGGGTGGCCAGGGACATGGCGGGCATGAACGCCGTACCCATGCCGAGACCGAGCAGGAGCATCGCCGGCAGGATCGTCGAGGCGTACGACGAACCGATCTCCAGCTGGGTCATCAGGAGCATGCCGCCGGCCGCGACCAGGAAGCCGGGGCCCATCAGCAGCCGGGCCGGGACCCGGGTCATCAGACGGGTGCCGATCTGGGTGGAGCCGACCATCATGCCCGCGATCATGGGCAGGAAGGCGAAGCCGGTCTTGATCGGCGAGAAGCCCTTCACGACCTGCAGGTAGTAGGTCAGGAAGAGGAACGTGCCGAACATCGCGATGATCGCGATACCGAGCGAGAGGTAGATACCGCCGCGGTTGCGGTCGGTCACCACGCGCAGGGGCAGCAGCGGGGCCTTCACCCTGGCCTCGGTGACGACGAACGCGACCAGCAGGACGGCCGACACGACGAACAGGCCGACGGTCATCGAGTCGCCCCAGCCGTCTGACTCGGCGCGGGTGAAGCCGTAGACCAGCGAGACCAGGCCCAGGGTGGACAGGAGCACGCCGGGGATGTCGAGCGGGTTGCGGTTGCGGCCGCCCTCCGGCTCACGGATGACGAAGTAGGCGCCGAGCGCCGCGATGATCGCGAACGGGATGTTGACGAAGAACGTCCAGCGCCAGTCCATGTACTCGGTCAGCACACCGCCGAGGATGAAGCCGACGGCGCCGCCGCCACCGGCGATCGCGCCGTAGATGCCGAACGCCTTGGCGCGCTCCTTGGCGTCCGTGAACATCACGGCGAGCAGGGAGAGCGCGGCGGGCGCGAGCAGGGCGCCGAAGATGCCCTGGAGGGCGCGGGCGCCGAACATCATGGCCTCGTTGGTGGCCGCGCCACCCAGCGCGGAGGCGGCGGCGAAGCCGGCCAGACCGACGACGAAGGCGCGCTTGCGGCCCCACAGGTCGGCTATGCGACCGCCGAAGAGCAGCAGACCGCCGAAGGCGAGGGCGTAGGCCGTGACGACCCACTGCCGGTTGCCGTCGGAGATGCCCAGGTCCTGCTGGGCGGAGGGCAGCGCGATGTTCACGATGGTGGCGTCGAGGACGACCATCAGCTGGGCCAGCGCGATGAAGACGAGCGCTTTCCAGCGGTTGGCGTGAGCGTCGGAATGGCTGACGCCGGGAGCCTTGGAGGCTGTATCAGACATGGGAGTACCCACTTCGGGACTTCGTGACGGAAAAAACCGGGTTACGGGGACGGCTCGACCGCGCGGCTACGGCGACGCCCGGTGAGTCGGTGTGGTGACCGGTGGTGTGGTGACCTGTCGTGGTGACCTGTCGTGGTGACCTGTCGTGTGGTGACCGGTCGGTGTGGTGACTGCTTCGGAGTTCGGAACTAATCGCAGGGCGGGCGGAGATCCTCCCTGGTCACGGCCGCGCCCGGGAGTTCGCTGCGGGCCGGGGCCCGCAGTCCGTCCAGGAACAGTTGCAGATGGCGGTGGACGAAACGGTCGCTGACGAGGCAGTTGGTGCCCGCCGGGGGCCGGCTGAGCTGGGCGATGACGATCATCAGATCGCCCACACCGACGTCGGTGCGCATCTGGCCGGCCGCCTTGGCGCGGTCCATCAGCTCATCGGCGATCTGGTCCACGCGCTCGCACGCCGCTTGGAGATCGGGGTGGTTCTGGTCGAACGTGCTCTGGACCATCGGGCACACGGCGCTGATGCGCTCGTCGGCGGAGGTGTGCACGAAACGCTCCAGCGCCTCGAAGGCGTCCCCGGTCTCGGCGAGTGCCCGCTCGCCCGCCTCCGACGTCCGGTTCACGACGGAGCAGACGACCTCGCGGACGAGCGCGTCGCGGTCGGGGAAGTTGCGGTACACCGTGGCGTTGCCGACGCCGGCCCGGCGGGCGATCTCGTCGAGCGGCACATCGGGGCCGAACTCGGTGAACATCTCCCGGGCGGCGGTGACGATCCGCTCCCGGTTGCGCAGGGCGTCGGCACGCGGCCGGGTCGCCCTGCGCTGCGCGGGGCTCGCGGTCGTCGTGGCGGTCACGGTGTCCTCCGTGGGCTGTGGTGTCGCGATCCGGGGAATCGGTCCCCGTTTCACTGGAACACCTTCCTAAACGGGGAGACTCTCCCCGGTTATTTCAGGTTGAGGAGAACTTATGTTGTGACCTGAGTCACATTCCCTTCAGGGCCCCTCCCCCACCGCCCCCACCCACGTTCGGAGTCCTCCAGCGAGCGCCCGCGCACCCCGCGACCGAGGGTGATCGAAAGGGCGCAGCCAGGCATCGGCGGCTGCCATGGACGAAGGGCCCGTGCATGCAGCTGACCCGTCGCATACGCCCGCGCCGCGTGGCCGCCCTCGCGACCGTCACCGCCCTGACCCTGGCCGTCAGCACCTCGGCCGGCACCGGGCATCCGGCGCGGGGCCCCGCCACGGCCGGGGCCGGGCCGATCGCACTGGCCCGCGGATCGGCGTTCGGCCCCTGCATGATCAGCGGCAACCACACCGTCCAGATGTCGGAGGGCGTGCCGACCAACGCCGGCTACTCCCGCTCCGCGGGCACCGTCCACGCCCTGACCCTGATGATCGACTTCCCGGACGCGCCCGGCCCCGGTGACGCGCTCGACCGCTACCGGGAGTTCTTCCCGCAGACCGAGAAGTGGTTCCGCACCGCGTCCTACGGCCGCCTGGACTACCGTGCCGAGACCCCGATCCCCCACTGGCTGCGCATGCCCAAGCCGTTCAAGGCGTACGGCATAGAGCGCGGCGCCCCCTTCGACCCCGGCTACCGCGAACTGGTCCAGGACATCGTCAGCGCCGCCGACCCCAGGGTCGACTTCCGGGACTACGACTTCCTGAACGTCCTGGTGACCCCGAACGCGGGCCCGTCCGCCCTCGACACGGTCCTCTCCGTCACCTTCGCCGGCAACCCGGAGGCCCCGAGCGCCGACGGCGTCCCGGTCGCCAACGCCTCCTTCGTGTACTCGCGCCAGGACGACGGCTCCGGCTCCTACGACAAGACCGGCTACCGGGTCCTGCCGCACGAGAACGGCCATGTCTTCGGCCTGCCCGACCTCTACACCCAGGAGGGCGGGGGCGCGGTCGGGCACTGGGACATCATGAGCGAGGACTGGGGGGCCGACAACGACCTGCTCGGCTGGCACAAGTGGAAGCTGGGCTGGCTGGACCCGAACCAGGTCGCGTGCGCGTCGCTGCGCGGCACGGCGTCGTACCTCCTCACTCCGCTGGAGCGGGCGGGCGGCCCGAAGCTGGTCTTCGTCCCACTGAGCGGCCGCACCGGATACGCCCTGGAACTGCGCAATCGGGAGGGAAACGACGAGGCGGTGTGCCGGCCGGGGGTGCTGATCTACAAGGTCGACGCGGATGTGGACACGGGGATGGGGCCGGTGAACGTGTACGACTCCCGGCGGGACAGCGGCGGCTGCACCCGCAGCCCCAACGTCCACGCGGAGCTGTCCGACGCGCCGTTCACCTCCGGCGAGGTCTTCAAGGATCCGAGGAGGGGGGTTCGGATCGAGGTGACGGGGGTGGATCCGGCGGGGAATTACCGGGTGCGGGTGGAGCGGCAGTGAGGGGGGTTCGATGGGGGTGCGGGTCCTGAGGGGGGGCGATGAGGGGCGTGGGTCCGTGCGCGGGTGCGGGTCCGTGGGGGCCGGGCGCGCAGTTCCCCGCGCCCCTTGGGGGTGTGCGCGGACGCAAGTCCGGAAGAGCCGGGGCGGTTGCCGGATTACCGTAGGGCTGGCCTGACCTTCGGACCGGAGAAACGATGCCCTCTGACCCCGCTCTCGACGCCGCCCTCGCCGCTGTGCCGGCGGAGGCGGTCACGCCGTTGATCCGTGGGGTCGCCGTGTTGCACCGGCTGACGGAGGCGGGGGGCGAGTTGAGTCCGAGCGCGTTGGAGCGGGCCACGGGGCTGGCCCGGTCCACCGTCGACCGGATCACCTCGACGCTGGCCCGGATGGGATACGTCCGTCTGGACGGCCGCGACGTGATCCTCACTCCCCGTCTGATGGAGCTGGGCAACGCCTATCTCGCCGCCCTCCGCCTGCCCGCCCTCCTCGACGCACGCGCCGACCGGCTGGCCGACGAACTCGACGAGTCGGTGTCACTGGCGGTCGCCGACCGCGACGGCATCCGCTTCATCCACCAGGCCACCCGCCGCCGCGCGATGTCCCTCAGCTTCCGCATCGGCGACCTGCTGCCGGCCGAACGCACCGCGCCCGGCCCCCTGTTCGCGACGGAGTGGGGGGATCAGGAGTGGCGGGCGTGGCGGGAGCGCCGGGCGGCGGACCCGGCGGACACCGGCTTCCCCGCCATACCGTCCAGCCGACTGCCCTTGGCAGACGGCGAGTTCGAGCGGGCGGTGCGGGATGCGGCGGTGAACGGCTGGGCGTTGGACGACCAGTTGATCGAGCCGGGGCTGGTGGCGGTGTCGGTTCCGGTACGGGACCCCCGCACCGGCCGGATCGCCTGCGCGGCCAATGTCGTGAGCCACACCAGCCGGCACACGGCGGCCGACCTGCGCGACAGCCTGCTGCCGCGGCTGAAGGCGGCGGTCGCGGCGATGGAGGACGACCTGCGGACCCCGGTGCCCTCCCCCGCGCCGTCCCCCTCCGACCTGGCGACCTGGACGGGGGCGTCGAAGCAGGAGCTCGGGCGGGAGTTCGTGGAGTCCCTGGCGAGGGGGCTGACGGTGCTGACCGCCTTCGGCGAGGACCACGCCGCCCTGACCCTCACCCAGGTGTCCCAGGCGACCGGCCTCGCGCGGGCGACGGCTCGCCGGGCGCTGATCACATACGAGCACCTGGGGCTGGTGCGGGCGAGGGACCGGTTCTTCGAACTGACGCCGCGGGTACTGGGGTTGGGCTTCCCGCCCCTGTCCCGGATCTCCCTCGCCGAGATCGCCTCCCCGCACATGGCCGAACTCGCCGGCCGCGTCCACGAGTCGACGTCGCTGTCGGTGCTGTCCGGCGGCGACATCCAGTACACGGCACGGGTCGCCACGGGCCGCATCATGAGCGTGAACATCACGGTGGGGACGCGGTTGCCGGCGTACGCGACGTCGATGGGGCGGGTGATGCTCGCGGACCTGCCCGAGGAGGACCGCGAGACGGGACCCCTGCGCGCCCTGACCTCCCACACCGTCACCGACCCGGTGGCCCTGGCCCGCGTGCTGGACGAGGTCCGGGCACGCGGCTACGCCCTGGTCGACGAGGAGCTGGAGGAAGGCCTCCGGTCGATCGCGGTACCGGTACGCGACCGCACGGGCCGCGTGGTGGCCGCCCTGAACGTGGCCCTGCACGCGTCCCGGCGGTCGGTGCGGGAGTGCGAGCAACTGCTCCTGCCCGGACTACGGGCGGCCGCGGACCGGATCGAGGGGGATCTGGGGGTGGCGGGGAGGTTCACCCGGGTGGGGGTGGTGTGACGGGAGGCAACAGGTGCGGTGCCCGCACGCTGAGGATGCCGAAGACCTCCTCCTTCGCGAGCCCCCGCAGTTCCGCCAGGAAGGCGGGGTCCACGTGGCCTTCCCTGGCCCAGATGCCGGCGAGGGACTCGGCGCTGCGCTGAGCCAGGTCGCTGGTGAAGTCGCCGTCCCGGACCGCCCGCGTCAGGGCCGCTTCGACGTACGGCCCCGAGAGGTACTCCAGGCCCGACGCCGCCTCGTCCCGCTCGTCCTCGCGGGCCGTGGGGTCCTCGAGGAGGCGTACCAGCAGAACCGCGCGCTCCTCGTCCGGGATCTCCGGATCGGCCCACACCGGACCCGGCGACGACACGGTCGCCGAGTCCTCACCCGTACCGCTGGGCCGTTCCTTCCCCAGCAGCCTCGCCAGCCAGCTTCTCATCTAGAACAGATCCTCGATCCCGTTCACGAGTGTCTCGCCCATGCCGCTACCGACCACGCCGCCGACGACACCGCCCACGACGCCTCCGACGACACCGCCGACGGCTGTTCCGGCGAAGGGGACGACGGAGCCGAAAGCGGCGCCCATTCCCGCGCCGTACTCGGCGCCGACACCCGCGCCCACGAGCCCGCCGGCCAGGCTGGCCCCGTCATGGATCGCCGTCTGCGTGCGCTCGCCGCTCGGTGCCGTCGCCACATCGTAGATGTCGTAGGCGACAGCCCCGGCGAGCACCAGCCTGCCGCCCACCTTGGCGGCCGTCGTGAGGTCGATGCCTCCCTTCGGAGCCCATGGCTCTTCGAGCGGGATGTGGCTCAGGTTGGCGCCCGGAGTGCTCGACTGCGGCACCAGGTCCGCCCTGGCGCCCTTCTGCCCGGTGAACGGGTTCGTGTACTCGCCCTGGTTGCTCGTGCGCGCCTCGAACCGTGGGACGTCGCTGCCCGTCAGCAGCCCGGGCCGGGTGCTGGCTTCGAACTTCAGCGCGAGCATCCACTTGAAGTTGCCGTCGGCGTCGACGTAACCCCACTTCTCGACGTTGCTGTTCGGCTTCAGCGACCAGCCCTGGCTGCGGGCCCAGTTGCGCAGCCACTTGGCGTTGCGCTGAGCGGTGCTGAGCCGGGGCAGGATGTTGGTCGCGGCGTTGACCCCGGCGCCCGTGGCGTTGACGTAGACGGACGTCAGCTTCGGCGCCTTCTTCTCGCCTCCACCACCACCGATGGGCTTCGGCTTCGGGCAGGGCACGTCGTCGCCGTAGCCGCCGCATGCCAGGCGCAGGCCGGACGGGTCGGAGTAGGTGCCGGGGTTGTTGTCGGAGTAGGTGTACGGGTTGTTGGTCTGCGGGTCGTACGGCGTGTTCACCGGGTCGGTGGAGAGGAAGCGGCCCAGGGACGCGTCGTACATGCGCGCGCCCAGGATCGACAGCCCCGTGGAGTCGTCCTCCGTCTTGCCCGTGAAGCCGCGGTCCATGGCGGCAGGCAGGGCGGTGGAGCCGCGCTGCCTGCCGAAGGGCAGATAACGGCGCCGGGTCACGATGCCGCCGACCGCGGTGATCATGAGCTGGGTGGATGCCTGGGTGTCGTTGAGCAGCCAGGTCAGTGAGCCGTTCGCGGAACCGTCCGCGACCCGCACGGCGACCGCCGTGCCGTCCGCCGAGTAGTAGCGGCTGGCCTTCGCCGAGCCGGTCGGCGTCTTGTGGATCTCATGGCCCTCCAGGTAGAGGACCTTCTCGCTCGGGGCGTTGCGCAGCAGCACGTTGCCCGTGGCGTCGTAGACATAGCTGGTCGTGTTCGAGCCCGTGACCACGGACGACACCCTGTGCAGCGGCGACCAGTGCACCGTTGAGGCGACCCCGTTCACCGTACGGGAGTTCATCTGGCCGGCCTTGTCGTAGCCGTAGGTGTCCGTGCCGGTCGGTGTGACGACGCTGGTGACGCCGTGCGGCTGGGCCGCGCCCGCGGTGTAGCTCTGCTGGTCGGCGGAGTAGCCGGGGTAGACGTAGTCGCGGACGGTGGAACCGCTCGACGTCGTGGACGTCTCCTTCTGCAGGTTGCCGAGACCGTCGTAGGTGTACGCCAGCTGGTACGGGTCGTTGGTGCTGGTCAGATCAGGGGTGAAGGCGCCGGTGCAGCCGGTCGGGACCGCCGTCGTCCAGGCCTGGGTGAGGCGGTTCAGCTCGTCGTAGGTGAAGCACTCGTGCTGGCCGGTGAGTTTGTCCGTGCGGTCGGTGACCTGCCCCGACGCGTCCCGGATGTAGTCGTCGTTCTGCACCGGGGTGCTGCCCGACTTGCTGGTCGTGGTGGTGATGTTCTTCAGCCAGCCGGTGCCGGTCGCGTCGTCGTAGGCGTAGCTGCGGCGTGCCGTCACCGGCGTGTTGGTGGTGTCGGTGCTGCTGCCGTAGGTACGTCCCGAGAGACGGCCCACGGTGTCGAAGTCGGTCGCGTCCACATACGTCGCCAGCGGGCTGGTCAGCTTGTCGACCATGCCGAGGCTGTCGTAGCCGGTGGTCACCGTCTCCGCCTTCAGCCCTCCGATGGCCGGGTAGTCGACCGCCGTGCGGTGGTCGGCCTGGTCGTAGTGGTAGACGAAGTCGTAGCTGCCGTTCAGGCCGGCGCCGTCGCCCGCGTTGGGGATGGTGACGGTGGTGCCGGTCTGGCGGCCACGGCCGTCGTAGCCGTCGACGGCCTGGGTGAAGGCGTTGCCCGCGCTGTCGTACGAGGTCGCGGAGGCGAGCTCGCCCTTGCCGCCGGCAGCGGTGTCGTACTTCGTCTCGGTCAGCAGGGTGCTGCCCTGCTTGACCGTGGTCGGGCGCTCCAGGTTGTCGTAGCCGTACGAGAGCACCGTGCCGTCGGCGTCGGTGGTCGTGAGCTGCTGGCCGTTGTCGTCGTACACCGTGGAGGAGCCGCCGGCGTCGGGGTCGGTCGTCGTCAGGCGTTCGCCGAGCCAGTTGTACGTGTACGTGGTGACATTGCCCTTGGCGTCGGTGATCTTCGAGAGCTGACCGCTGCGGGTGTACTCGTACGCCGTCGTGTAGGTCGAGGGGCCGAACTCGACCACCTTCGACACCTGGCCGTACACGTCGGTGTAGGTGTTGGTGCGCTCGCCCACCGCGGGGACGGTGGTGGTGTAGTCGCCGTGGTAGTTGGTGATCGTCTGGCCCTGGATCTGCGGATCGCCGGCGACCAGGATCCGTGACTGCGTGGTGCGGCCCGCGTAGTCGATCAGCAGGTCCGTGTACGACGGCAGGCTCGCGACCGTCGGCAGCACCATGCCGCTGCCGGAAGCGGAGGCGTTGTAGAACGCCGAGGACGTGCCGGTGACATTGCCGGAGGTGTCGTAGCGGGTCGCGACCACGGTGCGGCCGGTGCCGCCGGCCGCCGGCGTCTGCGTCTCACGGGAGCGGCCGAGGCCGTCGTAGTAGACGTAGCTCGCGAGGTCGGTGGTGCCGCTCAGCAGGGTCTTGCTGGTGACGAGCGCGGCGCCGGTGACGAGTGTCGGCACGCCGTCGGAGTTGGTGGCCGTCGGGATGTCGTACGAGAACGCCATCGACGGGTGCCCGTCGGGGTAGTTGGCGATCTCGGTGGGCTTGAAGACCTGGGAGAGACGGCCCACTGAGTCGTCGACGATGCGGGTCTCCCTGTTGTTCGCGTCGACGATCTTGTACGGGTTGCCCCACAGACGCGAGTACCAGGTGGTGGTCGTCTGCGCCGTCAGGGCGCCGCTCCCGTCCGGGTCCGGGGAGGTGACGACGACGCCGTCGGTCGGCCAGGCGTTGTTGGGCGAGTTGTAGTCGGTGGTGGTGATGTTGCCCTTGCCGTCGCTGGAGGACTTCACACGGCCGGCCGCGTCGTAGCCGGTCGTGGTGGTGCGGGCGTGCGAGGCCGTGTCGTAGGCGAGGGCCTTGGTGATGTTGCCGTCGGTCGGCTTGTCCGTGGCCACGTCGGTCGCGTTGTCGTACAGGTTCACCTGGTACGCGTCGCGGTTGGCGTCCGTGCGGCTCGCGCAGTCGGAGCTGTGGTGGATGGTCTCGTCCGGCAGCACCATCCAGCGCTGCACGTCGGAGCCGGGGAAGTAGTCGGTGTCGTAGGCACGGCCGTAGACGGTGCATCGGTTGTCGTCGACGTTCACCTCGCCCCAGTCGTTGGTGCGCAGCGGCAGGCCGAACTTGGCGCTGGTGTCGCTGGTGGCGTCGTACTGGTCCTCCACGACATGGTCCCGCCAGCCCGAGGAGACCAGCGTGGATGTGGTCGTCTTCGTCTCGCGTACGAAACGTGCGTCGGGCAGGCCGTCGTAGACCGCGGTGTCATGCACCCAGTAGTCGTGGAAGACGCGCTGGTGGGAGTTGCCGGCGCCGTCGCGCTGGCTGGTCTCGATCACCTTGCCGCGCAACCAGGCGCTGTCGGTGTGGGAGGTGCCCTGGCCGTCGGTGACGCTGACGCTTCGGGTGGCCGAGGAGTCGGTCTTGGAGGTGCGGTCACCGTCCATGCCGCGGTAGAGCCAGTAGTAGGTGGAGGCCGCGTTGGACCTGGTGCCGGTGTGCACCTCGACCTGCTGGTATCCGCGCCAGTCCGTCCACGACTCGTCGCTGTCGGGCGTCAGCGGGTCGTTGGGAAACGCCCAGGCGGGCTTGCCGTTGTAGTCGTACGTGGTGGTCATGACCGGGTCACCGTCGTCGCCGGCGCCCTTGCCGACACCGGGGTCGGCCTCGACCTTCGTGACCAGGTACTTCTTGAACCAGCCGGACGTGGCGGAGGTCTTGCCCTCCGGCGTCCAGGACTGCTTGAAGCAGTCCATGTCGTTGCTCGACTCGGTGGGCAGGTTGTCGGAGGTGCAGGCGTTGGCGAAGCCGTAGGAGACGTTGACGAACGAGCCCAGGTCGCCGTGGACCTGGTTGACCCGGCGGAAGTTCAGCAGGCTCGAACCGACCTGGTTGTCCAGCCACTCGCCGTTGAAGTTGATCGTCGGCAGGGTGATGTCGGGGCCGTCGCCGTATCCCTTGCGCTGTACGTAGTCCAGCCACAGCTGGTTGCCGATGGTGCCGTCGGGGTTCGGCAGCCCGTACTTCATCTGGTACTGCATCGCCGGGTCCCAGGTCATCTGCGACTCGACGGTGTTGGTGTCGGAGCCGCGGACGTAGGTCTTGATGTCCCACAGCATGTCGGTGCTGAAGAAGGTGGGCGACGCCGTCTGGCCGGTGATCGACCTGCAGTCGTCACCCGTGTTGCACATCAGGTCGGTCGGCACGTCGGGGTACGAGGACGGGCTGGTCCAGATCGACGGACAGGCGCCGGGGTCGTGGGCCAGCGGGTCGTCGGTCATGCGCTGTGTGCAGCGGCCGACGTGGCTGAGCTCGACCTTGGCCGGCAGCTGGGCGCCGGACAGCTGGGAGGCCCAGCCGTACTCCACCCGCACCAGATAGGAGGAGGCGTCGTAGTCGCGGGCCTTGTCGGTGTTGATCCAGGAGCGGTAGCGGTTGGCCTGCTTCTCGTAGAAGTAGGTGTTCTCGACCTCGTTCCTGTCCACGACCCAGTCGAGGTTCCAGCGCCAGGCCTGGTCGCAGGGTTCGGGGAACGTGGCGTGGCAGGGTTCGCCGGCGTCGTTGCCCGCGACCGGCACGGTGAGCACGGAGTGGGTGTAGACGTCGGTGCCGTTCTGCACCTTGTCCCGCTCGCTGCGACCCCAGCCGAAGTAGTAGCGGGTGCCGTCCTGGGCGGATATCACCCAGTACTCGTCGTCCGCGCCGTGCCCGCCGGTCAGGTGCTGCACCCGCCAGCCCGGGTCGTCCTGCACGTGGTACGACCCGGTGCCGGTGCCGTCCTGGACCAGGTTGGAGGTGTGTCCGTTGAAGTTGATGACGTACAACGCGCCGTCCGGCTCCTTGGCCGTGTTCGGCGAGTCCCAGCACAGGTCGCCGACGGTGGAGATGCCGTCGGTGCGGCAGGGGCGGTAGCGGCGCTCGATGTAGCCCGGGTTCAGCTCCCAGCCCAGGCCCGCCTGACCGGCCTGGGTGTTGGCGGCGGAGGTGAACGCGTCGACAGCCTGGGAGTTGTACGACAGCGACAGATCCGGTGCCTCACCCGTCGGTGGCTTCGGCACCTGGATCGGCAGGGAGTAGCTGAAGCCGCCCGATCCCGGCGACACGTTCCACGAGCCGGATGTGCTCAGCGGCGTGGCCCGGTAGTCCCCCGCGTCCGAGGAGGACCCCGACGCCACCGCGTACACCGTCCCCGCCGAGGAAGCGGACGCCTCCAACGCCGCCGACCGCGCCAGCTGCGCCGACACTCCCGAGCCCACGCCGTCCGGCAGGACCCGGCCCGACGGGTCGGCATCCGCCTGGACCGTCGCGGTCAGAGTGCCGGACCTGACGTCGTTGACCGCCTTCACGACCTTCCGGTCACCCGGCGAACACCCCTTGGCCTTGGGTGTGGTCAGCGCGCATGCCGGAAGCTTCACCAGCCGCAGCCGCGAGGCGAAGTTGCCGCCGTAGGCGTTCTTGAAGCCCGAGTAGTCCAGCGTCACCCGCACCAGGCCCGCCGCCCTGACGCCGTCCTTCCGGGTCAGCTGCACGCCCAGCCCGACACCGCCCGCCGGCGCCACCGCCTTGCGGTCCAGCACCTCGACATCGACCGAGGCGGGCGCCGCCGACTTCGCCTTCGCCGCCCCGGAGCCACCCGACACGCCTGCATCCGGCGCGTTCTTCAGCAGGTCGCGATAGGGGGCCGGCCCGACCGACACCACGGCGGCCTTCGCGTCAGCGCCGCTCCCGGCGGCGTCGACCACCGCGCCGGAGGGTGCCACCGCCAGGGCCTTGCCCGGCTTGACGCCGTTCAGATTCACCAGGGCGCCGGTCGACTTCGGCCAGGTGGACTTGGCCGGCTTGGTGGGAGTCGGATCCGACTCGTCCTTGCGGACGGCCGAAGCGGCTCGCGTCGGCACCGCCGGCGTCCGTTCGACGTGCGATGCCGCCGACTGGGACAGCGCCGCGGCCGGCCCGCCGGACAACAGACCGGTCACCAGGACACCGGAAACGACCAGCACCAGACTCTTCAACCGCGACACCACCGCGACCCCCACCAGACATGGCACGCGGCCGCGACAAAGCAGACCCTCGCCCCCGAAAACGACACAAGACGCCCTGCCCGGCCCACAGGTCTCGCTCGAAACCCACAGATCGGCCACAAGGCCGGAGCGGAACTTAACCAGCAGCAAACATCCAGGGAAAGGTCAACGAAACGGACATTGAACGCCAGACCAGTTCAAGCCCCGGCAGAAGCAGTTACGTGACATACGTCACACGTGGCATCTACACGGAACGGCCGACAAACCCGGGCTGGCGTCACCCGATCCCCTGATGCTTCAATCCCCCCTCACAACCAAGGAGAAGCTCCCAGGGGGGAACACGACATGCGCGACGCACTTTCAGGGATGAACCGCAGACAGCTCATCAAATGGGCCGGGGGAATGCTCGGAACAGCCACCCTCGGCTCCGCCGCCACCCTCGCCCTGACCAGCGGAACCGCATCCGCAACCGTCGCCGCGTCCAGCAAATTCGACCTCACCGCACCGTCGTCCGAATTGCTGCGGGAAATAGCGCTTCAGGACACCCGGGTCATGCAGTCCTTCTCCTTCGACAACACCAACAAACACATCTACACAATCGGCCTCGTCCAGGGCGGCAGACAACTCCCCGGCGAATCCCGCCAATACACCGGCACCGAACGCGGCGCCGCCGGCGACCTGGTCGTCACCCGCCTCGATCTCACCGGCGCGGAAATCGGCCGCATGTACCTCAAGGGATTCGGACACGGCGTCGCCATCGCCGCCGAACCCTCCGGAAACAGCGCCTACCTGTGGACCGAGACCGACGCCGTCGCCGCCACCGACTCCAACAACGTCACCAACGGCTGGGGCAGCAGAATCGCCCGCTTCAAGTTCGCCAACGGCGCCGTCCTGACCACCGGTTCATCCCAGCTCACCAAATACAGCCCGGTCTCCGGAGCCGACCGCACCACCATCGCCATCGACCCCGTCAACGGCCGCCTCGCCGTCCGCTACCGCCTCAACAACACCTTCTCCTTCGCCCTGTACGACCTCGCCACCTTCAAAGCCGGCACCTTCACCCCGCTCGCCACCGTCGCCCAGCCCACCGGCAGCGCCTATTCCGACTTCCAGGGCTTCACCACCCTCGGCCAATACCTGTACATGATCGACGGAAACGCCTACACCTACGCCGACAACACCACCACCACACCCACCAACCCCGACGGCAACACCTACATCACCAGAATCGACTGGAACACCGGCTCCGTCAGCGACCGCCAGCTCACCAAAGCCGCCCAGAGCCTCTACTACCGGGAACCCGAAGGCCTCGCCATCCAGATCCCCGACACCACCAACACGGCCGCCTGCCGACTCGTCATGGGATTCGCCTCGGAAAACTCCGCCACCGACACCAATAAGATGGCGAGCCTGTACTACAAGAGCTCCCTCATCTGATCATCATTCACCCGTCCAAGAGGCTCCCCGTATGAGCAAGACGGCCGATGCCGCCGCCACCGTCCCCGACGCCGTGTCCGACCGTCCGGGGCCGTCGTCACCGGCCGACCCGGCACCGCTGCACCGAGCGATCACCCTGCTCGCCGTCATCAGCCTGTTCGTCGGCACCCGTTCCGACTGGACCAGCGCGATCGCGACACGGCCGCTGATCGGGGGGCTCATCACCCTCGGTTACGCCGGGATCCTGACGCTCGGGATCCTCGCCCTGGCCGTCCGCAGCCGCCGCGCCCTCGTGCGCGTGGACGCGGGAGCGCTGCTGCTCGGCATCGCGCTGGCGCTGTGCTCGTACGCCCTCAGCGGCGCGATGAACGACGAGACGGTGCTGATGACCCAGGCCACGCACGAGCTGGTGCACGGTCACGGGGTGTACGGGCACGAGTGGCCCTGGGTGTTCGAGCGGCACCACGTCGGCGTCACCAAGACGATGGCGGGCGGCGCGGACTACTCGTTCGCGTATCCGCCGCTGGCGCTGCTGTTCAACGCCCCGGTGTACGCGCTGATCGGCGCCAAGGCGGCCACGCTCGTCCCGACGCTCCTGCTGATCGCCGGCGCCGTGACCCTGTGGGTCCTGCTGCCGACGCCGTGGCGGTCGGCGGCGACGGTGGTCTGCCTGGGCTTCCCCATGCTCAAGGGGTACGCGGCGATGGGCTACCCGGCGATCACGGCGCTCGCGCTGCTGATCCCGGTGGTGATCCGCTGGCCCTCGATCGGCGCCGGGGGGCGGCTGCGCCGCTCCGACCTGGTGCGCGCCGGGCTCCTCGGGGCCGCGTGCGCGACGCACCAGCTGCCCTGGTTCCTGACGCCGTTCCTGCTCGTGGGCGTGTACGCGGTGCGGCGCGGTGAGCTGCCCGCGCGCGCCGCTCTGGGCGTGGTCGCCCGGTTCACCGCGGTCGCCGCCGTCGTGGCCCTGGCCGCCAACGCCTACTTCATCGCGCAGGGCCCGCGGGCCTGGCTCTCCGGCCTGGCCCTGCCGTTCACCCAGCACGGGGTGCCCCACGGCCAAGGGCTCATGGGCCTGTCGTACTACTTCTCCGAGGGCAGCAGCCGGCTGGACTTCTACTCCTACGCCAGCATGCTGATGGCCGCCGGGCTGCTCCTGCTGTTCGCGCTCTTCGTGCGGCGGTTGGGTCCGGCCGCCGTCGTACTGCCGTGGTGTGCCTTCTACCTGGCCACGCGGTCTCAGGACGGGTACTACCTGATGATGACCCCGCTGTGGGTCGCGGGCGCGGCCACCGCCACCACGTCCGCCTTCGCCTCGGCCTGGCAGCCGCGGCTGCCGCTGGGCCGGCGGCGGGCGGTCGGCGTGGCCGTGGCGGCGGCGGTGCTGGCACCGGCCGCCGGCTCCGTGGCCGTCGCCGCCGCGAGCGGGCCGCCGATCCGGCTGGTGGTCAGCGACGTACGGGGCGACCGCGGCGGGATCGACGGGCTCACCGTGCGGGCGACGAACACCGGTGACACGGCGCTGACCCCGCACTTCGCCTCCAGCACCGGGGAGAGCACCTCCGCGTACTGGACGGTGCGCGGCGGCCCGGCCGTGCTGCGCCCGCACCAGTCGGCGCGGTACGTCCTCGTGCCGAGCGGCGGGCGCTACGCCCTCCCCCACCGGAACCGTCTGCGGGTACGGCTGAGGGTCTTCACGGACCGGCCGCAGACGCTGAGCAGCGTGGACATCCACGTGCCGAAGCGCTAGGACCTGCCGCGCATCCCTCGGAGGGCCTGGCGGCCCTCCCTCACCTGCGCTTGGTGGCCGGCTCGGAGGGCTCGGCGCCCGACGCGCGGACCGTGCTGTGCGGCTTCTTGAGGTGCCGGGGCACGACGTCCTGCGGGAAGGTCAGCTGCTGGTTCATCCACTTCAGGGTCGCCGGCATCTCCCGCACCCAGGTCGGGAAGTTGTGGCTGCCCTTGTCCGGCAGGATCGACACCACGCGCATGGGCGCCTTCACGGCCTTGATGAAGGCCAGGGTCTGCGGGTAGCCCTTCTCACCGTGCTTGCTGTCGGCGACCAGGACGGAGACCTGGGGCGCCGGCAGGTGCTTGAGCCGCCACATCAGGTCGTGCCCGTTGACCCGGTTGACCCGGCCGAGACCACTGCCGAAGAGGTTGCCGGTGGTGGCGTCGTCCTTGATCTTGTAGTCGGGCGAGAGGGCGCCGGCCGTCGTGTACACGTTCGGGTTGCGCATCGTCAGCTGCAGCGCGCAGGTGCCGCCGGACGAGTAGCCCATGACGCCCCAGGCGGTGGCGTCGTGGCCCACCCGGTAGGAGGCCTTCAGGGCGTCCGGAAGGTCCTTGGCCAGGAAGGTCTCGGTCTGCGGTCCGCCCGGGACGTTCACGCACTCGGTGTCGCGCGGCGGAGCGATCGTCGGCCGGATCATCACCATGATGGTGGGCTGCATCTGGCCGCTCTTCTGCAGCTCACCGGCGGTCTGCGACACCCGCAGGTACTGCGCGAGGTTGAAGATGGAGCCGGGGTAGCCGCTGAGCGCGACGATCACCGGGAAGCGCTGGCGGTGGTACGCCTTCTGGAAGTACTGCGGCGGCAGATAGACGAAGGCGGGGTCGACCACGCCCGTACGGCGGCCGATGACCTTCACGGACTCGACCTTGCCGTTGACCGCCGGGTCGCCGGTGGGCAGCCCGCTGACGCGGTTGAGCTGTTCGTTGCCGGCGGGCTGTATCAGCGCGCCCTTCACGGAGATACCGGTCACACCGGCGTCGCCGTTGTTCCCGGACGCCTGGGTGACACCGACGGGCGCGGTGTCGACGTTGCCGAAGAGCTCGCCCCAGGATCCGAAGAACTGGTACGACGAGTTCAGCCAGCAGGCGAACGTCGCGATGATCGTCAGCTGGGTCACTCCGACGGCCGCCAGCCGTCCGAGCACCTGCCACACACCCTGCTTCGCAAGCCGTGGCCACAACCAGACCAACAGCGCCACACAAATGGCGGCCACCGCCGCCATCACGTACACAGTCGTCTCGCTGGTCAAGCCCATGCCACTCAGTCCCCGGTTTCCTAGCCCGTGGTCTTTCCGTCACCCAGGAGGAGGGCTACCGGCCCTTTCGCGTTCCCCAAAGGGTGCTAAAGGGAAAAAGACCCGGGCCCTTTGCGTGTTTCCACGTAAGGGCCCGTCCTAGACATCTGCTGCCGATCACTCGCCGCGGAGTGTCCTACGGAAGGCGACGCAGTCCTCGTACGCGGGGAGCAGACCCTGTGCCTCCGCCTCGGCCAGTGTGGGCGCGACCTCGTCCTTCGGCGACAGCAGCGGCTCGATGCCGGCCGGCCATTCGATGGCGAGGTCCGGGTCGAGCGGGTGGATACCGTGCTCACGTTCGGGGGCGTAGCCCTCGGAACAGAGGTAGACGACGGTCGCGTCGTCCGTCAGGGCGAAGAAGGCGTGCCCGAGGCCCTCGGACAGATAGACCGCGTGGTGGGTCTCGTCGTCGAGCCGGACGGCCTCCCACTGCTTGTACGTCGGTGAGCCGACGCGGATGTCGACGATGACGTCGATGACCGCGCCGCGCACGCACTTGACGTACTTGGCCTGGCTGGGCGGGACGTCGGCGAAGTGGATGCCGCGCAGGGTGCCCCGCTTGGAGACGGAGCAGTTGGCCTGCGCGAGGGTGAGGTCCTGGCCGGTCGCCTCGCGGAACGCCGCTCCGCGGAACCACTCGTGGAAGCTGCCTCGGTCGTCGGGGAAGACCTTGGGCTCCAGCACCCAGGCGCCCTCAATTCCCAGTGGTCGCACGTTTGATCCTTGCCTCGCGTGGTTCGGTTACTTCTTCATGGCCCGGCGGAGCTTGCCCGCGGCGCGGCGCAGGAGCGTCGGCTCCGCGGGGCGGCCGGCGGGCTTGCGGCGCGCGGGGGCCGTGGCGGCCAGGTCGGCGGCGGCGGCGGCGAGCTGCTTGACCACGACGCCCCCGCTCGCGGACACGTCGAGCACCAGCGGAAGGGCCACCGGCTTGCCGCCCCCGGTGGCGGGCACGGTCAGCTCCAGGCGCCACTGGCCGTCCGTCAGCTCGTCGAGCGGAAGGGCGGCGCTCAGCTCGGCCCGGTCGGAGCCGCGGGCGTCGAGCGTGGCGGTGAGGTCGACCGAGCGGGACGCCGAGGCGTTCTTCAGCCGCACGGTCGCCGCGCTCTCGCCCGGGACGTGGAAGGGCAGCACGAGGGAGAGGCGGCCGGGGTCCGTCGACACCGTGACGTCGGCGGGAGCGAGGCCGGCGAACTCGTAGGAGATCCGGTTGGTCTTCTGGCCGACGTCGAGCGAGAGGTTGCCGTGCGGGTCGGTCCAGTACGGCAGGACCAGACGGGCCGGGGAGCCGAGGACGGCGGCGCGGCGCCCGCTGCCCGCCTCCTCGCCGCGCACGGAGCCGAGGCGGGTCTCCTTGGTCCAGCCGCAGGAGCTGATGCGGATGAGGACGTCCCAGATGCCCGCGTCCAGTCCGCCGCCGTTCGCCGCCGTCAGCGGGTCGACCTCGGAGGTGGCGCGCAGGATCTGGCGGAAGTAACCCTCCCGGCCCTCCACGGCGACCTTCTCCCGGGTCAGCTCGACGGGCTGGAAGAACTCCGCGGCCGTGGAGCGCTCACGTACGACGAGGTCCACCTTGGACTTCGCCAGCGGGGCGGAGGTGTCCGCGCCGAGCAGGGCGATGGCGTCCAGGCTGGTCTGCGGCAGCGGCGGGACGAGCAGGTCCTTGTCGCCGTCGGCCCGGAAGGTGACGGGCTCGCCGGCCGACCTGTACTCGGCGGTGAAGCCGATCGACAGCTTGCCGTCCTCCCAGCCGAGGGTCTCCAGGGCGCCGGAGGGCTTGATCCCCGACTCCCACTGGGCGAACTCCTCGACGTCGGCGAGCCGGTTCGCCGCGATCAGGCCGGCGACGATCTGCTGCGTGGGCTGCAGACCGGCCGCGACACCGGGGCCGAAGCGCTCGACGACCACCTTGTGGATCTCGTCGAACAGCTCCTGGCGGTAGTCCTCCGGCAGCTTCAGCAGACGCTGTCCGCGCATCCGCTCGACCATCTCGTTGCGCAGCCAGCGGCGGAAGAGGCGGTCGCGCAGCGGGCCGGGCTCGGTGAGCCGCTCGACGACGTCGAGGGCCTCGCGGAGGTTCTTGAAGTAGCCGACCGGGTCGAAGCGCTGGAAGCCCGCGTTGGACGCGTCCTCGCGCTTGACGTGGTAGTAGCACAGGTAGTCGCTGAGCACGGAGACGTTCTCGGCCCGCAGATAGGCCTCGGTGACGAAGACGTGGTCCTCGAGGCGCCGGCGTCCCTCCATGTAGCGGAGGTCGTACTTGTCCAGGAACGCCTTGCGGAACATCTTGTGCGGGGTGAGGCTGTCGATCAGCGGGGCGTTCTCGACGTTCGCGTGCGGGCGGTTCTTGCGGAACAGCTCCAGCGGGACCGGGCGGCCCTTTCCGGCCATCTTGCCGACGATCACGTCGGCGCCGTTCGCCACGCCGTAGTTGTACATGCGCTCGAGCGCTTCGTCGCCCAGCCAGTCGTCGTTGTCCACGAACTGGATGAACTCGCCCTTGGCCGCGGCGATGCCGACGTTGCGCGGCTTGCCGGACCAGCCGGACCCCTCCTGGTGGATGACGTGCATGTGGGGGTACTCGGCGGCGAGCCGGTCGAGGCGCTCGGGCGTCTCGTCGGTGGAACCGTCGTCGACGAAGATCGCTTCGTACTCGTCGTCCGGCAGGCTCTGGCGCAGAAGAGAGGAGATGCAGTCCTCGATGTACTTGCCCGGGTTGTAGACCGGGATCACCACGCTCACCTTGATGGGCATGTCTCTTCTTCCGCTTCAGTCTTCGGGAGTCATTACGTCATGACCCGGCGCACGACGCCGCTCGCTGACGGACAAGGCTAACGCGTGACGGTCACACCGTGGTCACGTCAAGCGGGTAGCGCGGCCACGAACGGATCACAAAGCCCGCGCAATGGTTTGGCCAACTGTGATGGAACGCACGGAGAGGTGCTTGACCCGGACCCCGGTTAGGATGCGCCGCATGAAGGCTCTCGTTCTCTCCGGTGGCTCGGGCACCCGCCTGCGTCCGATAACCCACACATCGGCCAAGCAGCTGGTGCCCGTCGCCAACAAGCCCGTGCTGTTCTACGGGCTGGAGGCGATCGCCGACGCCGGCATCACGGACGTCGGGATCATCGTCGGCGACACCGCCGAGGAGATCCGGGAGGCCGTGGGCGACGGCTCGAAACTCGGGATCAACGTCACCTACATTCCCCAGGACCAGCCGCTCGGCCTGGCCCACGCGGTGCTCATCGCCCGCGAATTCCTGGCCGACGACGACTTCGTGATGTACCTCGGCGACAACTTCATCGTCGGTGGGATCACCGGCCTCGTCGACGAGTTCCGTACGGAACGTCCCGACGCCCAGATCCTGTTGACCCGGGTGCCCAACCCGACGTCCTTCGGTGTCGCCGAGCTCGACGAGAGCGGCCGCGTCAAGGGGCTGGAGGAGAAGCCGAAGGAGCCCAAGAGCGACCTCGCGCTGGTCGGTGTGTATCTCTTCACACCCGCCATCCACGAGGCCGTCCGCAGCATCGAGCCGTCCTGGCGCGGCGAGCTGGAGATCACCCACGCCATCCAGTGGCTGATCGACCAGGACAAGGACGTCCGCTCGACGACGATCTCCGGTTACTGGAAGGACACCGGGAACGTCGCCGACATGCTGGAGGTCAACCGCTCCGTCCTGGAGACGCTGGAGCCCGCCGTCGAGGGCACGGTCGACGCGGCCAGCGAGATCATCGGCCGGGTGCGCATCGACGCCGGCGCCGAGGTCCGCGGCTCGCGCATCGTCGGCCCCGCGATCATCGGCCCCGGCTCGGTGATCAGCGACTCGTACATCGGCCCCTTCACCTCCATCTCCGAGGACTGCCGGATCGACGACAGCGAGGTCGAGTACTCCATCGTCCTGCGCGACTCCTCCATCACCGGCGTGCGGCGCGTGGAGACCTCGCTCATCGGCCGCAACGTCGAGGTCACCCCCGCGCCCCGCAACCCCGCAGCCCACCGTCTCGTCCTCGGCGACCACAGCAAGGTGCAGATCTCGTCATGACCACCCCCTCCTCTCCCGCCCGCCCGACCCGGATCCTGGTGACCGGCGGCGCCGGCTTCATCGGCTCCCACTACGTGCGTACGCTGCTCGGCCCCGAGGGCCCGGGCGACGTGGCGATAACCGTCCTGGACAAGCTCACCTACGCGGGCAACCCGGCCAACCTCGACGAGGTGCGCGACCACCCGGGCTTCGCCTTCGTCCAGGGCGACATCTGCGACCCCGAGCTGGTCGGGAAGCTGATGGCCGAGCACGACGAGGTGGTGCACTTCGCGGCCGAGTCCCACGTGGACCGCTCCATCGACGGCGGCGCCGAGTTCGTCCGCACCAACGTGGTCGGCACCCACACCCTGATCGACGCCGCGCACCGGGCCGGGATCAAGACCTTCGTGCACATCTCCACCGACGAGGTCTACGGCTCCATCGACGAGGGCTCCTGGCCCGAGACGCACCCGCTGCAGCCCAACTCGCCGTATTCCTCCGCCAAGGCGTCCAGCGACCTGATCGCCCTGTCGTACCACCGCACCCACGGCCTCGACGTGCGGGTGACCCGCTGCTCCAACAACTACGGGCACCACCACTTCCCCGAGAAGGTCATCCCGCTGTTCATCACGAACCTGCTGGACGGCAAGAAGGTCCCGCTCTACGGCGACGGCGGCAACGTCCGCGACTGGCTGCACATCGACGACCACATCCAGGGCATCGACCTGGTGCGCACCAAGGGCCGCGCCGGTGAGGTCTACAACATCGGCGGTGGCACCGAGCTCTCCAACAAGGAGCTCACCGCGCTGCTCCTTGAGGCGTGCGGCGCGGACTGGGACGAGAGCGTCGAGTACGTCCAGGACCGCAAGGGCCACGACCGCCGCTACTCCGTGGACTGCACCAAGATCCGCACGGAGCTGGGCTACGAGCCCCGCAAGGACTTCGCCACCGGCCTCGCCGAGACGGTCACCTGGTACCGCGAGAACCGCGCCTGGTGGGAGCCCCTGAAGGAGCGCGCGGCGCTGTGACTTCCACCTGGCTGATCACGGGTGCGGGCGGCATGCTCGGCAAGGACCTGCTGGCCCGCCTGGCGGCCGACGGCGAGCAGAGTGTGGGCCTGGCCCGAGGGGACCTCGACATCACGGACCCGGAGGCGGTGCACGAGGCCGTCGCCGAGCACCAGCCCGATGTGGTCGTCAACTGCGCCGCGTGGACGGCCGTCGACGACGCGGAGACCCAAGAGGCCGAGGCCCTGCGGATCAACGGCGACGGTCCCCGGAACCTGGCAGCGGCTTGCGCCAAGACCGGCGCCAGGCTGCTCCAGGTCTCCACGGACTACGTCTTCGCGGGCGACGGCACCTCTCCGTACCCCGAGGACGCCCCGACGGCTCCACGGAGCGCCTACGGTCGCACCAAGCTGGCCGGTGAGCAGGCTGTTCTCACCGCGCTCCCGGACGCGGGCCACGTGGTGCGCACGGCATGGCTGTACGGCGCGGGCGGCGGCAATTTCGTCCGCACGATGATCAAGTTGGAGAGCGTCAAGGACACCCTCGACGTGGTCGACGACCAGCGCGGCCAGCCCACCTGGACCGTCGACCTCGCCGACCGGCTGGTCCGCCTCGGGCGCGCGGCGCTGGCCGGTACCGCTCCGGCGGGTGTCCACCACGGCACCAGCGGCGGCGAGACCACCTGGTTCGGGCTCACCCGGGAGATCTTCCGGCTGCTCGGCGCGGACCCCGAGCGGGTCCGTCCGACCACCAGCGCCGCCTTCGTCCGTCCGGCCCCCCGGCCCGCCTACAGCGTCCTCGGCCACGACCGCTGGACCGCCGTCGGCATCGAGCCGATCCGGGACTGGCGCGAGGCCCTGCACGAGGCGTTCCCGGCCCTGCTGGCGGCCGAACGGCCGTAGGGACCGCTCCGGACGCCTTCTCCCGTCGTTCACGCCTCCATCCGGATCGGATCAGGTCCGGATGGTGTGACGGCCCTTCGTGCGAGAATGCCCGGCCCTCGCTCCGCCGCGTCCGCTCCTCTCCGTACTGCCCCATCGAGGTCCGTGTCCAAGCCCGTCGCCCGTCAGCCGTTGCGTCGCAACTCGCGGGCGAACCGGGCGCGCATCCTGGCCACGGCTCGTCAGGAGCTGGGGCGGAATCCGGATGTCACGCTGGAGGAGCCGGCGCGAGCCGCGGGTGTCGTACGACGCACTCTGTTCGGGCACTTCCCCGGGCGCGCGGCGCTTCTGGACGCCCTCGCCGAGGAAGCCTCCGAAACGCTGCGGTCGGCGATGGAGGCCGGTGCCGAGCGTGCGCAGGCGCAGTCCGCCGAGCAGGGCCTCGCTCAGCTCGTGCTCTCGATGCGGCCCGTAGGGGACCGGTACCGTCTGCTCCTGGCGCCGGCCAACCGTGATCTCGGCACGGAACGAGTCGCCGAGGTGCCGGCACCGGCCCGCGAGGAGATCACGGCCGTCCTGGAGCGCGGGCAGCGGGACGGCGTCTTCCACACGCACCTCCCGGCTGCCG
>Ga0182008_10000457_pt1 | contig 31112 bp, 26 predicted proteins | sample Sormic07211129_1_FD_120482 | JGI IMG/M metagenome (GOLD analysis project Ga0182008, IMG submission 120482) | Rhizosphere microbial communities from Sorghum bicolor, Mead, Nebraska, USA - 072115-129_1 metaG | ecosystem: Host-associated > Plants > Roots > Rhizosphere | place: USA: Nebraska...
AGTGGTAGTTCAGTTGGTTAGAATACCGGCCTGTCACGTCGGGGGTCGCGGGTTCGAGTCCCGTCCGCTCCGCCAATAAAAGAAAAGCCCTTTGGTTCCTGGAACCGAAGGGCTTTTCCCATTGTGGGGTCAGACCCACAACACCACCAACGTCAACCCCAAAGCTAACTTGCCCGGGGGTTTGACCCCGGCTGTTAGAATCAGCGCTACCCTGACTCCGCCCCTGCCCGCATGCGCTTGCCCCGTAGTACTCCTCCCTACATCGCCCTGCGGCTGCGCCTGGCCCATCATGCTTTGCTGCAATTTGCCGCCAGCCTGGCAAGTTCCATGGAAATTCTCGTGTTCCTGGCCGGTCCCGTCCTGCTGGGCTTGCTCAGCGTCATCGCCCTGCCCGGCTTTCTCGCCGCAAGCCAGCCCTGGCCCGCCGCCCTCGGCATCATCGTCACGCAGACCGTGCTCACCTGCCTGCCCGCCTGGCTGCTGCGCAAGCGATTGTTGCCGGCGCATACCGCCGCCTGGCTGCGCCAGCTGCCCTTGCCGCCGCGCCTGCGCTGGCAAGCCGATATCGCCGTGGCCGGCATGCTGATGCTGCCGCTGGGCATCGCGTATGGTGTCTCTGCCGGCATCTGGCTGCTGCAGTCGCCGCCCTGGCTGCGCCCGATCATCGCGCCCGGCATTGGGGCCACCCTCGCCGCCTGGCTGCTGGCCTGGCTGCTGACGACGCTCATCGTGGCACAGCGCCTGCGCGCGCCGCGGTCCGCACAAAAGGCGCGCCCGCCCACGATGACGGCATACGTGCCGCAATGGCCCCGCTGGTCTACCCTGTTCCTGTGGCGCCAGCTGTTCTGGCTGCCGTTCTGGCGCAACGAGAATGTGATCGGCCTGCAGCAAAGCGTGCTGCTGGCCACGGCGGGCGCCAGCATGCTGGCGTGGCTGCTGCGCGCGCCCCTGCTGCCCGCGCCGCTGCTGGGCCTGCTGGCCAGCGCCAGCCTGGTCATTGTGACGGACCGGGGCGACAAGGCCGTGCGCGAGCAGATCGCCGTGCTGCGCCCCGTGCTGAACGCCTGGCCCCTGGCCAGCACGGCCCTGACGCGCCTGGCTTGCGCGGCCAGCCTGCTGCCCGCCTTCGCCGTGCTGCTGGCCGGTGCTGTCTTGCTGTACGCCACCGATCCCGCCGCCTTGCAGCAGCGCGTAACCAGGGTGTACGCCCTCACCGCCAGCGTCGCCCTGCTGGCCATCGTCGGCCTGCCCCGCCTCACGGCACGGGGCCGGGTCGCCCTCGTCGTCCTGTCCATCCTTGCCTTGAGCGCCATCGGAAGCGAATTATGGAATTGAATGCCTGTCCTCCCACCCTGCACATCGAGCACCTCGATTTTCACTTCCCCACGCACAGCGTGTTCCAGGGGTTCAACCAGCAATTCGGCCCCGGCGTCACCTGGCTGCGCGGCGCGAACGGCGCCGGCAAGACAACCCTGCTGAAGCTGGCGGGCGGCGCCCTGCTGCCCGCGCGCGGCGCCATCCGCCTGAACGATATCGACAGCGGCTTCATGCCGCTGGCCTACCGCGCCCAAGCCTTCTATTGCGGCGGCGATGCACCCGCCCTGCCCTGGCTGCAGGTGCACGAGTTTCTCGACCTGCACCTGGCCCTGTACCCGGGCAGCGACCAGGCCCTGCTGAACGACGAGCTGAGCGCGTTTTCCCTGCTGCAGACCTTGCAGCAAAGCATCACCGCCCTGTCCCTGGGCCAGCATAAAAAACTGCAGCTGGCCCTGGCTCTGGCCTTGCCCGTGCGCCTGCTGCTGATCGACGAACCGTTCAACGGCCTCGACGCGGCCGCCATGGCGCACCTGCGCGCGCGCCTGGCCGAGCCGGGCCGCCTGGCGCGCCAGTGCATCGTGCTGACCAGCCATCTGGCGCCGGACGTGCCGCTGGCGGCCACGGTGGAAATATAGACAGGAAATACAGCTTTGCAGATCAGCAAGAACCGCTTAGGATGCCGTGTTGCAAAAACCGGCGATCCCGGTGCAGCCACGACGACAAAACAACGGCGCGCTGACGCGGCGCGCCTGGCTCATTCTTGGAGATTAATATGTTGAACACCCACCGCAGCGCCCTGGCGATCCTGTGCGCCACCTTCACCACCTGTGCCACCTCGGCCCTCGCCGCCGGCCCCACGGGCACGGCCGCCGACTATGGCACGCCCGCGCACCACGGCGCCGCCCAGCGCAGCATCGAGCTGCAGGCCGATACCCGCCACATCAACGTCACGCGCGGCGAAACCGTCACCATCGCGCGCGCCGGCCAGCGTTTTACGTGGCACGTGCAGACTTTTAACCATCAAACGACATTCGCCCTGAGCGACATCGCGCCGAAGGACATGCCCGTCGACGGCATTCAAGTGTACGTGGCCGCCAATCCCCTGTACGCGGGCAGTTAAGTTTCTTCGACACATAAAAAAACCGGAACCACCTTGCGGCCGTTCCGGTTTCTTTTCAGCGTGAAGAGTTACGCCGTCAATGCTTCTTTCGCTGCGGACTCTTCAACCACTTCCTCGTCATCCGAGCGGATCAGGTGGTCAAAGGCGGACAAAGCTGCCTTGGCGCCTTCGCCGGTGGCGATGATGATCTGCTTGTACGGCACCGTGGTGACGTCGCCGGCCGCAAACACGCCGGGGATCGAGGTCTGGCCGCGGGCATCGACTTCGATTTCGCCATGGCGCGACAAGGCGACCGTGCCCTTGAGCCACTCCGTGTTCGGCACCAGGCCGATTTGCACGAAGACGCCTTCCAGCTCGACCTTGTTCGACGCGCCGCTGATGCGGTCCGTGTAGCTGAGGCCATTGACGATCTTGCCGTCGCCGTGGATTTCGGTGGTCTGCGCCGACGTAATCACGGTCACGTTAGGCAGGCTGTGCAGCTTGCGCTGCAGCACCGCATCGGCGCGCAGTTCCGCGCCGAACTCGATCAGGGTCACGTGTTTCACGAGGCCGGCCAGGTCGATCGCCGCTTCCACGCCCGAGTTGCCGCCGCCGATCACGGCCACGCGCTTGCCCTTGAACAAGGGACCATCGCAGTGCGGGCAGTAGGCGACACCGTGGTTGCGGTATTCCTTCTCGCCCGGCACGTTGATTTCGCGCCAGCGGGCACCGGTGGCCAGGATGACGGTCTTGGCTTTCAGCACGGCGCCATTCGCCGTTTCAATCTCGATCAGCTTGCCTGGCGTCAATTTCGCGGCGCGCTGCGTGTTCATGATGTCGACGTCGTATTCCTTGACGTGCTGTTCCAGCGCCACGGCGAACTTCGGACCATCGGTTTCCTTGACGGAAATAAAATTCTCGATCGCCAGGGTATCGAGCACCTGGCCGCCGAAACGCTCGGCCAGCACGCCCGTGTTGATACCCTTGCGGGCCGCGTAGATGGCCGCTGCCGCGCCGGCTGGGCCGCCACCGACGATCAGCACATCAAACACGTCTTTCTTGCTCAACGCTTCCGCCTGGCGGGCGCCGGCGTTGGTGTCGAGCTTGGCGAGGATTTCCTCGACATTCGTGCGTCCCTGGCCGAAGTGCTGGCCATTGAGGAACATCATCGGCACGGCCATGATCTGGCGCGCTTCCACTTCTTGCGGGAACACGCCGCCATCGATGGTGGTGACCTTGATGCGCGGGTTGATCACGGCCATGGCATTCAATGCCTGCACCACTTCCGGGCAGTTATGGCAGGAGAGCGAAATAAACGTTTCAAACTCGTAATCGCCGTCCAGGTTGCGGATCTGCTCGATCACGGCGTCGTCAAACTTGATGGTGTGGCCGCCCACTTGCAGCAGCGCCAGCACCAGCGAGGTAAATTCGTGGCCCAGCGGCACACCGGCGAAACGCACGCCGATGTCGGAGCCGGTACGGTTGATGCTGAACGACGGAACCCGTACGCCAGCGTCAAGGCGCTCGACCAGCGTGATCTTGTCGCTCAACAGGACTATTTCCTGGAGCAATTCCTTCATCTCGCGGGCTTTTGCGCTGTCATCGAGAGAAGCGACCAGCTCAAGCGGATACACCACTTTTTCCAGGTAGGATTTCAGTTGGGTTTTGAGGGTTGCATCTAACATGATTTTTTCTTCCTTTACAAATATTTAGGCGAATGCCGGGCCGGACGCCCGGTCCGGCATCGCGGTAACTACTTGTTTGCTACGTCTTGCATCGAGACTTAGATCTTGCCGACCAGGTCCAGCGATGGGGTCAGGGTTGCTGCGCCTTCCGTCCATTTGGCTGGGCAAACTTCGCCTGGGTGAGCGGCAACGTATTGAGCTGCCTTAACTTTGCGCAACAGTTCCGATGCGTCACGGCCGATGCCGTTGTCATGCACTTCCAGCACTTTGATGAAGCCGTCCGGATTGATGACGAAGGTACCGCGCAGTGCCATGCCTTCTTCTTCGATCATGACTTCGAAATTGCGCGACAGGGCGCCGGTTGGGTCGCCGATCAGTGCGTATTGCACTTTCTTGATCGCGTCCGAAGTGTCGTGCCAGGCTTTGTGCGCGAAGTGCGAATCGGTCGAGATGCCGTAGACATCGACGCCCAGCTTCTGGAATTCAGCGTGGTGATCGGCCAGATCTTCCAGTTCGGTTGGGCAAACGAAGGTGAAGTCGGCTGGGTAGAAGACGAATACCGACCACTTGCCTTTCAGCGACGCTTCCGTCAGGTCGACGAATTTGCCATTGTGGTATGCGGTTGCCTTGAATGGTTTAACTTGGGTATTGATCAGCGACATGTCATTTCCTCTCGTGTGGTGAATCAGTAAGACTCTAGTGTAAGGGGTTTTAACCCATATGCAAAATTGATTGTCACAATAGTTTCAATTGATTTTAGCTATCATGACGCTATGGGAACTCCATGATAGGCAGTTCCCACAGGATTGGATAGCGGTGACAGTGGATACCCCTGCCGCCGCCAGGTGTTTCCTTCTTAGTTCTTTAACTCTTCCGGTACCTTGCCGCCGTTTTCCGCCAGCTTGATCATCACCTGGCGGTGCAGCCAGATATTCATGCTGGCCGAATCGTTGGTGTCGCCCGTGAAGTGCAGCTCTTGCGCCAGTTCCTTGCGCGCGGCCAGGCTGCTGTCGAGTTGAAGCAGTTTCATCAGGTCGACGATGGACGTGCGCCAATTGAGTTTTTCCGCGTTCTTGCTGGCCAGGTCGACCAGCACCACTTCCACGTCCACCACCGGCGCGGCAGCGGCAGGGGCTGCCGGTGCGGCGGCCGCTGGCGCGTCGGTAGCGGCGGCTGGCGTGGCTGCCGGTGCAGCGTCGGACGAATGGTGGAAGATTTTGTTGTAGATATTGCTGAAAATGCCCATGAGGTCACCTCGAGTTGAGTGAATGGAAGAAGGTTTGCCTGCGTAGGGTCCGGGACCCATGACAGCAAAGCCGGACGCAGGCGCCAGCCCATCGAGTATAAGCCCGTTCAGGCCGGGAGCCCTGTCCCGCAGGCTCGCGTAACATCTGGTAGCGCGGCGTGCCTGTTTCAAGGGTGCAAAGGCCGCTGGGCGTGCAGCAGCGCATCGAACGCTGCGATGGCCAGCGGCGGCGCAAACAGATCGCCTTGCGCAAAATCGCAGCCGATCTCCAGCAGCCGCGCGCGCTGCTCCGGCGTCTCCACCCCTTCGGCGATGACTTGCAAACCCAGCTTGTGGGCCATGGTGACGATGGCTTCGCACAGCGCCAGTTCGCTGGCCCCGGGCGCCAGCTTGCGCACCAGCACGCCGTCGAGCTTCAGATAATCGATGCCGCACTGCTGCAATTGCGTCAGCGAGGCATGGCCGCTGCCGAAGTCGTCGAGGGCGATCTGCAAGCCCGCCTCGCGCAAGTGCTGCAGGCGTGGCGCCATGCTATTGCCGCTAGGTAAAAGTACATCTTCGCGCATGTCGAGCACGATGGCCGAAGGCGGCACCTCGAGCGCCAGCAGCTGGCGCAGCCAGGTGCCGGGCGCCTCGACTTCGCGCTGCAATTCCAGCGACGACTGGTTCAGGCACAGCTGCAGCCCCGGCAAGCCGATGGCCTGGCCCTGCGCGCGCCAGTGCAACAGCTGCGCGGCCGCCGTGCGCAGCACCCAGTCGCCGATCTCCACGATCAGGCCGCTGCTCTCGGCCAGCGCCAGGAAGTCGGGCGGGCACACGACGCCCCGCTGCGGATGGTGCCAGCGCAGCAAGGCTTCCGCTTTAACAAGTTTGCCGCTATGCAGCTCGACGATGGGCTGGCAATGCAGCTGCATCTGCTGTTCGCGCAGGGCTGTGCGCAAGTCCGCCCCCATGCGCATGCGGTTGACGGCCGCCACCTGCATGGCGGCCGTGAAATAACTGTAGCGGTTGCGCCCCGCGCCTTTCGAGACATACATGGCCTGGTCCGCATGCTTGAGCAAGTCCTCGATCGTGCCCGCGTCATCGGGATACAGGGTGATGCCGATCGAGGCCGACACGAAGGCCTGCTCCTGCCCCAGCAGGAACGGCGCCAGCAAGCCGTCGAGGATTTGCCGCGCGATGCGGTCGACTTGCTGCAAATCATCGAGGTCCGACAGGATCACCGTGAATTCATCGCCGCCCAGGCGCGCCACCGTATCCGTCTCGCGCACGCCCACGCGGATACGCCGCGCCGCCTCGATCAGCAAGATATCGCCCTGGTGGTGGCCGAGGGTATCGTTGACTTCCTTGAAGTGGTCGAGGTCGATGAACAGGATGGCCACGCGGCTCGCGTCGCGCCGGGCCTGGGCCAGCGCCAGTCGCAGGCGCTCGTGGAACATGCGGCGGTTCGGCAATTGCGTCAAGGTATCGAAATTGGCTTGCTGCCAGATCAGCGCTTCCGTTTGCCGCTTGTCCGTCACGTCTTCCAGCATGCACAGGTGGTGCGGGCCGCCATGGCGCGCCGTGGCGATGGCCGTCACCGAGGCGTCGACCCACACCACGCCGCCATCGGGACGCACGATGCGCTTGGCGTGGCGAAAGCCCTGCATGCGCCGCGCCAGCAGCTGCGCCACGTGGGCTTGCTCGCCCGCCACGTCGTCGGGATGGCTGATCTCCATCCAGCTCGTCTGCTTCATGTTCTCCAGCGTGCGCCCGGCGATGGCCAGATAGCGCGGATTGATATCCAGGAACTGTCCGCTCACGGTATCGATCAGGGCGATGCCCATGGGCGCCTGCTCGAACATGGTGCGAAAGCGCAACTCGCCCTGGCGGATGGTATCTTCCGTGCGGCGGCGCTCGCGCGCAAGATTGCTGAAGTGAAAGGCGGCCGACACGGCCAGCAGGCTGCCCGCCACGCCCAGCGACAGGTACAGCCAGCCCAGGTCGGCGCCTGGCACGGGGCGATACAAAAAGCCCTGGTAGGCGCGGCTGTCCGTGGCATTGCGCGGCAGCACGCCCATGGCGGCATAGGTATCGGCGATATGCTGCCAGCGCTGGGGATTCATGTAGCCCGGTTCCACCAGCGTAGGCTGCAGCAGCAGTTCCATCTGCTGCGCCTCGTACAGCAGGTGCGCGCGGTCGTGGCGCTGGCTGTATTTGACATGGATCAGTTGCGCCATTTCCTCGCGGTGCGCCATCGCGTATTGCCAGCCGCGCAGGCTGGCCGCGCGGAACGCTTGCACGCGCTCGGGATGGCGGCGCAGTTCCTGCTCGCTGGTAAACAGGTTGTCGCCGTAGAAGTCGATGCCGGCCGTGCGCGGCGTAAACTGGTAATAGGGAAAGCCCGCCCGGTCCAGGTAGTCCGGTTCGTTGGTGGAATACGCGGCGATCGCATCGACCTTGCCCTCGATCAAATCCTCGACCCGGTAGCTGGGCGGCAAGTGGCGCATTTGCTGCGGTGCGACGCCCATTTTCTTCAGGAAGAGCGACACTTCATCGGATGCGGATGCCACGTCGGCGGGCGCGCCTATCATCACGGGGGCGCCCGCCAACCGGCGCACATCGGGCGCGCCGCCATGCTGGCGCATCAGCAGCACGCCGGGCGAATGCTGGAACACCACGGCCAGCACCACCAAGGGCTTGCCGGCCAGGCGGCTGAGCAACAAGGTGCTGTTGCCCACGCCATATTCGGCCTGCCCCGCCAGTACGGCCGCCTCGGCACGCGGCGCGCCGCTGCCTTCGAGCAGCGTCACCTCGAGCCCCGCCTCGCGGTAATAGCCTTGCTCGATGGCCGCGTAATAGCCGGCGAACTGGAACTGGTGCGTGAAATTGAGCTGCAGGGAGACGGGTTCCAGCGCCCGGGCTTGTGTGGCCAGGCACAGCAGCAGGAAGAAAAGGCCGCGCCAGCTGCACGCCAGCCTGCCGGCGAGCGGCAAGACAAAGCGGAAAGCATCGAGGGCTTTCATCGGCATGGCGGAACACCACAGGAAGCTGCCGAGCTGGCAGGGGTAAGGCTATTGTAGCCGCCCCTTTTGCCATTGGATAATTATTTCAGTGAGAACAATAGCGTTGATGTTTTTGGCAAACAATGTCGCCATTGTTTGCGCTAGAACACGACGCCGGCGACCAAAATGATGTTGGCATACGGACTGCACTCGCCCGTGCGCACGATGGCGCGCGCGCCCTTGCTCAATTGCTTGAACTCCTCGTGCGTCACCTGGCGCGCATCGGGCAAGGCCAGGGCCGCCACCTGCGCCGCCATGGCCGGATTGTGCTGCGGCAACTCGCTGGCGAGCAAATGGTATTCCACCTGCATTTCGCTGAGCACGGTATTGACGGTATCGATGAAGCCGGGAATGCCGCGCGTCAGGGCCAGGTCGATCAGGGGCACGCCCGGCTGCGACGGCAAGCCCGCGTCGCCGATGACGAGCATGTCGCCATGACCGAGCGACGCGATCAGTTGCGACAGCGCAATATTAAGCAGCGGTGATTTTTTCATGGTCTCAGAACAGCTCGTGCAAGTGGGGAATCGAGGTTTGCGCCCCGGGCTTGGTGACGCTCCAGGCAGCCGCGCGCTGGCCTTGGCCAATCGCTTCCGCCTCGTCCATGCCGGACGCCAGGCCCGCCACAAAACCGCCGATAAACGTGTCGCCGGCCGCCGTCGTGTCGACCGCTTGCACCATTTCGGCCGGAAAGGTGACATCGCCGCCATACAGGGCCGCATGCACGCCCTTGGAACCCAAGGTGATGATGACATTGTCGCTGCCCAGCTTTTGCAGCGCGGCCGCCAGCGCCTTGGCATCCGCACCTTCCGGGCTGACGCCGGCCAGCATGGCCGCTTCGATTTCATTCGGGATCAGGTAGTCGACCAGTTCCAGCACGCCTTCCGGCAGGCTGGCCGCCGGGGCCGGGTTCAGCACCACGGTCTTGCCCAGCGAGCGGGCCAGTTTAATCGCGTGCACGACGGTGGCCATCGGCGTTTCCAGCTGCAGCACGACGATATCGGCCTGCCCGATCAGCTCTTTGGCCGCGTCGATATGCGCGGGGCTGAGCAGATCGTTGGCGCCGCCGGCAATCACAATGCTGTTCTGACCGTTATCGTCGACGAGGATCGAGGCGATGCCGGACGCCACGCCCGGCAAGGTGCTGATATGGCTGTCGATGATGCCGTCGCCCACGAGGGCCGCGCGCAGGGTGGCGCCGAAGGCGTCGTCGCCCACGCAGCCGACCATGGCCACTTGCTGGGCGCCCGCCACCTTGCCGCTCAGGCGCGCGCAGGCCACGGCCTGGTTGGCGCCCTTGCCGCCAGGGATGGTGCGAAAAGCGCCGCCCGTCAGGGTTTCGCCGGGGAGGGGCATGCGCGGCACGCGCAAGACCAGGTCCATATTGATGCTGCCGATAACCACGATCATGATGTCATTCCCATCAGTTCAGTTGCAGGTGAAGAAGTAGGTACAGCAGAAGGTACGGTGGCGGCCACGCTGGAGCCGCGCACGTGCAGCTCGGGGGCGATGCTGCGCTGCTGGCGCGGCAAGGCGGGGTCGGCGATGCGCGCCAGCAGGCAGGCGGCCGTGATGTGGCCCAGCTCGCGCGTATTCTGCGCCACGCTGGTCAAGGCCGGATGCACGAAGCTGGCCAGGTCGATATCGTCAAAGCCGACGACGGCCAGTTCGCCGGGCACGGCAATACCGCGCTCGGCGGCGGCGCGCAGGGCGCCAAAGGCCATCAAGTCATTGCAGCAGAACAAGGCGTCGGGACGCTGGCCCTGGGGCAGCGCCAGCAAGTCCAGCGCGGCCGCGTAGCCGCCCGCGCTCGTAAAATCGCCATGCACGCACAGGGCGTCGGCCAGGACCACGCCCGCGTCCGCCATGGCGCCGCGCGCGCCGGCGATGCGCTCGTTGGAAATGCTCACTTCGCGGGGACCGGCGATGCAGGCGAGGCGCCGGCGTCCCAGCTCCAGCAGGTGGCGCGCGGCCAGGGCACCGCCGGCGCGGTTGTCGACGGCCACCGCATCGATGGCCAGGTCGCTGGGCGCGCGGTCGAGCAGCACGGCCGGCACCTTCATCTTGCGCAGCAATTCGCCATCGCTATCGGCCAGCGCGGACAAAATCAGGCCGTCGCAGCGTTTGGTCAGCAGCACGTTCAGGTAATCGCGCTGCTTGACGGGGTCGTCATCGGAATTGCACAAAATCACGCTGTAGCCGGCCGCGTAGCAGCTGTCCTCGATGCCGCGCGCCACTTCCGAGAAATACGGGTTCGTATTGTTCGGAATGATCAGGCCGATGGTGCCCGTACTGCGGCTGCGCAAGGAACGCGCCAGCGCGCTGGGCACGTAATGCAGAGCCTCCGCCGCCGCCAGCACGGCGCGGCGCGCCTCGTCGCTGACGGGACGGGTATTGTTGAGGACGTGCGAGACGGTGGTAAACGATACCCCCGCTGCCTGCGCCACTTGCTTGATGGTTGCCATGGGCCGGTATTATGAACGCTCGCCGCGGCGGCGGTAGGTGTCGAGCACGACGGCCGCGACGATCACCAGGCCCGTGACGATGCGTTTCACGGGTTCCGACACGCCCACCTGCGCCAGGCCCGCTTCCAGCACGGAAATGATCAACACGCCGATAAAGGTGCTGATGACGGAACCGCGCCCGCCCATCAGGCTGGTGCCGCCGATCACGACTGCGGCGATCACTTGCAATTCCATGCCCACGCCGCCGTTCGGGTCGGCCGCTTCCAGGCGCGACACCTGGAACAGCGCGCCCACGCCGGCGAGAAAGCCCATCAAGGCAAACACCAGCACTTTCGACGGTTTTGTGTTGATGCCGGACAAACGCACGGCTTCTTCATTGGTGCCGATGCCGATCCAGTGGCGTCCCAGCACCGTGCGCGTGAGCACCAGGTGGCCGATGACGACGATGGCGATCGACGCGATGAAGGCGGGCGACAGGCCAAACGCGATGGGCGAGCTGATGCCGTCAACGGCGCTGCCGATATATTCCGTGCGCGAATTGGTCACTTGGTAAGCCAATCCCCGCGCCATTTCCAGCACGCCCAGGGACACAATGAACGAGGGGATGCGCCAGCCGACGGAAATGAGGCCCGTCGTCGCGCCGCACAGGGCGGCGACGAACATGCCCAGCAGGGCAGCGCTCCACACGGGCCAGCCCCAGTGCACGACGGCCAGCGACAGCACGGAAGCGGCCAGCGCCATCACGGAGCCGACGGACAGGTCGATGCCGCCGATGATCAGCACGAACGTCATGCCGACAGCCATCACGACCAGGGTCGGGATGTTGTTCGACAGGGTACTCAAGGTCGCCAGGGTAAAGAAGTTTTCGCTGGCAAACGAGAACAGCACGCACATGGCGAGCAAAGCGCCGATCAGGCCCGCATAGTTTTTCAGGTCGGCCAGGCTGCGCTGCAGATACGAAGGAGAGGAATGGGTGGTCATGGGAATCTTTCCGGCGGATCAGGCCGCAGCTGGAGTGGAAGTAGGGGTCAAATAGCCGGAGAAGGCGGCCGACAGCAGCGCGTCCTGGCTCCAGGCGCCGCGCTCGAAGGTGTCGACGATGCTGCCGGCGCTCATGACGGCGATGCGGTCGCAGATCAGCATCAGCTCGCGCAAGTCGCTCGAGACGATGACGAGGCCCTTGCCCTGGCGCGCCTGCTCGGCCAGCACCTGATAGATATCAAACTTGGCGCCGATATCGATGCCGCGCGTGGGCTCGTCGAACAGCATCACGGGGCAGTCGCGGTACAGCCAGCGGGCAATCACCACCTTTTGCTGGTTGCCGCCGGACAGCTCGGCCACCGTTTGCGCGCTGTTGCGCGAGCGGATGCCCAGGCGCTGAATATAGTCGTCGGCCACCGTCGCTTCGGCCGCGTCGTTGAGCCAGCCGGCGCCGCTGACGGTGTCGAGCGAAGCCAGGGTGGTGTTGACGGCGATGGACTGGCGCAGCAACAAACCCTGGCCCTTGCGGTCTTCCGTGATCATGGCGATACCAGCTTGCACGGCCGCCTGCGGCAAGTGCAAGGCGGCCGGCGTTGTGCTGTCGCCGAGGAACACGTCACCGGCGTCGGCGCGGTCGGCGCCGAAGATCAAACGCAGCAATTCCGTGCGGCCCGAGCCGATGAGGCCGGCGATGCCGAGGATTTCGCCCGCGCGCAAGTCGAACGAGGTCGGGTTGACCACCTTGCCGCGCGCCAGGCCCCGCACGCGCAGCAGCGGCGCGCCGATGGTGCGGCCGCTCAGGTCGACGGCATCGTCGGCCGAGCGGCCCACCATCAGGCTGACCAGGTCGGCGGCGGAGTGGCCCGCGATATCGTCATCGCACACGAGCTGGCCGTCGCGCAGCACGGCGATGCGGTCGGCCACGCGCTTGAGTTCTTCCAGGCGGTGGGAAATATAGATGATGCACACGCCGTCGGCCTTCAGGCGTTCGATTTGCAGAAACAGCAATTCCACTTCGCGGTGCGTCAGCATGGCCGTCGGCTCGTCGAGCACCAGCAAACGGCAGGCGCCAATTAAATTGCGCGCGATTTCGATCATTTGCTGGTGGCCGATGCCCAGTTCGCCCACGAGGGTCCACGGGTCGAGGGCGCCCAGGCCCACTTTCTCCATCTGTTCGCGCGCGTCGCGTTCGAGACGGGTGCGGTCGATGAAGCCGAAGCGCTGCGGCAGGTTTTTCAGGTACAGGTTTTCCGCGATCGACAGGGTGGGAATCAAATTCAATTCCTGCATCACCATGCGGATGCCCAGCGCCTCGGCAGCGCCGCGCGAAGCGGGCTGGTAGGGTTTGCCGTCGAGCAGCATCGTGCCCGTGGTGGCTTGCTCCAGGCCGCAGATGATCTTCGACAGGGTGCTCTTGCCCGCGCCGTTCTCTCCCGTCAGCGCCAGCACCTGGCCAGGGGCGAAGCGCAAGCCCACGCCGCCCAGCACGGGGCCGACATAGGACTTGCCGATGTTGTCCAGGGTCAATAGAGGGGTGGCGGCTGAGGGCGCCGGGGGGATGTCGGTAGGCATGATAAAACTCCGCGGAAAAAGGCGGCGGGGCCGGCGCCGCAGCCTCAGGCAGAGACGCGGACGCTGGCCCCGGCGGGATCAGACGATCAGGACTTGGCGCCCTTGGCGACCAGTTCGACCTTGGTTTCGATGACGCCACCGAGATCGGCCTGTTTCTTCTTCTGCGCCAGCGCTTTCAGCACGGTGTCGATCCCGAACACGGCTTGCTGCGAACCGAACTGGTCGGCGGTAGCCAGCACGCGGCCATCGGCCAGCATCGGCTTGATGGCGTTGATGTTGTCGTAGCCGACGACGAGGACTTTGCCCGTCTTGCCGGCCGCCTTGATGGCGGACACAGCGCCGATGGCCATGTTGTCGTTACCGCACAGCAAAGCCTTGATATTCGGGTTGGCGTTCAGCATGGCGGCCGCCACCGTGTTGGCAGGGGCGATTTCCCACTGGCCCGACTGTACGCTGACCACTTTTGCACCGGCCGCGTTCATCGCGTCCTGGAAGCCCAGGGTGCGCTGCTGCGCGTTGTAGGTGGTCGACACGCCTTCGATGATGCCGACGGGGTCGCCCTTCTTGATCTGCTTGGCCAGGAAGTCGCCGACCACCTTGGCGCCCTTGCGGTTGTCCGGGCCGACGAACGGCACGGTGATGCCCTTCTCTTTCAGCGCGCCCTCGTCGAGCTTGTTGTCGATATTGACGACGATGATGCCGGCGTCGATGGCTTTTTTCAGCACCGGCACCAGCGCCTTCGAGTCCGCCGGGGCGATCACCAGCGCGTTGACGCGCGAGACGATCATTTGCTCGACCAGCTTGATCTGGCTCGACGTATCCGTTTCATCCTTGATGCCGTTCGACAGCAGGTCGTACTTGGCGGCATTGGCCTTCTGATGCGCCTTGGCGCCATTTTCCATGGTCAGGAAAAATTCATTGGCGAGCGACTTCATCACCAGCGCCACCTTCGGCTTGGCTGGCGTCTGCGCCATCGCCGGCACGGCGGGCAAGGCACACACGAGGACAGCGGCGGCAATCATTTTCAGGCGAATACGGGATGTCATGAGCGTCTCCAGAGTTGTTGGTCAAGCACGTGTACTGCATGCTTTTAAGGAAATTCGTTGCGCGCAAACGTTTGCGCGAAGCGAATAGTGCCTCAATGCCCCATATCAGTGCAAGCAAAACAGTATGTGCGGTGCAGCAAAAGGGATACGTACAGAGGGAGGCAGGCAGGCCGATATGATCAGCCTGCCGAGGGGAAATGCGCGGAAGTCAGGCGTTTGTTGCGGGACGGGCGCTGGCCCATTGCACGGCCAGCACGCTGGCCAGTACCAGCAGCAAGCCCAGCATTGACCAGCCCGTCATGGCCTGGCCCAGCAAGGCCCAGCCCAGCACGACGGCCATCAGGGGACTGAGCAGGCCCAGCGAGGACACGGCCACGGGCGACAGCCTCGCGATGCCGCGGAACCACAAGGCGTACGCGAGCAAGGCGCCGGCCAGGCACAGGTAGGCGTAGGCCAGCACTTGCTGCAGGGACAGCGCTGGCAATGGGGCGTCGGCCAGCCAGGCGACGGGCGCCAGCATCAGGCCGCCGAGCAGCAATTGCCAGCCCGTCAGCGCCAGCACGGGCAAGTCCGGCTTCCAGCGTCGTGTCAAGTAGGTGCCGGCCGCCATGCAGGCCGTGCCGCCCAGCGCGGCGGCGATGCCGACGGGTTCCCACACCGTGTGCGGCGACAACAATAAAACGCCCATGCCGGCCACGCCCAGCACGCTGGCGCCCAGGGCCAGGCGGGCCGGACGGCGCCCTTCCACGCCCCAGGCCAGACCCATCACCAAGAGCGGCTGGATGGCGCCCACCACGGCCGCCAGCCCGCCCGGCAAGCGGTAGGCGGCCACGAACAGCAGCGCCTGGAACACGCCGATATTGAGCGCGGAGAGGATCAGCACGCGGCCCCAGTCGCGCCGCGCGGGCAGGCGCCGCATGATCAGCAGCAACAGCAGGCCGGCCGGCAGCACGCGGATCAGGGCTGCCGTGAAGGGCCGGTCCGGCGGCAGCAGTTCGGACGTGACGATATACGTGGAACCCCAGATCAATGGCGCCAGCGCCGTGAGCAGAATATCGCCCCAGGCGGGGCGGACAGAAAAGGCGGACATGTACTATCTCGACATCAAGATAAAAAGCCAGTGTGGGCGCGAACTATCTTGATGTCAAGATAAATTGACGGATGCACCGGCGCCTGGCGGGCGTAAAAAAGCCCGGCAGGGCCGGGCTTCGGGAATGAGGCAAGGCGGCACGCTGCCGCCTGCCCGACGCTTAATCGCGCACGCGCTGCAGCACCGCGACCGGCATACCGCCGACGGTGAGCGTGGCCACGTTGTTGCTGTTGCTCAGGCTGATCTGCATGGCCATGCCGCCCCCCTCTTCCGAGACGATCGTCACGACATTGCCTTCGGTGGCAAACGTGGCCGTGCTTGCGTTGCCGTTCTCGATAATGCTGTCCTTTGTAAATTCCAGGATTGTGCCCGTCGAGCCCTTCCATTTGCCCACCAGCGGGTGGCCGCCAAAGCGGAACAGGCTTTTCAGCTTGTCCAGCATGCCCGCTTCTTGCACACCCGAGGCATTGCGCATGGCACCCGCCATGGCCATGGCGGCCTGGTGCAGTTGCGCACGGTCGGTGACTTGCCATTGCTTGTCGACCAGCGCCAGCGGCAGTTGCACTTCCAGGCCGCCGCCCGGCAAGCGTTGCAGGACCAACGCGCGGTCCGGCGATTTGACGAGCCATGCCGCTTCATCGCTCAGCGCCAGGGTGGCCGTGGCCATCGCCGTCGGCTGCCCGCCCATCTCGCGCACCTGCTCGTAGCCGCTGACCTTGGCCACTTTCACGCCCTTGGCCACGCACAGCTTGTCGCCGCGCAAGGCGGCCTTGCCCGGCGCGGCCAGCGCATAGACGAATTGCGATTGCGCCAGCCAGCCGCCGCTGCTTTGTTCGACGGGCGCGTTGTACAAGCCGCCACGCACGAGGATATCGAGCCATTGTCGAGTGGAGCTGTCGTACGACGCCACGCGGATTTCTTCCTTCTGGTACGGCAAGTTGGTGAAGCACAGCAGCTTGTCGCGCGCCGCCTCGTCGGCCGCCAGGTGGGCATCGATGGCGCGGCCAAAACTGCTGGCCGACGCCGCTTCCGGCGCCAGCAGCCACGCCAGGGCGCCGCCAGCCACGATGACCGCCGCCAGCGCGCCGCCGGCGATGACGATGTGGCGCCGCTTCACGCCGGACAGCGCCGGTGTCGCGGCCGGCGCGGGTGATGGGGCTGGCGCGGCATTGACGGCCTTGCCGCACTCGTCGCAAAAACGCGCGTCGGGCGCGTGGGCGGTGCCGCACTGTTTACAGAATTGCGCCATGGTCTGCCTTACTTGAGTTTATGCGCGCATTCGCCGCAGAACACGTCATCGGACGCGACCGGGGCCTTACAGCTCGGGCAATGCAGGCTGTCAACCGACGCAGCGGCCGGTGCGGCAGGTGCCGTGGCCTGTTCGGCCAGGGCACGCGCGCGTTCGCGCGCTTCTTCGGCTTTCTTCTTGACCGTGGCCAAGCCGTCGTTCAGGCTCGCTTCCGAAGCGCTGAAATCGACATTGCGCGTAGCGTTCAGGTAAATGATGCACACGCCCTTGGTGAAGATCAGGCCAGGCACGACGGCCGCGGCTGCCATCAGCAAACCGCCGCCGAGACCGGCTGCGATGATGTAGCCGGAACCGCCACTGAAACCCGAAACCAGGGAATACATATTCATCTGGCCACCCAGGCCCAAGATGCCCGCCGACATGCCGCTGGTCAGCGACACGCCGGTGCCGACCACGCCAAAGATCAGCAGCGCCACAAACGTCGTGATCAGGAACAGCAGCACTTCCAGCAGGATCACCGACACCAGCTTGGTGCGCACGATCAGGTTCAGGCGAGCAATGATCTGGAACACGGTGGCGCCCGACCATGCGGCGGGGCCGGCCAGCGGCAGCATCACGTAAAACAGCGCAAACACCAGCACGCCCAGCACGATGGCCGACAGCGGGAAGACGAGCGTGTACAGCACGGGGCCGAGCACGGGGATCTTGCAGACGAACAAAATGATGGCGATGGCGAGCATGGCCGCCAGCACGATCAGAAATTCCAGGAACACGACCGCGATCAGGCGGTGGCTCGTGTACAGCGAGACGAGCACGGCATCCACCAGGCTCAAGCCAGGCTGGCCCTGCGCATCGCGCATCAGCAGGATGCCTACGGCGTTGGAGCCGTAAAACATCACGAGGAAGGCCATCAGGCCGCCCAGGAAGCCCAGCAGCACGCTGCTCATGCTGCCGGCAAGCATCGTCAGCACGCCACCGACAAGCACGGCACCGATGAAGGTCAGGGCAAGCAGGGCAATCGCGCGGAAATTCTTGATGGCGTCGGTCGCTTCGATCAGCGAACCGAGCGCGGAGGAAAAGGGAAGAGGTTGATGTGCTTCTGTGGAAATGGTCATGTCTAGCCTGGAAGGGAAAATCGGAATGGGACGGCCGGCATGGCCGCCCCGTGGCAATCAGTGTCAGTAAGCGCGGGCCAGTTGCAGGTCGGACGCAGGCGCCTGGCGCTGGACGATCTGCAGCTTGACGTCCTGGCCGCCGACGCGCTTGCTATTCAGGTACAGGGCCGTGCGTACCGGGTAAATGCCCTGCGGCACGCCTTCAGGCATGGGAATCGAGAAGCCGCCCTTGTAGGCGCCGCTGCCGTTATTGCTGCTGACCACCTTGCGCACGGTCTTGATCAGCTCGCCATTTGGCTTGTACAGGCTCAATTCCTCTTCCACCAGCGGGTTCGGATCGCGCGTGCCGGCCGCCACTTCGATATACGAATTGGTCTGCGCTTTCTGGCCCGGACGCACGGACGATGGTGTAAAGCCCGTCTCGTACTTCACCAGGGTCGACTGCTCGGGCAGCTTGCCCTTGTTGGCCACCTTGTAGTCGGCCTGTACCTGCTGCGACGTCTTGACTTGCTGGCTTTGATAATTCAGGGCCACGCAGGCGAGTGCGCCCAGGCTGGCGCCCAGTGCCGCGCCACGCACGGTATTGTTGCCGCCGCCCAGCAAGCCGCCCACGACGGCGCCGATGCCGGCCAGCATGGCCGTATTGCATTCGCCGCTGCCCGCTTCCGTGCCGGCGGTGGTGGTATTGCCCGTGGCGCCAGGACCGCCTGGCGCGGCGCAACCGGCCAGCATCGAAGACACGACCAGCAGCGCTACCATGGGCTTGGCAATTTGTTTCAAGTTTTTCACGTTATTCTCCGGAAGGATCAAAAATAGGGGGAAGGCAAGCCTCGCGGCTTACTCGATCTGGATTTGCGACAGCGCCTTGTCTTGCGCCTCTTTCGCCTTGCGCTTGATGTCGAGCGCATGGCGGTTGCCCGTGTCCATGCGCAACACGGCATTCGCATTGGCGATGGCGCAGTCGTACTTGCGCTGGCTCATGCAGTGGCTCGCTTCCGACAGGCTGTCCGTGATCACGCTTTCCAGGCCGCTAGTCTGTTTGACAGGCGCCGCTGGCGGTATCACCTTGACCGGCTTGGCCGGTTTTTCCGCGACGGGAGCCGGTTTTTCCACAGCCGGGGCCGGGGCGGGTGCGGGCACCGGCTCGGGGGCGGGCGCGGCGACAGATGCCGGGGCGGGCGCAGCAGGCGCAACGGCAGGCTCGGCCGCCGTCGCGCCGTCGAGCGCAGGGTCGCTGATGGCCAGCGGCTGCTCGGCGGCAGGCGCAGGGTCCGCCAGCGCTGGAACAACGGGTTCCGGCGCCGGCGCTGCCGGCTTGCTTGAGAGAAAATAGTAAGCGCCCGCACCGCCCAGCAGTACTACTGCGGCGACGGCTGCAGCGATCAGCTTCATGCGGCTGCCCGCCGCTGGGCTGTCACTTGGCGTGTCGGCCACGGGAGCTGGCGCTGGTGCTGGTGCTGGTGCTGGCGCTGGTTCCGGTGCAGGTGCAGGATCGGCACGACGCTTTTCCAGCACGGGCGGTGGCGGCGGTGGCGGTGGCGCGACCGGCTCCGGGATGAAGACGGGAACGGGTTCCGGAACAGCTTGCGCGACCATTTCTGCCACTGGAGCGGGCTCAGGAACGACCACACTGACTGGTTCAGGAATCGGCGCCGACACAGGTACCGCAACAGGTTCTGGTGGCAGCACTGGCGCCACGGCAAAGCTGAACGCGCATTTGGGGCAGAACTTGGCGTCGGGCTTGCAATCATGGCCGCACTGGCCACAGGATTTGCCCGGCACGGCAGCGACGGCGGTCGTGGCGGCGGCAAACGTTGTGCCGCAGGAAGAACAGAATTTGGCGCCCGGCTTATTCTCGGCTTGGCAGGAAAGGCATTTCAATTGGCATCTCTTTTCATATCAACGCTGGGAGTCGCGTACGCTGGCGCTTGCCAGAAAGGCAGCTTTGTTGCCGTACGGCTAAATATCCAACGAGTATATTTTCAAACACCAAGTTGCCACAAGGGAAAATTGCCTTTTGCTCTATTCAATTTTTAAATATTGGTAAAAATCCCGCCGCTACGCCGTGGCGCCGCCCCATCTTGCTGCGCCCATAGCAAAAAACCCGGCAACGCAGTACGCGTCGCCGGGTTTGTCAAAGGATGCCCAAGGGCCGAAGAACGTTTACTTGCGTCCGCCCCGTGCCGGCGCGGCATGGCCGCCCTTGGCAGGCGGCTTGCTGCCACGGCCCACGGGCGCGGCGGCCGGCTTGGCTTTCGTCTTGATGGTCGACAAGATCGACGGACGCACTTTCGACTCGACGGCCGTGGCCTTGGGCGCCGCGGCCGTGCCACCCAGGGCGATGCGGTTCTTGCCCGGCGTGACCTTGAACTTGTCCGGCGTGCCGGCGCCATGCGTCTGACGGCTGCGTTCGCCAGCGGCCAGGCCGCCCGATTCCGACGAGGTCCAGGCCGGTATCAAATGCTTGTCGCCATTGCCGATCAAGTCGCCACGGCCCATGTTGACCAGCGCTTCGCGCAGGATCGGCCAGTTGGCCGGGTCCTGGTAGCGCAGGAAGGCTTTATGGGTGCGACGGATCTTGCCGCTGCGCGCCGTTTCCACCACTTCCGAGTCGGCTGTCACCTTGCGCAAAGGATTCTTGCGTGTGTGGTACATCGTCGTGGCCATGGCCATCGGCGTGGGCATGAAGGTCTGCACCTGGTCCAATTTAAAATTGTTTTTCTTCAGCCACAGGGCCAGGTTCAGCATGTCCAGGTCCGTCGTGCCCGGATGGGCGGCGATGAAGTACGGGATCAGGTATTGCTTCTTGCCTGCTTCCAGCGAGAAACGGTCGAACATTTCCTTGAACTCGTCGTAGGCGCCGATGCCGGGCTTCATCATCTTCGACAAGGTGCCCTCTTCCGTGTGCTCGGGCGCGATTTTCAACAGGCCGCCCACGTGGTGCGTCACCAGCTCTTTGACGTATTCGGGCGAACGTACGGCCAGGTCGTAGCGCAAGCCCGAGCTGATCAAGACTTTCTTGATGCCGGGAATGGCGCGCGCCTTGCGGTACAGCGAGATGAGCTTGCTGTGGTCCGTGCCCAGGTTGACGCAGATGGACGGGTACACGCACGACAGGCGGCGGCACGACACTTCGATCTCTTTTTCCTTGCAGGCCAGGCGATACATATTCGCCGTCGGGCCACCCATATCGGAAATGGTGCCCGTAAAACCTTTGGTTTTATCGCGGATATGCTCAATTTCGCGCAGGATCGACGGTTCCGAACGGCTCTGGATGATGCGACCTTCGTGTTCCGTGATCGAGCAGAAGGTGCAGCCGCCGAAGCAGCCGCGCATGATGTTGACGGAAAAGCGGATCATTTCCCAGGCGGGGATATGCGCCTTGCCATAGCTCGGGTGCGGCGCGCGCGCGTAATTCATGTCGTACACGCCATCCATCTCGTCCATGGCCAGCGGCAACGGCGGCGGGTTGAGCCACACGTCGCGTTCGCCGTGCGCCTGCACCATGGCGCGCGCATTGCCGGGATTCGATTCCAGGTGGAACACGCGCGAAGCGTGCGCATACATGACGGGGTCATCCTTGACGACGTCATACGCCGGCAGGCGCACCACCGTCTTGTCGTGCTTTTCCTTGGCCATGGCCAGGCGCTCTTCGCGGCTCATGATGCGGATCGGCTTGATGACTTCGGCCGATTTCGACGCATTTTCCGTGGCGCAGGCGGTCTTGTCTTCCTGCACCATCTCGTAGGGGCTGTAGTGCGGGTCGATCTTGCCGGGCACGTCGACGCGGGTGGAATTGTGCACGCCCCAGTCGTCGCCGGGCAGCCAGCCGGCCGGCACCATGAAGGCCGTGCCGCGCAAGTCGCGGATATCCTTGATGTGTTCGCCGGCGGCCAGGCGGTGGGTCAGGTCGACCAGCGCCCGCTCGGCATTACCGAAGATCAACAAATCAGCCTTGGAATCGGGCAAGACGGAACGGCGGACCTTGTCCGACCAGTAATCGTAATGGGCGATGCGGCGCAGGGACGCTTCGATGCTGCCGATGACGATGGGCACGTCGGAATACGCTTCGCGCGCGCGCTGGGCGTACACGGTGACGGCGCGGTCCGGGCGCTTGTTCGGTTCGGCATTGGCCGTATAGGCATCGTCGGAGCGGATCTTGCGGTCGGCCGTGTACTGGTTGACCATGGAATCCATGTTGCCGGCGGTAATGCCGTAGTACAAACGCGGCTTGCCGAGGATGCGGAAGGCGTCGGCCGACAGCCAGTCGGGCTGGCTGATGATGCCGACGCGGTAACCCTGCGCTTCGAGCAGGCGGCCGACCAGGGCCATGCCGAAACTCGGATGGTCGATGTAGGCGTCGCCCGTGACGAGGATGACGTCGCACTGGTCCCAGCCCAGCGCGTCCATCTCGGCACGCGACATCGGCAGGAAAGGCGCCACGGCAGCGCGGGCAGACCGCTTGGGAACGGTCGCAAATAAATTGGTAGGGGAGCTCATAGGGTACGGATTGTACCGGAATTGGCCATTTCCAACCTGACGGCCTGCTTTTTACTGTTGGATTTCAGTACAAAAAACGTTTATTTTTCAATTACTTGGGAGAAACGGGCCCTTGGGGTCAGACCCGCCGGGTCTGACCCCAGATGCTGCTTTAGGGTTAAATTAAATACCCATGTTGGCTAAAATTTCACCTAATTCCCGCAGCGCCGGCTCCAGTTTCGGATGCTTGACGGCAAACTTGGCCGACAATTCCTGGCTGCGCTCGGCCAGTCCATAGGTGGTGGACTCTTCTTCCTGTTCCTGCGCGGCGCGCTTTTCCATCAGCAACTTGATGTCGACATCGAGTTTTTGCAGCAAACCATGCAGTTCTTCATCGACGGGGCCGCTGGTTTCCAGTGTCGAATGCAGTTGTTGCAGCGATTCCTTGAGTTTGCTATCCATGTTTTTTCCTGTCAGTCAGTAAATTGCGTGTCCAGGAACAATTGTTCCACCTTGCTCCTGGCCCACGGGGTCTTGCGCAAAAACTTCAGGCTCGACTTGATGCTGGGATCGCTGATGAAGCAATTGATATCGATGTGCTTGGCCAAGCCGTCCCAACCGTAGTGGGCATGCAGGCGCGTCACGATACCTTCCAGGGTAATGCCATTCAAATCTTGCTGACTCATATACTCTTTCGACTGCCTTCTTGTTTACATCTTACTCAATTCTACGCCGCCGGCACGGAAAGCTTGCGTGCGCCATGTCAACGCAACGCAAGCTTCTGATGAGGACGTATTACTTCGCGTTCAAGCCGCGGCGTTCCAGCAGCGGTTCCACGGTGGCATCGCGGCCGCGGAAGTCGCGGAACAGCTGCAGCGCATCGACGCTGCCGCCGCGCGACAGCAATTTGCTGCGGAACCAGTCGCCATTCTTGCGCGTCAGGCCGCCGTTTTCCTTGAACCAGTTGACCGATTCCGCGTCCAGCTTTTCCGACCACAGGTAGGCGTAATACGCCGCCGAGTAGCCGCCCGAGAAGCTGTGCGAGAAGTACGTCGTGCGGTAGCGCGGCGGCACGGGCGCGTAGTCGACACCAGCGTCTTTCAGGGATGCCGCTTCAAAGGCCAGCACGTCCGTCGGGATCTGGCTCGGCGCCAGCTGGTGCCAGCGCTGGTCCAGCAGCGCCGCCGACAGGTATTCGGTCGTCATGAAGCCCTGGTTGAATTTCTTCGCCGCCGTGACCTTGTCGAGCAATTCCTGCGGCATGGCCGCGCCGCTCTGGTAGTGCTTGGCGTAGTTTTGCAGCACTTCCGGCCAGACGGCCCACATTTCATTGACTTGCGATGGATACTCGACGAAGTCGCTCGGCACGCTGGTGCCGGCAAAGCGCGGGTATTTCACGTTCGAAAACATGCCGTGCAGCGCATGGCCGAATTCGTGGAACATGGTCGTCACTTCATCAAACGTCAATAGCGTCGGCTGGCCGGCGGGCGGCTTCGGAATGTTCAATTGGTTGGCGACCACGGGATGCGTGCCCATCAGCGATGATTGCGACACATATTCATTCATCCACGCGCCGCCATGCTTATTGCCGCGCGCATAGAAGTCGGCGATGAACAAGGCCAGCGGCTTGCCGTTGGCATCCAGAACGTCGTAGACGCGCACGTCCGGGTTGTACACCGGCAAGTCCTTACGCTCCTTGAAGCTGATGCCATACAGTTTATTGGCGGCAAAGAAAACGCCGTTGTTCAGCACGCTGTTCAATTCCAGGTATGGTTTCAGCTCGTTTTCATCGAAATTGAAACGCTGCTTGCGCAGCTTGTCCGTGTAGATGGCCCAGTCGGCCGCTGCCACCTGGAAACCGCCTTTTTCCGCGTCGACCACTTGCTGCAGGTCGGCCGCTTCGCGGCGCGCGTTGGCGACGGCCGGCTTTGCCAGTTCCGACAGCAGGGTGTTGACGGCCGTCGTCGTCTTGGCCGTCTGGTCTTCCAGCGAGTACGCGGCGTAGTTGGCGTAACCGAGCAAGGTCGCCCGTTCGGCGCGCAGTTTGGCCAGCTTCAGCACGATGGCGCGGTTGTCGAACTCGCCGCCCTGGCTGCCCCGGTTCAGCGAGGCATCCATCAGGCGCTGGCGTGTCTTGCGGTCCGTCAATACGGCCAGCGGCGGCTGGCCGCTGGTGTTCACCAGAGCGATGACGAACTTGCCCGTCAAACCGCGTTCCTTGGCGGCCGCGGCGGCCGTGTCGATATCGCTGTCCGTCATGCCCGCCAGCTCGGCGCGCGTGTCGACGACGATGCTCTTGGCATTCGTTTCCTTCAGCACGTTTTGCGCGAAGGCCGTTTCCAGGCCCGCCTGCTCGGCGTTATAGGCTTTCAGTTTTTCCTTGTCCGCATCGGACAGCTTGGCGCCGGCGCGCACGAAATCCGTGTGATAGCGCTCGAGCAGGCGCAGGGATTCGGCATCGAGACCCAGCTTGTCGCGCTTGGCGTACAGGGTGTCGATACGGGCAAACAGTTTCGGGTTCAGGGTGATGGCGTCGCCATGCGCGGCCAGTTTCGGCGACACATCCACTTCCACCGCTTCGAGCACGCTGTTCGTGTTGGTCGACGTCATGTTGCTGAAGATGCTCTGCACGCGGTGCAGCAACTGTCCCGTGCGCTCGAGGGCCACGATGGTGTTCTCGAACGTGGCCGGCTGACGGTTGTTGGCGATCGCATTGACTTCGGCCAGCTGGCGTTTCATGCCTTCGGCAAACGCCGGCGCGTAGTGCTCGTCCTTGATCAGGCCGAACTGCGGCATCTGGAACGGCAGCGGGCTCACTTTGAGCAGGGGGTTCTGGGCGCTGACGGCGGCGGCAGGCGCGGATTTTGCAGCGGCGGCAGCCATGGCGGACGGAGCGGCGTGGGCCAGCATGACGCTGGCGGCGATGACGAGCAGTTGTGGACGGATCATGACATCTTTCAGGAAGCGCGGGAAGAACCGCGATCGCGTCGCGGGCCAGTGGCAGATCATAGCAGCCTGTCACACAGGCGTCATCCAACATGGGCGATCCTGTGGTGCATCGCGCCAAATGCGCGGTTTACCACGGCGAACAATCAAAATCGCCAAATAAAAATGGCCGCCCATTGCCGGGCGGCCATTGATATTCAGCACAGACGAGGCTAGTGCTGGGGAGGCATTACTTGCCGTTCAAGCCACGGCGTTCCAGCAGCGGTTCGATCTTCGCATCGCGGCCGCGGAAGTTGCGGTAGATGTCGAGCGCATCGGCGCTGCCGCCGCGCGACAGCAGTTTATTGCGGAACCAGTCGCCGTTCTTGCGCGTCAGGCCGCCGTTTTCCTTGAACCACTCAACCGTGTCGGCATCGAGCTTTTCCGACCACAGATACGCGTAGTAGCCGGCCGAATAACCGCCCGCGAACGCGTGCGAGAAATACGTGGTGCGGTAGCGCGGCGGTGCCGGGGCGAAATCGACGCCCGCCTCCGTCAAGGCGGTTTTTTCAAACGCCAGCACATCGGTGGGGATCTGTGCCGGGGTCAGCTGGTGCCAGCGCTGGTCCAGCAGGGCCGAGGCCAGGTATTCCGTGGTCTTGTAGCCCTGGTTGAAATTGTCGGCCGCCGTCACTTTCGCCAGCAGCTCGGCGGGAATAGCCGCGCCCGTTTGATAGTGCTTGGCGTAGTTTTGCAGCACTTCCGGCCACAACGCCCACATTTCATTGACTTGCGACGGGTATTCGACGAAGTCGCGCGGCACGCTGGTGCCGGCGAAGCGCGGGTATTTCACGTTCGAAAACATGCCGTGCAGCGCATGGCCGAATTCGTGGAACATGGTGTTGACTTCGTCAAACGTCATCAGGGTCGGCTGGCCCGCTTCCGGCTTTGGAATGTTGAGGTTATTCGCGATCACCGGCTTGCGGTTCAGCAAGCTCGACTGGCCCACATAGGCATTCGCCCAAGCGCCGCCGCGCTTGTTGCTGCGCGCGTAAGGGTCGAGCGTAAAGATGGCCAGTTGCGTGCCGTCTTCATTGAAGACGTCGTACACCAGCATGTCGGACGTGTAAACGGGCAAGTCGGTACGCTGCTTGAAAGTGAGGCCGTACAACTTGCCGGCGGCAAAGAACACGCCCTTGGTCAGTACGCTGTGCATTTCAAAGTACGGTTTCAACTGATTTTCATCAAAGTTGTAGCGTTCGGCACGCACCTTGTCGCTGTAGAAGGCCCAGTCGGCGGCGCCCACCTTGAAGCCGCCTTTGCCCGCATCGATGACCTTCTGGATATCGTCCGCTTCGCGGCGCGCATTGACGACGGCCGGCTTCGCCAGCTCGCCCAGCAGGGCGTTCACGGCGGTGGTGTCGTGCGCCGTCTGGTCTTCCAGCGAGTAGGCCGCGTAGTTCGGGTAGCCCATCAGCGCGGCACGTTCGGCGCGCAGCTTTGCCAGTGCCAGCACTTCCTCGGTATTGTCGAACTCGCCGCCACGGCTGCCGCGCGCTTGCGATGCCGCCATGATGCGTTCGCGCACGGCGCGGTTGGTCAGCAGCGACAGCGGCGCCTGGCCCGTCGTGTTGACGAGGGCGATCACGTATTTACCGTCAAGGCCGCGCTTCTTGGCCAGGCCGGCGGCCACTTCGATGGCGGCCGGCGACAGGCCGTCCAGTTCTTCGCGCGTGTCGACGACGACGGCCGAAGCGTTCAATTCCTTCAGCACGTTCTGCGCGAACTTGGTCGACAGGGCAGCCAGCTGGCCATTGTAGGCGCGCAGCTTTTCCTTATCAAGCGCCGACAGCTTGGCGCCGGCGCGGACAAAATCGGTGTGATAGCGTTCCAGCAGGCGCTTCGATTCCGCATCGAGGCCCAGCTTGTCGCGCTTGGCGTACAGGGTGTCGATGCGCTTGAAGAGCTTGTCGTTGAGCATGATCGCGTCGCTGTGGGCCGCCATCTTCGGCGCCAGCTCGCGTTCCAGGCCCTGGATCGTGTCATTCGTGTTGGAACCGGACATCACGGAAAACACGGTGCGCACGCGGCTCAGCAGCTGGCCCGAGCGTTCCATAGCGACGATGGTGTTGTCGAACGTGGCCGGTTTCTTGTTATTCGCAATCGCGTTGATTTCCGCCAGGTTGGCGGCCATGCCTGCCGTAAAGGCGGGCGCGTAGTCGGCGTCCTGCACCTTGTCGAACGGTGGATAGTTGAATGGCAGGCTGCTCGCCTGCGCAAACGGGTTCGAGGCGGGCAAGGCGGCGGTAGCGGCGGGCACGGTGGTAGCGGCGGTGGCGGCAAAAGCGGCGGCGGCTGGCGCCAGCATCAGGCTGGCGGCGATGACGAGCATTGTAGGACGGGTCATGTCTTCTTTCAAGGAACGCAAGAGAGCCGCGATTGTGTCGCGGGCCAGCCTGAAATAATAACAGCCTGACACACTTGCGTCACCAGCAACTACCGATGGTAGCGCGCCTGCCAGTGATGAACGGTTTTCATGCGCCCCGCACTACGATGCCGATTTAATAATGCGGCGGACGTTCGTTGACCAGCCCGCCATTCGCCTGCTGCGCCCCGTCGCGCACATGCTCGCCCAGCTTGTGCAACATCGCTTCCAGCTGGTCGATGCGCTTGCCCTGCTGGTACACCATCTGGTTCAGCGACTCGACCAGGTCTTCCTGCTGCGCCAGCTTGATTTCGATATCGACGAAACGTACTTCCATCTGTTCTGCATTGTCCATGGTGCTCTCGGTGATTCCTGACTGAAAGCGGCATTCTACCGCCGCAGCGGCGTGAGCCAGGACAAACAAGCGGCATTCTTCCCGAGGCGGTGCCGATTTCTGCCTATTCTCTCCGTATGGCTGAATCAAACCGCTTGACGAATGAGAACAAACGATTACAATGAACACACCAACGCCGCCCGAACCAGTGCTGATTGATACGCGCAAGACGGCCGAATACCGGCGCTGGGAAGATTCCCTGCACGATGTGGCGGCGGCCGCCATCGATGCGCGCATCAAGCATTTGCAGCACGGTAAAAAGGGCGACTGGCGGCCAGTGGGCGAAGGCGTGTGCGAGCTGCGTTTTTTACAGACGGGACCCGGCTGGCGCGTGTATTTTCACGAGACCAACCTGGGCACCCTGATCTTGCTGCTGTTGGGTGGCAACAAATCGAACCAGCAACGCGACATCAAGCAGGCGCAAGCGATCCTCAGGGAGCTGAAAGCCCGGCAGGCAGCCATCCGGAAAGCGGCGGCAAGCCCATCGACAGGAGCACGAAAGAAATGAACCACCATATCGACCATGACACCTTCGACCTCGACGACCTGGAAGCCTTAGGCCTAAGCAAATTTGATCCAACGCAACACCTGACCAGCAGGGCCGCCGTGGCCGCCTACATGAGCGAAATCGTCGCCACCGGCAACGCCGAACTGTTTCAGTCCGCCATGAACGACGTGGTGCGCGCCTATGGCATGGGCAAGGTGGCGGCCCGGGCCGACATCACGCGCGAAGGCGCGTATAAAGCCTTGCGCGAAGGCAGCAAACCGCGCTTTGAAACCATTTTGAAGATGCTCGATGCGCTGGGCATGCAGCTGGCCATCGTGCCGAAAACCACGCCGGACGGCGCCGTGGAAGCCTGAACGCTCCTTAATTACACTTTCGGCGCGGCCAGCAGCGCCTTCATGCGCGCCAGCCGTTCTTTCGGCGAAATCACTTCCGCTTCCGTTGGCACGGCATCGCCCACGTCGAGTTCCATTTCCTTGATGAAACGCGACGGGTCGCAATGGACTTGCTCGCCGGCACGCTTGCGCTTCTTGCACCAGGTAATGTGCAAGGTGCGCTGGGCGCGCGTGATGCCCACATACATCAGCCGGCGCTCTTCCTGGATGCGCGCGGCGATGGTTTCGGCCGGCGCGTCAGGGTCGCCCTTGTGCGGCAAGATCCCCTCTTCCACGCCCACCAGAAACACGTGTGGAAACTCGAGCCCTTTCGACGCGTGCAGGGTCGACATGCGCACGGCGTCCTGCTCTTCGTCCTTGCCCTCGAGCATGGTCATCAGGGCCACCATCTGCGTCAGTTCCAGCACGTTCTTTTCTTCGCCGTCGCGGTCCTTGCCGCCCCGGCCCCGTTCCTTGAGCCAGTTGACGAATTCGAGCACGTTCTGCCACTTGCTTTGCGCTTGGCGTTCCTCGAAGGCGTCATACAGATACGATTCGTAGTGGATTTCCTTCATCATGTCGTCCAGCACTTCGGCCGCATTGTCGCCGCTGCCGGCCGCACCGGGACGGCTGGCGCGCGATTCGAGGTCGTTGATGAAGTTGCAGAAGTCGCGCAGGGGACCCAACTGGCGGTCCGTCAGCTTGGCCTCGATGCCGCCCTTGAACACGGCCTGGAACAGCGAGCACTGCCACTGCCCCGAGAACGCGCCCAGCACCTCCAGGGTCGACTGCCCCACGCCACGGCGCGGCGTCGTCACGGCGCGAATGAAAGCCGGGTCGTCATCCTCGTTGGCCAGCAAACGCAGGTAGCTGATGATGTCCTTGATCTCGGCCTTGTCGAAGAAGCTCTGGCCGCCCGAAATCGTGTACGGAATGCGCTCCTTGCGCAGACACTGTTCGATGATCCGTGCCTGGTGGTTGCCCCGGTACAAAATCGCGTAGTCGGAAAATTTGTTCTTGCGCTCGAAATGGTCGGCCGAAATCATGATGGCGACCTGTTCCGCCTCCTGCTCGTCCGTCTGCATGCCCAGCACCTTGATCGGCTCGCCCAGGCCGTGCTCGGACCACAGCGATTTTTCAAACAGTTTGGGGTTGTTGCCGATGACGGCATTGGCCGCGTTCAGCACCCGCATGGTGGAGCGGTAATTCTGCTCCAGTTTGATCACGCGCAAGTCGGGGAAATCCGTTTCCAGCGTTTTTAAATTTTCCACCGTGGCGCCGCGCCACGCATAGATCGCCTGGTCGTCGTCGCCCACGGCCGTAAACATCGGCTTCTTGCCGATGCCCGTCACCATCAATTTGACCAGTTCGTACTGGCAGGTGTTCGTATCCTGGTACTCGTCGACGAGCAGATAGCGCAAACGGCGCTGCCACTTGTCGCGCACGGGGCCGTTGTTGCGGAACAGTTCCACGGGCAAGCGGATCAGATCGTCGAAATCGACGGCCTGGTAGGCGGAGAGCGTTGCCACATAGCTGCGGTAGATGCGTGCCGCGTTCGCCTCGTCCTCGTCCTTGGCTTGCGCCAGCGCCATGTCCGGATCGATCAGGCCGTTTTTCCACAAGGACATGGCGTTCTGGATGCCACGGATCACCTGTTTATCAGTGGTAATGGCGAGGTCTTGCACGAGGGAAAAACAGTCGTCGCTGTCCATGATGGAAAAGCGGTCCTTCAATCCCACGCCATTGGCTTCCTGGCGCAGGATTTTCACGCCCAGCGAGTGAAAGGTCGACACCGTCAACTGCTTGGCCTGGCGCGGCTGTTTCAACAGCTTGGCGATGCGTTCCTGCATTTCCAGCGCCGCCTTGTTGGTGAAGGTCAGCGCGGCGATGGTGCGCGGGTCGTAGCCCCGGTCTTCGATCAGGTGGGCGATCTTTTGCGTGATCACGCGCGTCTTGCCCGAACCGGCGCCCGCCAGCACCAGACAAGGGCCGTCGAGGTAGGTAACCGCTTCGCTTTGGGGCGCATTCAGACCGAACTGTGGTGCTTTGGACATCAGGGTATTTCCGCAGGGAACAGCAGCCCATTGTAACAGCGTCGCGCCCG